>Ga0102938_10000991_pt1 | contig 21546 bp, 8 predicted proteins | sample SalPonR2_B_D2_MG_FD_84516 | JGI IMG/M metagenome (GOLD analysis project Ga0102938, IMG submission 84516) | Salt pond soil microbial communities from South San Francisco under conditions of wetland restoration - Salt Pond MetaG R2_B_D2_MG | ecosystem: Environmental > Aquatic > Marine > Intertidal... | reverse complement strand
CGTCTTCACCGGGCAAGTCGTTTCCGGGCGTGCTGTCGGTGTCGAACTCGTTGGCCGCGGTGATCTCGGCCACGTTGGTCGTCGCCTCGATCGTGCCGACGATCGCATCGATCAGTAACGTGACCGTTTGACCGCTGGCGACGTCACCGATGGTCCAGCGGCCGGTCGTGGCGTCGTAGCCGCCGACGCTGGGGGTCGACGCGACGAAGGTCAGACCGGCGGGCAGATCATCGCCGACGACGACCCCGCTGGCCGGCGAAGGTCCGGCGTTGGCGACGCTGAGCGTGTAGCGAATCGTGTCGCCGAAGTTGGGGCGGGGCTGATCGATCGTCTTGGCGAGCGAAAGATCGATAATCGGCGGCGTCAACGTCACGGCGGCTTGGTCGTCTTCGGCGGGCACGTTGTTGTTCGGGGTGCTGTCGGGGTCGAATTGGTCCGCCGAAGTGATCTGGGCCGTGTTGGTCTTCGCGCCGGCGTTTTCGATGCGGCCGACGATCTGCAAAGTCGCCGTGCCGGCGGATGCCAGGGCCCCCAAGTCCCAAACCCCCGTCGCGGCGTCGTAGCCGCCCTGTGACGGCGACGAAGACACGAAGCTGATCCCGGCCGGCAACAAGTCGGTCACGACGACGCCCGTCGCCGGGCTCGGCCCGTCGTTGCGAACGTCGACGGTAAAAGTCACGTTTTGACCGACGTCCGGCGCGGCGTTGTCCAAGGACTTGGTCAACGAAAGGTCGGCCGTCATCGGGGTGATCGTGACGCCGGCTTGGTCGTCTTCGCCGGCCACGTTGTTGTCGGGCGTGCTGTCGACGTCGCTCTGGTCGGCGGCGATGACTTCGGCGGTGTTGACAAGCCCGGCGACCGAATCGACGCGGGCAACGATCTGTAACGTTTGCGTCGTCGCGGCAGGCAGGCTGCCGACGACCCACTGACCCGTCGTGGTGTTGTAGCTGCCCTGGCTGGGTGTCGTGGAGACGAACGTCAAACCGGTCGGCAAGGCGTCGCGGACGATCACCCCGGTCGCCGTCGTCGGTCCGGCGTTGTTGACGGTGACGGTGAAGGTCACGTTCTCACCACGATTGGGGTTGGCGTTGTCGACGGCTTTGGTGACCGACAAATCGATCTGTTGGGCTTGCAACGTCACGGAGGCTTGGTCGTCTTCGGTGGGCACGTTGTTGTTCGGCGTGCTGTCGATGTCGGTTTGGTCCGCGGCAAAGACTTGGGCCGTATTGGTCTTCGATCCCGGCACGTCGACGCGACCGGTGATCGTCAAGGTCTGCGACGCGCCCACGGCGATCGCCCCGATGTCCCAAAGACCGCTCACCGCGTCGTAAGATCCCTGGCCGGGCGTGTCCGATAGCGGAGTGATTCCGACGGGCAACAAGTCCTGGACGATCACGCCGGTCGCACCGACCGGACCGGCATTGGACACCGTGATCGTGAACGTGACGTTGCCACCGACGTCGACGCTGCCGACGTCGGCCGTCTTGGTGACCGACAGATCGATGACCGGATCGAAGTTCGCGAAGTCGGCGGTGAAGTCAGTCTGCCCGACCGTCCCGACCAGCTCCGCCGTTCCGTTGACGTTGGCCGAACCGGAGATCTCCAATTCGATCGCCCCGACGTTGTTGATGTCGACGCCGCCTCCGGGCGCGGGGGTGAAACGGGTAAACGGCAAGAACTCCGCCGACGAAACCGATCCGCCCGTTTGCGGAATGTCCAGCGTCGCGGTGCTGAAACGTGTCGCCGTCGCGGCATCGCCGTCGTCGCTGTACAGCCGCACGACGGCTTGGCCGCCGGGCAAGTCCGCGCCGATCTGCAACTGCAATCCGATCGCCTCGCCGACGCCGGTCAAGTCGACGGTGCCCAGGCCGCTGTCGTCGACGACCGTCGCGTCGCCGTCGGGCCCGTCCCACGTCACGCGACGATCGCCGTTGCCCGTGGCCAGCGAATCGAACGTGAGCAGATTGGGCAGCAGAGGATTGTCGACGTTCAGTTGGACCGCACCGTTGACGCTGGTCTTGTTGACCAACAAGTCTCGTTCGCCGCCGATGGCTTCCGGGGCGGCGACCGATGAGGTGACGGGGATTCCGTCGTTGGTCGTGTCGATGACGCTTTGCTCGGTTTGATCGAAGTCGTCAATGACCCGCACGATGCGGCCTTCAACGGCGGTACCGCTGATCGTGATGACCGGTGACACGGATCGCTGCAGCGTGGTGCCGCCGGCGACTTGAGCGTCTTGCAGCACGAAATAACTGCCGGCGGTCAGCCGTTCAAAGACGTAACGCCCGTCGGCGGCGGTCGTGGTCGACCGGACCAACGTGTCGGCGGTTTGATCGAACGTGCCGTTGCCGTTGTCCCGGTAAATCGCGACGGCGGCCCCGGACACCTGTTCGCCGGGGGTCAAACCGTCGCCGGTGAGATCGTCGAAAACGATTCCCGAAACGGCGGCCAAATCAGTCGCCGCCAGCGGCAACCGGGACTCCAAGGCCTGAAAGAACAGCCGTCGACGCCGATTTCGCGGTCCGAAGTCCGAGGAGCGGAGCCGATTTCGCGAGGCGGACCACCGATTCGCTTTGTTTCCGAGTCGTTTCATCACGTTGCACGCCCACCACAGGTTTGAGTCCGACGAATTGCCACCGAACGGCAGATTGTGGATGACGCAGCCCCGGCAAAACAACCGGACTAGGCAAGCTGCGGAGATTCGGCGGTCATTTCGGATTCACCCGTCGTCGCGGGGACCTGCCCGGTCCGACCTTGACCGGATCGCCACCCTCTCTATGATTTAAGCACTGCTTACGTGCTGCGTAGGTGCAGCTTAAAAATTCTTTGTTCCCCCCGTGCGAGAAAGTTTCATGCCTTACCTGATGGTCAACCTAGACGACAACCAAGACATTCGCCGGGCGATGGCGCATCTGCGGCAGGTCACCGGACGCGGCGGCAAGGGCCGCGGAGCCGTGACCGACTCGGCCGAGGATTCCGCGACGCGGGGCGGTGGCCCCGCGGTCGACGAACTCGCCGGATTGCCGCTGCCTCAAAAATTGAAGCGGATTCGCCAACGGCAACTGTGGAAGCACTTGGTACGAATCGCCGAGTCGGGCGGAACACCTTGTTCGCTGCCGGAACTCGATACGCTGTTGGACTTGCCCAAGAACAAAATGCGATCGTTGAAGGCGAACATGGCCAAACTGGAGAACCGCTTCGGCGTCAAGTTCCTCCGCGTCGCGCCGGACGCGGGTGTCGACGTCGCGGGCAATCCACGATACGAGATGCCGCCGAACATGCGTCGCCAGATCCGCAAGCTCGCCGAAGCCCAGTAGCCGGTAAGCATTCGGAGGCACTTTTTCATCGGGATATTTGTTGCCAGCCACGAATGGCACAGTCGTTTTCGCAACTACTTTGGTTCAAATGAGTTGTTTCGTTTTGCCAGTCGTGCCCTGAGATCTTCGCGAGGCTGCATCAGGAGGTTGTAGTTTTGTGTCGCTTCTTCAGCACGCGCGGTTCCAAACGTCCCGGACGATCACCGACGATGCATTTCGATATTTGCTTCAGTTGACACACGCCGTAGTTGATGCAAATTCAAGTGAGTCTTGATGGATCGAATGTCGAGTTCATAACTCCAACGAAAGCCAAACAACTCAGCGATGTCATCGTAGGTCACTTCTTGCTTGCGTTGCTCGGCGTCGAAGAGAGTGGTGACAATCACGAACGGGTCTTGCTTGCGGCATCGTTTCGTGCATCTCTGGACTCATCCACGAGGGACGTGGCGGTCTTGTCCAGGTCACCAGATGGTCAAGCAATCCAGGATCTGACGCAGCAGTGAGGTTTCCCCGGTCGCCTTGCCCTTGTACTTCCTGATCGCCACATCGACGACTTAGCTCGGGCCCGGCAGTAATCTCGCGTATCCGGATCGATCTCATCGCCATCGGCGATTTGCAGAAAGCTCATGATCCGCGAGACAGCGGACTGGCAGGCTGCCTCTTTCCCATCACGCAACACCTGCCCCATGAACGCTCACAGCACGATGGCGGTCGTGTAGGTGCGTGCAAACAATCCATCATGTTGGGCGAAGACTCTCTCGATCCGCTGGGCGGTCAGCACTTCGGCGAATGGTAGATCTGGCTGAGCAAGAAAGCCTGAAACCGCGTCGCCAAAACCGAAAACGACTGTGCCATTCATGGGTGGCATTCGTGGGTGGCACGATCTGAGTGGGTGGCACGATCTGAGATTCCGAGCTGGGATTTGCTTTCACGCCGAGGCGTGCCGGCGTCGTTTCTCGGCTTCGGCCGCCGCACCGATCCAGACTTGCGCGATCGCGGGGAGGAAACCGCTTCGCAGTGTGCGGTGGTAAGGCGAATCGGCGGGCAGGTGACGCATCAGCCGTCGGTGGGCGATCCCCAGGTTGTGGTAGGGAATCGAAGGCATCAAGTGATGCAGCGCGTGATAACGCTGCCCCAGCGGCGCCCACAATTCGGTCAACAGGGGACGGCCCGGGATGGTCGTGCTGTCGAACATCTGATCCAAGTAGCTCATCGGATCGCCTTCGTTCAAATACAAATGCGACGCCAGCGCGCGGGCCATGCTGAGCACCGTGAGCGCGGCGAACAACACGTAAAGCTTCAACAGCCAAAACCACGGCACGACTCCGGCGATCATCAACGCCAGCGCGCACCAACTGAACAGCGTCGTGCCGAACTCCAAAGCCAAGAAAGGCCCCCGCTGGTCCGGCGTCGGGGCGGGGCGAGAAAATTTGGTGTTGTTTTGAGTCAGCCCGCTGGCCTTTTGCCAAACGATTCGTCGCAAGGCGGGATGACAAAACGAAAGCGGTCCGATCAAAGCGAAACGCAAGACGCCGAAAATCGGAACCAGTAATCCCTGGCCGACGAACCAAGCCACCAGCGATACCGGACCGAGACCGATCGGACAGTATTCCGCGTCGCCGTCGGTCCCATAGCTGTGATTGGTATGGTGCGTGCGATGCTCCGTGTACAGAAACGACGGCATCATCAGGGGCATCCCGAACACCACGTTCCACGCGATACGGAATCCGCCGAAGGTTCCGCGTCTCAGGTGAGCCAACTCGTGAATGAACATCAATCCGCGATACAGGGCGAACCATGCGGCGAAGAAACCGAACCAGGCCAACGGGTTGTCCAAAGGAAGCCCAAGGTAAATCGCCAATCCCCCGTAGCCCAGCGCGGCACTGGCAAAAAGATCGCTCCAAAAAATGGCGGGCGACGGGGTCAGCAGGTCGCCGACTCGGCTGCGGAGTTCCCGGACGAACCGAGCCACCTCGCTGGGTGATTTCGGCTCACCGGTTGCATCGGATGCGGCTTTTCCGCTCTTCGGACCGGCGTCCGCACGGGTCCGGTCCTCGGACCGGCTCCCCTCGGTGCCGATTTCCGACGCTGCCGGACGGTCGTTTACGGTCGCTTTTGGCATTCGCTCGACTCCTCGCTTAATATTCCACAGATACCCCATTTGCCCTAGGCGGCAAGAACTAACATCTTAAAGAGTTCCCCGTCCTTCGTTCGACCCGTGGATACGCCGAATAATGACAGATTCGATCTCGCAGCGGATGAGCCAATTGTCGCCGGCTCAGCGACGTTTGCTGGCCCAACGGCTGAAAGAAAGGCGCGGGGCGGACCCGAACGGCGGCGAAACGGGGGGTGAGGAGCCGCTGATCGTCGACCCGTTGGGTGATCCCGACCAAGCGCCGGTGAGCGGACGAAGTGCGACAGGCGACCACGTTGGGTCCTCGGCGACCGGTGTGATGGCCGAGCGGCAACGCGACGGCCGACGAATCGCGGCCCCGGTCGCCATTGTCGGTGCCGCTTGTCGGTTTCCCGGGGCGAACAATCTGGACGAATTCTGGGACTTGATTCGCAGCGGCCGCGACGCGACGGGTGAGATCCCGCCGACCCGCTGGGACGTGGAAAAGTATTTCGATCCCACCGGAACCGAGCCGGGAAAAATGTCCATCCGCCACGGCGGTTTCGTCGACGACGTTGACCGGTTCGACGCGGCGTTCTTCGGGATCACGCCCCGCGAAGCGGCTCGGATGGATCCGCAACAACGTTTGCTGCTGGAGACCGTCTATCACGCGATCGAACACGCGGGCGTTCCGATCGGTCAACTGGCGGGATCCAAAACCGGCGTCTTCGTCGGCATCGGCGGAACGGACTATTCGAAGATCCCCGCCCACTTCGGCGACTATTTGGAGCAGATCGACGCGCACGTCGGAACGGGCAACGCGCTTTCGGTCGCCGCGGGCCGGATTTCATACATCTATGATTTGCACGGCCCGAGTTTCATCGTCGACACGGCGTGCAGCAGCGCGCTGGTCGCGCTTCACAGCGGCGTCAGTTCCCTGCGTGACGGTGACAGCGACGCCGCGTTGGTGGCCGGAGTCAATCTGATCCTTTCTCCGGAGACGACGATCGCGTTCAGCAAGGCGAACATGTTGAGCCGCGACGGACGCTGTCGACCTTTCGATGCCGACGCCAACGGTTACGTCCGTGGCGAAGGCTGCGGCGTGGTGATGCTGAAACGACTCGACGACGCCACCCGCGACGGTGACAACGTCCTGGGCATCATTCGCGGCGTGGCGGTCAATCAGGACGGACGCACCGCCGGCATCACCGCGCCCAACGGCCCGTCGCAGCGAGATTGCATCGTCGCGGCGATGAAACAAGCGGGCGTCCGGCCCGATGAGATCCGGTACATCGAAGCTCACGGCACGGCGACGCCGCTGGGGGACCCGATCGAACTGGGCACGCTGGCCGATCTGTTCGCCGTTCGCTCGGCCGGTGCAAAGAACGGCTCCGGTGCAAGCAAGAACTCCGGTGCAATCGATAGTTCTACCGTCTACACCACCAGCGTCAAAGCCAACATCGGTCACACGGAAACCGTTTCCGGCATGGCGGGCCTGATCAAAGTCTTGTTGATGATGCGGCACGACACGATCCCGGCTCAGACGCATCTGCGAAACCTGAATCCGAAGATCGATCTGGAACGCTCGCGGGTGCAAATCCCGACGACTTCCGTTCCCTGGCCGGGCGGTGCGTCGCGGATCGCCGGTGTCAGTTCTTTCGGTTTCGGCGGGACGAACAGCCACGTGATTTTGCAGGCACCGGAATCGGACGCGCCGATCGAATCCGACGGCCGGGGGAGTGAAACGGCCCCTCCGCCGTACATGGTTTTGCCGCTTTCGGCCCGAAGCGACGAGGCGCTCACGAGTTTGGCGAAGGACTACCAGGCGAAAGCCGGGGAGATCCCGCCCGCCGACCTGTGCACCGCCGCGGCGATTTTTCGTGAAGCCTTGCCCCGTCGCGGGATCGTCGTGGCGCGGTCCGAGGACGATTTAACGTCACGATTGACGAGCCTGGCCGATCGATCGTCCGAGGCGGATGATCGGTTCAGCGTCACGGCCGATTCGAGCGGCGCGATCGTGACCGGCCGCGCTTCGGCGACCCGACGCAAGTTGGCGATGCTGATGACCGGTCAAGGTTCCCAGTACGCCGGGATGGGCAAAACGCTGTACGAAACGGACCCCGTGTTTGCCGCGACGATGGACAAAGCGTTCGAGATCGTCGATCGCGTGCGACGCGAATCCGGTGAACAAGACACGCGATCGCTTCGCGACGTGATGTTCGCCGACGAAGCGAGCGGTGACGACACGTCGCTGATTCATCAGACCGGATTCGCACAGCCCGCGATCGTGGCTTTCGAATGCGCGATGGTCGACCGCCTGAATCGACTGGGCGTTCGTCCCTCGTCGGTTTGCGGGCACAGCGTCGGCGAATACGCCGCCGCCTACGCCGCGGGCGTCATGGACTTGTCGCAAACGATGGAGCTGATCACCCATCGTGGCCGACTGATGCAATCGTTGCCCGGTGGTGGCGGGATGATGGCGGTGATGTCTTCGGTCGACGACGTCAATCGAGGGATCCAGCGCTGCAATCTGGACGAACGCGATGTCACAATCGGGGCGATCAACGGCCCGGCCAGCGTCGTCGTCAGTGGGCGTCTGGAATCCATCGCGAAACTGCAAAAACATTTCAGCGGTCGAGACGTTGTCTGCAAGCAGCTTTCCGTGTCGCACGCTTTTCACAGCGCCGACATGGATCCGATCCTCGAAGCATTCGGTCGTTACGCCGCCCGCATCGACTTCAAGAAACCGAACTGCGAGTTTTTGTCAGGGTTGCTGGGCCGGCGACTGTCGCACGGGTTGGACGCGGATTATTGGACCGATTCGCTGCGCCGCTCGGTGCGTTTCGGCGAATGCGCCCAAGCGATGCTGGACGCGAAATCCAAGATCGACGTTATTTTGGAAGTCGGCCCGTCTCCGCATCTGACCGGCTCGGCGAAACGTGTCGAAGGCTCACCGGGCGACGAATCGCGACAAACGCCGGGCGTCGACCGGCTGTGGCTGTTCGTCGCCGCCCCTCAGGTTCAAGACGCGGCGCTCCAGTGGACGAAAACCGTCGCTTCGCTTCACGTCAGCGGACTTTCGATCGATTGGGCGTCATACTACCACGTCGATGGCGACGACGCGGCGACGCGGCGTTGGCGTCGTCGCTTGCGTGCTCTGGATCTACCCGGTTATGCGTTCGACAAGACGCGGCACTGGATGGAATCCAATGTTCCCTCAGGATCCTTGGCGGCGACGGAGATCCATCCCCTGTTGGGTGGCCGGATCGATGCCGCCATGGAAGACACGTTGTTCGAATCCCGTGTGTCGGCGTCGCGTCCCGGCTACCTTGCCGAACACGAAGTCCTGGGCGGCGCGACGATGCCGGCCGCCGGGATGATCGAAATCGGTTTGGCCGCCGCGCGTTGGTTGCTGAAAACCGAAAACCCGCGGATCGAATCTTTCGTCATCGGTCAGCCGATGTCGTTGGACGCCAAGCGACCGCGTCGTTTGCAAACACGCGTATCGCCGTTTCGCGAGGGCCGAGCGACTTGGCAGCTTTTCGGCCGCGACGCGACCGACGAATCCGCCTCGTGGACCCGGCACGCTCGTGGAGTCATCGTCGAAACCGGATCAGCCCGGCGATCCGACGGCCACGACGTCTCCTGCCGAGACCGAATCGCAGAAACGCTGGCCGATGTCGTTCGGTTTCTTGATCGCGATTCGTTCTACGACGTCATGGCCGGTCGTCAGTTGAACTACGGCGATCGGTTCCGGGTCCTCGCGGACGTTCATCGTGGGCGACGAAGCGCGGTGGCCGAGGTGTGGCTCGACCCGTCGATCGTGACGGCTGGTGGGTATCTGTTGCACCCGGCATTGCTGGACGGGGCGATGCAGCTGACCGCCGCACTGACTCCGCTGCAACCCGACGGTTCGGACAGCCCCGCGACCTACATGCCCGTCGGCGTCGGTTCGCTGCAGATCGTCGACCGGCCCGGTGCGGCGGCACCGCTGGCCGGTCGGGTCAAGCGGATGTTGGCCGTGCGAACTTGGCCGTCCGATGAAGACCTTTCGGCGGACGAAGAATTGATTCGGGGGGACGTCACGTTGCTCGACGACGACGACCAACCACTGGTCCACCTGAACGATGTCCAGATACGCCGCGTCGCCGACTCAGGCGGCCAAGACGTCGATGCGATGCCTTTGAAGCGGTACCAGGTCGATTGGAAACCCGTCGAAATTCCCGGCGACGCGTCTGTTCCCGAGACGGTCGACGGACGAAAAGATTCGCGGCAATGGTTATTGATCCATGACGACCGCGACGGTGCCGAGTCCTTCGTGCGGCAGTTCTTGCGCGAGTCCGATGTCGAAAGGGTGACGATCGACGATTTTCTCGGTGACGCGGGACTGTCGGGTGAACCATCAGGGCGTTCCTCGGTGATCTACTTGGCCTCGCCGCGGGTCGACGATGACGATCAGGATGAGCCGAGCTTGGCGTCACGAACGACGGCCGCGACCGGGACGTGGTTGCAGACGCTGCAACGATTGGTTCGTCGGGATCAGGCGGGAGGGGACGTCTGGCTGATCACCCGTGATGCGATTTCGATCGACACCAAAGACCGAACCGATTCTTGTCGTCTCGATCCGACGGCTGCCGCCTTGTGGGGCATGGGACGCGTCGCCCAGAACGAACATCCCGAACTCGGTCTGCGTCTGCTGGACCTCGGCGGTGATGACGACGGCGTTGACCGAACCGGTGTGCTGGATCGAATGATCGCAAGCGGTGAAAACCAAATCGCGATTCGCGGCGGGGACGCGTTGACGTCACGATTGGCGGTCGACGAAGGAGCCGGCGAACCCGACGACCAAGGTCGAATCATCTTGCCGCGGGATCGAATGTTTCAAGTCCGCCTGGGCGGAAGCCATCGCATCGACGACTTGCGGGCCGTGTCGCATCGTTTGCCGCCCCCGTCGGGTGAAGAAGTCAGCATCCGTGTGGCCGCCGCGGGCGTCAACTTTAGCGACGTCTTGAAAGCGATGGGCCTTTATCCGGGCATCACCGACAGCGTCGTTCCGTTGGGCATCGAGTGCGCCGGCGTCGTCACCGCGGTCGGGGACAAGGTTCGCGACTTTGCGGCGGGCGATCGTGTGTTCGGCGTCGTGCCGTACGGCTTCGCCAGCCAAGTCAATACACCGGAGTACGCGATCGCGAGCTTGCCGGATTCGATTTCGTGGGAGGAAGCGGCGACGATACCGATCACGTTTCTGACGGCACATCACGCGCTGCGTCGACTGGCGGATTTGCAACCCGGTGAGAACGTGTTGATCCACGCCGGAGCCGGCGGCGTCGGCTTGGCCGCCATTCAAATCGCTCAGTCCGTCGGCGCGGAAGTTTTCGCCACGGCGGGCAGCGACGCCAAACGAGATTTTTTGCGACAACTGGGCGTCCGTCACGTCTACAACAGTCGCACGTTAGAATTCGTCGATCAGATTCCGATCGACTTGCGTGCCGATCATGGCACCGACGCGCGACTCGACGTCGTGTTGAATTCCTTGCCGGGCGAGGCCATCGATCGAAGCTTGGAATTGCTCGGCCCGTACGGCCGTTTCTTGGAAATCGGCAAGACGGAGATCTATCAGAACCGGGCGATCGGTCTGAGTCCTTTTCGTGACAATTTGTCCTATCACGCGATCGATTTGGATCGGGTGTTGCGGCAACGTCCGGGCGTCGTCCGTCAATTGTTCCGGGAACTTTTGGGTCACCTCGAAGCGGGCGATTATCGCCCGCTTCCGTCGACCAATTTTGACGTGCGAGACTTGTCCGAGGCGTTTCGCTACATGGCGGCGCGGCGGAACATCGGTAAAGTCGTGATCCGCATCGCGGACGCCGCCGCGACCGTCGGGCACCCGACCGACGAAGCGGACCGACGCGACCGGGGCGGCGAACTTTGTTTGATCACCGGTGGCACCGGTGCGATCGGACTTCGCTTGGCCGAGCATCTGATCGACCGTGGCCGACACGACATCGCTTTGCTTTCGCGGAGCGGGCCCGGCGATGAAGCCGCTGGGCGGATCGCGGCGATGCGTGAGAAGGGCGGACGCATCACCGTCGTGCGGGGCGATCTGTCCGACGGTGAATCGCTAGGACAGGCACTCCGCCGATTGGATCGTCCCGTTTGCCAGATCATGCACGCCGCCGGCGCGCTCGACGATAACGTGTTGTTCGACATGACCCGGGCACAACTGGAGAACGTTTTGGCGGCAAAGGTCTCGGGCATCGCCCGGTTGGTCGACGCCGCCGGTCGCGACACGCTGCAAAGCGTGGTGCTGTTTTCGTCGATCGCGTCGTTATTGGGTTCGCCGGGACAAGGCAACTACGCCGCGGCCAACGCGTTTTTGGATGCGTACGCCGGTCGACTTCGCGAACAAGGGATCAAGGCGGTGTCGGTGAATTGGGGACCGTGGGCCGAGGGAGGCATGGCGACCGATACGGACCGGGCCGCCAACTTGGCGATGCGGGGCTTGGGGTTGATCGAGCCCGACGACGCCTTGCAGATCTTGGACGAACAGCTTCGCCGATCCGCCGACACGATCGTGATGCGAGCGGACTGGTCGAAAATGGCCGGCGGGCGGACCGCGGATCAATTGCCCAGCCTGCTGCGTGACTTGGCGCAGACGGACGCCGGTGCGGATGGTCCGTCGGACCACCCGCTGCGCCGCGAGGTCGAAAACCTGGATGCGAAGCCGCGAGAAGATCGTTTGTTGGCGGACTTCAGCAGCCAGCTCGCCAAGATCATGGGCTTGGACGTCGATCAACTGGACGTCGGCGAATCGTTGGCCGCTTTGGGCCTGGACTCGTTGATGGCGATCGAGCTGAAGAACAACATCGAGAAACGCCTGAACGTCGTGCTGCCGATGGCCCGGTTCATGGAAGGTCCCAGTTTGAAACAGCTGGCCGCTCAAGTCGGAGAAATGATCTCGAGCGATCAGGCCGTCACGATGATCGAAACCGAATCGGGACAGCCGGCTTCGGCGGACGACACGACGGGGACGATCGAACACCCGTTGTCCGAGGGCCAGAAATCGCTCTGGTATCTGTATCAACTCGCACCCGAAAGTGCGGCGTACAACATCGCCGACGCGGTGCGTGTGCACGGAGAACTGGATCGCGACGCGGTTCAAATCGCGGTCGACCGAATCGTGTCTCGCCACGAGTCTTTTCGGACGACGTTTCCGGTCGACCAGGGACGGCCGATCGCCCGCGTCGATCGTGACGCCACGACGAGCATCCGTTGGATCGACGCGGCCGGCTGGGATCAGACGAAGATTTCGGATCGCGTTCGCGGTTTGGTTCACGCGCCGTTTGATCTTGCCGCCGGTCCGCTGCTTCGGATCAGCGTGCTTTCGCTGGCCGACGATTCTCACGTTTTGGTCTTCGGCGTGCATCACATCGTCGCGGATTTCTGGTCCCTGGTCGCCGTGATGGCGGAGTTTCGTGATTTGTACGGAAGGCTGGTCGACGATCGTTCGGCGGATCTTCCGGCGGTGAAACACCAGTATCGTCATTTCGTCGATTTTCAACAGCGACTGCTGGATTCCGTGGAAGGAAAATCTCAGCGAGAATTCTGGACGGACACGTTGTCGGGCGAACTGCCGGTCTTGGACTTGCCCACCGATCGACCTCGCCCGGCGGTGCAGACCTTCAACGGCCGCTTGGCGTTCCGTCACTTGGATCGCGACGACAGTGATCGCGTCGCGGACTTTGCCAAACGACACGGGATGACCGTCAACGCGTTCTTGTTGGCGATGTATCAGTTGTTGTTGCATCGATGGAGCGGCCAAGATGACGTCTTGATCGGCTTGCCGACTAGCGGGCGGAGCCGAAGTGATCTGACCGACGTGGTCGGATACTTCGTCAATCCGGTCGTCGTTCGCAGCCGACTGAGCGACGATTCGCTGGACAGATTTTTGCGGACTTCGGCCAAAACGACCGTCGATGCGATGGCCAACCAAGATTATCCCTTGGCCCGCATCGTCGACCAGTTGGACGTGCCGCGTGATCCGAGTCGCGCGACTTTGTTTCAAGCGATGTTCGTGATGCAAAAATCACAAGCCATGCACGAAGAAGGGTTGACGGCGTTCCTGATGGGCCAGTCCGGTGCGAAGGTTCCCGTGACCGGTACGCTGACCTTCGAATCCATGGAACTGGAACACTACACCGCTCAGTTCGATCTCTCGCTAGCGGCTTCGGAAAACAGCGACGGGATCACATTGGGTTTGCAGTACAACTCCGACTTGTTCGACGCGTCGACGGCGGACGACTTGCTGGATCGCATGACCCGCATCATCGAAAGCGTGACGGCCGAATCGACGAGTGCCTCGGAATCGGACGGGGGGCCGTCGGCGGCAAGAATCAGTCACGTCCGGTGGCTGGCCGAGGATGAACAGGAGCGGCTGACCAACCAGTGGGCCTGCGGACCGGTCACGGCGTCGCCGCCGATGTTGGTCCACCACTCGTTCGAGCGGCAAGTCATTCGCACGCCCGACGCCCTGGCGGTCGTCGATGAATCCACACAGTGGACGTACCGGGAACTGAATCATCGGGCCAACGAGATTGCCCATGCTCTGATGGCGCAAGGGTTGCAACCCGGTCAACTGGTCGGCGTCTGTTTGCCGCGCGGTGCATCGTTGTTGGCGTGTTTGTTGGGCGTTTTGAAAGCCGGCGGCGCGTACGTGCCTTTGGATCCGAAGTATCCACAGGCTCGGCTGCAACAGATCGCGACGCAGACGAACCTGTTCACGACGTTGGATGCGGCGACGTGGGATTCGCTGCGAAAGACAAAGTCTCCTCGACGAGATGACCCACGCGTCGCCGTCGATTCGGATTCGCTTTGTTACGTGATCTTCACTTCGGGATCGACCGGACAGCCCAAGGGTGCCGGCGTCTATCATCGTGGGCTTGCCGGATTGGTGCGTTGGTACGTCGACGAGCTTTCTTTGGACGATTCCGATGCCGCTTTGGTGGTGACCAGCCACGGATTCGATTTGACTCAAAAGAACTTCTTCGCGCCCCTGGCTGTCGGCGGCAACGTCGTGATGTCGACACCGGACGTCTACGACCCGAAACGCATCGCCGACGAAGTCGAATCGCATCACGTGACCTTGATCAACGCGACGCCCAGCGTGGTCTATCCGTTGGATGAATTCGCCGACGACGGTTTGCAGCGATTGACTTCGCTGAAGTCGATCGTGCTGGGCGGCGAACCGATCGACCGATCGCGACTGACCGGCTTGGGTGCTCAAGCAACGATTTGGAACAGTTACGGCCCCACCGAATGCAGTGACGTGGTCGCGGCGCATCGCTTGACCGACGAAGACGGCAGCGTCGTTCCGTTGGGACGTCCGATCGACAACGTCAAACTGTACGTGTTGGATCAGGATCGACGTCCGGTGCCGGTTGGCGTCGCGGGCGAATTGTTCATCGGTGGTGACTGCGTCGGCGCCGGATACTTGAACGATGCCGCGATGACGAGGCGAAAGTTCGTTGCCGACCCCTTCCATGGTTCAAAGATGTACGCTTCGGGCGATTTGGCGCGTTGGCTTCCCGATGGCAAGTTGGAGTTCTTGGGCCGACGCGACGATCAGATCAAGATCCGCGGCCACCGTTTGGAGCTGGGCGAAATCGAAAGCGAACTCGTGCGACTGGAATCGATCGCGGAAAGCTGCGTCGTTCTGCGTCGTGACGATCGACACGAACGACTGATCGCTTACGCCGTGGCGGATACGGGGCCGACGCCCGATGCGGAAACCGTGTTGACCACGTTGCGATCACGGTTGCCGATCCATGCCGTTCCCGCCGCGATCGTTTTCTTGGACAAGCTGCCGCTGTCGCCGCACGGCAAAGTCGATCGACGTCGGTTGCCGTCGCCCGACGCCGATGCGTTCGGTGTTTCCCGATCGGCGCCGCCTCGGGGCGATTTGGAAAACCGCTTGGCCGCGATTTGGGCCGACGTGCTGAGGTGCGAAGTCGCTTCGATCGGCCGCGAAGACAACTTCTTCCTGTCCGGCGGTGACTCTTTGATGGCGATCCAACTCGTCAGCCGCTTGGCCGCCGCCGGTCACGTCGTCACGCCCGCGATGCTGTTGCAAGCACAGACCGTCGCGGAGCTTGCCACGCTGATCGAGCGTCAGCCGTTGTCGCCGCCGCCGGAACACTCCGGACATGTCCGCAGGACGACCGGACCGTTGACGCCGCTGCAACGAAGACTGATCGATCAAAACCTTGTCGACGTCCACCACCGCTTGTTGGGCGTGACCTTGTCGATCGATTCCGAGGTCGATTCCGAACGATTGCATCGCGTCGTCGATCGACTGACCCGCCGGCACCCGGCGATGCGAATGGGGATCGATCACTCGGGAGCCGCGTGGCGACAGACCGAAGTCCGCCTGAGCGATGACCTGCTTGTCGTTGACGACCTTCGCGTTCTGTCGGGCGATGACGCGGACGAGCACTACCAGGATCGACTGCGTCGGTCGGCCGAGTCGATCCGCATCGAACGGGGCGGTCCGATCCGCTTCGTCGCAGCGGCCATGCCTTCGGAACCCGCCGAGACATCGGAGTTCCGTTTGACGCTGCTGGGCCATTACCTGTTCATGGACCCGACGTCGATGCGGTTGTTGATCGAACAGTTGTGGAACATGTATTCCAAAGACGAAGCATTGAATTCGAATGTCACGTTCCACGGGCCGGCGGACTACGCGACCGAACTTGCCGAAATGGCCGGTGCCGGCGTGTTCGATGATCAGTGCGACGATTGGCTGGCCGTGACGGCGGATTCGGCAGGCGATCGTGATCTTCGGGTCGATCGGATCGAGGGAAGCTCTTACGGCGAATCCGTTTCCACGTCGATCGAAGTGGACCTGGACGCCCTCGGCGGCACCGCATCGCCCGACGGACCTTGGCAACGGTTCGCACAAGTCGCCGCGGCACTCGCCGACGCTTGGCAATCGGTTAGCGGCGACCCGGTCTTGCCCGTGGACGTCGAGACGACCGGACGACTGTTGGATCGCCCGGCCGATGCGTCCTCGATCGTCGGACGTTTGGTCAGCATTTTTCCCGTTCACGTCGTTGCCGGGGCTTCCGTGGCGTCGCTTGCCGAAACCTTGACAGGTGTCCGCGACGACGGCGTCGCGCTGGCGTGGCTGCGGTCATCGGATCGGCCCGAGGTGCCCACGGCCATTCGTCAGATTCCCGATAGCCCGGTGCGGCTGAATTTTCTGGGACGGATGATGGATACGGATTTGCTGGGAAACCAAGTCATCGGGATCGATGATCGAAACTTGCAGCCGCTACTGACGGATCCGGCGAACCGTCGCTTGCACCCGATCGAGATCGACATTCAGGTCAGTGGGGATCGCATGCAACTTCGCTGGACGTACCCGGATCGTTCGGAGGATCGGCAGTTGGTCGAACACTGGATCCGGTCGGTCGCCCAACGCCTCCGCGCGGGGCAAGTTGCGATGCCGTGACGCGTCAGCGGTCTTGAATGTCGCTGCGCCGCACGCGCGTGGCGAGCGGTGATCCGAGGTGGACACTCACCGTGCGGCGGCGATAAAAAATCCGGCTCCGTCGCAGCCTACGCCGAGGCCGGTTCTTGCTGTTGATGCTTTTCCAGGAACTGTTTCGCGGGCATCGGGAACAACAACATCAGCAGCAAGTCGCGATGCGATTTCAACAGGCTTCCGTTTTCCGCGTAGACTTTGGCCAAGTCGATGTCGTCGACTAGGTCGGCCGGACGACCGGTGAACGGCTCTTTGCCACGCGAGACCAACTTGATGACCTCGGGGTCGGCCGGTCCGGGCAGTTTTCCGTAGCGTCCCATGATGACGTCGCGGAACGGTTCGCTGACGAAACCGTAGTGGCTGTTCTGCATCACGTTGAACGCGGCTTGCGACCCGACGATTTGGCTGGTCGGCGTGACCAAGGGAAGGTAACCGGCCGCGGCGCGGACCTTCGGGATCTCTTCTTGGACCTTGGGCATCAGGTCCAATTTGCCTTGCTCCTTCATCTGGTTGTAAAGGTTGCTGAGCATTCCGCCGGGGATCTGTGACTCCAATTGGCTCTTGTCGACCGTCGGGTAACCCTGCGGAACCATGATTTTTTCTTCGATCACGTCGCAGGCTTTGGTGCATTTGTCGTGATCTTTGCTTTGCAGCAGTTCGATAGTTTCGTCGATCGCGGCCTTCATCGCATCGGTGGGCTGATCCGGCCAAGGGTTGCCGAAGTGTTCGGGATCCTTGTCGACGTCTTTGAGTTCTTCGCGGATCTTTCGCAGACGTGAATCGATTTCCGCGGCATGTTGAAACGAGACGTTCAGTTCGACGCCCAACGCGTCGGCAAAGAAGCGGATCAGTTCGGTCGGCGGTTGACTGGTCGCGCCCGCCATCGGCCCGTAAGCGGTGTCGATGTTGTCGACGCCCGTCATCATCGCGACGACGTAGCTGGCGATCGCCAGGCCGTTGGTGTCGTGACTGTGAAGCGAGATCTCGACTCCGGGACAGGCCTGTTGGACCGCCTCGATCAACGTCCAGGCGTCGGCAGGGTGCAAAAGTCCCGCCATGTCCTTGATGGCGACCGAATCCGCACCCGCGTCCAAGCAACGCAAGGCGAAATTCACGAAGTGATCGTTGTCATGAACCGGACTGGTCGTATAACTCATCGCCGCTTCGGCGTGGCCGTTGAAGGTCTTCGTCGCCATGATCGCGGTGATCAAATTACGGTGATCATTGAGCGCGTCGAAAATCCGCACGCGGTCGTTCCCGGTCCGGCAAGCCTCTTTCATGAACTCGTAAACGACGTTGTCCGGGTACGGGTTGTAGCCGAACAAGTTTTGCCCTCGACACAAAGATCGGATCTGGATGTGGCGACCCGACGCGTCGCAGGTCTCACGGAATTTCTCCAAGCGATCGAAGGGATTGTCGCCGGTGAAACGCAAGCACGCGTCCAGCGTCGCTCCGCCCCACAGCTCCAGTATGTCGTAGCCCGAATCGACCAGCAGCGGCAGCACACGCATGCATTGCTCGGTGCTCATCCGCGTCGCGAGCAGCGATTGGTGGCCGTCACGCAGCGAGGTGTCGATCAGATTGACGTGAGCGGACATCGTGAAGGTTCCTCGGTTTCCGTTTTAGGATTCATGGTGCAGTCCACCGTCATTAGGGTACCGAGAAGCCTGGCATCTTGAAACCAAAGAACGCTTCGAAATGATGGGGCGGATGTGCGCACCCCACCGGCCGGCTTTTGCGGTTTTACTGCTCACAAGGAATGGCGGAATTCGTCAGGTGTGACGTAGTGTCGCGCTTCGGCGGTGCTGCCGTCGGCCTGCCAAGCCGATGGGGGCCTGCCAAGCCGATGCGGACACGAGCGGCTCGTTCGTACCGGTGAAGGATCACGCTTGAGGGCACACGACGACTTTCATCTGTTCCGGGTCACCGTCGTACAGTCGCGCGAACCATTCGGGGCCGTCGGACAACGAAATTTTCTGGGTGATCAGCGGTTGGACATTGATGATGCCGCGAGCCATCAGGTCGATGCACTGGGGGTATTCGCCGTTACAACCGCAGGTTCCGTGCAAAGAGATTTCGCGGGTGACGACCGACTGCAGCGGCAGCTCGACGGTCGGTGCCAGGTTGCCGACCAAGGTCACGTTGCCGCCTTTGCGGACCGCTTCGATCGCCATTTGCACCGTCGGCGTCGCACCGACGACCTCCAAAGCGATGTCGGCACCACGACCGGCGGTCATGTCGCGGATCGCCGCGACCGCGTCGGTGGACTTGCTGTTGACGACATCGGTCGCGCCGAGTTGCCGCGCGACGTCCAGGCGTCGGTCGTTGATGTCCACGGCGATGACGCGGGACGCGCCGGCGGCTTTGACGGCTTGGATCGTCAGCAGGCCGATCATGCCGGCACCGACGACGACCGCGGTGTCACCGAGCGTGACCGGCGTGACGTTGGCCGCGTGGACGGCGACCGAGACGGCTTCGACCAGCGCGGCTTGTTCGAAAGGCAATTCGTCGGGCAGGCGGTACACGATTCGTCGCGGCACGCTGATGCGTTCGGCAAAGGCACCGTGACGCCGATAGTCGCCGCAGGAAACGCCCAAGACCATGCGGTTGTCGCACAAGTTTTGTTTGCCGGCGCGACAGAAATCGCACTCGCCGCACGAAACCATCGAGTCGAACGTGACCCGGGTTCCGTCGGGCAAGTCGGTGACTCGATCGCCCGTGGCCACGACGATGCCGGCGGCTTCGTGTCCCATCACCAAGGGCGGGATCCGCCGACCGCTGCTGCCGTCATAACCGTGAATGTCGCTGCCGCAGATGCCGCAGGCTTCGACGCGAACCAGCACGTCGTCGGGGCCGACCGGCGGTTCGTCGACGTCGGTGACTTCTAAGTTCTTGTATTCGGTCAGCAGCAGAGCTTTCATCGTTCGGGCCAAGGCAGAGGGAGGAAGACACGGGCGGGTCGGGAACGCCCCCAATCGTAACGGTCCGGCGTTTCGTTTCGTAGCCTAGGCCGTCGGGACGGTCGCCGGTCCGACGCCGGTCAGGGCCACCGGGGATCGCGTTTTTCCAGAAAGGCGTCGATGCCCTCGCCGGCCGCTTCGGTGCTGCAAGCGGTGGCGCTATCGGCCGAGGCGGCGGCGATCTGGCTGAGCAGGTCCTCGCCAACGGTTTCGTTTAAGATCCGTTTGGTCGCCTGAATCGACTGACGCGAACCGACGCTACAGCGGGCCGCCCAATTCGTGGCGGCGACCCAGATCTGATCCGAGCTGACGCTGTCGGCGACCAATCCGTGATGCAAGGCTTGGTCGCAAGTCATCGCTTCGCCGGTCAGCGTCCAGCGGGCCGCCAACGATCCGCCCGCGCGAAACGCCAGCAGGGCCGTGGTGATGCCGCCGACCAATCCGCGATGCGGCGCCGCGGCGGTGAACGTGGCCCGGGGTGTGGCGACGATCAAGTCGGCGGATAAAGCCAGCGCCAGACCGGCCCCGATCGCCGCGCCGTCGACCGCCGCGATGATCGGCTTGGGAAACCTTAAAATCTGTTCGACGGTTTCGGCCCACTGTCGCCAGTACTGATGACACTGGGCCATCGAATCCGTGTCGTCCAGCTTTCCGATCTCTTGCAAGGTCTTGATGTCGATCCCGCTGCAAAAGCTCTCGCCGGCACCCGTCAACACGACCGCCCGCACTCGCTTTTCTTGATGCACGTCGGAGAAGGCGAGTTGCAAATCGGACAGCAAGCCGGGGCTGAGCGAGTTGTGGACGGCGGGACGATCCAGCAGAAGCGTCGCGACTTCTCCGTGAACTTTGACTTCGACGTGTTGCACGGAAAAGCTCTTCTCATGCGCGGCAGCAGACAAACAAAGGGGACAACGTCGGCGTCCCGTCGGATCAGCTTATCAGTTTACTGGGACATCCGTTTACTGGGACCTCAACGCCCGCATCAGTTGGTCACTCGGGCGGTCGAACGTCATCACCTGGGCTTGGCTCTGCGGCCGGCCACGATCGCGGATGATCACGATGACTTCTTTGTCCGCGGCGGAGGAATCGTTCGCGCTCAGGCCGTTCGCGCTCAGGCCGTTCGCGTTCGGGCCGCCCGACGCCGGTGCGAGTTCGATCGCCGAGGGCTGCATCAAGTCGTCGGACATCCCTCCGCGTCCCGGATCGTTCGAGGCGAAGCGTGGCGGCGGAGGTTCGGCGGCGGCCGAAGGCTCGGCGAGATGGGACATCTTGATCCGCTCCAATTGCCAGTGGATCGACCCGGGTCCGGTGTAGATGCCGACGTCCCCTTTGTAGTCGGCACAATTGCAAACGCCGATCAGTCGGCCGGATTGATCGAACAAACCGCCGCCGCTGCGGCCGTCGATCGGCGCGCCGTCGATCTCGATGTTCGACATGCCGAGTTGTTGGTTGTATTTGTCGACGCCCGTGATGCGGGTGTCACGCCTGGACGGATCGTCGCCGCGGTCGCAACCGAAGCTGAACGCGGCTTGGCCGGTCTTGACGGTCTCCCCCAAAGAAATCACTCGCACCGGAGTGACCGGGATGCCGGGCCGGATGGCGACGACGGCGATG
>Ga0102938_10000986_pt1 | contig 21591 bp, 19 predicted proteins | sample SalPonR2_B_D2_MG_FD_84516 | JGI IMG/M metagenome (GOLD analysis project Ga0102938, IMG submission 84516) | Salt pond soil microbial communities from South San Francisco under conditions of wetland restoration - Salt Pond MetaG R2_B_D2_MG | ecosystem: Environmental > Aquatic > Marine >... | reverse complement strand
GTTTTATAAGAGGCTTGCTTATCATCAATAATTTCCATGGAGCTGTTTAGGTAGAATTTTTTGTATGTCTGAAATATAATTGCTTGTTAAATTGCTTCATAGTCTGTATATTGTACATGCTAACAATAAAATCTTATCAATTATCCTATCCCTTTATAAACATTAAATAGCCGCGTTATGAAGCATTTACTTATTAAACAAACCATTTTTTTACCTGTTATTTATTTTGCCAGTATCATCATTGCTGCTTTTTTTGCAAATGAATATAGCCATATTGGGCAACATGCCAGCGAACTTGGAATAAATGCCAATAAAACAGCAGTAATTATTTTTCAGATTGGGATTATAGCTACAAGTATTTCGCTTTTTCTACTATCGCTTGGCTTAATTGTAAATTTCAAAAAACAGTTTTTGCTCTTTGCTTTTCTTGTTTTTCTTTTTGGTGTAACCTTCATCTTTGGTGCCATATTTCCTATAGGATCACCATGGCATGGGTTTTATGGTTTAGGCTTATTTATAATGATTGCTCCGTTTGTATTTCTTTACGAGTTGAACCGAATGATCGAGAAAAAAAGCTTACACATACTATCTATTGTCGCAGGAACCCTTATATTTCTCTACTTATGGGCAATGGTAGCCCGATTGGATCCTATGGAATACCGGGGTTTAACGCAACGATTTTTTGCGCTGGTGGTTTTTGGTTGGTTTTCAATTGTGGCATGGAACCTCAACGCAAGACTTAAACGGACATAAGAAAGGATGTAAATTAGGATTTCAAATGTTTTATTATTGAGGATCGAGATTTTGAAGGTGCAGTTTCAGCTTTCGATGCAATGAACCTATTATTTATTCTCATTAAAGTTTATTATTTTAGCTTTTCCAACCAATAGCGTTCAGGTATGCAGCATAAAAAGCACGACGATGCACTGAGAAAAACTATTTACAAGATAATTTTTCATACTGATACACCGGCAGGAAAGTTATTTGATGTAATATTACTTATAATCATTCTTTTCAGTGTATTGGTTGTAATGCTCGATAGTGTAAGAGAAATAAGAGATGATTACATTGATTTTTTATATGCAGCAGAGTGGACAATAACAATAATTTTTACTTTAGAATACATTCTACGTATTTTAGTTCATCCGCATCCCCGGCGATATATTTTTAGTTTCTACGGAATCATTGATTTACTGGCAGCACTTCCAACTTATCTGGCGCTGTTCCTGGCCGGAACGCATTACCTTGCAGTGATCAGAGCACTTAGGCTTTTTAGGGTGTTTAGGATTTTAAAACTCTCGAAGTTTACCGACGCAGGATCTGCCATCGCCATTGCACTCAAAAACAGTAAAAGCCGCATCAGCGTTTTCCTTTACAGTATCTTCATTATTGTAATTGTGATTGGTTCGTTAATGTATCTTATCGAAGGGCCCGAACATGGATTCACCTCCATACCACGTTCTATCTATTGGGCCATTGTAACGCTTACGACTGTTGGATATGGCGATATTTCACCAGGAACCGACCTGGGGCAATTCATTGCAAGCTTAATTATGATTTTGGGTTATTCCATTATTGCAGTACCAACAGGAATAGTGAGCGCTGAAATGGCGAGAATGAATAAAACGCATCATAAAAGATGTAGGGCATGTGGTTCTGAAGATCACGAATCCGATGCGCTTTTCTGCAAAAATTGTGGTGAGTCACTCAGCAGTGATTAAGCAAGATACACACCACATAGTATTTGGTTCATGATCCTTGAAGTGTTTTTTAATATAAATTGAATTTTTGAAATTGCGTTACAAGTCGTATTTTTGGAATAAAAATATGGGTGTGTATCGTACATTTGATCTGGAAAAGCGTGATGGCGGAACCATACTATGGTTCAATCGCCCTGATACACGGAATGTTATATCCTCAGGAGTAATTGATGAACTCATAGACTATTTTACCCAGCCAGCCAAAGACAACCAGTTTGTGGTGTTGGCGGGCAGGGGCGATTGCTTTGTTGCCGGAGCAGATTTAAAGGAGATGGTTGATGTTTCTGAATTACGTGCACTGGAAATAAGCCGGTCATTACATCGACTTTTGAAATATATCGGTGATTATCAGGCTCCGGTAGTTGCGGCAGTGCATGGATATGCCATTGGTGGTGGGTTTGAGCTGGCATTAGCTGCTGATATGGTTTTTGCCACATCTGATGCATGGTTTAGTTTACCGGAATTGGGCTTTTCTTTGATTCCCGGAGGTGGAGGTACTCAGCGACTCACCCAGCGACTGGGACGTGCAGATGCTTTTTACCGTATATTTTCAGGTGAAAATTTAACTGCGCAGCAATGCCTCAGCAGAGGAATTGTTCAAAAGCTGTTTGATGATGATCAATTCATCGATACAGTTATTAGAGATTTGGTTAAGGTGCTCGGCAAACATGGTAAGGCAGCATCAGTGGCACTAAAACAAGCCATTAGGTTGGCAGGCAAAGATGAGGGTTATGATATAGAATCCAAAGAGTTTGCCCGATTGCTCACCTCGCGGGCCCGGCCATTGATAAAAGAATTTTTTGAAGCTAACAAAAAGAAAGACAATTAATTCATGACAGATAATTATGTTTTTACTGGAATTGGTTACGCTCATGGCAAATACAAAGTAACCAACGATGAAATTGAACGCGCTATAAAGGCCGGATGGATTGGTGATTTCAATCCCGATCGTATTCTTCAGTTACCCGAATATAAAGAGTTTGTAAAGCAAAATGGTGAAACTTCTCCATTGGAATATTTTGCCTGGCAAAAAATGGGTTTTCATAACCGCTATCATGTTGTGCCTTTTCCACCTGTGGAAGAAGCCTTCAAAAGAGCTGAGACAACCCTTGAACTTGGGGTTCGTGCCGTCGATGATGCCCTGAAAAAAAGTGGTGTTCACCCGGAACATGTCGATTTGTGGCTGGCCGGGACTGCCACCCCATTTGAGCAGGCACCGGGTATTGGTGCTACCATAAAGGCACATTTTACACATTGGGATAATGCCTGCCCGGCTGCCACTGTTAATTCTGCCTGTGTGGGCTTTAATATTAACATAGAGCGAGCACTTGATTATTTTAAAATGCACCCTGAAGCCCAAAATATTGTAATTGTGCATACAGAAGTTATGTCGGGCCTATTAATGCATGAACCTTCATTTGTACCTTATGTAACATTTGCCGATGCTGCTGCAGCAGTAGTACTTACCCGGACGCAGGGGGAGGAGAAGGAAGGTATTACATTCGTCAGAAACGGCGAAGACTTGCACATGATCGATTTCCTTGGTGCTAACAGACAGGGCGATTTATATATGGGCCCTACGAGAGTTAAGGAGAGAGCTACAAAAAATATCATTAATATATCGCAGCAGTTGCTTAAAGATAATAAATGGAATGTTGATAGCATGGATATGCTTATACCCCATCAGACAGGTCATGCCATTGTGCAATCGGCTGCTGCAGCTTTGAAAGTACCAGAGAAGAAACTTTACCAGGAAGTTCAGTTAGAATATGGAAACCTGAGCGGCGCCAGTGTGCCATTTGCGCTCGGACTCCTCACAGATGAAAAAAGACTAAAACCAGGAATGAAACTGGTTACCTCTGTTTGCGGATTAGGGGGCGAGTTTGGTGGTTTTTCCTATATTGTGCCCAGGCCCAGGAAGAAACCTCAAAAGTATCGACCTTTAATTGGTAAATTAGCACTTGTAACAGGTGCTACCGGTGGGCTGGGAGAGCAGGTTACTAAACAGCTTGCCAGCGAAGGCTGCAACCTAATATTGCAATACAACAGCAACCTTAATAAAGCTGAGGAGTTAAGTAAATGGCTTGACAAGCAGGATGTTGATTACCGAATAGTGAGGTGTAATTTCGCCGATCAAAAAGAAGTAGAGACTTTCGCAACACAAATTAAAAATGAGTATGAAACCATAAATTATTTGGTACATACTTCTGCTATCACCGGAAGTTTGAGCCGGGCTACGGACGTAACAGCTGAAGAAATGGCCAAAGGTCTGCAGGTAAATATGCTCAGTATTCGCACCATTACAGATACCCTTACTTCAAATGTGACAGATACCGTGCTCGTTGTGGGGTCTGTAGCCGAGGATGCACTTTTTAGTGGGTCATCGACCTATGTGTCATCAAAAAGAGCACTGCATAGTTATACAGCAGGTATGGCAAGGCCTTTTCATAAAAAGGGTGTAAAAACCATTTACTATATGCTTGGCTTGTTGAACAGTGGTATGGTCGATAAATTGAACCCAAAACAGCAGCTGGCCGCAATGATGAGCATTAACCAGCCCAGATTACTACCTGCCGGCGAGGTTGCCGATAGGGTAGTGCGATCGCTCTACAGACCTAAAGTTGCCAATGTGCAACATTCCTGGGAAGGCGACCTGATTGTACGACGTGATGGGTATTACTGGACAAAAAAATAAAGATATGAAGGAATTCAATTATATATTAAGCGGTTTTGGACATGCCGCTGGTAAATACGAGGTTACAAATCGTATGCTGGAAGAGGCTGCAGAAAACGATATGCTTGATGGATTTAATCCCGAATTGATTAAGCACAGCAAAAACTACCAGGCATACTTAAAAGAACATCCAGATGTAACTCCCTTTGAGTATTTTGTGGGTTACAAAATGGGATTTCAAAAAAGACATCATGTGACGCCATGGCCACCTATTAAACAAAACCAGGATGTGGCAGAAAATTCACTCGATTTACTGGTCGAGGCAGTACAGAAAACTTTAGATAATGCTAATCTTGATGCTGAAGATATCGATGGATGGATCGTAAGTACCGTTTCTCCGCAGGAGCAGGCACCAGGAATTGCTGCCACCTTAAAATGCTATTTTACCAAAGAAGATAATATTACTCCGGCAATGACGCTTACATCGGGGTGTGCAGGGTTTAATATTGCCCTGCGCCGCTCACTGGATTATTTTCGTTCCAGGCCTGATGTGAATAACATTCTGATTGCCAATACCGAAACCATGTCGCACTTCCTCAACAGAAAGCGGGATTTTGTATATCATGCTACTTTTGGTGATGCTGCTGCAGCCGCAATTATTTCACGGGTTCCTAAAAAAGACAAACACGAAGGCGTTGGTGCAATATTAAACCATCATGACCTCCGGATGATTGATTTTGTAGGCGTGGATAAAGACTGGAATCTGTATATGGATGGGGGGGCTGTAAAACGCCGGGCAGTGCCCAATCTTATCAGTTCATCGAAAGAAGTACTGAAACGCGATGGATGGAAACTGGATGATATAGATCTTGTAGTACCACATCAAACAGGTAATGCCATCTTACATACCGTAGCAGACGAATTGGGTTTATCCAAAGAAAAAATGTATCAGGAGGCTCAGAAAGAGTACGGAAATGTTTCTGGTACTACAATACCCATAGCACTCTCACTACTGCAGGAACAAGGCCGATTAAAACCAGGCATGAAACTTTTATGTCCCACTGCCGGAGTTGGAGGTGAGTACGGTGCATGGTCATATGTGGTGCCAGAAAGTATGAAAGCTGCTGGCAATAAAGTAAAGAAACCACATTCACGTCTGAAAAATAAAAAACTGCTCATTTTGTTTGCCGATAATGCTTTGGGCGTTTTGTTGGCCGAAAAGTTAATTGAAACGGAAGTTGAAGTAGAGTTTCACGTCAATAATGATAACGAGTATAAAAACAAACTTGAGGAGCTTACAAATAGATCAGAAAACTCTAATTTAATTCATTATCAGATAACTTCATCTGGCGAAGCAATCCAGTTTCTTGAGAAAATGGAAAAGCATGAGTGGGATTATGTAATGAATATAGGACTGGCATCGGAGACTATTTATGGTTTCACGGACCTGGCCGAAGCTACAGGTAATATCCAGGAAGCCTTTGACAGGCTTAGCCGCGGCCTGCTGCCTAAAGTCCGACAAACCATGGTCGCTGTTGGACATCCTTTGGAGAACGCTCCGCTTATAGAACCAACACCAATAGCCTCGGTTGCCAATGGTTGGCACGGGCTGGCAGGGAGTATGGCAGGTGAAGCCATCTCCAAGGGTGTACGCACAGTGTGGTTTATTCCGGCTGTTTACAGGGAGTTGACACACTATATGTCTAAAAAGGGCCGAATAGCTGCTATGAAAGGTATGCATCAGGAAGCTTTGTGGGAAGATATTGATCAGCTGGCCGAACGCCTTATACGGTCTTTATACTTACTTAAAGTGGCGCATACAAATGACAGGTACGAAGGTCCAATGATTTTAAGAACAGATGCTTGTGCATTTCGTAAGTAAGCTAAATTAATTTTGGTACCAATGAACTCATTCAAATGGCTGGCAGCGCTGCTGCTTATAGTGATTAATATTGGTTCTCTGGCCGCGCAAAGGGTGTTTGTTTATCAAACACCTTTCACTAACGGCATAATAGAGGCTGTTTATCAAACTGATTCAACGGATTACCAATTAAAGGTTTTCGTAGAAGAGCATGGTGCCCGCCTTACTGCAGATATTCTTGGTGAATACAAGGGAAAAGAGATTAATAAACGTTTAATTTACACTGGTGAATTTCGTTTTACTTTCGACCATAAAAACAAACTTGTGACAAAAATACCGCAAGAAAGAGATTCTGCCCTTTTTGCCCCTGAATATTATACCCAAACCGGAAAGGATGATATTTTAGGTTATCAATGCAGTGTATACAAAAATGAGCAACAAAAACTCTGGTTTTATGAGCATCTTTTAATGAAATTAGCTGTCGATGGAAAAGTAGTGTACTACGTAAAATTTATTAATGAGAATGCCGCGCTTCCCAGCAATATCTTTAAGATACCCGGCGACTATGAACTCAGAGAAATTAATTACAATTTTGGGGATTAGTCCACAGTTACAATTATTTTGTCGGCCAGTTTGAGGCTGATATGACGCGACTCATTACCCACAATAATTTGGATTGCTTCTATTGCTTTATCCACTTCGTTTATTCTGATTTTTTTACCCATAAGGCTTGCCAGTTCTACCCAAAGACTACTTTGATAGTTTTCAGCTACTGGTTTAATTGCAATTGGTCTTACAATCAAATCGGTTTCGCAATTGCTGAGCAAAAAGGTTTTAAAGGGCAAGGGGTCATCTATCGGGTGCCCGAATAAGCTTATTTCGGGTGCCGGGGTTAAGTTTTTCATTTGTTCAACAATAAACTCCGAAAGTGTGGGCTCTGAATTTATTGCCTCACTTTTAGCTCTGTAGGGTAGTATCTTAAATTGAGTGAAGTAGAATTTTTCGATAATCGCAATTCTGTAAAATAGTTCTTGAGCAACTTTTTTACCTGATTTTGTTAGTTCATAGGGTTTATAGGGTTCGTACATAATGAACCCTTCATCGCGCAGCGTTCTTGAGATATCGGTAATTGCAGCTTTTGATATTTTTAATTTCTCTGCAAGGAAAGTTGTTCTCAGGCGATCTCCCCGTTTGGCGTGTTCGTAAAGAGTTGTTAAAAAAATTCTTGCGTTATGCGAAAGCATTTTTACAGTAACTGATTAATTTTTTTTAATAGCTTTTTGGGTCGAATAGGTTTCGTCAGATATTCGTCGCAGCCCGCCTGCAGGCTAAGGTCCTTTTCGTCACTCATAGCATAAGCCGTTTGCGCTATAATGGGCAGGTCACTTCGTATTTCCTTAATTTGCTTTGTAGCTTCATATCCATTCAACCTAGGCATTTTGATATCCATGAGTACCAAATCAATTTTTGGATTTTTATGTACCTCTTCAACGGCTTTTTGTCCATCTTCTGCCCATATAATTTTTGCTCCTGTATTTTTCAGGGCTTCTTTGATAAACATAAAATTATTTTGTTCATCCTCAGCAACAAGAATCTGAATGTCTGACCAGTCGTAAGTTTCAGCCAACTCAGTTCGGGCATTGTCCTGACTTGTATCGTGTTTATCCAGTGGAAATGAGAAGAAAAATTCAGAGCCTTTAAGTTCATCTGTGGTGAAATCAATATTGCCGCCCAGTATTTCTACAAGTTTTTTCGAAATGGATAACCCAAGGCCGGAGCCTCCAAACTGCTCAATGGATTTACCATTATTGTAGTGCTCAAAGATGTGTGCTTTGTCTTGCTCTGATATGCCGAGTCCGGTATCTTTCACAAAAAATATGATTTCATCTTCTTTGAGGCGGTATCCGAATTTTACCTCGCCTTTGTTAGTGTATTTTAGCGCATTTTTAATCAGGTTGCTAAGCACCTGTTTTATGCGGAAATCATCGTGCTCAAAATACAATGCCTGGTCTTCGTTGCCCGGGATATAGTATTCAAGCGATACGGCATGTTTATGTGCCGGGTCGCGGTTTTCTTCTATGGCTTCATGCAAGTCGACAAGCATCTGGTTGATGTTAAACCTGTTTTTATTTATTTGTATCTGGTTGGCTTCAATTTTTGAAAGGTCTATGATATCGTCCACCAGTGTCAGTAACGAAGCTCCGCTTTTACTGATGAGTTCTGTAAATTCTTCTCGCTGGTCGTCAGTTAGGTCCGGATCGGTTAATAGGTCTGAAAAACCAATAATGGAGTTTAAGGGTGTTCTGATTTCATGCGAAAGATTGGTTAAAAAAATGGTTTTAAGCTTATCGCTTTCTTCCGCTTTGCTTTTGGCTCTGTGTAACTGTCGCTGAATGTCGGCTTGTTGTGTTATGTCTCTGCTTATTCCAACAATACCGGTGAGTTCTCCATTATGATCAATAATAGGAACTTTAAGTGTGTCGTATAGTATTTTTTTGCCTTTTTCGTCGGTCTCCCATGATGATAACTCTATTCGCTCCCTCGTATTAAGTATCTCCTGATCGGTTCGTTTGTATTCTTTGGCTCTTTTTTCATCGAAAATGTTGTAGTCTGTTTTACCTACAAAATCTTCTTCTGATTTGAAATTATTAAACGCTTTAAAAGCATTATTGGCACCCATGTATTTTAGTGTGCGATCTTTGTAAAATATTAAATCAGGTATAGAGTTAATCAGGCTGGTTAGTAATGCTTTTTCTTGTCGTTGTGCTTCATCCTGCTGTTCTCTTTCAGTTATATCAATGCCAACCAATATACTTATAATCTCCTTACTGGTAGCTTTTTTAATTTTTCTTTTGGTAAGGTCAAAGGTGCGCATCCGGGAATTTGTATCAACCAGTTTCATATGATAATTCAGGGCTGATTGATCGTTGCCCTCATGCTCAAGTAACGAAATGAGGTTTTTGTCAGGTAATGATTTGGTATCAATTTTTTTATTTAAAATTTCATCTTTCGGTTGCCCTATGAGTTGCAAGAAAGCTTTGTTTACAAGTCTGATTTTTTTGTCTTCATCCTGCGCAACTATTATATGTGGCAGGGTATCAACCATACCTTCCACAATTAATTGGTAATCGTACAGTGTTTTTTCTGCATTATGTCTAATCTCAATTTCCTTGGTTTTTAGTTGCTTGAGGTAAGCATATTTTCTTCTTTGGTTTAAAAACAGAATTATCAGTACCACAATTATAAAACTCAACACGTAGTATGGCCAATAGACCACTGATTTTTTCTCTTTGATTTGTTTTGGATGGACTTCGCCAAACCATTTCTGATAAATACGGTTATATGTGCCGGTTTCTCTTAAAATATTTAAGCCTTCATTGAACTGGATGAGCAAACTATCGTTAGTTTTTGAGAAGGCAAATGAGTATTGCAGGTTTTTGAAGTTGATCGGTGGTACCTTAATCATTTTGTAGTTATTGCGTTCTATTAAATATTTCCCGCTTAAACTACTTATAATAGCCGCATCGGCATCTCCATTTATAACATCTTGAAGGCATTGGTTTTGTGATCTTCTAAGTGTAAGGTGACCTGCAAATTTTTTATTGTTGCGCATCATTTCGTAAAGCAGCTCATTTCGCAGCGAAACCTTGTAAGGCATTATATCCTGGGGGGTTTGTATAGAGGATTGATACGGAATGTAAATTCCGAAAGAGACCATATTGTAGGGAATAGATAGGTTATAGTCAGCTTTATTTTCCTGAGATTGAAAACAAAAACTGATAAAGTCGATTCTGCCACTATCTAACATTTGCTGGAGTGTCTCTTTTTCGCCTTTGACAAATTCCAGGTCGTAGCTAAACAGATCAGACAGCTGGTTCAGGATGTCGATATTAAAACCTATTATTCTCTCATTAGATGTAAACTCATAAGGCGGATAATTTGTGCTTATGCCTACACTAAGCTTTTGTTTTTCTGCTTGCGCTAAATTTAAACTTGTAAAAAACAGTATAAATAAAAATAATCTACGCATCTATCAATGTTTACCCTCAGTGTATTTAATATTAGTTTTTAGCTGCCATAGAGCCAGAGCAAAGCGTTTAAACTTAAAATTTTTTTAATCACTAATATGTGGTTACTCTATAGCTTTAGCTTTGTTGCTTATTTCAAATTAATCAACAAGATATAAAAATAACACTTATATGCCAAAGAGCCTACAGTGAAAAGTATTTTTCTTTAATTTTGATAAAAAATGTATTGATAACGAACAATTAAAAGTATGTCTGTAAAATCACGCAATATTTCTACTTATATCAAGTGTCTCACCTTTTTGTTTTTATTTGTTTCAATCACTACTTTGGGGCAGGTAAATTCGATATTAAAAAATATTAATAATCCGGCAAAATCATTCGTTATTGATCAATATCAAATAGATTTGCCCAAAGATAAACGTCAAATAGAGCAGGAGGGTACGGCATATCAATTTGCTGTTCCCCTGGAAACCAATCACCCCGTAGCGCTCGAAGCCACACCCGGTAATGGCGATGATCAATTTCACTATTTATTAAAAGTTGGTGCTAGCGGTGCTTACGCGTTGAACTTTACGCTTAAAGGCTTAATAAAAGGTGATGCCGTTGCAGTGTATGTTAAGAATCTCAAAACCGGAAAACTCTATGGTCCTTTTGATCCTGTAAATAACAGTTACGATCTCACGGCTTTTCCTGTGTTTTTCTCGAACGAAGTTATTGTTGAAATTATTACCGATGAAAAACTCGATAAAGGAACAACGCTCCTGCATAGAGTTGGTGTTACTTACGAAAGCAAATATATACAGGGTTCTGGCGATTGCAATGTAGATATTAATTGCGAGGAGGGTATGCCCTGGCAAGAAGTGAAAAATGCTGTCGTACGTATAATGTATGATAATGGCTGGCTATGTTCGGGCACTCTAATCAATAATACAAGAAATGACTCTACACCATATTTTTTAACTGCTAATCACTGCATTGGTAACGATTATTCTGCGGCCAATATGGTGTTTTATTTTAAATATGAGAGTTTATACTGCGATGGCCCCGAAGAGGATTATCCTGAGCTTAATGAATTTACTTTAAGCGGTGCAACGCTCAAATCTACGAAGTACGATTCAGAAGGAAAGCTTGATTTTACATTATTAGAAATTTCAGAGCAGGTGCCTGCCAGCTATGAACCATACTTTGCAGGTTGGAATGCCACTGAGAATGCCCCCGGAGAAACGGTTGGGATACACCATCCGAAAGGTGATGTGAAAAAGATTTGTATCGATTATGATTCACCCGTTACATCGCATTTTGCTGAGTACGACCGATACAGCTTTTGGCGCATAATGCGGTGGGATGTTGGAGTTACTGAGGGTGGTTCGAGCGGAAGTGGTTTGTTTAATGCAAATTTTCAGTTGGTAGGTACACTTACCGGAGGTGAGGCCGATTGCGACAATCCTGTTAATGATTACTATTTAAAGTTTAGCAAAGCTTTTGACCAATATCCGGATTCAACCCAACAGCTTAAATATTGGCTCTCTGCCGAACAAGATGTTTCGTATTGGTATGGCTGGCCACTTGAGGATGAGGATGTTGTGGATGAATATCGAATAGGACCAAATCCTGTGGAGCAGAATTTAACAGTTTTTCATCAAAATCTGGAAGGAAATGTGGCTGTTAAATTATGGGATATTGCGGGCAACCTTGTATGGGAACAAATTTATTTGGATGTGAGCAGAATGGTAATTATAGAGATCCCTGCATCCATTGATGGACTGCATATAATTGAAGTAAAAACAAAAAATAAAACCATAAAGAAAAAGCTAATTATAAATTAGATAACTCTTTAATATGCGATAAATCTCAAAGCATCGTGTTTTTTTATGGTATTTTTTTGTTTTTTTGTGTTTTTAAAGCCTTCGCTAAAGAGCCTATGCACAGAATAGCAAAATTTTTATTAAGAATTTTGGGATGGAAACTACAGGGCAGAGTTCCTGAAGATCAAAAGTACATAATAGCTGTTGCACCCCATACATCTTATTGGGATTTTGTTATTGGCCGCCTTGTGGCAAGTGTAATGCGGCAAAATGTTCATTTTCTAATAAAAAAGGAACTTTTCTTTTTCCCATACAGTTTATTGCTAAAAGCACTAAAAGCGATTCCGGTCAACAGAAATTCTCCAAAGGCCATGATCGAAAGTGTTTTGCAAAAGATGCAGGGGCAAAAGAAGTTTGTGTTGGTGGTAACTCCCGAAGGCACTCGTAAAAAGACAAACCGGTGGAAAAAAGGTTTCTATTTTATGGCCAATAAAGTCAATATCCCAATTTTGCCAGCTGCTATCGATTATGATAAAAAGGAGGTTGTGCTCGGACATATAATAAAACCCTCAAATGATGCACAGACCGATTTCGAAAATCTGGTCAATTTTTATAAATTCGTAAATCCGGAACCACGGTATAGCGATCAGTTTGCATACCCAAAAAACCTCTAAATGCTATGGATAAATTGCGCGTAACTTTAATGCAGTGGGATTTGATTTGGGAAGACGCGGCTGCAAACCGGCTTCGTTTTAGTGAGCAATTTGAATTTTTAAAAGGCAAAACCGATTTGGTTATATTGCCTGAAATGTTTACCACAGGCTTCTCAATGTCACCCGAAAAAGTGGCTGAAACCTGGCCTGGTGAATCGGTTGAGTGGTTAAGAAAAGAGGCTGTGCGATTTGGCTTTGTTATTTGTGGAAGCACTATGATAAAAGACGGGGAGCGGTTTTATAATAGGTTTGTATGGGCCGATGCCAGGGGCAACCTTGAGTTCAATGATAAACGGCATCTATTTCAGATGGGTGGTGAACATGAGGTATATTCACCCGGCAACCAGCAAATTGTAATTAATTTTGGCGGTTGGCGAATCGCTCCTTTTATATGTTACGATTTGCGTTTTCCTGTGTGGACCAGAAACCGCAACAATTATGATTTGGCGATTTATGTGGCCAACTGGCCTGCAGTAAGACATCAGGTTTGGGAAAAACTACTTCTGGCAAGAGCCATTGAAAATCAGTGTTACGTTGCTGGTGTAAACCGGGTTGGAACCGATGGCCGTGAACTTAAATACAGTGGTAATTCATATATGATTAATCCCCGTGGTGAAATTGCCCTTGATTTTATACCCGGAATTGAGGAAGCAAAAACCGTTGAAATCTCCTTAAATGAACTTAATGCATTTCGTGATAAATTTCCGGTAATGACAGATGCCGATGATTTCGAAATCAGGATTTAGCTTGCGGTATCCAATGGGGCATAGATTTCGAACCTGGTCGCTTCCCATAAAAAAGGTCATCGAGTATTACTGCTACACGCCTGAATAATTTTGAATAACGTATACCACTTCTTACAGCGTTATGCAAGAGGTTATTGGCATGGGCGTACGGACATACTGCCATGCAACGGCCACAATCGGTACCGGCGGTTTGCCAATAAGTAAAGCAGCTTTCAGAGTTTATTTTCCACCTCAAAACACCATCATGCACTTTGCGCTCATCAAATGATATAGCCTGACCTGGACATACTGCTGCACATTTTTTGCAGTAAGTACAAAATTCATTCATGCTGTAGGCGATTGATGCAGGCTTACTCAATACGAGAGGCGCATTAGTGGTAACCACGGCAATACGTACCCTGGGGCCTTGCCCGGGAGTCATTAATAAACCCATTCGACCTATTTCTCCCAATGCTGCATCGCGGGCAACGAGCGGGCATATTAACTCATAATTACCGTCGATGTGGGCTTTAGCATCATAACCCATCTCGCGCAGGAATGTAGCAAGCTGCACAGCCGGAACTCCTGATTTGAGATACTTTTCGGCCGATTCCATCACCGCAGAACCTTTAGGTGCTGCATTAATCATGGATTCATCCATTTCCACTGTGAGGGCTATTCCATATTTGTGTTGAGGTGTTATGGCCTGATTGTAGGCACTGCCGCGACCTTTTGTATGATAATAATGATAAGGCTGCATTTCAGTGACTCCTATATCTGCAATGCCTTGTTTGAGCATCCACTTCTTAATAAAGTGAGTTAAATCTTTAGCTGATAATTTTTGTTGGCCCTTTTTGACAGGTCCATCAATAAAAGGTCCCAGTTGGCCTATGGTTTCAAAAGAAGCTTCTGCTGCTGCAAAACTAACAGGGTGGTAAAACAAGGAATCAGGGTCCAATAAGCCCGGTTTTTGTCTCCATTTTTTATCGGGATCATGATGTTCCGGGTGGGTTGTATAATAATTCTGATACCTTTTACTTCCAGGCTCCAGTTCCCGTCTTGAGAACATGGTTTCTCTTTCGTCGTGCTGCACCGTTGGCTTTACAGGAGCAAATTTCTTTTGTTTAGGATTACAAAGAAATGCCAGTAGTACTAATGAAGTTATTATTATGATGGAAACAGGATAAACTGAACCGGCCACAGCAGGAATAAATGCCGGCAACAAAAAAGGAACGGGCAGGCTGAGTGCAAATATCAAACTCCAGATAGACGCTCTTGTTTCTTTTTCATATGCAGAAATTATCATGGCTGTTATTGAGACAACAAAAACGGCTATACCAATAATGAGGTTTACAAGGGTGGCTAAATACATATTAGGGCAAAGAATTTATTGCTGGTAATTGCATTAGCAAAGATAATTTTTTAGTTGTTTAAACAAAAAGGGCTTATTAAACATTAATTATACTATAAGCAGGGGGGCTTTTAGTATGTATGTTTTGAATTGTCCCTTAAAAGTTTTAATATGCAATAAAATAGTACTATGGCGTTAAATCAACCAGCAATTGAAATTTTGGGTTTACAAATTAATGAACCTGTTACTGTAGCCACAGACCTATTGGTAGCCGGTGTTTGTTTATATGCTTTTATTAAATTATTGCAGTTACCCTACCGTAGCAAATTAAAAACCTATCTTTTATGGTATTTTATGCTCATGGCAATTGCAACAACAATTGGAGGGTTGATAGGCCACGCTTTTTTGTGGTACTTTACGGCTAGTTGGGAGAACCCCGACTGGGTAAATAACATTATAGAACAAATTGCATTCCTGGAGTCACATGAACCAGCTTACGCATGGAAGCTGCCCGGGTGGATTGTAAGTATGTTATCCATTATGTTTGTTGAACGTGCAGCAATCGAACAGGTCAGGCCAGTTGTGAAACGGGGTGTTGGTACTGCATTTAAAGTTGTTAACCTTGTTGAGCTGTTCCTTTTTATGGCCATTACCCTGGCTACCCTCAATTTTCGTTATGTGGAGATTCACTCGGGTTATGGATTAATGTTCGTAGTGCTTAGCTTGCAAGGTTATGCCTACATCAGAACCAAAGACGAAGGTAGTAAGCTGTTTCTTTACGGGGTTGCAGTAGCTGCAGTGGCTGCCCTGTTTTATATGAATGAAGTTGGAATCAGCAAATGGTTCAATCATTTCGATATCAGCCATACATTAATGGCTGTTAGTGCCTATATATTTTACAGGGGTGCAGTAAAAATGTTAGAGAAAAATCACAATAGGCTGCTATTCAGTTAATTTAGTCTCATGTCAAGCATAATCTGACGGGCCAGGTATTGATCTTTTCATTTTTATCGGCGTTAAAAAATGTTTACAGAACGCCGCTATGCGCACATTTTTTGCCTTGCTACAAACGAAAATCTCTTCTACTTATCCGAAACATTAAACTTGACATGACACTAGTAATATTCGTATTCGTAGTTTATTATCTGTTCTGGTTTTTTAATTTCCATGTTCCAGTAAACATCTTGTTTCAATAGTCCATTGGGGAAATAATCGTAAGTAATTTTTTCAACTATTTCACCATTGTCGTTTTTTCGGATCATTGATTTTTTCTGACCCTTCTCATTGTAGGTGTGGGCAACTTTATTCCGTAATTTTCCCTGTGGTCCGTAATTTTTAACGGTGAGCGAATCACTTTTGTGCTTTTTTATAATAAGTTTGTTTGTTCCGGCGTCTTTTTCAGGGTCAATTTCTTCTGTGTAGCAAATGTTGCCACTCTTATCGTACCTGATTACTTTAATAATTTCACCGTTTTTATTGAAAAAATAAGACTGTATGAGTCTGCCTTTATCATCAGGTTCATAAAAAGCCAAATCATGTGCATACTGCATCATTTTTTTCACATGGTACTTTTTATACAAATTATCGGTTTTTTCCTGGGCGTTTTGTTTTGTATCCTGTTCTGATGGTCGGCATGCTGAAAATAAAACTATGGCAGCCAAAATAAAAATGAGTCGCATATCCCTGTTTTTGAGGCTAAAGTAAGTCAAAATAACATGCTTTGCAAAAAATATATGCTCAACCACTATATTCTGAACAATGGGCATATTGTCAGCTGTATCAGGAATAGTTTTTAGGTCTATGTATAGTCGACCGGATATAACTTTCTTTGGTCTGTTGTGATTACGCTCGTTGTTTTACTGACTAAGTAGCCGTGTGAGGTATGTTGTAGAATCAATGTTCATTAATTCTACATTATGGTAATAAAAGTCTATGATCTCTTCGTATGATTTTCCCATGCGTGCCATTTGCATAGCTCCCTCTTGCGAGAGACCAACGCCGTGCCCATATCCCCGTCCTTTTACGATGAGTTTATCGTTTTCCGGGTAAATGGAAAAGAATGTAGACCTAAGTTTAAACTTATTTCGCACGTGTTTTAAGGGTACAAGTTGCCCTGCTACTGTCATGTTTCGTACACGAACTGATTGGTTAAAACTGAAAATTATATCTGGATCATATTTTTCAGGTAGTTGAATGCCAATGTGTTCCATGAAATCTACCCAGTCAGATAGCGGAATAGTATCGGTCCAGTGTGAGTTATGCTGATCGGCCCAAAAGGGATCTTTTTTACCCCTGAGGTAAGGCATCGCAGCACTCCATACATCTTCAGAATTAATTGTAAAACCACCACTGTTTGAATGAAACGCGGCTGTAATGAGTTGCCTGTTTTCATCTGTAATGACTAATCCTTTTGTAGTTGATACTGCACTGTGAATGGTTTTATTTCGGGTTTGTATACCTTTATATACCTGGCAATGCACATCGTCACATAGGTTGAAATTTTCGTTTTCGTGTCTGTCAATATGATTCAGGGCATAAGTGCGACTAATGATGGCCTGCGATTTATAGTACTCATGTTTGGCTCTTGTACCGCTTTCTGCTTCTACAACCGAGGCCACATATTTTTCAAAAGCAACCTGGTTGATAATTGTAAGCTTATCTTCAGGATGAATGGCAATTTCTAGGTTACCCTCGTAACGCCGCTTTTTAAGGGCAGGGAAGGCCGGTTCCAGACTAAACATGCTGTTTTCGCGTTTGGGGCTGATGCCTATTTTCTGCGATAAACCCATATGCTTTTCAATGCCCCATACACTAATTTGATCTCCAACCAGGGTGATGTAAATGACGTCGTTTCCTCTGATTTTTTCTTTAAATCCATTATCGTTTTCCAGGTAATAAGCACCTTTTAAAGGTTTAAATACCAGTGTCTTTACATCAAATTTATGGTAAAGCCCTATTCGTATGTCCTGGCTCTGTAAATTTTGAAAAATAGTTAAAATAAGTACGAAAAATATAAGTTTTCTGATCATTTCAGATCTTCTTTTAAGCGTTTAACCATTGACTCTGCAGCTCTTGCTGATGCGCCGGTATTCCCCATTTTTGTATATAATTCCTGGTATTGATTTAATAAATTGGCTCGCTTCTCACCATTGGGTAATATGGCCTTTAACTCTTTTTTGAGCTTCGAAAATGTAAAATCTTTTTGAAGCAACTCTTTAATAATCTCTTTTTGCATGATGAGGTTTACCAGTGTAGCCCATTTTACTTTGATCACTAATCTACCCACTGCATGAGCAAGAATGCCACCTCCAACCTTGTAAACTGCAACCTGCGGAGTCCCGATCAGGGCTGTTTCCAGGGCTGCCGTTCCTGATGCCACAATGCATGCATCGGCATGTTTCACCATTTGATAAGTGTCGTTGTGTATGAGGTTGTTGTTTTTGTCATCATCCATGAATTGCTCATAGTAATCTTCGCTGATGCCCGGAGCTGCTGAAATTAAAAATTGATATTCAGGGAAGTGTGGCTTTAAACGCAGCATCATTGGAAGTAATCCTTTGATCTCCTGCCTTCTGCTTCCGGGTAACAAACCAATGATTGGTTTGTGGGGTAAATCGTGTCTTTTCAGAAAATCGTCCAGTAACTCACCACGGTTAAGTTGCGCATCAATGGCATCTAGTAATGGATTGCCCACATATTCAATCGGGTAGTTGTATGACTTGTAAAAATCGACTTCAAAAGGTAGAATACTGTATAACCGTTCCACATATTTTTTAATGGCTTTAATGCGATAAGTTTTCCATGCCCAGATTTTTGGAGCGATATAGTAAAAAGTTCTGTATCCGTTTTTCTTGGCGTATTTGGCTATGCGTAAGTTAAATCCGGGGTAGTCAATGAATATTACAACATCGGGGTTATAATCAGTAATATCTTGTTTACAAAGTTTTAAATTCTTACGGATTTTCCCAAGACTTTTGATCACACTCATATAGCCCATTACGGCGGTTTCTTTGTAATGCTTCACCAGGTCGGCGCCATTTTCCTGCATTTTATCGCCACCCCAGGCCCTTACCTGAGCTTCCGGATCATTTGCACGAATACCTTTTATAAGATTTGCTCCGTGTAAGTCTCCAGATGCTTCGCCTGCTATTATGTAGTATTTCATCTGTTTAAAATTTTTAGTTTTTAGAAAATGAAGAAACTAAAAATTCCTTCACATTCAGGAACTCACATGAATTTATTTTAATCATAATCGTGTGTGTATTTTTTGATTTAAAAAATTCATGTTCGTTTCATATTCTGCCGGTTTGGGGTTGTTTTTATCCGAGTCTTAAATATGCCACCATTATTGTAATCAGCATCACAGCTGTAAGTACGCCTTTAGCAGAGCGATTGCGCTTTGTCCATATAAAAATAAAAAACAGTAATAGATTTGGCAATGCACTTAAACTAACGACTGATGAAAACATTTCTGTTAGCTGCAGAGCTGTTAAAAACCTGGTTAATGATCCGAATTCGGCCTGATTGATTAAATAAAAACCGAAAAAAGATAATATGGTAAGCACTACAGCACTACCAAGGCCAAGCCAAATATTATCGTATTTTTTAGTTTTCCTGATCATGATCGAAATTTAGTTTAGTAACGTGTTCAAGGGCATGATAGGCTGTAAAATCTGCTTTTATGGGCACCACAGCTACGTAATTATTGGCCAAAGCCCACTCATCAGTATCTTTGGCTTCAGGCTCAAAATTATTGAATGAGCCGGTGAGCCAGTAATAATCTTTATTGTGGGGGTCTGTACGTTTTTCAAAGTTCTCCTTCCATGTACCATGCGTTTGCCTGCACACTCTCAGACCTTTAATTTCATCAGATTTTGCTTTTGGTACGTTCACGTTTAGGGTGGTGTATGCTGGTAAATCATGCTCAAGTACATACCTGAAAACACGGTCGGCATAATAGGCGGCAGCTTCAAAGTCGGCTTCTGCAGAATGGTCGAGTAATGAGAACCCAATTGAAGTAACACCATTTAAACACGCCTCAACTGCTGCACCCATTGTCCCCGAATATATGACAGAAATGGAGGCATTCGATCCGTGGTTAATGCCACTTACCATGATATCGGGTTTACGGGGAACAACCTGATTTAAACCCAGTTTAACGCAATCGACAGGTGTGCCATTGCATTTGTAGAGCGTTACTCCTTCTCCTTCGCGTACTTTTTTAAGTCTCAATGGCTCTTTTATTGTAATAGCATGCGACATGCCAGATCGCGCACTCTCCGGGGCTACTGCAATTACTTCACCATATTTCGAAACAACTTCGATTAATGTTTGCATGCCTCTGGCATAGTAGCCATCATCGTTTGAGACAAAAATTAAGGGTTTATTCTGATCTTTCAAGGCTAACTTTTTTGGTTTAAATGGCAAATATAAATAAAGTTTCGGGTTTGCAGTAGCATATACTAGGCGTTCTTTTTATGTTGCTTTGTTTTATGCTAAACCAAACTTTATACATTTGTGTTTAATGCTAAAACCAACTTATAATGGCAAAACTGAGCAAGAAAAACAAAAATGCTGTTTTAATTATTCTGGCAATCCTTATCATGGCCGGAGGAATGGCCATTCGCGTATTACCAATAGCTGCACTGGGTGCAGTTTTTTTATTGGGCATCTTAATTAATGACCTAATTTCAAAGATGTAGACTGATTTTTTCGGTTGTAGGCTCTGCGCCCCTTTAAATTGGTAATTACCTGTGACAAATTGATTTGAAATAACAGTTAATACACATATCGCTATCTTCGGTTTGTTTGAACGATATGGTATTATCGAAAAGTTCCGTTAAAATATTGCTTAACTGGGCTTTAAAGTCATTTTTTAAATCGGCGTACGTCTCTTTTTTGCGGCCTGAAAAAATAATTGGATGAATTGGCCTGTTTTCCTGAATATAGAGTAGAGAAGGAATAAGCTCTTTGTTTTGTGCAAATGTATAGTTTTCTATTATGGTAGTATAGAGGTAGGCCTGGAAAGCTGCTTCAGGCCTTTTAGGTAAGTCATGCGCAAAAAGATCCTCAAATCGCGGTTTTTGTGTTGGAACTTTACCGGTTTTATAATCAATTACAAATATTTGGTCTCCTGAAGCCTGTAAGCGATCAATTTTACCGGCAATTGTTATTGTTTGGTCCTGGTTTATCTGGTGCTTTATCTCATATTCCTCTTCAAGACCATATAAACTAAATCCTTCGTTTTTAATATCGTTTTCAATCACCCTTTTTATATACTTGAGGGCAACCTGTTCAATAAGCGAAATCATACCATTTGAATTTTTTTGCAATTCAATGTTGCCAAACTGCAGCCCCATGATATGGTTAATATGTTTGAGAATTGTCTCATCATTGAGCAATGGTAATAGCATGTCTTTCGATATGGGCTTTTTTGTCCCTGAAAGGGGCTTGTAGAGCAATTCCATTGTATCGTGAAAAATTTGTCCAAAGATTCGCTGGTCAATACCAGAATCTAATTGCACCGGTTCTTTAATTTTTGCGATATACTGCAGGTAAAACTTTAGCGGACAATTAAGATAAGTATTGAGCTGAATCGGGTATATTTTTCGCTTTCCGTTCAGGTATTGATTTAATAATGGCTGAACGCTTTGATCTTTTTCTATTACAATTGG
>Ga0102938_10000985_pt1 | contig 21604 bp, 18 predicted proteins | sample SalPonR2_B_D2_MG_FD_84516 | JGI IMG/M metagenome (GOLD analysis project Ga0102938, IMG submission 84516) | Salt pond soil microbial communities from South San Francisco under conditions of wetland restoration - Salt Pond MetaG R2_B_D2_MG | ecosystem: Environmental > Aquatic > Marine >... | reverse complement strand
GACCAGATCATCCAGGGCTCCTGCATCATCCGCGGCCGCGCATCCAACACCATCCTTCCCCACTCCGGGCTCGGCGGCTGCACGCCGAGACCAAGGAAACCGAGGGAGGCGACGATAATGATAGCGTAGGAAAGGCGAAGCGATGCTTCAACCACCAACGCCGGCATAACACTCGGCAGTACTTCTCGAATCAGAATGTAGATGAGCGACTCACCTCGCAGCTGCGCCTCTTCAATGTAGCCGGCGCTGCGAACACCCAAGGTAGCACTGCGTACCACGCGGGCAATGATCGGGATATATATGATGACCACGACAATGGTGAGGCTGATTTTGCCGGGTCCGAGCCGCTGGACAACCGCCAGTTCACTCGCGGAGAGCAGCGGCACGATTGTGGAGATCATCACCAGGGCGAGCACCATGATGGGTATGGAGATGATACTGTCGAGGAAGCGCGAGACAATGGTATCTACCGCGCCACCGAGATAGCCGATCAAGAGACCTATGAATGCGCCAATCACGACGGCGATGAGCGTAGCCGTCAGCGGCAGGCCGATTGTCTCTCGGGCACCCCAGAGCATGCGGCTCAGAATGTCCCGGCCGCGCTGATCGGTTCCGAGCGGAAAGCTATTCGAAGGCGGCTCCCCGGTAAGCGCCCGCCGGGTCTCAAGCCCCACGTCCGTTCCACGGATGATCTGATCGTAGGGATACGGCGCCAGCAGCGGACCGAAGAGCGCTATAAAGAGGAAAAAAAGAACAAATATCAGCCCTACAAGTGAGAGCGGATAGCGCCCCATACGACGAAGAAATCCGTCCCGGCCGGGTCGTGCGGACCCGGCCGACCGCGGGGGTCGGCCGCTGCCGTTTGAACTCATTTGTGACAGCCGGCCTATTCGGCCAGAGAAACTGTTCGGAAGTCGGTCCGCCCGGGGAAGTTGTGCATGTCCAGCCCTTCAACAACGTCCCGATATCCGCCCACTACCGGTCGGAAGTACGGGATGATGATGGGTCCGGACTCCAGAAAGATGGTACTGATCTGCTTGTAGAGTGCAGCACGTTCATCAATATCCGCCTCCTGGGCAGCTTCAGCCGCCAGTCGGTCGAGTTCTGCCTTCGACCAGGCCGACTCGTTGAAGGGTGCGCCGGTGGTGTAGGCAACGCTGAGGTACTCCTGCGGCGTTGGACGGGTTCCCCAGGCGGTCATCCCCAGCTGGGTATTGATCCAGTTGTTCTCGCCTTCTGCGTAGTAGACGTTCTCAGGCACCACGTTGAGTTCAACATCGATCCCTGCCTCCGCCCACTGCTGCTGCAGGAACTCGGCCACGAGGGGATACTCGAAGGTCGCACCAACGTAGAACGGCACCTGTACGCGGGGCTCTCCGTCTACAACCTCAATAAATCCGTTTCCGGCACCATCCTCGTAGACCTCGGCTATGAGCTCTTTTGCAGCCTCCGGATCGTAGTCTCGGTTCGGCATCTCATTGTAAAGCGCGCCGTAGGTAGGACCAATCGGGTCGTTATTGCCGACGGTTCCGGCACCGTCGAGCACGTCAAGATTAATGAGCTCGCGGTCTGTAGCAAACTTAAAGGCCTGTCGCATGCGAACATCCTCACCAATCGATCCTTCATCTGCCCGGAGGCGAACGACCGGGTGAGTATTGGTCGGTCGCGTGATGCTTGTCACGGCTGGAATGCTCTCGAGCGTGTCTAGCAGGTCATCGGGAACCTTGATCACAAAGTCAATTGCGCTGCTCTGCAGCGCGTCGAGCTGCGACTGATCGTCATCGAAGAAGATGAGCTCGATTCCGTCGAGCGCCGGCGCCCCGTCCATCCAGTAGTTTTCGTTCGCTACGTATGTGGCCCTCTGGTCGGGCTGGTAGTCGGTGAGAATAAACGGGCCGGTTCCATTGAAGTTGACGTACGGATCTGCGCCGTCGGCGAGCACGTTCACATTATCGCTGCCCTCCTGGAGAATCAGGGCAAAACGACTCGCCACGCCGTAGAGGAAGTCGGCGTTTGGTTCTTCGAGCGTGAATCGGGCGGTCAGATCATCAACCGCCTCGACACTCCAGGTGGGCTCAAGAATTGGATCACCTGCCTCGGTCTCACCGACCTGCCGCTGGCCGAGCAGGGCAACGATGGACGAGCCGGCACTCACCAAGCGTTCAAAGGTGAACACAACATCCTCCGCGGTAAACGGTGTTCCATCCTCAAACGTAACGCCTTCTCGGAGCGTGAATGTATAGACGAGTCCGTCATCACTGATCTCCCAGCCGGTCGCCAGGTTTGGCGAGAGGTCGCCATCCGGAAGAATGTCGATGAGATAGTCGTACTGGAGGCTGTTGAACATGACCTCCGGGTCGTTTGCACCGAGTGCCGGATCTATAGTGGTGAGCTTTCGAAGCCCAATGCGAAGCACTTCCTCCTCCGGTTCTGCGTCGGCCGCAACATCCTGGCCACGATCACGCAAGAGAACTCCGGCAGCAAGCGCTATAACCCCGATAATCAGAACCGCAACAATCGCAATAATCATACCTTTCTTCATACTACCCTCCCGCGAGTACGTTGTGTGACCTGTTCTCATGCTCGTCGCACCCTCCTCCGCAGTATGCATTAACGATAGGAAAAATGATTTGAGGCGTCAAGTCGAAAATCGAGGAAAATAGATACCTGCCGCCTAAAATCGGCACAGTCACCATGCGGGTGCAGATTCTCCCAAGTGCTTTCTCCAATAAGTTCTTTTTCTAATATTAGGGCTTCCATACCTCACTATCCCCTCCCCTTATAAATGATGACAATGACATCAGAAATGTTAGCACGCATTGTTTTCTGCTTTATTTCGCTTACAAGAATTTTGCGATTTGCTTCAAGAACAACAATCCCCGAGTTCTTCACTACATAACCATACGAAGTAACATTTTCTGTCTTCTCGACTACCTCCGATTCAGTATAAATCATCAATAATAGCTTGTACTGCTTTTTCTCCGGTAGTTACATGGTGAACAATATATTCATATTTCTCCAATTCCATTATTTCCAATATAGCGATGAGAGCTTCATCTTCGACTAAAAGTATTATTTTCTTTGGTCCATTCAAATTCCATAGTCCATCATAGAATTGTATGTACAAACTGTCTGGAAGGACCAAATAGACCATGTGCGGCTTTACTCCTTCACTAAACCTATTGGATATGCTTTGTGGCTACCCGGTTGTAAGGGAATCTTTCTATAGAGTTGCCAACCAATTCTTCCATTCAGAGAAAAACTCTTGTTTTGCTTTTCCTGTTACATCCTCATAGGTGGCGCCGGGAGTAAGAAACCCTAAGACTTGTTCCCATCCATATTCCGCCTCGAGATACTCCATCATCTTATAGGCGAGGGAGTACCCGCCTACATTGGCAAACTGTATCGCGTTGGGTGTGCTGAACTCCTCATAAGTAATATCTCTATGAGAGCGTACGGCGGAAAGATCGGGCTTCTGTTGGGCAAGATAGAGGGCAAATCCTTCTTTCAGCCAATACCCCATCTGCTTGTGCTGTCTATCGGTAAGCACATGCACAAACTCGTGTACCGCCGCCTGCTCTACAGATTCCCGGGTATGTGCGGGTCCCGGATTCTCAGGCGACACAATAAGGACACTATCATTCGTGTTCTTGCCAATATACCAGGCCGGCAACAGCACTCCCGCAAAACCGATAGTCTTACGTTTCAAGGCCCAGGCATTGGGGTAGATAATCACATCTATACCTTCAGCGTCGGCATCGCCTAAGTAGGAGACAACCCGCTCTCTGCTGTCGGCAATTCGTCCTGCTATCCGCGGCACCTCATCTTTATCGGCCTCTACTGCATAGACAGTTATTCCTTCCGCCTCATACATATTCATACCCGGTGTGTTCGGGCTTATCATGGGAGAAAAATTCAGCAGTCCTATTCCAGCAACAACGCCTAAAATCCAAAACATAATGCCTCCAAAACGTCTCATTCTTAACTCCTGACGGTGTAGTATGATGAAAATATGACAGATGAGGCTGCTCTAATCTATCCTACTAAATTATGAAATTGTGAAATATGCGGATATCAGTAATTAGTATGAGGGGTACACGGAAATGTAGAGATTTTGAGTGGAGGTTATTCTCCCTTAAAAGCTACGTGAAAACTACGAGATTATAGCCCCAAAGGGGCAGGACGTGTTACAATATCCGAAAAAGAGAGGTATACCCGATATGAAAACCTACGATCTGAGAAGCGATACAGTCACCCTACCCTCCCGAGAAATGCGTAAAATAATGGCAAAGGCCGACGTTGGTGACGATGTGTACGGAGAAGACCATAGCATCAATCAGCTAGAAGAGTTGGGCGCAAAAATCACCGGTAAAAAAGAATCCCTATTCGTCCCCTCCGGTTCAATGGGAAACCTTATTCCCCTTTATATAAACGGAGGACGCGGAAACGAAGTACTCTCCCAGGTGAACAGCCATATTTTTCACTATGAGCTTGCCTCTGCTGCTGCCCTGGCCGGAGTGATGCCGGTGGCGGTTAAGGGAGAACGTGGAATCCTGCGTCCAGAGGAACTCGAGAAACATTTGCGCCCCCAATCATACCTTATGCCCCGGGTTACCATGGTAGAAATTGAAAATACCCATAATCGCGAGGGTGGTACATGTTATACCTACGATCAACTCAAGGCGGTGAGTGATTTCGCCCGAAAATACGACCTCTCTCTGCATATGGACGGAGCACGAATTTTCAATGCCTCCATTGCTACCAGGGTACCGGTAAAGCGGATGTGCTCGCTGGTCGATACAGTTACCTTCTGCCTGTCGAAGGGCCTCGGAGCGCCGGTGGGAAGTCTTTTATGTGGTCCCGCAAAATTTATCGCCGAAGCCCGTAGGGTGAGAAAAATGCTGGGAGGGGGAATGCGCCAAGCCGGTATTTTAGCCTCCGCAGGGATCTACGCCTTAGAACATAATATCGATCGTCTTAAAGATGACCACGACCACGCCAAGGGCATCGCCGAAACCCTTTCTGGATTAGACTGGGCGAATATTGATCAGAAGAATGTTGAAACAAATATTATCTATTTCGATACCCCCGGTCATCCCGCTGAGCAGATCACCGCGCAAATGAAGAAAAAGGGTATTCTCTGCAGTGCCTTTGGAAGCCATGCAATACGTATGGTAACCCACCTGGGTATAAGCCGGCAGGATGTTGATGAAATTCGACAGTTACTGCGGGAAATTAAGGTGTGATGCATGCTCTTAAATCAGTTTTTGTTGTCGGAGGCTTAAACGAAGATATAAAAGCCCGCCCCTTCTCTACGTGTACACCACGTACTTCAAACCCCGGGCGGGTGTACCGTGCCCCGGGAGGAGTTGCCCGGAATATAGCCCATTCACTTGCACTACTCGGTTCTCCCGTTACACTGTGCAGCGCCGCCGGTAGGGACAGCGGGGGCGATTCGGTCCTCTCAGCTACCGCTGCCGCGGGAGTCAATACCACGGCGGTGTTCCGCCTCACAGACATCCCCACCGGCACCTATGTGGCGATCCAGGATGAAACAGGAAATTTGGCTGCCGCCGTATCCTCAATGGAAATTATGGACGCTCTTACCCCAGCGCAGCTTAGTTCAATTGAAGCGCCCATCGCCTCAGCCGCCGCACTTGTCATCGACACCAATCTTCGCACTGATAGTCTGAACCATATCGTCCGAATTGCCCATCGTCATGGAGTTCCCTGCATCGCCGAACCTGTCTCTGTAGAAAAATCAACGCGTCTTTCAGAAATATTACCCTATTGCAGCTGGATATGCCCTAACTCCGACGAACTCTGTAAACTGTTTTCACTCGATTCTTCTGTTATACAGGGTGTTATTAGAAATATTGTAAAACACCCCCCTCTAAAACCGACAATCCTCCCTTCGGCCGCCCCATACCCCCCAGTGGCACTTGATTTCGGCTCTTTCACGGCGGCCCTTACTCCTTCAACAGGAAACTCAGCACCCCACATACTTGTCACTCTGGGTGAAGAGGGAGTACTGCTGCTCAGTCGCGATCCCAAATGCAATGGGCGCACTACCCTATCTCCACCCAACAAATACGAAACACACCAATGGTGGGCTTGGTGGTATCCCCCTGTCGATGCTGAAGTGGTAGACTCAAACGGCGCCGGCGATGCGTTCATCGCCGGCTTCACCGCCGCTTTTACCTCTCCCCGCCTCTTGCCCAAGGAAAAGACCTTTAGAGACAATACCGAGGAGAACCGAGGTACTACAGTAGCTGAAGCGGTCCAGCTGGGTCAGGCGGCGGCGGCCTTGACACTTGAATCCCCCCATACGGTGACACCAAATTTAAGTGAGCTCTGAAGTAGGAACTCCCGCCGGGACTTGCTGATCAGATATATTACAATTACACTGAAATGAAGGAGTTCAACCATGAAAAAAAAGGAATTACCTATAGATTATTCAAATGAAGTAGCACGAGCATTTTCCCGAGGTCAGCCTTTGGTTGCACTGGAATCAACTATTATCTCCCATGGTATGCCCCATCCTGAAAATGTTTCAACCGCTGAAGCCCTGGAAGATACTGTCCGTCGAAACGGAGCAGTACCTGCAACTATTGCAATTCTTGACGGACGCATCAAAATCGGCCTGTCAAAAGAACAGATCGAATTTTTAGGTAAAGCAGATTCTATTAAGAAAGCAAGCCGCCGCGATCTGCCGGTCATTTTAGCTGAAGGGTCCCACGCAGCTACCACAGTTGCGGCCACCATGATTGCCGCATCTTTAGCCGGTATTCACGTATTTGCAACAGGTGGAATTGGAGGAGTACATAGGGGGGCTGAAACAACTTTTGATATTTCCGCCGATCTGCAGGAACTCTCCCGCACCGACGTGGCGGTGGTATGCGCCGGTGCGAAGGCAATTCTTGATTTGCAGCTCACTCTTGAATACCTGGAAACTTTAGGTGTCCCGGTTTTAGGGTACGGGACCGATGAACTGCCGGCCTTCTACTCAGCCAGCAGCGGCTTACCCGTCGACCACCGGGTGGACTCCCCGGAACAAACCGCCGCTATTCTTGACTCAAAATGGAGATGCGGACTTGAGGGAGGAGTATTGATCACCAACCCGATACCGGAAAGGTTTTCTATGGAAAAAAAGAAAATTGACAACGCTATCGAAATAGCCCTGGCGGAGGCCCGTAGAATCGGTATTTCGGGTAAAGAACTCACTCCATTTTTACTGGAAAAAATAAAAGAGAATACCGGCGGTGAGAGTCTGAGCGCCAACATAGAGTTAGTAAAAAACAATGCTGCGGTGGCGGCACAGATAGCCCTTGCCTATGCAACCCGGACCTCCTAAACGGTTGAGCACAGTGTCTCCACATCAACCGGGATAGAAATCTCTTCAACTCGGCATCCCCGCACATACACCAACATGCTGCGCGCCGGCAGTCCGTATAATTCCTCCGCGGCCCTTCTGTAAACAGCCATCTGTGCGGCATACTCCGAGGGTCTGCATACCCGGTCGGTCTTAAAATCAATTATCAGCACCTCATCCCGGCGCTGCAGAAGCAGGTCTATTTGCCCCTTCACCAGATACTCCACCGCTTCTCCCTGCCGCTCATCCCTTCCATCCAGCAGCAGCAGGAAGGGCAACTCCGTTTCTGTCACTGCAGACAAAGCTTCCTGTCCCAGTGGTGATGAAAGAAAAGCATCCGCCAGCTGCCGAGCCTCCCTTTCCACCTCCAACGCCTGCTCCGGCCCCAAGGAAGCGAAGAGAGGGGGAATCTGCACCTGCATGGGCACCCACGCCTCACGTTCTCCCTGACTCTCTTCTTCACTCTCACCTTCACGCTCTCCTTCACTCTGCGCATCCCCCAGCCCCTGAATTTCACCCTGCACCTCACCCTGCACAAGCGCTTGCCGGCGGGTCAACTCATTTTCGATATACCCGTGCACAAGTTCGCCAAAGGCTGCTGCCCCATTTTTCTCTGAAAGCAGCGAATCAATTGCAATCGCCGGAAGCTCCTCAGGACCAGCTTCACGGCTGGAATCACGGCTGGGCTTAGAAATAGCATTCCGGTTGGGCTTTGGGCCGGCTTCAGCTTTTTTAATAACTTCAGTTTTTTTGACAGCTTCACCTGTGTCACCTGATTTCTCGGCGGTCCATTCCTGATAACTTTGATTTGCGTCCTCGGCGGTCCGTTCCTGATACCTGCGGTTTATTTCCACAGCGGTTAGTTCCCGACGAAAATAACTCCGTTCAACCACTGGGGCGGAATCAAAAAGTCTTTCCGCCGATGAAAGGCTTCTGGCGCCGGAGGCACTGCGACTCCCCTTGATGACCTCTTCAGTTACATCAGGAATAATCTCAAGTTCCCACCCTGTATCGCCCATGAGTTCTTCAGCGGGGCCCGATCCGTCCCATCCCAGGGCGGACAGGGTAATATTGAGCAGTACATTTTTTCCCGAACTTTTTTCAAGATTACGGTTCTTCCCATGGTGATATCCCGATAAGATTAAATGGTCCTCCGCCCTGGTACAGGCTACATACAGCAGGCGCTTGAGCTCCGCATAGTCCTGGAGTTCCTCCTCTTCCTTCGCCGACTGGGCAAAATAACTTTTGATTTTTGAACCACTTTCACCGCCGGATAGTGCCGGTCCGAAGGTTTCATCCCACACATATAAATTTCCGTCACCCCCGCTCAAACCGGAATTACCCATATCCGCAACAATTACTATGGGAAACTCAAGCCCCTTTGATTTGTGAATACTCAGCAGGTTCACCCCGCCTGTGCGGCGCGGGATTATTTCTATATCTTCAAGTTTTTCAAACTGCCCAAGGTTTTCCCTTAAAAAATCCAGAAAGGTCGCATACCCCTCTCCGCGACGGTCACTTCGGCGAGCTAATTCGACAAGGGAGTCGTAAAATTCCAAGTACGCATGGTAATCCGGATTCCGCAGCACTACATACCGATACCCCGCTTCATACCAAAGGTATCGAATCATATCTTCAATCGGAGCGGTACGCGATAACTCCTGTAACACCTGATAGATTTTTTTCGCCTGTTTATACTTCTCCCCCTCAGTCGCATCTCCGAAGATCCCCTCATCCCCGAAAAGAGAGAACGCCCTAATTGCCCCTTTCTCCTCAGCAGTATCAGGCCCCGGTTCTTGTTTTTGGAGCAGAATACGGGCAACTACATCATCAGAGAGATTCACAAAGGGCGAACGCAGCAATGCAGCATAGGCATGCATGTCCTCGGGATACAGCACCAGCTGGAGAAATTGATATATATCATTTATTGGCGCTTCTAAAAAAAGACTGCGAGTACTCTGAACCACATAGGGAATCTGAAGATGCCGCATATAACGCTCAAAATTGATCTGGTTCCCGGAACTTCGCATAAGAATCGCCACATCATCGTAGGTAGCCCGACGGGTAGCTGCTCTCTTTCCAGAGGCAGGGCCAAGGGAAGCGTCGCGGACCTGCAAACGACCGGCCCCAATGACGTCCTTTATGTAGTGTACAATATGCCAGGCCTCCGCCTCCTTTGAATGAAGCGGTTCCTGATCGGGGGACAGCGGCTCCTCCGAAGGCTCCGGGCTTTCCAAACTCCCCGGGCTTTCTCTCCCTTCTTCCTCTTTGCTCTCTTTGTAGGGTTTATACAACACCCGTACCGTTGGGGTAAAAGCCTTGTGCTCTACAGGGGCCTCCAGAGGAACAAACTCCGCCTCAAAGCCCATACCTGGCGACGGTCCTCCCTCTGTTAAGCCGTCCTCCGGCTTCATCACTTCGGCAAACAGGCTGTTAAAAAACCTGATCAAACCGCAATGGCTGCGATAATTGTTCGGCAACTGCAACGATTCCCCACCGGACACCTCCAACTGCCGCTGAAGCTGTTTTAATACCCTCACATCAGCACCCCGAAAGCGGTAAATCGACTGCTTTTCATCACCCACAAAAAAAAGTTTCCCCGATTCAAGTTCCTCCGGCCGGGGAGGCCCGTCGCTTCGGCTGTTTTCTTTCTTTTCAGCTAATAAAAATAGCAACCGACGCTGCACATCATTATTATCCTGAAACTCATCTATCATGATGTGAGAAAAAAGGCCTTTATAGTAGGTACGAAGCTGAATATCTTCCTGCAACAATTTAACCGCCATCTCAACAACATCCCGGAAGGTAAGCACTCCACTGCTGCGTTTTGCCGAATTAATTTCCCGCTGAAAATCATTTAAAAGCGAATACAGGCGCCGGTACAACTCTTCATTCTGAAAGAGCATCAGAATCGGCGCTAACTCTTTGGTCGCCTCCTGCCACTCTCCAATTTTCTCTTTCGCTTCCAGAAGCATCGGGTCCTTAATAGCGCCCCCGGGTTTTGAGATTTTTACCCCGCAGATATCCGACAGAACCTCCCACTTTTCCTCCTTCACCGCTGAAACCGGAGATGAAAGGGGGGTAAGCTTCTCTCTAGTTTTCCGTACACTGCTCTTGTCGGGCAGATCGGAGTGTAGAAACCAGTCGTTCACGTGCTCCATTTTTCCAGCGATGATGCACGCCTGCTCGCGCATATGCTTACATTGCCGGTCCAACATATCTACAAAATCGTACTCCACCGCCAGATGAAATTCCTTTTTTGCCAGGGGTTTCAACAGCTTTTCCAATACCGCTTTAGTGCCAAAATCGGCGGAAAACTGTTCGAGAGCGGAATTGTCCGAGTGTTCCAGTAAAAAGGAGAGGGCCCTTTCATCAACCATTTGGGCTGCGCTGTACTCATCTTCACGAAAATCCCCGGAGATACCGAAACGCGCCCCCGCCCCACGGACAATCTGCGAACAGAAACTGTCGAGGGTAGAAATATGCGCCCCATCAAATTCAGCCACCGCAGCGGAAATACGCTCCCGCCGCTGCCGGTCCTCCTCGCCATCAAGCCGTTGGATTAACAAACGGTAGATTCTCTCGTACATCTCGGCCGCGGCCTTGCGCGTAAAGGTAAGGGAAAGAATTCCATCAACCCGTGCCCGTCCGCTTACGATCAAATGAAAAAAGCGCTCCGCTAACACGGTGGTTTTTCCCGATCCGGCACCGGCGGTAACTACCGTATTTTTCTCCGCCAGAACCGCCGCTTGTTGATATGCATCAAGTGTAGCCATTACGCCTTACCTCCGGAATTCGCACATTATATTTTCGCCTGCACACTGTACGAAACTCGCATCCGTCGCAACTCTCAGCCGCTCTATACACTCCCCGGCCCAGGTTCTCCGCGTACACGCTCACCGCCGATACAATTCTCTCTTTCAACTCCTGAAACTCCTCCGGCGAAACCATCGGCTTGGGCTTTTTCCCCGTTGTTTCGATAGGGGCTGAGGGGTCGAGGAGCATGTGTTTATATTCGCCCTTTTTCACACTGTAATAGGCAGTGCTCGAAACGCGGTACTCCTCCTTCTCCAATGCATAGGCGTAGAGGGGAAGCTGAGAGGTAGAAGGAAGTGCATCGGGCAGGTACACCTCGGCCCTGCGTGGGGCAAAGCCCTTTTTATAGTCTACTATGACCGCATGCCCCTCCTTCCTTGAGACACGGTCTACCCGGCCGTGGATACCGCACCTTTCATCAATTTCAGCATGTAAGTTGTCCTCCGCCTTATCAAGCTCGTATCCGTGATAAAGCTTCGACTCCTGTTCAACAAAAACCGAAAGGGCTTTGAGGGTCTCCCTTTGGAGCTCCTTCCATATCGGATAAATAAAATCCAGTCCATAACAGCCCCTGCTATCGAACTCGGCATTACAGATCTCCTCGGCGAAACGAAGATATTCCCCGCGGTTCTCCCGCTTCCATCGTCCATCCCGCTCCTGGACTCTCTTGCACAACTCGGAGAGAATCCGGTGCAGCATAGTACCGACTGTAAGGGGATCATCCCATTTGGTGGTATAATCGATTTCACCAATCTTCAGCCCGCGGTTTAGAAGATATTGGAAGGGGCAGCCGGCGTACTGATCAAAGGAGGAAGGGGAAAACCAGAAGCGTCCATCCTCCGCCCCGAGTCTTCCCCGGGCAATCTTAAAAAGGTGCGCCAGAAGCTCCGGGTCTTCCACCGGTTCTTTCGAATAATCCCTGCCCTTTGCGGTGAAGGCGGTATTTCTTATGGAGGCAAACCCATTCTGCTGTACCGGATACAGCCGGGATGGAAAATCCTGAGAACCGGCCCAGTACGCCTCTTCCTGCACAAAGATATCCCCACGGTCTATCTGAGGGGCTTCAAACTGGGGTTCTCCAAACTGAAAGCCTTCTAACCAGGGGCCTGCTAAACGAGGGTTTTCGACCTGGGAGGCGGCAGCTGCCTCGGGGGGCTCTGAATCTCCGCTTTCCGTAACTACCCCGGCGGAGAGCAGTTCTCCCGGCGGCAGCTGGGGCCCTGAAAAATCAAGATCGCTGCAGCTGAACACTACCTGCTCTCCGGATTGGGCATAGGCTGAAAGAAAATCCGCTGACATATCCCGGGCCTCACGCTCCAGCAAAAGAGAACGGTAATCTTCACGTAAAAAGCTAAGTTCCTCCTGCCTTATGCGGGTATGCCCCTGGCCGGCCCCAGGCAAAAAATGGTACCGAGGGGTAATTCCTGCGGATACCCGATACGGATACACCGGTACAGCTTCTTTCCTCACCGCGGACACATAGATTCTCTGATTCAGCAGGGTAATCCAAAGCCCGTAGGGGTCGGAGATATCTATTCCTCCGGCTTTCTCCGAAGCCTCCTGCAGCTCCCGTACTACCATCAAGCAGTACTGTAAAACTCTTTCCGTTTCAGGGTCCCAACGGTCTACTTCAAAAAAAGTTCTTATAAACTTATGTACCCGTTTCTGCAACTCCGAAAAATCCGGTGCCTCCATGAGCTGGGCGATTTGGTGCCTAAAGTTCCGGTAAAGCGAACGAAGCTCCTTCTTCCCGGAGAGTTTCAATTTACGGTCAAGCTCGTCTGCAGCTGCACCGTCCCCTTTCCAGGAGCGCACATAAAAGTGGTCGATTGCAAACCCTATAAGCTCCCGCCACCGATCGGCTGAAGCAAGCGGATAGGCAGGCTCGAGCACAATGCGTTTTAGATGCTCAAGACCGAAGCCATTCACCGATAAAGCCGAAATACGGGTAAAAAGTCTGCCCGCCGGATATTCCGAAAGAGTACGGCCAGATCTAAAATCAAGCGGAATATTTCTAATCTCCGCCTCTTCAGCCAAATAGGGGGCCCACGCCTCATACTCAGGCAGGCTGATTGCAATATCCCCCGGATGCACTCCCCGATCCAATAGCTTATTGAGGGAGGAAATGACATATTCAAGTTCCCTTCGTGCTGTGGGAAAACGAATACAGCGGGCCTGCTGCAAAGCAGGTTCGGAGAAGTAAGTTATAAACCCCTCATTCTCCTCCACGAGCCTGCGAAATTCACTGTAATCTTCGATAAGCTCGGGGTAAAAAATGTGATACACCTGTTTCGGCTGTGCCCCCTGGGGTGGAACAAAAGCCGGTTCGAACAGTTCCGCCCGCTCTAGAAACTCCAGATAACGGGTGTAAAGGGTCCTCAGGTCATGCTCAAGGGCGGGGGGAACTGTATCGGGGTGTGCATCAAGCGCCTCTACCGAATACTGTGACTGGGGCAGGGACAGTGCCAATTGGCGCTGAAAACCCGCGCCGGCATTGCCACCGTTTTCCTCCCCTCCCTCTCCAAGCAGGTACTGCAGTAAAGGCCCTCGATGTGCATGTTCATCCAGCAGCTCGGCGGCGCACAGGAGTCTATACACCCCATTCGCCGGCTGCCTGGTCCTACCGGGAGAAAATTCCCGTTCCTTCAGCCTGTCCCAGGATATAAAACGGTCACGTCGAATCGCCCGTTTTACCATTCCCCCTTTGCCTGCGGTCCGGGCCATGCTGGACATCCGTCGAAGCACCTCCTTTTGCCGGAACTCCCCCGCTACTTCTGAAGGAAATACAAACAAGTGCCTCTGCTGATCAATATATTTTAAAATTGTGTCGCTTACTTGATCATTATACATGTTAAGCTCCCATATTCTTACTGCTACCACTGAAAACTCTTTTTTGCAAGCTCTTTAAATCGAGCCATGTGCGCCGGCCGGTTTTTTGAGCAATCCAGAACTTATATATAAACATGTTTTTGCCGCAGCTTTTATACCGCAGCTTGCAATTTTAGTTGGGGCTCCCTTACAATTGTAATTATGGATTTACAATTAAAAGACAAAGTAGTTATGGTGGCAGGTGCAAGCCGCGGGTTGGGCTACTCGGTAGCCAAAATGGCCACCCGGGAGGGAGCGCGTCTGTCCATCTGCAGCCGTACAAAACCGGACATCGAAGCTGCCGCTGAGTCCCTGCATGCGGATAGCGGCGCGGCAGTGCGCGGGTTTTCGGTAGATATGAGCAAGGCCGAAGCAATCAATGATTGGGTCCACGATACCCTGGAGCTCTACGGAACCATCGATGCGGTGCTGGTGAATGCCGGCGGGCCGGCGGCGGGGACCTTTTTCGACTTCGAAGACGCGGAATGGGAGCAGGCTTTTCAACTGACTCTGATGTCGGCCGTTCGACTTATCCGCGAGGTAGCCCCGATTATGAAGAAGAAGGGCAAAGGCTCAATTCTAACTCTTACCTCGATTTCGGTTAAACAGCCGATCGGCAACCTGATTCTCTCGAATGTAATGCGCACCGGTGTTACCAGTCTGGTAAAATCGGTATCAAACGAACTGGCCCCCCACGGAATCAGAGTGAACAACATTGTGCCCGGTTATTTTGCCACGGACCGCCTGAAATCGCTGGATGCAAAAAATGCCGAAGCCCGGGGTATTCCAGTCGATGAGATGACCGGCGAGCGTCAGAAATCAGTCCCTCTGGGTAGAGACGGCGACCCTGAGGAGTTCGGAAAATCGGCGGTTTTCCTCCTATCCGAGGCGGCCGCCTATGTAACCGGACACTCCTTTGTAATTGACGGTGGAATTTTACGCTCTTTGATGTAAAAATTCGTTAAAATAGGTATTTTTACGTATACCCAAAACAGCTCTTTGCAGCTACTCTCAAACTGACAAATAAAAAATGAACAGGTATGGGAGTAACACGCATGGCGATTATAGAGTCCCAGGGTTTATCAAAAACCTACGTAAACGGGGTGACCGCCCTCAGGCAGGTCGACTTACGGGTTGAAGCCGGCGAAGTATTCGGTCTGCTCGGCCCTAACGGGGCCGGCAAGACCACTGCAGTCAGAATTCTCAACGGCACCCTGCAGCCCACCAGCGGCAGCTACCGCGTACTAGGGGAATCGAACGGTTCCACCGCTATCCGGCAGAGGACCGCTACCCTAAGCGAACAGGCGGCGATGTATTCTCATCTTTCGGTCCAGGAAAACCTTCTCTTTTTTTCCGACATGTACAGTATCGACCGCGGCACAGCCCTCGGACGGATCCAGTACTATCTGAAGCGCATGGAGCTCTGGGATAGGCGGGACGACAAGGTTGCAACCCTTTCTACCGGCCAGAAAAAGCGTATTCAGATAGCCCGTACCCTCCTGCATGAACCGGAGTTGATCTTTCTCGACGAGCCGACCTCCGGTCTTGATCCCGACGCCGCCGACAAAGTAAATACCCTCATTCGCACATTGGCAGAGGAGCAGCACACGGCTATTTTCCTCTGCACTCATAATCTGCCCATGGCGGAGAAAATCTGCGACAGCTTCGGCTTTCTCTCGAGGGGAGAGCTGATAAAGCACGGAAGCAAAGCCGAAATAGTGGAATCAATTCAGCGCGAAAAACAGGTCGAAATCGTCACGAATTCGGGGCAGTTTACCTATCCAATTAAAGCCGATCAGGAAATCAACACCCATATTCAGTCGCTAATCAGTTCCGGCCATATTATTACCGGCGTAAGAATCCCCCAACCATCCCTCGAAGATGCCTATTTTCATTACATCGAAAGGAGTCAGCATGAACTGGTTTAGAATTCGGGCGGTGATCCGCAAAGATTTAAAAGAGGTAGCCGGTATGAAAATGGTGGTACTGCCGATGGTAGTGGTACCGCTGCTGCTGTGTATCATCATGCCCGCGGCTATTTCCATTACGGTTTTTACCTACGGGATAAAATTCATCAGCAATGTTGAGATGATGGAACAGATCATTCCTCTGTACGATATTCCCGAAGTCTTCTCCACCATTCCTCTGCAGATTCAGTATATTTTTCTTAACTATACCTTTCTGCCGCTGTTCATGGTTATACCGGTCATGATCTCTTCTATTGTCACGGCCAACTCAATCGTTGGGGAAAAGGAGCGCCACACCCTCGAAACTCTGCTGTATACTCCCATCACTCATAAGGAGTTTATCACTTCAAAATTACTGGGTGCTTTTCTTCCGGGATTTGTCCTGACAGTAACCGGTTTTCTGTTCTATTTTGTGGTGGTAAACGGGATTTCCTATTACTACATCAACGATTTGATGGTTCGCAGCCCGATGTGGCTGGTGGGAATTTTTGTGGCGGCACCGGCACTTTCACTGCTGGGCCTCACTATTACCCTGCTGGTCTCGCTGCGGGCAAAAACCTACCTCGAAGCCCAACAGATGTCGGCTATGGTGGTAGTGCCGCTGGTCCTTCTCATAGTCCTTCAAATCAGCGGAGTAATTACCTTCCATACCGGCTATGCCCTGCTTTTCAGCCTGGCGGTACTGTTGATCGATTGGTGTGCAATGAGCCGGCTGCTGCCGCGCTTTAAGCGAGAGAACATCCTGTAGGTCCGCCTGCGCTGCAGCATCCCGGGCCTGCCTCAGCAGCCGCCCCGGTCCATGGAGCGGTCGGAGACATCCTCCAGCCGCTTTACCTCTGCCGAACGTCCCTCCTCCGCCAACTCCTTGTAATAGGTGTCGGCGGATTTTTTCGGTTTTTTGGTAATCCGAATGCGAATACGTCCGTCATCTTCCAGGGCCCGTTCAACCCTCTCGACCGGGGCTTTTTCGAGGTACAGCCAGCAGTCGGCACAGCACTTTTGGTCCAGGAATTTTTTCAGGTTTTCCACATCAACCCAGCCGGCCTGGGTACCATGCACCAAAATTACATCCCGCGGTTCTGTGGTATCCGATTGTCTCTCTGCAGTCATTGCTTCACCTCCTTACTTTTTAATTCAGGCACCTTCAAAATGCTGATTTTGAAGGGTCCTCAAATTATAACAACTATACCCGTTATACCCGCCCAAGGTGAACTTTTTTATACTCCCCAGGACTCAATCCCTCGGTTTTTCTGAATACACTGCTGAAATAGCTCAACGATTCGTAGCCACACTGCTCGGCAACCTCCGACAAGCTTAGTTCGGGCTGCTGAACCATCAGATCTTTGCTGCGGGCAATCCGAAAGGAGTTTACATACTCAAAGGGTCGGTGGTTCATTGTTTCCTTGAACAGGTGGCAGAGGTGCTGGGGCGTTACATCGAGGGTCGCCGCCAAGTCATCGATGGTAATGATATCCTGGTAGTGATGCTCAATAAAATCAAACACCGGCTTCAGGCGGGAATACTTTATTACTACCGGCTCGTCATCACTATGGTGGGCATATTTCATCAGGGTGATAAGAAAATCATACACCAGGGAAGAGCATTCCAGCCCCTTCAGGTTGGAATCAGAGAGCAGATGAAAAAAGGCCACCCGCATCTTGTTCACGAGCTGCTCGGCGTGCACCACCGAATAGACCCCGGACTCCCTTAACCCGGCCACATCCAGAATCGGCGGCAGGTTCTTCCCTCCGAAGGTAAACCAGTGGACCTTCCAGGGCGAGGTGACCGGATAATAGCGGTGGGAGACCCCGGGATACAGAAACATAGCCTGATCAGCCCCTACCACATGCTTCTGCCCGTCCACATGCAGTATTCCCTCGCCCTCTTCGCACTGGATCCACTGGTAATGGGGAAAGCCCTTCGGCCGGTTGTGGGGGTCCATCTCCTGATGAAAATCCACCCCTACCCCCAGGAGATAAAAGGGGAGTTTGAGTTCCATTTCTGTTAAAACAGCAAAGGCAAATTTTCCCATACGCGTGTTGCTCACAGTATAAACCGGGCATCTTAAAATATCTACAATTACATTCAAATCTTATCATTGACCGAAATCAGAGTCCGGCGCATAATTTTCTTACGATAAGTAATTATTAAAGGAGGATCTTCGTTTATGAAAAACAAGATTGTTGTTAGTGTTCTCGCCGTGTTGTTCGTTCTCGGCATGGCACCTCTGTTCGCCGGGGGCCAGCAAGAAGGCGCCGCCGAAGGCGGCCAGGCTGCTGATCAAGATGTGGTCGTATACAATTCCTACTGGGCCGATCCGGAACCGAAGCGTGTTGAAGCTGAACTGATGGAAATGTTCAGGGAACAGAATCCGGACGCAAAGGTCATCCACAGTACCGTTGCCCATGAAGATTTCAAGCAGGCCATCCGCGCCTACCTCACCTCTTCCGCACCCCCCGATGTACTGACCTGGTTTGCCGGTAACCGCGCCCGTTTCTTTATCGATAAGGGCCTGATCATGGACATCAGCGATGTATGGGAAGAAGCCGGCTGGAACGAAAACTATGCAAAAGGTTTCCGCGCCATGAGTTCAGTTGACGATAAGCAATACTTCCTGCCGGGCAGCTGGTACTGGTGGGCAATTTACTACGACACCCGTGTGTTCGATGAATACAACATCGAAATTCCGGAAACCTGGGATGAGCTGATGGCGGTATGTGAAAAGCTGAAAAGCAACGGGGTAACTCCCTTCACCGTCGGGACCAAATACCGCTGGACCGCCGCTGCATGGTTCGACTACCTCAACATGCGCGTCAACGGCCCGGAGTTCCACATCAACCTGATGCTCGGAAAAGAGAGCTACGACGACCCCCGTGTTTTGAAGGTGTTCAACGAATACTGGGGACCGATGATCGACAAGGGCTACTTTGTCGAAAGCCCCGCGTCCTACGCCTGGGCCGAAGCAATTCCCTTTATGACCAATGGAGACGCCGCCATGTACCTGATGGGCGACTTTATCCGGGATTCCTATCCTGAAGAAGACCTGCAGTACCTGGACTTCTTCCGCTTCCCCATTATCGACCCGAACGTACCGGTCGGCGAAGATGCACCCACCGACGGCTATTTCATTCCGAAAAAAAGTCAGAACCCCGAAATGGCAAAGAAACTGCTCAAATTCTTCGGCTCGAAAGAGGTGCAAGAATATGTGGCCAAGGAGCTGGGACGTCTGGTAACCAATAACAAAGTCGACACCTCGGTGTACAATGAAAATCAGATGAAGGGTCGCGAAATTATCAACAAGGCCGACTATGTAGCCCAGTTCTACGACCGCGACACCACCCCTGAAATGGCCGACAAGGGCATGAACGGTTTTATGGAGTTCTGGCAAAACACCGACCAGGCTGAAGAGATCACCGATAAGCTGGAAAAAGCCCGCCAGCAGCTCTTCGAAGAGTAAGCATTTATTCAATAGACTACAGGCCGGCGGCAATAGCCGCCGGCCTTTCATAGCCCTATTCATAGCCCTATTCCTAGCCCTAAGGAGGTAGCGAATGCTGGATGCGAAAACCCGGTACAAGCTTATACCCTACGCCTTCCTCGGTATTCCCGTGACCATTTATTTGATCTGGATCATCGGGCCGATGCTGTACAGTTTTTACCTCAGCTTTACCAAGTGGGACGGCTTAACGAGTCCGGAGTTTATCGGAGCAAAGAACTACCGGATGCTTTTTCAAGATGAAGTTTTTTACATTAGTCTCTCGAACAACCTTGAATGGATCATTTTGTTTATGACTGTTCCCATCGTACTCGGACTTACGTTGGCGATGGTCCTAAATAAAGACATCCCCGGAGCTAAAACTTTTAAGGCCAGCTTCTTTCTCCCGATGGTCCTGTCCCTGGTGGTCTGCGGCCTGGTATGGTCCTGGTTGTACAGCCCCCACAGCGGGCTGATAAACGAGGTGCTGCGCCGTATCGGCCTCGGTAAATTAGCCACAGGCTGGCTCAGCAATCCGAAGGTCGTAATGGAATCGGTAATTGCCGTTGCCATCTGGCGGCAAGTGGGCTACGTGATGGTACTCTACTTGGCAGGCCTTCAGAGTGTCGATCAAAACCTGCTGGATGCTTCCGAAGTAGACGGAGCCAATGCAGTGCAGCGCTTCTTCAACGTAATTATGCCCCAGCTGGCCCCGGTCACGGTAATTGTTATCGTCATCAGCATCATAGACTCCCTGCGCGCCTTCGACCTGGTATCGGTCATGACCCGCGGAGGGCCCTATAACCAGTCCAGTGTGCTGGCCAACTTTATGTATATTGAAGCCTTCAACAACTACCGGATGGGGTACGGCGCCGCGATTGCCGTTATCATCTTTATCATCAGTCTGATGTTTATCATGTTCTACCTCACTAGAATAGCCCGGGAGGAAACCAATGCCTAGACAAACCACTATTCCTCCAGCGGTTAAAATGATTCTATATTTGTTTTTAGTTGCAGTGACCCTTATCTGGCTTGTTCCTATTTTTATCGCCGTCATCACCAGTATGCGCACCAACGCCGACATCATGTCCCATGGTTTCTTGGCCATGCCGAAAACTGTTGACCTAAAAAGCTATATCGAAGCGTGGCAGCGAGGCGGATTGCACAAATACCTGCCCAACAGTTTTATTATCACCATGCCCTCTCTGGTGCTGACCCTGCTGCTTTCCTCACTGGGGGCGTATGCCCTGGCACGCTTCAAGTTCAAGGGTCGTACCTTTTTCTATTTTCTGTTTGTCGGCGGGACCATGTTGCCCTTTCAGATTCTCCTGCTGCCGGTGTTTAAACTCTCCGACGCATTGGGAATCTACGATACCTATCTATCTCTAATTGCTATCCACACCGCCTTTCAGCTCGGTTTCTGTACTTTTGTACTTCGCAATTATATGATGACCGTCCCTATCCAGGTAATGGAATCCGCCCGTATCGACGGCTGTACAGAACTCGGCATCTGGGGGAAAATTATGCTGCCTTTAACTCTCCCGGCCTTCGCCGCAATTGCTACTTTAGAGTTTACCTGGATTTTTAACGACTACATCTGGCCGCTGGTACTCATCAGAACTGCGGAGAAAATGCCGGTAACCACCGGCCTGGCAACCCTGCAGGGACAGTACGTGCAGGACTGGACGGTTATCATCTCGGGGGCCTTACTGGCAACGGTACCGACCCTGATTGTATTTATCTTCCTGCAGCGTTACTTCATCGCAGGTCTGACACTCGGTTCGAGTAAATAGAATAAGTTTTGGAGAAGAGAATGCAAAAGCGAGACGGACGTTACTACGTGTATGACAACCCGATCAAAAAGAGCCACAGCCGCGCCGCAGAAAAATGGCAGCGGATGTTCATCAAAAAGTTTAACTACGATCCGCAGGAGACCTACTCGCTCACACTGCAGGAAAACCCCTACCTGGGTCCGATATTCGGCCTGCAGAATATTGTCCGGGCGGATGAACCGAGAAACCAGCCCGGAGCTGCAACCGGCGGAGCGGCAATCCCATCCGCCGGGGCGCCCGCAGAATTAGATCCCGGAAAGGGAGTAATCATCAG
>Ga0102938_10000984_pt1 | contig 21605 bp, 17 predicted proteins | sample SalPonR2_B_D2_MG_FD_84516 | JGI IMG/M metagenome (GOLD analysis project Ga0102938, IMG submission 84516) | Salt pond soil microbial communities from South San Francisco under conditions of wetland restoration - Salt Pond MetaG R2_B_D2_MG | ecosystem: Environmental > Aquatic > Marine >... | reverse complement strand
AATTCAGCGCTGATTCGCTGCTGTTCCAGGGCATGGTTCAGCTCTACCTGAGCTTCACGAATTTGCGTGCGCATATTCAGATCAAGGTCGCTGACCTGATATTGCTGTTGCTGAACCGTCACCTGAGACTGGCGCTGGCGTGATTGGGCCGCGCGGTTACCCAAGGGGAGAGAAAATTCCAGGCCAACACCCCACTGATAACCATCGGCGCTGCTCAAGCTGGTAATAGAATCACCCCAGTTGCCACGGTAAGAGGTGTCGCTCTGCTGATGTCCGGCCAAACCATTAAGGCCGGCTTGCAGACGCAGATCAAGTTGTGGTTTGAGCTGCTGGCGATAGAAGTCAAGTTGCCGTTGTTGGCTTGCCAGGGACAACTGGGAATTCTGCAGATCCAGTCGCTTAGCGCGTGCAGTCTCAACCAGAACACCAAAATCGCTGGCGGTTGGCCCGGGAAAGGACTCTTCTGTAAACAATGGCACAGGGTTAAAATCAGGTGGCAGCTGTCCATTGAATTGACGATTCAATTGTTCAAAGAGCAGATCGTGCTCTTGTCGTGCCTGGGAAAGCAGTAAATGGCGTTGAGCCAGGGTAGCCTCGGCTCCCTGGATTTCGGTAACGGCAACCAGTCCTTCTTCAAAACGGCGGCGGTTAAAATCCAGGAGGCGCTCTGCTAATGCGAGAGCATCGACACGCAAGCCAATGATCTGACCTTGCAGGGCCAACCGGCGCAGGGCGTATTCCAGTTGCAGGGCGAATTGCTGGGCTTGGAGTAAAAATCCCAGTTCTGTCTGTTGCAGCTGATAGCCTGCGCGGTCAATTGCCGTCTGGGTGGCTACCCGACCAGAGTTGCGCAGCAAAGGCTGGTTCAGTTCAAGAACAAAGCTGCTGCGATAACGAGGATCAAGGGTGCTGGAGGCATCAAAACCGCTGAAACGCTCGGTCAGCAGGCGGGCCGACGCAGTCATTCCAGTGGTGAAACGACGGCGCAACCCGATGGAACCCTGGTACTGGCGGGTCGTTGTGCGGCTACTGAATTCATCGTTAACAAAAGGAACCTTGCCATGCTCGTGTTCGATCAGCGTGAAAGCTTCAGGATCGAATGCTGCTTGTTCAATCACAATGGCCTGTTGCGCCTTGTCAATCTCTAACTGATCGATCTGTAATTGAGTGTTGACACGCAAACCGAGGATAATCAGCTCATTGAGTGACGAAGGGGCAGACCAGCATAAAATTGGGAAAGAAAGACAAACAAAGACAATTAAAACGACACGCGGACAGTTCACGATACAATTCCATGACAGGCCTGATGGAAGAGGCTTTTCATGTTGTTTTCAACCTCTTCCAGCGATTTGAAATAACCACTGTACCAGCCGGCCAACAAACCGACATACAGTGAGAAAAAATGACCCGACAGCATGAAATGGTCAAGGTGTGGTGCAATTTCTCCGCGCTTTTCGGCAACCGAAAATACCCCCTCAAGAATATCAAAATAGCGCTGGTTATGTTCCCGGACCTTGTCGGTGGCTTCTTTGGGAAACAACATCTCACGCAGCAACAATCGACCAAATTCATGGTTTTCGGTAATAGAAGTAAACTTGATCATAAAAAAAGCTAGCAGATATTCGACAAAGGAAATCTCCTCTGAATGTTGTTCCTTAAACTGATTGAATGCTGTTACCAGCCGATCGTCACAGTAATACAGAAAGATATCGTCCTTGGTCGAAAAATAACCGTAGATAGTTGCTTTGCCAATCCCGGCAGCAATGGCGATATCTTCCATGCTGGTAGCATCAAACCCTTTACGACTGAACAGGTCGATAGCAGCCTTTTCAATAGCCCGTCGGGTCAGCTGTTTTTTTTGTTCTCTTGCTCCACCCATGATAAACTCCAAAAAAAACTCGAACGTAGTCGAGTTTACATGAAAACTACGACAGGTCAACAAAAGAGCCAAGACATCAACGAAAAATTGTGGCATAGTGCGCTCAACTAATTGAAAAGCGCCAACAACCTGCAGAGAGTTGAACTCAATGAACGATAATGAACGTCCAACCGCGGATCTACGACGAAACTTGCGTGCCCCGCTAATCATCCAAAAGGTTCATGTTCATGGGGGTCGGCCGACGATTTTTGGTTACAGCAAAAACATCAGCCGCAGTGGCATGTTTATAGCTACAACCAACCCGATCGAACCGGGCCAACAACTCGAGTTGGAATTTCAGCTTCCCGCACCCCTTAAAGGCACAGTTCGCTGTTTATGTGAGGTCATCTGGAAACGACCCCTAGGCAGCTATCTTCCTTTTGAAGCGGGAATGGGATTGAAATTTATCGATATGCCGGAAGAGATTAGTGAAAAATTGGACGAATGGGTACGTAATCACCATTAAAAAAAGACACTGCAGCCAACATCGAGAAAGGTCAAAGTGGCCAATTCTGACCACCTCAACCCCCATTGATCGATAAATGGGTCCATCATCGTGTTCCCGTTTATTTTTTTAAGCAGTTATTCCAGGAGATTAATCAACTGAGAATAAAATTCCTGCCGGCGGCAATTAATTGCTCCAGTATCGCTTCACTCGAAGCTTCAGCATACAATCTGACTACCGGTTCCGTTCCCGATTTACGAAACAGAATCCACGAGCCATCAGCAAACAAAAATTTATTCCCATCGATGCGGATGACTTCGGTTATGCTTCGCCCTTCTATCTCTGCGGGTGGATTTTCCAGCTTAGCCGGCAGATTGGCTTCCAATTCAGCCGACAGCCGGATATTGATCCGGCGCGTATAAAAAGCCCCTACCCGGCCATAAAGGTCAGCAAGCAGCTCTTTCAGGGATTTTTTCTCAGCGGCAACCATCTCTGCCACCAGCAAACAGGCCAGGATGCCATCTTTTTCAGGGACATGGCCACGAACGGTCAGTCCGGCACTTTCCTCTCCGCCAATCAGAATCTTTCCAGCGCTGATATATTCACCGATAAACTTGAATCCGACCGGTGTTTCAAGCACCTTGACCTGATGATAAGCCGCGACCGCATCGATCAGATGAGAGGTTGCCACGCTGCGCGCGGCATCGCCCGTCAACCCCTTACGACGGATCATGTAATCAAAGAGTAACGCCAGAATATAGTTCGGCTCAATGTAGGTTCCATCGCTATCGACAATACCAAAGCGATCAGCATCACCATCAGTCGCCAGTCCCAGACCGATCTGCCTGTCTTCTTTGATCAATTTGATAAAATCTGCAATATGGGCTTCAGCAGGCTCCGGCGGTTCACCACCAAAATAAGGATCAAGATGAGAATTGATAGTTGTCACCGGTACGCCGGCTTGTTCCAGAATGGTGTCGAGATAACCGCGCCCGCTACCATAGAGGGGGTTAACCGCAATGCGCAGGCCTGATCCGGCAATGGCATTAAAATCGATGAGTTGTTTTAATGTATCAAAATAGGCTGGGAGTGGGTCGATTTCGGTATAAAGGTTATCGGCCTTTGCCTTGTCAAGATCCATTACCGGGATATCGCTGCCCTGCAGGGCATTGGCACGTGCTTCAATATCGGTGGTTGTCTGCGGCAATGCCGGTCCTCCCCAGGCGGGCGAAAACTTGATACCATTATAGGTGTGGGGATTATGACTTGCGGTAAAATTGATGGCACCTGCGGCCTTACGGCGCAGCAACTCATGAGCGATAACCGGTGTCGGGGTGTCACGCTCACAAAGATACGACGGGATCCCGGCCGATGCCAGAACGCGAACCGTCTCACGAGCAAAATCTTTAGCCATAAAGCGGGCATCATAACCGATGACGACACCCTGGTCAGCAATCCCTTCGTGATTCAGGTAGTCAGCTATGGCGCGACTGACGGCTCGCACGTTGTCAAAAGTAAAGTCGTCGCACAAAATTGCCCGCCAGCCGGAAGTTCCAAATTTAATTTGTGTCATTGTCATTTCATCTCCCTGGAAAAATATTTTTCAAATTATACCACAGCATATTCATTTCAGGTATCTATGAGGGAATACCGCGACATAAGAGATGTCCTGGGCTTGCCAATGGGATTCTAACCATCCTGATCCTTGTTGAACCTCATGACATAAGGGCAATCTGCAGGCAGCACCCCCGAGCGAACCAGTCCAGGGGTGAGGCGGGTGCATTCAGGCTGTTTTGTCTGACGTTGATGATAGACGCGACAATGGCGACGTTGCAGATCCAGAAACTCACATGGTGTTTTGGTATACAAAAACTGACCCCGATACTCATATTTTTCGTAGCAACAGCGCCCACAGCGTTTACACAAGGATTCCCATTCTGCAGAAGACATTTCCATCTCGACTTTTCTCCATTGTTATTGTCAATTGACAAAACAAAAATCGCTGATTACTGTCACAAGCTACGAAAACAAAAGAGCGAACTTTATCGTTCCTGGCGCTCGAAAACAACCCAAGAGCCAAATTATGCCGTTTATGGTCGTCATTTCAGCTTTATTGATGCAACTTTGTCTGGGGGCTACCTACTCCTGGTCAGTGTATGTCATGCACCTGCGGGATCTTGCTGGCATCAGTCAGTTCCACGCCCAGATCCCCTTTACCTTGTTTTATTTTATTTTTCCCGCAACAATGATCTTTTCCGGTGCTTTACTTGAACGTTTCGGGCCACGTTTTTCAACAATCTGTGGGGGCATTCTATTTGGAAGTGGCTGGCTTGTTTCTTCGTTAGGTGGATCCAACTTTCTCTACACAATCATTGGTAATGGCTTTATTGCCGGGATTGGTGCTGGGATTGCGTATATCGTCCCCATCTCTACCTGCATGAAATGGTTTCCAAACAACAAGGGACTGGTTACCGGCATTGCTGTTGCCGGCTTCGGAGGTGGTGCAGCGCTGGTCAGTTCGGGTGCGGGGTTGCTCCTCGACCAGGGCCTTACCCCCTTCAACCTGTTCGGTTATCTTGGTTTCACTTTTACTCTGCTGATCCTCTTTGCAGCTATTTTCATGGTGAATCCCCCCAAATTCAGATACATCGTTACCGGTGTTTCCCAACCGGCGAGATCAATATTTCGTGATCAACGATTTTTGATTCTCTATTTCTGTATGTTTGCCGGATTAGCAGCGGGATTTGCGGTCAATGCCAACATTAAAGAGCTTTACCAGTCGGCGACTCTGATAACCGGAGTCAGTGCCGTCTCCTTTTTTGCCTTGGCAAATGCAGCAGGCCGGGTCATCTGGGGCGGTCTGTTTGATCGCATGGGCACCGTTCAGGCAATTATCATCAATCTGATGGCACAGGCTACCACCTTGTTTTTTACTCCGGTTATTCTTACCTCCGGTGTCGGTTTGCAACTATTTGCCATTTTGACCGGCTTCAATTATGGCGGCGTCCTGGTCATTTACGCGGGATCTGTGGCAAAAATCTGGGGAGCGCAGCGAGTTGCATCAATCTATGGCTGGCTCTTTTCAGCCAACATCCCTGGGGCGGTTGCTCCGCTGGTGGCCGGTTACTACTATGATAAAACCGGCAGCTTTACCCTGCCCCTGATCTGTCTTGGCGTCTTAATCACACTGGCCGCAACCACGGTTTATTGTCAACGCCAGCAAATCAATGAACCATAAAATATCGATTCAGCCTGTGTCGGTAATTAACCGATAAAAACCATTGACTCAAAAAGACAAATTCGATATTAGTTAGCGTTCTTAAAAACGTATCAAAGAAATCTTTAGGAGGAAATACAAGATGCAGTGTCAAACAGTTCTTCCCGGCACCGAGTGCAGTTTCTGGAAAAAAGCCGGTTGCACCGCAGATGGCGGAAGTTGCAAAGTTATCGTTGAGCAGTGTCAGGGGTGTAATAGGATCGTCACCGGTACGATCGGCGAAGTCTGCACATCTTATCCTGAACCAGAGGCCAAATGGTCTTCAGGCTTATGTAACTTTGCTACCCATAAAAAGATTGACATCAAATCCGCAGATGTTCGTGTCAATCCGCTCAAAGCCGCCAAACGGGCAGCCGCCGGCAAGAAAAAGTAGTTTTCTTAAAACGCTACGACAATAAAAGGCACAGGTCGGAAAACCTTCCAACCTGTGCCTTTTTGTTATCCATTCTGTTTATTTCAAGCCATCCAGAACAGCAACAACTTCAGCACGCAAATCCTGTGCTGAAGGGCTTTTTTCCAGCCGTAAAAATTGTTCGAAATGCTCTACCGCTTCAGCTGTACGTTCCTGATCAAGGCAGATAGACCCGAGGACGAAGTAACCCATGGCAACCCCGGGATCCAGCATTAATCCTTTTAGACAGCACTTTTCAGCTTCGTCGAGCTTGCCTTCTTCGTATAAGGCATCGGCCAGATTAAGCAGCGGTTGGGAATCTTCCGGATCAAGTTCTGCAGCTTGTCGATACAGGTCGATGGCAGCGTCAAACTTGCCCTGTTGAGCGTAGATATCACCTAATGCATTCAGTGCAAAACTTTGGTCTGGTTGGATCTTTAAGGCGGCCTGGCATAAGGCAACAGCTTCCTCAGCCCTATCAAGGCTTAACAGGACCATGGCTTTGCATACATAAGCTTCAGCTTCCTCGGGGTCAAGTTCGATGATCTGTTGATACATTTTAAGAGCTTCGTCTTGACGACTGTGCTCAAAATAGTAGTCGGCCAAGGCAAACAGCAGATCAATATCCTGCGGATGTTGTTCCACTCCATTTTTCAGACACTGATATGCCTTCTTGTGGGCCCCGGTTTCCAGATAAGCCTCGACCAGAGCGATGATTGTCTCAGCGGTTGAATGTTCTTTCAGCAGCTTTTCAAAACAGTCAATGGCTGTTCGGTGATCACCTTGTTCAAGCGCCTGGGCCCCGGCTTCAAATAAACGTTGGTCAGTCATGTGTCACTCTCTTCTTCGGTCAGGATGGGGTACTACGTACAACTTCAACCCGAAAACCATCGGGATCAGTAACAAAATAAAAGCGTGGCTGGCCTGCAGTAAGCCCCTTAAGGGGCGTAACCGTCAATCCCATATCACTGTGCCGCTGATGCGACCCTTCCAGGTCATCGCTGGCAACGGCGAGATGGGAATAACCATCACCAATAATGTAAGGTTTTTGCGGGTCATAGTTGTAGGTCAACTCAAGCTCAAAAGGTAATCCGGGGCATTGCAGATAGGAAAGCGTAAAGCGCCCTTCCGGATAGTCCTTTTTACGTGAAATCTTAAAACCAAACGCTTCCTGATAAAATTTTTCTGACGCTTCAAGGTCCATGACCCGGTAGCATATATGAATCATTGGGTAGTGCATGAATAACTCCTTTGATCAGCAGATGATCATTGATTGACAAGGTAACAGCGGCTCTTTATAGTCGCTGCCATGAAAGCAATTTTTCTTTCCGACGCCCATTTGCGCTCTTTTGCAGACGATAATTATCAGGATCTGCTGAGGCTGTTGAAACAGCAGGATGACCTCGATGCCCTGTTTTTACTCGGCGATATTTTTGAGTTCTGGCTGGGATTTGACCATCTGGTCTTCTCTGCTTACGTCCCATTACTGGATCAATTGCACCGGCTGGCACAACAGGGAACCAGACTGTATTTTGTTGAAGGTAACCATGATTTTTCCGTTGGCCCCTATTTTCGCGACACCCTGGGCTGTACTGTTATTACCGAACAGGCATTGATTCCGTGGGATGACCGTAACCTGCTGATTTGCCATGGTGATCTGATTCACCCGGCACCGGCCTATGTGCGTCTGCGTAAACTATGGCGCAGCTCTTTTGTGCGCTTTTTATCACGCCTTATCCACCCGGATCTGGTCTGGAAATTCGGCATATGGTTAAGTGATAAATCGCAGCAAAAACGTTTTTCTCGTCAACCCTGCGACCCCACCCCATGGCTGCAGGAGTATAATTCAAACACCCTAGCCGACCCATGCGACCTGATCATCTGCGGACATTTTCATGTCCCGGTACGTTTTCAGCAACATGACCGTGAGGTTATTGCTCTGGGTGACTGGCTGACCCGGCGCAGTTACGCGCAGCTGATCGACGGCCAAATCAGGTTGTTATCTTATCCCGACTGATGCCCTGTCTCATCATCCAGCGTATCGCCAGGATCGCTCTCTTTTTGCCGGCTGCGCATCACCAGATCCTTTAAAGTAACGCTACCAAATTCGTTGTCAACCAGCTCGACAAGGCTGTGACTGATTTCCAGCGCCACCTTTGTTTGCGGATGGGGATGCAGGTACATGACCTCTTCCCCGACATTGCGCAACAGGCTATAGATGCGGGAAACACTCAGGTTGTCGGCATCACGACCAAGCTGATAACTTGGCCAACCGGCATGGCCGTTGATTTCAGTCACCAGACCGAGCTGTTCGAGTTGCGCGAGAATGGCACGGCACAAGCGCGGGGGCACATACAGTAATCTGGCCAACTTGTCATGATTGATCGCCGGATCACCACGATGAAAACGATCAGCCAAGGTCACCAGCAGCGCCAACACTACTTGTTCAAAGCTGCTACGATTAACCTCTTCTCTACGCAGATCTCGTGCGCCAGTACGCAGATTCTGTTTGGCGTAGCAAACCCCTAGACCAAACAGAACAATCACCCACGACAAATACACCCACACCATGAAAATCGGTAATGCAGCCATTGTACCGTAGATGGCATTATAACGAGCTACACCAACCTGAAAATTCACATAACCAAGTTGCGCGATCTGCCACAATGTGCCGCCAAAGACACCGCCGATCAGGGCCGCCTGCCATTGTACTTTGGTGTTTGACATGAAGACATAAAGCAGGGTGAAGGCCAGCCACATAAAAATAAAAGGAGTAATTTTAAGCACGAAAACAATCAATGAACCGATCATCTGCATTTCAAGAAGACTTTGGGTGAAGCTGTGGCTGATCAAAGATGAGGTCATAGAGATAGCACCGATCAGCAGAACCGGACCAACCAGAACGACCGAGAGATAATCAGAAAAACGCCGCAGTACAGGTCTGAGGTTATTAACCCCCCAGATATCATTGAAGGCCGCTTCGATATTGGTCAGCAGGGAAATCACCGCAACCAGCAGGAACACCAGACCGACCGCACCCATCTGCGCAACCTGGGTGTTATTGATATAACCGACAATAACTTCAGCGATTTGTCCATCACCAACATTCAGTTTGTCCAGAATCAATGGTTGCAACTGATTCTGGACCCCAAAAGCTTTAAGCAATGCAAAGGTCAACGCCAGCAAGGGCACCAGTGACAGGATGGTGTAATATGTCAGGGCAGAAGCACGCAACAAACTACGATTGCTGTAAAAATCCCGAATCACCAGAACCACCATTTGCAGTTGCCGTAGCAGCGTCCGTTTAAGCCAGGGCATCTCGTGCAGGTTCTGCTCCCAGACCAGTCGTTTGAGCTGCTTTTTCAGACTATATTGTTGTGATGCTGTTTCTGCCATCAACCTGCCTTAATCGAGTTCAACCAGCTCTATATCCAAGGATTCATCCTCCAGATCAGGTAGAAGTATACCACTGTCTCCCACCAGAACAATGTGCATCTGACCGGGATGAAGATATTCGCGCGCCACGCGTTGAACATCTTCGGCGGTTAAGGCTTTTATCCGTTTCTGATAGGTTTCGAGGTAATCATCGGGATAGGCATAAAAGTCCAGACGCATTTTTTGAGTAACGACAGCATGAGTATTCTCAAAAGCAAAGATGAAAGAATTGATCAGACTGTTTTTAGCTGATTCAATCTCTTCATTAGACACCCCGGATATGATCAATTCTTTGATCATATTACGCACCAGTTGGAGAACCTCAACGGCAGCATCATTACGGGTTTCGCCACTGACAACAAAAAGTTCAGGCAAGTACCGTCCGGGCTGAAACTGGGAATAGATTGAATAAGCCAGACCACGATTGGACCGAATTTCACGCATCAAACGTGAATTAAAGCCTCCACCACCCAGCAAGTAGTTAGCCAGACGCACGGCATGCAAGTCAGGGTTGTCCTTACTGATTCCCCGGTGTCCCATGAGCACGGTGGTTTGACTGAGTTGACGATCGATAATGGTGACACGCGGATCTAAAGGTTCGGGAAGACTCGGTATCGCAATATCACTTGTCGTAGTGTTTTCCCAGTTGCCAACATAAGCAGCAAGAAGGTCAAGAATTTCATCTTTATCGATAGCACCCGAGATCCCCCACCAGAGCTGTTGTGGTTGAAAAAACCGTTGGTGGACAGCGACCAGATCGGCAATCATTAAATTATCCAGCGTCTCCAGCGTTGGTTCTACTCCAAAAGGGTGTCCAGGATTTATTGCGCGTGCGAGGTAGCGACTGGCAATCGCTGCCGGACGATCATTCCGGCGATGAACACTTTCGATCAACTGTTGTTTTGCCAGCTCCACCCGCTCCTGGTTAAAACGTGGTCGCCGCAGCAGATCAACCAATAATTCCAGCGCCCGGATCAAGTCACGTTGATGAACCGATAAATCAATCTGAAAACTGTAACTGCTACTGGTTACACTTAACTGCGCTGCCATAAAATCAAGTTCTTCTTCCAATTGTGCCGGGGTCAATGATGCTGTGCCGCCGGTTTCCAACGACTGGGCAAACCACTTAGACAAGCCGGTCTTATCTAACGGGTCATGGATACTGCCACCACGCACCATAAGGGTCAGATCAACCAGCGGCAACTCATCATCTTCTTTGAGGTAGACCGTCATCCCGTTAGCGGTATGTTGCTGAGTAACTGTCGGGAAAACCATCTCAAGCGGCGGAAATGTCAGCTGATCAGGTCGCTGGGCAGCTGAATCCTGTGCCGTAAAAGTGAGCAACAAAAAAAACGCATAAAATCCTCTGCGTAGTTGTCTCATTACTCGCCTCCCCGACTCAAGGTAGCAACGGTACGATTAACTTTATGCAGATAGGTAGTGACGATTCTTTTTAGATCGTCTGCTGTGACTGAATTAAGCTGGTCTTCGTATGTAACCAGATACTTCCAGTCACCGATAACCTGATAAACCGACAACATCCGAGCCAGACCACTATTCGTTCTGATACCACGCAATAATGAAGTCGTAATTTGCCTGCGAGCTTTGTCAATCTCGGCAACACTTAAGGGCTCGCTCAAAAACCGTTGCAGCTCAGCTTCCAGAGCGGTTTCTACTTCAGCAAAAGAAACCCCTTGGCGCGGCAACAAACTGAATACCATCAGATTATTGTAACGCGATCCCGGAGCCGTAAACACACCGACATTGGTGACCAGTTGCTGTTCAACCACCAATGACTGATACAGTCGAGAGGTTCGTCCTTGTGACAGGATGCTGGCAAGCAGATCAAAGCTATAGTCATCAAGGTGCGGCAGGGTTGGCTTATGATAGGCGATCATCATCCGCGGTTGCGCATCAAAATCAATATTAATGCGACGTTCTCCTCGCTGTGGTGGTTCGCGATCGGTAACTGCCGGAACCTTTGTGCCGGCGGGCAGATCACCGAAATAGTCATTGATCATTGCTAGCGTGTCATCATGATCAAACGCACCAACCAGGGTGATAATCATATTGACCGGAGCATAGTAAGCGGTAAAGAACTCTCGAATCTTCGGCAGATTGTACCCCTGAATATCCGAATCCCAGCCAAGTATAGGGTGGCGATATGGGTGAACCTGAAACGCGGTTGCGAGCAAATTTTCATACAATGTCCCCGCCGGATTAATATCAACAGCACGGCGGCGTTCTTCCTGGACCACTTCACGTTCGGTAAAAAATTCTCGAAAAACCGCATGACGCAGGCGATCTGACTCGATCGCAGCCCATAACTCAAGCTTATTAGCAGGTAAATTAATCAGGTAGCTGGTTTGATCCTTGCTGGTAAAAGCGTTATACCCAACCCCGCCCTGTTCAGCGTAGATACGTGAAAACTCATCCTTAACGACCAGTTCCCGGTGTTCCAGTTGGAGCCGATCCAAACGGGCACGTAACTTTTCCAACTCCTGGGGATCGGCATCCGGTTGATTCTTAAGAAAATCAAGTTGCGCCCCGGTTTTTTCGATCTGCCGTAGCAATGGCTGCTCGGCCTCAAAATCACGGGTTCCCAGAGTCTCGGTGCCTTTGAACAACATATGTTCAAGCATATGAGCAATGCCACGTTGTTCACTGTTTTCATTAACTGCACCGACTCTGAAGTTGATGTAGGCGGCAACCGTTGGCGAGTTATGTCGCTCTACCAGCAGCACTGTCAGACCATTTTCAAGTTGATGCTCCTGCACACGCTCACCCAGGCTGCCGGCAAGTGCACAAACAGGTGAAAAAAGCAGACTAAAAATGATAAATTTAAGTAATCGGCGATACATTATTCATTTACCTCCAGCATGTGACGGCTGATGATTTACATTTCAGATTCGTTAAAGTGACGCAAAATCTCAAGTGTTTCCTGGCGACCGATTTCGATCAATTCATGCGCCCGCTCAAATTCGTAAATAGTGCAGACATTTTTAGGTATTTCAATGACAATATCAGGTGTGTAAGCTGCAAGTTTGAGGCGCGCGATGGTTGACTGCATGACGTCCAGGCTTTTTGATATGACATCGAAAAAATTTCCGTCCTGATGCTCATTCTTATGATGTCCTTTACGTTGCAGAGACTCAATAAAATCAATAATTTTCTGATGATAACTCGTACCGTGACCATTTTTACTAACTGATTGGGGCTGTACCGGTAAAATATGCCGGGGTTTACCACTCAAGCTGACGGCTATTGTCAAATCAGTATGGTCATGCAGGGTTGGTGCGATCGGCACCGGGTTCAGCAAGCCACCGTCAACCAGGGTTCTGCCGTTAGAAGTCATTGCCGAAAAAACTGTTGGAAAAGCAATCGAGGCACGGATAGCATCAAACAGAGGGCCACTCGACAACCAGACTTCCTTGCTTTCATCAAGGTCAGTTGCAACAGCTGTGTAAGAAATCGGCAAATCTTCGATATTACGGTCACCAATCAACTCACGCAGGGTTGAAATGATGCGCTCCCCTTTGAAAAAAGCAGATCCACTAAATGACACATCAAGCAACTTGAACACATCAAAACGATCAAGGGCGGTGACCCAACGGGTGTATGTCGATAATTGCCCGGCAGCGTAAATACCACCGATCAGAGCCCCGATAGAGGAGCCGGAAATAGAACGGATCTCATAGCCCTGTTGCTCCAGGACCTCTATCACCCCGATGTGGGCAAGACCCCGAGCCCCCCCACTACCTAATACCAAAGATACAGTTTTCTTTTTTGTTGCTGTCACAAAAGCCCCATCACTCAATAAATAAGCTGTATGTACTTATTAAGGGTAAACTGTCTGAAGGTCTTTTGACAAGTGACCCGCACGAAACTCCTGATGAAAAGATAAAGAAGTTGCAGCAGCGGTGTATCCACCGCTATAGTGCCGTTTCGTAAAGTTACATAGATAAAATAAGGAGTAAAAAATGATTACTGCAATTTCCCCGATTGATGGCCGTTATGCGGCTAAGGTGGCGCCTCTGATTGAGGCTTTTTCCGAGTATGCGTTAATGAAAAACCGCATCAAGGTTGAAGTGTTATGGCTGTTGGCCTTAAGTAAAGAGTCCGGGATTCCCGAGTGCCGGCAGGTCAGCTCAAATGAAGAAAGCACATTACGTCAAATGGTAAACGATTTTACTCCTATCGAGGCGGAAAAAGTTAAAAAGATTGAAGCGGTCACCAATCACGATGTTAAGGCCATTGAGTACTACTTAAAGGAAAAGATTGCCGGCACCAGCCTGGAAGACTTGAGCGAATTTATCCATTTTGGCTGCACCTCGGAAGACATCAACAACCTTTCCCATGCGCTGATGCTCAAAGATGGGCTCCAAATTCTGCTGCCGCTGCAGGAGCAGATCGGAGAGATGATCAGCGTGTTGGCCAGGGAATATAAAAACGTCCCGATGCTCGCCCGCACCCATGGTCAAACGGCATCACCCACGACCATTGGCAAAGAATTAGCAGTTTTTGCTGCACGCTTACAGCGTCAAACACAGCAAATCAAACAGATCGAGCTACTCGGCAAGATGAATGGCGCTGTGGGTAATTTCAACGCCCATCTTTGCGCTTATCCGGATATTGACTGGGTGCGTTTAAGCGGGAGGATGATCAGCAACGAGCTGGACTTAACCCAAAATCTTTTTACCACCCAGATTGAACCCCATGACTACATGGCCGAGCTTTTTGATGCCATGGCGCGCTGGAATACGATTCTGATCGATTTTAATCGCGACATCTGGACTTATATCTCCATGGCCTATTTCGGCCAGAAAACCCTTGCCGGCGAGGTTGGATCATCAACCATGCCCCACAAGGTCAACCCCATCGATTTTGAAAATTCGGAAGGTAATTGCGGTCTGGCCAATGCGATCTTCCAGCATCTGTCGAGTAAATTGCCGATTTCACGCCTGCAACGCGACCTGACCGATTCAACGGTATTGCGCAACATGGGTGTCGGGTTTGGCTACACCATGATTGCTTGCCAGTCCACCATCAAGGGAATCGGCAAACTCAAGCTCAATCGAGACAAACTCGCCGCCGATCTCGACCAGGCCTGGGAGGTGCTGGCTGAACCGATCCAGACCATCATGCGTAAGGCCGGCATCGAGAAACCGTACGAAAAGCTCAAAGAACTGACCCGCGGTCAGGCCATGGATGCCACAACGATACGTTCATTTATTGAACAGCTGGATTTAGCCGCTACAGACAAACAGCGTCTACTGGCCATGTCCCCCGCAACCTATATCGGTATTGCCGATCGGATCGTCAATTTTCTTGACTGATGAACAACAAAAACCCCTTCCGTCATCCCTGACGGAGGGGGTTTTTGTTGTTTTTGTCAGCCGCAACAGATCAGGATCGCTCGAGGGTCACACTGGCTTTTGCCATCTCGATACTTTCTATCTTCTCTGATTCATCCCCCTCATGGAAATCAAGAGTCTCCTGGGACAGGGAGCGATACATCAAACGCACATCTGCTCGATAAGCACCAGTCGCCGGCAGCTCAATCGAATAAACCTCGGTATCGCGCCCCTGGGCCGGAATGCGCCGATCGTAACCAATATCTACAGCCAGCCAACTCTTGCCGGTTAAATTGCCATCACTGTCTTTAAACAGCAGACGATAAAACACCGCGTCAGGGTCAACGTGGTTTTTGTCATCAACCAGCCCGGAACTATAAATAACGCCTCCGTTATCATCAACAAGTTGGACTTCCAGCCACATTTTACGGATGTAGGTGACCCCCGTCGGAATTTTATGACCGGCCCCGACATTGTCAACATGAACAGTTAATGCCAGCTGGTTATCAGTAACCTTCGATTCGAGACTCAACTTAGCTGCAGCTTTCAACATCTCTTCAGCAAGCTGCGCCTGGTGTTCGTTACCCATATTGCGCTGGGCAATCACACTGCCCCCGACAAAGGTATGGAAAGCCACATTGTCGCGTTCCTGACCGATAGGGCTCGATTTTCCCGGGTTACTACCAATTCCCGGGGTTGGGGTCATATGACAATTCTGACAGGTGATCCCCTGCTCAGCGTAGGGGCCGCTGAGCCAGTCATCATAGGTATCAATGACAGCAACATCGGTCACCGGATGCTTAACGTTGTGACAGGAACCGCAAAAAACCGCATCTGTGTGATTTTTTGAATAAACAACGCCATGGTATGGGGATTCCCCGTCTCCGCGATTCGCATATTTCATCGGCCCGGGCGCAGAAACGTGACCCATGTTGAACGTCCGCTCAATGGCGGTTACTGTATGACAGAAATCACAGGAAATCCCGCGTTTGCTGGTGGCATCAAACTGGCTGCCATCATGAGGCGGCAGCTGGCCGGTGCGTGCGGCAATGGGGGCATGACAAGCGGCACAGAAAACATCGGTAGCACCGTCCGTTTCACGATGGGCTCGTTGATAATCATCCTGGTACCATTTGTTCTCCCAGGCGTAGGCATGCATCGACTTGGACCATTGCTCGTAAATGTCGTAGTGACAGGCAAGACAGTTATCAGGATCGTCAAAGGACCCAGGTGCAAATTGTTGTTTTTCGACGACCAGCTGATTGGCCAGTGGATCATCAGCTGCAAACAGCGGCAATGCGGCAACCAGTATAACCAGAGTAATCTTTACTAAGCAGGATGATACAATAGAAACCTTCACCATGAAAAACTCCCGTAAAAAAGCATAGAACGTCACAAAGCCGCACAAGATGCATAAGAACCTAACATCAAAACACCCATAAATAAAGCAGAATAGGATCTGAACATTGAGGAATCGTGTCTTTTATTTTGCGTTAAAAGGATTAAATCGCTAACATCAACAGAATCAACTCTAACAAAAAAGGAGTAAATAATGATTCATAAAGGAACAATCGGCATCCTCACTGGTGGAGGTGATGTCCCCGGTCTTAATCCTGCGATCCGCGCGGTAACGATCCGCGCCAAGCGAGAAGGTTACCGGGTCATTGGTATTCGCCGTGGTTGGGCGGGACTGGTAGAACTTGTCCGTGATGAAAAAGCCGACAACAGTGGCAACTTTATTGAATTGACAACAGATATTGTCAATCGCGCCGGCCGCACAGGTGGCACCTTCCTGCATACCTCACGCACTCGGCCCAGTCACCTGCCGCAGGCCAATCTGCCCGAGCATCTGCGTGACAGTTACACCGATTCGATTAATGATGTCACACCGGAAGTATTGAAAAATATCGATTATCTTGGCCTCAATTTTCTTATTCCGATTGGTGGTGATGACACCTTGAGTTATGCCCAACGCCTTCATGAAGAGGGAGTCAAGGTTGTCGCTATTCCCAAAACCATGGACAATGATGTGCCGGGCACTGATTACTGTATCGGCTTTTCAACCTGTGTGACCCGTACCATCGAACTGACCCACCGCTTGCGGACATCGGCCGGCAGCCATGAACGCTATCTGGTGATCGAAGTGTTCGGGCGCTATGCCGGCTTCACAGCCCTGCTCCCGACCATGGCCGGCGCAGCCGATCGCTGTCTGATTCCTGAACACCCTATCGAAATAGACCTGCTGGCAGAGTTAGCAACCAAGGATCGTAATCGTAATCCGAGTAAATATTCGGTGTTGCTGGTGTCTGAAGGAGCTGTTTTGAAAAATGACAAGGAAATGTATTTTGAAAGCAGTGACGCAGATCAGTATGGTCATCGCAAGCTGGGTGGTATTGGTGACCGGGTTGCCGCACACTTGAAGGACCTCTCCCCAAAACACAATAATGGCCGCACCATCAATGTGCTGAATCAACGACTTGGCTATCTGGTTCGTTGCGGTGAGCCGGATGCCCTCGATTCAATGGTCCCCATGGCGTTCGGCAATCTGGCTCTCGATCTGGTAATGGAAGGAACGTCCGGACGACTGGTAAGCATCCACAATGGGCGCTACGATACGGTACCGATTACGACCGTTACCGGTCAGAAAAAAATTATCGATGTAGAAAAATATTATAGCATCGAGCGGCTGCGACCAAAATACGAATCGTTTTTACATCAACCCCTTTTTATTATGACCAGCGACAGGTGAACATTGCAGTGCAGTAGGGGCACGGTGCGCCATGCCCCTACTGGTCACCACCAAGTTGATATTTTTCCAGTTTATAGCGCAAGGTGCCACGCGGCACATTGAGAATACGCGCGGTCTTGGCAACATTCCCTCCCGATATACTGAATGCTTTTTCCACCAGTTCCCGTTCAAAGCGATCAATCACATCTTCGAGCAAAATCCCTTCCGGGGGAATATCGCAATGAACCGGTAATGCGCTTTGTGGTGCTTCGCCCCAGATTTCTCGTGGCAAGTGCGCCGTCTGGATCATTTCGACATCATTCATAATGCAGATTCGTTCAACCACATTACGCAACTCACGCACGTTACCCGGCCAGTGATAACGTAGCATGAGTTCCAGTGCTTCGCGGCTGAAAGAACGCATCCGTTTCTTGAACTCAAGGCTGAAGTGCTGGAGGAAGTGTTCCAGTAGCACCGGAATATCCTCGCGCCGTTCGCGCAGTGGCGGAATATGAATCGGGAAAACATTGATCCGATAGTAAAGATCTTCACGAAACTCCCGACGTTCAATGGCACCTTTGAGGTCAGCGTTAGTCGCAGCAATAATGCGGACATTGATATCGATATTGCGATTGCCGCCTAAACGGCGGATTTTTCTGTCCTCAAGGACACGCAGTAATTTAACCTGCAGTCCAAGATCCATCTCGCCAATTTCATCGAGAAAGATCGATCCTCCGTCTGATTCTTCAAAGAGTCCTATTTTACGGGTCTTGGCGTCAGTGAAAGCACCCCGTTCGTGGCCAAAGAGTTCAGTTTCCAGCAGATTGAAAGGCAAAGACCCGCAGTTGATTTCTATAAATGGCTGGGCACAACGTGGTGATAGATGATGGATAGCTTGAGCTACCAGTTCTTTTCCTGTGCCACTGTCGCCGGTTAACAGTACCGTTGATGTTTCATGCTTGGCCACTTCCCGGATCTGCCTGAAAATCTGCATCAGTTGTGGACTGTTGCCGACCATGTTGATGCCATCGGCATCGCGGGGTGACAAACGCTTGACCTTACGCCGCAGGCTTTGTGTTTCCAGGGCGAGCTTCACTATCAGATGGATGGCATCAGCTTTGAATGGTTTTTTAATGTAGTCATAGGCACCAAACTTGAGAGCTTCGACAGCGCTTTCAACCGTGCCGTAGCCGGTAATAATGATCACCAGCAACTCAGGGTCAATATCACGCATGGAGCGCAACACATCAAGGCCACTACTGCTACCCAGATTCAGGTCGAGCAGAACCAGCCCGATCTCATCTTCGGTAACCATATTGATCGCCTCGGCCGCGCTACCGGTCGAGCAGGTATGATAGCCATCTTCCGTTAAAATCCGTTCGAGGTTTTCACGAATAAATGCTTCGTCATCGACAATCAGAATTTTTTCCATGCTGGTCCTCCACCACCTATTGTGGCGTCACAATATCTTTATTTATACAGTCTGTCCAAGACAAAATGGCGCATTTTCGCCAGCAAAAAAAGGCCGGATCAAAATGTTTCATTCACGTAAAACAGGAAGGTCAACCGTTAAAGGAAAGAAGATTTGAACACGCGTACCCTGTTGCCACTTGCTATCGATCTGGATGTCTCCACCATGCTCGGCAATGATATTGTGACAGATTGAAAGACCCAACCCGGTCCCCTGACCTTTGGTAGTAAAAAAGGGTTCAAACACCAACGGTAACTTGTCAGCACTGATCCCTTCACCCGTATCGGCAATTGTGATCAGGATATGACTATCCACCAGCTCAGCACTGATCGTCAGATCACCACCGTTCGGCATGGCATCAAGAGCGTTATTGAGCAGGTTGAGCACCACCTGTTTGATCCGGTCTGCATCCAGCAGCAGGTCAGGAAGGTCGGTTGCAATCTGTTCAATGATCTTGACCTGTTGACGTTGACATTGATTGCGCAACAAAAAAATGGAATCATCCAGCACCTCGTCAATCCGGCCATCATTCAACCTGGGCGCCTTCGCGGCGGAAAATCGTAACATCTGTGTAACCAGTGATTCCAGGCGTTCAATTTCTTCGAGAGCTCTACGGATCAGTAACTGGTCGGACTGCTGACCTAGCAGTCGGTCATGGAGTTCATCCAACAGGAGACTGACGCCAGTCAGTGGATTCCGTACTTCGTGGGCAATCCCTGCCGACATCCGGCCTAAAGACGCCAGGCGATCCATGCGCGCCATCTGCTGGCGCATGTTCACCCGTTCCGTTAAGTCCTCGATGGTTAATAGCCAACCATCCTGCTGACGAAAGCTTAAAGGAAATAACGCCATCCGGTAGGTCAACTTGCGTCCCTTGCGTTCAATCGGAACATAGAGGGGACGCGAGCTGATCTGTTTGCAATCGCTGTTATTGAACCAGCTGTCCAGCACACTCTTTAATTCCGGCCAATCATTTAATAATTGTTGCCAGGCCGGGTTATCAGTTGGACGTGATATATCGAGGATACGGCAGGCCGGTCCGTTGGCGGATGTGACACGCCCCTGAGAGTTGAAGGTAATCAAGCCGGTTTCAATATTTTCAACCAGGGTGTTTTTAAAATTTCGTTCAGAGATAATCTCCTTGCGGGATCGCCGCAAGGCCTGCATGGTACGGAGTAAGCGTTCGCGGCGCCGGGTCAACTCTTCTACCATCCGGTTGAAGGCCGCTGCCAGGACCCCGACCTCATCGTTGGACGTTACGTCAACCTTGACCCGCAATTGATGACCGCTGGTCATCTTATGCGTTCCCTCGGTCAGCAATCGGATCGGACGCACAATGCTGTTTGACAGCAGGTAAGCGACAAAAGCAACAAACAGGACCGTGACCGAAATAACCAACCAGGATTGCAGCAGATAGTTACTGATTTCATTCTGAATCAGCAGTGCCGTTGAGGTGGCGGGCAAATGAAACAGATCAATTTCAGCACCGATAGTAATCCCGCCAAAGACTCCCGATTGTCGATAAACACCCTTGTGATAAGGAATCGGGGCATAGGCCATAACTTTGTTTGAACCACCGACATTGACCGTTGACAGCGCCCCTGACTCGCCGCGCCGAACCAGATTGGCAACCTGTGGATAGTTAGGATGGACAAAACCTGCGGTTAATAAATTAAAGGGAATTTTTCCGGCATCTATAAGGTCCTGTGGCGTATCCACGGTATAAGGCGGGACCAACTCTCCGTCGGCGTCAAAACCACGAATATTCCAGAACTTTGGATGGGTAATCATCCACCCTTCATCATCAAACAGAAAAGCATAGTTGCCACTTTCATAGGACGGGAAAACCGCATCCTGATCATCAATAGGCGATATATGCTGGGTAAAGGTCATCAGATGACGATGATCGAGGGATAAGACTGCGACCCCTTGCCATTCACCCTGGTCGTAGACCGGCGTGGCAAACCGGACCACCCCGGAATATTTTTTTCCTTCTACTGCCGCAAGGGGATTGGCGGCACCTTGCAACTGTTCATCACGAGAAACATGCCAGCCGCTCAGATGGGTTGTCCAAATGTCGCCTGGAGACAGTCGTGATGCCTGCTCAAAATAATCTTCCCCCGGGTAGGTGGTTTGATAAGGGGCAGTAATATCCCTTAACTGTTCACATGGCTGACCATTGACAATTCTGACCTGTTCAATACCTCTCGCATCGATAAATGCCAGTTCGCTATAAAGTGGGATGGTTTCACGAATTTCTATTGGATTATTGTTACTGCCGCTGCGATACCAGATCTGGCGCTGGTGATTATTGCTGAATTTCTGATAATAGTCCTGACGAGGCGGTAGCAGTGTCAGGTCAAGCAGGTTGCCTTCAATGTGCTGGAGAAAAGCAGAAATCTGATCGGCAACCATCTCGGTTCTTTTTTCCAGCGCTCTGGTTGCCTGGGCATCGAGGGTTTCAGTGGTGCGCTGACGCAGCAGATCTTCCACCAGGCGCAAACTGTGGTGCGAACTGAACAAGAGCAAAATCAGCGGCACCAGAGCTAACAACAGCAGGGCACCGAGAACTTTAGTATGAAGCTT
>Ga0102938_10000981_pt1 | contig 21621 bp, 16 predicted proteins | sample SalPonR2_B_D2_MG_FD_84516 | JGI IMG/M metagenome (GOLD analysis project Ga0102938, IMG submission 84516) | Salt pond soil microbial communities from South San Francisco under conditions of wetland restoration - Salt Pond MetaG R2_B_D2_MG | ecosystem: Environmental > Aquatic > Marine >... | reverse complement strand
GAGGAGAAGAACTTGGGTAATAAAATTCTTCTATCCTTTTCGCCTATATGTGTTTTAATCACTCTACTTGCTTTTTTTTCCTGCCCGATAGGTGCCAGTCCGATCTCTGCCGACGAAGAGGCACACGCCCGGGCATGGGAGAAATACGCCCTGGGTCTCGAACTCATTGTGCAAGGCAAGACCGAGGAGGGCCGGAGGATGCTGGAGGAAGTCGTATACAACTATCCAAATACTAAAGCGGCAGCGAAGGCCCAAAAATATCTGGAGGAACATTCCACCCGATTCGATCGTTCAGGAATCGTCTCTTTTTATCTGGGAAATATGCTTACCACCACATGGGCTGCCTCCAGTCTGCCTCTGCTCCTGGAGAACGACAGCGAACTCATGATAGGAACCGCCGGTCTCCTCGGCGTTGGATCGGGGATCTACACATCCTGGCTCATGACGAGGGGAAGGGACATGAGCCTAGGTCAGGACCTCTGGATCGAGTTCATTGAGGCTGCTTCGGTGATCAATTTTCAATACGCCTGGAATGCCTTAGGAGACGTGGTTCAGAATGATAAGATAGGAGGAAAAATAAACATCGGCGGCCAGACCCTTACTTCATTAACCTCCCGGGGAATGACCTACTGGAATATCCTGGGCAAGAGTCCTTCTTCGGGAAGGGTTTTTACTGTGATAAATGCCTATGCATGGTCACAGTTCTACTACTGGATTGCAATGTACGAGATAATCGGCTCGAAAAACACTACTTTGAACAACTCTCTTGCAGTCGTGATTCCGGATCTGATCGCAGTGAGTAGTTATTATCTTTGGGAAAAAGTCGACTGGTCCCTTCAGCGGGCCGGCATCATATCGGTCTCTGGAGTGGGAGGTATGCTGACGGGTATTTTCAGCAACATGGTCATTTCGGAGTTGTTCAACTTCGAATCAGGAGTGGAGCTGACGAACTCTTTAATTCTGGGCTGCAGTTTTGCCGGTCAGGTTTTGGGCGTCATGGCTACCTCAGGAATGGAGAAGGACTCAAGGGCAGACCCGGAGCCTAACACCCTGGTTTCGCTTATCCCCATGGTAAAACCTGAAGGGCCTGGAGTATTCATCAATATCAGCTTTTAATAATAGAACAACTAAGGGAAGAAAAACCAGACTCGTGCTATAATGAGGGTATGAGAACAGGGTGGTATCGTTATTGTCTTATTCTATTTGTCTTTATTCTGTGCTTTACGGAAACAGGAGAATCGATGGGCCGGAAAGATGAGGCTTTAATCCAGACCAAGTGGAACCGTTCGCCGGGCTTACGCGTCGGGGAAGAGATCTATTTTCTGAGTTACTACAGCCTGTATCTTCCCGGAAAAGTTATTGTTCCTATGTTTGTTGTAACTAATCCAAAATACTTTTACACCGATTTTAGCTTGTATAAGCTTTCTTTAGAGCCCGGAAACGCCCGGGATGAGCTCGAACGAGTGTGGAGCTTCGAAGCCGAAGCCGGCTTGCAAAGGGTGGACCTGCAGTCTTGTCGGTTTGGGCGCGACGGAGACACACTCTATTTTAGCTGGACCGGTAACTGGAATTCGGAGCCAAAGAAGTTTCTTCATCCTGTACTCGAATACAACACTGAAAGTGGTACTCTTCGCCTTCTTGAGGAAGAAGAGGCTCCTGTCTCCCTGGATTATCAACATCCGAACAAAATGAAGGAAAGCAGGCTGTGGGGTTACGCTGGTGTACTTCCCCACGATGAGTGGAGTTTACCCTCGCCCCTTGTATACAGTTCAAAAAAACCGAAGTTTCTTGCAAAGGTTGTGGTCCAGGGCTTGGGTGATAGAGAGTTCAGATCCGCCGCCCTTAGAGCACTCGATACACTGGGGAAGCCGGAATTGTTTGAACACATACTTTCACAAATGGAAAAGGAACTTGGCAAAAATACAAAGCTCGGGTACGAAATGTATTATGAGAAATGGACTGCCCTGATCGAAATGAGCGAGACCCTTGAGCAGAACCGGCAAAAAGATATTTTTTCCGCCGCCTTTGAAAACGATACAGACTTGCTAAGGCATTTTATCGAGTCTGGAGTTGGTCCGAACACTCAGGATAGCCTGGGACGAACTCCCCTTATGTATGCTATTTGGGGAAAGTCTCCCGATGCCCTGCGCCTTCTCTTTGAGGAGGGTGCCGATCCGAGTTTGGAGAGCAACTCAGGGACGACCCCATGGCTTTACGCCGCACTAAACCCGCTGCGTCATCTATACCTGGAGTTGTGGGAGAAGATTTGAAAAAGTTCGGATAGCTGTGCAGGGCTTATTTGAAAATCTGCACTAGAGCCGAAAAGGCTGGAGCTGAGATACAGATAGTACCAACGGCCTACGATCCACTGAATAATACAGTAAGAACCAGACCAGTTATATAAATCTGTGTTTTAAGGCCCATTTGTTTATTTTTTCCAGTCTTTGACTTGCACTCCTCAACTGATTTTCCTAACATTAACTTTTACAATGGAAAAAAATATACCACAAGATTTTGAAAACGACACCGAGCTTCTGGGAAAAATACTGCAGACCTCCGTTTCCGCGATAACTGTTCTTGATACAGAAGGGAGTATTGTCTTTGCCAATGAAGCGGCCAAGAATATTCTCGGCCTTGTGCCCTCTAAAATTGCCGGAAAAACCTATAATGATCCCGGCTGGGATATTACCACCTTCGAAGGAGACCCCTTTCCGGAGGAAGATCTCCCCTTCACCCGGGTAATGAAAACAAAAATGCCGGTGTATGGAGCACAGCATGCAATCCGCTGGCCCGAGGGCGCCCGCAGATTTCTCTCCATAAACGGGGCTCCGATTCTTGATGCACAGGAAGAGGTAAAGCAGGTGGTCTTTTCAATCTCAGATATTACCGAGCAAAAGGAGATGGAGGAGGAGCTTCGCCTGAGTGAGAGACGCTTTCGGGATGTGGCCGAGGCATCGGGAGAGTATATATGGGAGCTCGACACCGGGGGAAAGTACACCTACGTATCGAAAAGATTGGGAGAAATGCTCGATCGTCCCATAGAGGAGATTATTGGAAAATCCCCCTTCTTTTTTATGCCGAAAGATGAAGCCCGGAGGGTAGAAGACTGGTTTTCGCGGATAGTGAAAAACCCAGAACCCTTCAAGGACATGGAGCACTCCTCCCTTCTCAAGGACGGAAGTTTAATATGGCAACGGGTAAGCGGACTTCCAATATTCGACGGAAGCGGTAAATTTGCCGGGTATCGTGGAACCGCCGCCGACATTACTGCAAAGAAAAAGAGTGAGGCAGCTGTCAAGGAGAGTGCCGAACGCCTGGAAATGGCAATTGCCGCTTCCGGCCTCGGTATTTGGGACCTTGATATCAAAACAGGCCGGCTCACATGGAACCATTCCATGCTGGACATATACGGCATCTCCCGGGAGGAGTTTACCTCGGCCTACGAAGTCTGGGAACATGCGCTCCATCCCGATGACCGCTATAAGGCGGAAGCGGCCCTGCAGGATACCATGCATGAGTATATACCCTTCGACGTACAGTTTAGGATCCTACGGCCGGACGATTCTATGCGCTACATTCACGCCCTTGCACGGACCTACTTTGACAAAGACGGCAAACCGGAACGGATAGTAGGCATAAATCAGGATATCACCGAGAGGGTAGAATCGGAAAATGTGCTGAGAGAGAAGGAGGCTAAACTCTCCTCTCTCTACGAGCTTGCCCCGGTAGCTATAATCCTCAACAGAAAATCCGACGGTAAATTCATGGAGGCCAACCCCGAACTGTTCAGACTTACCGGCTACAACGAAGAGGAGTATAAAGAGCTCTCCTATTGGGATATCACCCCGGAAAAATATGCGGAGGTCGAGAAAAAGCAACTCGAAGAGTTGGAGAGAAGAGGAGGCTATGGGCCCTTCGAAAAAGAGTATATCCGAAAGGACGGGACCCTGGTTCCTATTCTCCTCCAGGGAGTGGTAATAAGAACAGCGAACAATGAAGAGATGATATGGTCGATTGTCCAGGATATCAGCGATCAAAAGCGCCACGAGCGGGAGCTGCAAGAGGCGAAGGAGGAGGCTGAAAGCGCAAACCGGGCAAAGAGCGATTTTTTGGCAAATATGAGTCATGAGATAAGAACGCCCATGAACGCGGTTATCGGACTGAGTCAATTGCTGCTGAACACAGAAATGAGCCGTGCCCAGGAGGACAAACTCAACAAGATCCATAAGTCCTCAAAAATGCTTCTCGGTATCATAAATGATATTCTCGATTTTTCGAAAATTGAGTCGAACAAACTCAAACTCGAGCTTGTGGAGTTTGATATCAGAGAACTTGTCGACCAGCTCTCCACCCTCTTTTATGAGGCGATGGAAAAAAAGGATTTAGAGCTCTTTTTCCATGTGTCTCCGGAGGTTCCCTATATGCTGAAAGGCGATTCCCTGAGGATAGGCCAGGTACTCACAAACCTCTTGAGCAATGCGGTAAAGTTTACCCACCAGGGTTCAGTGAAACTTTTTGTCCGGAAAGTAAAAGACACGGAAGAAGGGGTGAGGATACAATTCGAGGTAAAGGACACCGGAATCGGGATGAGTGATGAGCAGCTGGACCGTCTTTTTACTCCCTTTACCCAGGCAGACTCTTCCACAACCCGCAAATACGGCGGTTCCGGTTTGGGGCTGGTAATCAGCAACCGTATAGTTGAGGCGATGGGGGGAGAGCTGAAAGTAGAAAGTAAATCCAAAGAGGGAACGATGTTCAGTTTCGAGCTGGAACTTCTTCTCTCGGAGGAAGAGTCCGCCCCTGACTACAGGGAAATTCTGTCCAAGCGAAAGGTCCTGGTAGTGGACGACCACAAAGACGCCCGGAGCATACTTAAGGAGATGCTTGAAAGCTACGAAATGCAGGTGGAACTTGCCCAAGGGGGAGAAGAGGGAATAGAGAAGGTGCGAAATGAGGATACTGCAGGGGCTCCCTTCGATTTTATTCTTATGGACTGGAAAATGCCCGGTTTGAACGGCCTGCAATCAAGCCGGAAAATACAGGAACTCGCCCGGGAAGGAGCATTGAAGCAGGCCGCACCTTCAATACTTATGGTCAGTGCCTACAATTTCGAGGAGATAGGAATAGACGAAGGTGATACCCTCGATTTTTTACCAAAACCGGTTACCGCTTCATCCCTATTCAACACTTTGATTCGAGCTGCTAAGGGTGAAACGGGTCAGAGTGGTACAGTAACCGCTCGGGCAGCACGTATCCAAGCGCCGGTATTGTCGGGGCTAAGAGTGCTTCTTGTAGAAGACAACGAGCTGAACCAGGAGGTTGCCTACAACCTTCTGAAAGAGACGGAGTCGGAGGTGTTTGTTGCGAATAACGGAGTAGAAGCGATTTCTATGGTAGAAGTAGACTCCTTCGACATGATTTTTATGGACCTGCAGATGCCGGAGATGGACGGGTACGAGGCAACAAGAATTATCCGCCAATCTCACCCTGAGATTCCCATAATTGCTCTGACTGCAGCAGCTCTAGTGGAGGATCGTCAAAAAGCAAAAGATGCGGGGCTCAATGATCATCTTATAAAACCGATACAAACAGAGGAGCTGTACCGAACCATGAAGAAATATGCCCCCGCTGATTTTAAGGGTTCCGAAAAAAAAACCCGTGAAAAGGGGGACCAGGAGGACACAGGGGGCCCGAAGGTGCCGGAAAATATACCCGGTTTCGATATTGCCGCCGGTATCGATGTGAGCGGCGGGGACCCGAAATTCTATTTGAAAATGCTCTTTAAGTATCGGGAACAGCTGCATGAACTTTTTAGCACGCTGATGCAGCAGATTAAGGATACAACACACATCGAGGGAGCGGAGATAACCGCACACTCCTTAAAAGGCGTAGCGGCAAATATGGGGGCAAAAGCCCTGCAAAATGCGGCTGCCGAGGCGGAGAAAAAAATCAAGGCCGGCCGTGTTCCTGGAAACGCGGATATTGAGGCCCTCGAAAACGCCTTCGGGGAAGTCTCCCGGGGTTTTACCCAACTCGAAAAGTATAACGAAGAACATACCCTGGCTGCACCTACCTTTGAGACCGGGCAGGAGATGGGCGGGCAGGATAAGACTAAGCAAGGGTCGACCGACGAGGACGAGCAGGGGCGGCAGCCGGATATGGAGTATTTACAGAAAGTGTATACCCGGCTTCAGGCGAGTGAGATGCTCGGGGATGATGAGGTAGAGAGTCTTCTCGATGCGCTGAAGGGAAAGGCGGACGCACAACAACAAAAAGACCTCTTCAAGTATATCGACAATCTGATGTATGATGAGGCCGCAGGTCTTTTGGATAAAATAGTAAATATTAAAGGGGACAACTGAATGAAGAAGGGTGACCCAAAATACTCCGTCTTGATTGTAGACGATGTAAACTACAATGTTAAAATGCTTGCACACGCTTTAAAAGATGAGTACAGAATCAAGATTGCAACAAACGGCCCCAAGGCACTAGAACTGGCATCCTCAAAGGAAGACCCACCGGACCTCATACTCCTCGATGTAATAATGCCGAAGATGGATGGGTACGAAGTGTGTCGTCGCCTAAAAAATGACCCCCTCACCAAGCAATTGCCTGTAATTTTTGTTACCGCTCGGGATGATGCGGAGGATGAGGAGTACGGACTGAATCTCGGGGCTGTGGATTATGTGACAAAGCCCTTCAACCAGGCTATCCTCAAGGCAAGGGTCCGCAATCACGTAGATATGAAGGTAAAAAACGATCTTCTCGAAGAGCTGGCCGCCATGGACGGCCTAACCCGTATTCCCAATCGCCGGAGTTTTGATGTAACTCTGCAAAAAGAACGGGACAGGGCTGCTCGAGAGAAAACTCCCCTCACACTTCTCCTCATGGATATAGATTATTTCAAGGCCTACAACGACACCTACGGACACGGTAAGGGAGATACGTGTTTGGAAAGTGTTGCGAAAGCTTTAACCGCCTGCACCTCCCGTCCCGCCGACGTTGTTGCCCGTTACGGCGGGGAAGAGTTTGCAGCGATCCTGCCGAACACCGAAAGAGAAGGAGGGCTAAAGAAGGCGGAAGAGTTCAGAAAAAGTGTGGAAGACCTTGAAATACCTCACAAACATTCTAAGATCTCCGACCACCTGACAATTAGCGTCGGCGTACTCACCCAAATTCCCGAAACGAAGGACAGTCCCGAGGAACTCAATAAAATAGTTGACGAGGCCCTCTACCGTTCAAAAAAAGAGGGAAGAAACCGAGTAACCTCCGCATACAATTAATAACCCCCTTTTTGGATTATGAACAGCATTCCCGGTTTTAGTCTTGTTTTTGGTCCAAGCTGTACCAATACGGCCTGAGATCAACCCACTCTTCCTTGCGCCGAGCCACATCGGCAGCCAAACGTGCAATATTAGCCCATAGCCCCTCTTCAAGCTCAACCGCCGGAAGCCTTTCGCCGGTTATTATGTGACTGCTATGCTGTTTCTTTAGCTCAGCCAAACCGATACACAGCCATTCCACCTCCCGGTCTTCCACAATTGTCTGGAGGTCGTCGGCCCTTTTTACTGTAGAAGAAATCCCGCTGACCGCAGCCGATTATTCCGAGACCTGTCGTTTTTGCTTTATTCATACTTTGGCTCCCTGTACTTCAGCATTACGAATAAGCCTAGCAGAGCTACCGCCGAACCAACCAGCGGTGTCAGACGAACCCCCAGGGGATCGGCAACCGCATCCACCGCTCGCCCGAAAAGCATGATTGCCCCCAAGGCGGTAAGCCCACCGATCACATGACGGTCCGAAACAAACTGAATCATTCCCTGATCAATCCGCTCCTGGGGAGGCAGGAGGAACACTATGTAGTAAGTAAGCAGCATTGAATCCAGCAGGGTCCATCCCGCCGCCGAGAGGTTGTAGAAAAACCTTCTCGCCCCTTTTAAGGGTTCAATAGCGGGTTCAGTGGAGGATTTTGTACAGGGTTCAGGCGAATTATCACCGTGGTAATTGGGCAGAAAGCACTTCCTCCTGATACTCATTTTCTGTACTAGCACGCAATTCAGTCTGGAACGGGAGGGTCTCCCTTTCAACAGTTCCAGCAAGAAGTCCTAGGTTGCGCTCCAGTTTGGTAAGACTAATTTTTCTTCGATACCCGAGTACCTTTCCATTTGGTGCAATTAGGCAGGTGGTATTTGCAGGACGCGAATTGATACGCTGCAGCTGGACGACTGTTTTCGTTGTTTTCGCTATCGAAAACCGAAAAGAGTGTGCAAAATTTATTTAAAATTGTAGTGCAGTTCCAGGCCGCCCCCCGCAACAACTCCTGTCGATCGTTCTGCTGTGAACAGAGGCGAGAAAAAGCCTTTAACCCCGGCGGTTACATTAGTTTCACCGAATTTTAGGCCTGCAAAGCCGTTGAGAAGGGGTCCAACTGAAAAAAATGAATCCCCGCGGTCTTCCTGGGAAGAGTGGTAATCCGGACCATGGTGGAGGATTATTCCGAGCCCACCGCCAACAACCGGTTGAGTTCCAGTACCATCACCAAAAGTGTGTTCATACATTACCGTCGGTTCCAGCTGCAGCATATCGAATGCAGCAGCAAACATGATCGGACGAAATAGCGGAACATTTATGACCACTGCCCCGCTTTCACTTACGGGAACACGAACATCTAAATACACCTCGCCAATTGGCCCGCCCGGAACACCGGCCGCCGAACCCACGCACATCCTGACATTATCGTATCGTCCACCTGCTAAAATACGAAGGCCCAAGGATACCCCCCGCTGATTCTCTGCCCACAGTCCTGTGGATATGAATAACAACACGCAAAAAACTGCACATGCAATCCGTTTCATTTTTTGTCCTTTACCCAGAGAGGGTCTTCACTTCAAGGACTTTCAAAAATTGAAGAATTTTTGAAGAAGCTCACTTAACTGTAAAACACTTTTTAGATTTAAGCAATTTTTCCTCATATTCTGTGTTTTAGAGCCCTAGTCTTGCACGCTAAATTTTATATTCGTCTGCCGCTCTAAACATTGCCTTTAAATTTTCAATTGGAACCTGATTCACCGACCCTCCGGCTGCGAGTACAAATTTGTTGTTTCCGCCGAAAGATTTCAGCACTTCAATACAGTTGTTATAGGTCTCCTCTTCAGTCCAATCCTTCAGTTCCAAGGGGCTTAATCCGCCCAATAGCGTGACCCTTCCTTTGGTTAGTTCGAGGGCTTCTTGAGGTGGGATCTCCGGCAGATACTGCCATGCAACCATACTGGAATCGGCAATTGCAGGCGCCACGTGACGAGCAGTCGAGTCATTATGCAACCATCGCTGGGTATGCGGAAAATCGGCAAACATCTGGTGGTACCGAGGGAGAACAAATTCCCGATAAGATTCTTCACTTACGAAAGCGGAGAGGTCGTCCGCTACAAGTATGTGGTGAAGAGAGCCGAGGATTTTTTCTTGTGCCTTCATGAAACGTACCTGAGTCTCGACAACTACATCCAAAATCCTGTTCACTAAATCAGGATCCAACAGGGTATCCATGGCAAACTGACTTATACCGCGAATAGTCGAACCTACAGTGAAAGGGCCCATCACCGGGTGAGGATTCACTTTGTAGCCTTCAGGGCAATTATCTACCATGTAGTGCAGCGTTTTGAGCGCCTGCCCCATATAATTGTCACCATATGGATCGGCCGGCTCCAACCATTCCAGGTCCGCTACCGTTTCAGCTGCGGCAATTTTAGGGTTTGCATGGGCGGAAATGAACCCTTGGTCGTCGAAGGCTACTGGAGCACCAAGACCACTTGCCTCGGCCACAGCGCCCATATCAGGGACCGGATTACCGATACCATCGACCGTCTCTAAGGCTTCAATCTGGCTTTTTAATGTTACTTCCGGTTTATGAAAATAATCGTCCAGGTTAACTCCTGTGACAGCGTTAAAAAAGGGAAAAGTATAAAAATTAAAGACCGCATGCCCGTCGGATTTTTCTCCGGCAATACTCTGTTTTAATCGTCTGAAATTCCGTTCTCTTAGATTTGACAAAATAACACTCCATATAAAGAATACGTATTCTTATACTAAACCGGCAAATCCCGGTTGTCAAGATTTTTAATTCATGGAGAAGATGTCCGGTATACCAAGGCTGTTGAAGGACATAATGGACTTAATGTATAGAGAGAATTTTTTGCAGAAAAATATCATTTTTAAGAAAACGTAATTTATTTTAATATATATAATTACAATTTTTTAGAACCTGAAAACTTCAATAGGTGGTAAAAAAGATGGGAGACTATATGAAAAAGAGAAAAAAAGTCACAGCACACAGACAGGGTTTTGTATCCTGCTCCGCGGGGTGGTGATATCTTTTCCTTCGCAAAAAAAAATGAATTAAATCTTGACAAATCACTATATACGCTTTTAGTATGCATACGTATACAATATTAGAAGGAGTACGAGATGAAAAAACTAATGGTTATAGCAGTAATTTTTATTGCTGTCGGCCTAGTTGCTGCCTTTGGAGAAGGTCAGCAGGAAGCTGGTGGAGTAAAAAATATTAAAGTTGGGCATGGATTGCCGGAAGATACCGGACTTGGAGAAGGATTCACAAAGTTCAAGGAAGTGTTGGAAGCAAAATCTAATGGGGCCATGAAGGTAGAAATCTATCCTAACGGCCAATTGGGTGGAGACCGCGAGCTTACTGAGTCATTGCAGCTGGGAAATGTGGACTTAACTGCTGTCTCTGCAACTAATTTGGCTCCCTTTGCCAAAGAATTTTACGTATTGGATACATTTTTTATGTTTGACGATAGACCCCATGTATACCGGGTGCTTGAGGGCAAAGCCGGTGATGCGATGCTCGCCCCGCTGGAAGAGAAAAACATGATGGGACTCGGCTTTTGGGAAAACGGTTTTCGGCACCTGACCAACAGTAAGCGCCCAGTAAAGACAACTGACGACATGGGTGGAATCAAAATGCGTGTTGCAGAAAATCCGGTACAAATAGCTGCCTGGGAAGCGGTTGGCGCAGGACCTACCCCTATGGCGTGGGGAGAACTGTTTACTGCACTACAACAGGGAACTCTGGATGGTCAGGAATGTACTATGGAAAATATCGTAAAAATGAAATTCTACGAAGTTCAAGAAAACATAAGCTTGACCGGTCATAAATATAGCCCCTATGTGGTTATCATGAATCTTGAACTGTTTAATTCATTTTCAGATCAGGAAAGCGAGTGGGTGCTGAGTGCCCTCGAAGAAGCTACCGCATATCAGCGTGAGGTTGCGAAGGAACTCGAAGAGGAAGGCTTGCAGATTGTGAAAGATGCAGGCAACACTGTTATCGAAGTAACGCCTGAAGCAAAAGCCGAGTTCAGATCCAGCATGATGGGTGCGGTAAATGATATGGTCAAAGATAAGGCCGGGGCCGAAATGTACAAAATCTATATGGATGAGGTTGAGGCTCTACGATAGTCTATTAACTAAGCGTATGCAGTTTTTACTGCATACGCTGCTTTTCTAAGTGAGGAAACAATGAAGTTATTAAAATGGCTTGATGACTATTTTGAAGCAATATTCATGGTCATACTCTTGTTTGTAATGAGTATTTTTATTGGATTGCAGGTATTTATGCGGTATGTAATGCAAAACTCCCTGGCATGGTCGGAGGAGCTCAGCCGCTATATGTATATTTATATGCTGTACCTTGGAATCAGTTACGGTGTAAGGACCAACCGCCATCTACGTATTAGTGTCATACAAAATCTTTTGAAGGAAAAAGGGCAGAAAGTGCTCTCTCTTTTTTCCGACATACTTTTTTTATTTTTTTCAGTGATTGTGGTAATAAACAGCACCGATGTGGCAATGTCAATTGCCAATTTTGGCCAAATCACTGCTTCTACCGGGATGCCGATGTACATCGTATATATGGGGGTGCCGATAGGGTTTTCGCTGGTAATACTACGATTGCTTCAAAATATCATCCACAAGGTAATGCATTTCAAAGCCCCTGTTGAGGACTACATGGTACGAAAAATGCACAAGGATACACAAGGAGCCGAAGCATGACAGCGATAATTCTTTTTGGTGGCTTTATTCTTTTTAGTGCACTTACAGTTCCAATCGGGATATCCCTTGGCCTGGCGGTAATCGCGACTATTTTTTATAGCGGAATTGTGGATATTACCTTTTTTGCCCAAGGCCTCACTACTGCTATGGATTCTTTTCCACTTATGGCGGCGGTATTTTTTATCTTAGCTGGTGATCTGATGGGGCGTGGCGGCATCTCTAAACGGCTGTTAAAGGTGGCGGATGCGTTTTTTGGCCGTTATACCGGCGGGCTTGCCCTGGTTACGGTGGCCGCGTGTATGTTTTTTGCCGCAATTTCCGGTACAGGTTCGGCAACAGTAGCGGCTATCGGTACAATGGTCATCCCGGAGATGATGCGAAAGGGCTACGACAGGGGGTTTTCCTCCGCGTTGATCGCCTCTTCCGGTTCTATCGGGGCCATGATACCTCCCAGCGTTACCATGGTAATTTACGGGGTTACCACCGGTGTATCGATTACCGCTATCTTCTTAGCTGGTATCTTTCCAGGAATCCTGGTAGGCCTATCGTTAATGATTTACTCATATATAGTTTCTCGAAAACATGGATATACCGGGAATGACAAAGCTTACACCACCCGTGAAAAGTTACAAATTATTAACGAGGCGAAATGGTCTCTCCTAGTCCCTATTATTATTCTCGGTGGTATTTACGGAGGAATCTTTACTCCCACTGAAGCTGCAGCGGTAGCGGTCATTTACGGATATATCATTGGTATGTTTGTATATAAAGAGTTTAGCATCAAAGAATTGCCCGAAATAATCCTCAAATCTGCTCTCATTACTTCTACTATACTGGTAATCATAGGTACGTCTTCGGGCTTTGGCAGAATACTTTCCCTTGAACGAATACCTTCAATGATAGCTGAAAGCATCGTTGCGATGTCGAGCAGCAAGGTGGTTGTATTTCTACTGGTGAATGCACTTTTGTTGGTTGTGGGTACCTTTATGGAGACTCTTGCAGCAGTCATTATCCTCGCACCAATTCTCTTGCCTGTAGTAACCGCGTACGGAATGAGTCCCGTCCATTTTGGTATAATTATGGTAATCAACTTGGCGATAGGATTCGTTACACCTCCCCTGGGAGCTAACTTGTTTGTAGCCTGTCAGGTCGCCGATATCTCATTTGAGAAAATAAGCCGGGCGATTGTACCGCTTATAATAGTGATGGTGGCGGCATTGCTCATAATAACCTTTGTACCGCAAATATCGATGTTTCTTCCGAATTTGATCATGAACTAATGTACACGACAGGCCGCTGAGCAGATCATAGAGGAGAAAGATATCCCGATTGTCTTTCTCTTCTCCCATACCGAACCGGAGGTTGTTGAAAAAACCGAAAAAATTTCTTCCTACGGCTATGTAGTGAAGAATTCCGGCCCTACTGTGCTCGACGCGTCGATAAAGATGGCTTTGAAGTTTTTCGAGGCCTATAATAGATATAATCAGAGAAATCGGGAACTCTACACGCTTGCAGCAAAACTTGAGGAATCGAACGAGGAACTGATATCTACAGAAGAAGAGCTGCGTAGGAGAGAAGCATCCCTCGCCGAAAGCGACAACCGTTTTCGTTCGGTCCTCAAGCTTGTACCGGATATGATTTCCATCCATGACCCCGATATGAATATCCTCTACAGCAACTGGAGAGGTTTTGCCGAGGTACCCGAGAGCAAACGCCGGATACATACCAAATGTTATAAAACCTATCGCATTCTTGATTACATATGTCCCGACTGTCTGGCAAAAACTGTTCTTAAAACAGGGAAGCCTTTACGAAAAGAAACCGAGCTGCCTGAAGGTATGTGGGTGGATATCCGCGCTATTCCGGTTTTGGATGTTGGAATTGGAGAAAGGGGTGTTTTAACTCAGTCGCAGGGGTTTGGTCTTAGAATAGTAAAAATGCCGGCGGAACAACTCGAAGGCTCGTTTACGATCACGGATAATAACGGTACGAGAAGCGTTTTGAAATTTGAGGTATAAGCCCTTCGGCCTTGAGGGCCGTCGAGGGGATAAAGAGCATGCCAAATAGGAAAGCACTTAGAATACACCGTTTGTTCATTGCTAAGTATATATCGGAATTCTTTACCCAGTCAATTTAAGCGAATTATTGGGATGGTTTATAGCCCCCATAGATGCATAGTTTCGGTGTGTTTGGTCCCTCGACTACGGTTCGAGCAACGGCGCCGTTTCCCGGATTTTAGAAGGAAGGCTCAGGGAAGAAGGCAGACAATCCTACCACTACAAACGACAAATAGCTTTACATACCAATATTTGTCGATTATAATCGACATTAGTATGATCAAACGAAAACTTTATCTTTCGAGTATTCGTCCATTTCTGGAAAAACCCTTCGTTAAGGTCGTTACAGGTATGCGGCGGGTGGGAAAGAGTACTCTGCTCCTGCAGATTCGCGAAGAGTTACTCGAACAGGGAATCCCGCCGGAAAACATTCTGATGATCAATAAAGATCTTCTGCAGTGGGACTATATCAGAACATACAGTGATCTGAACACAGAAGTAAAGAAGAGTTTTCAGGGTACCCGGGGAAAGCGCTGGATCATCATTGACGAGGTGCAGGAGATCGAGGGATGGGAGCGGGGGGTAAACTCTTTTCTTGCGGAAGGTATCGGAGATATTATCATCACCGGATCGAACGCCCGCCTCCTTTCATCAGAGCTTTCAACCCGATTAACCGGCCGGTATGTTGAGATTCCGGTATATCCACTGGGATTCGCGGAGTTTCTCGATTTCCTGGACGTTGCTGACTCTCCTGTAGACAAGCGGAAGGCCTTCGATCTGTTTCTCCGCTACGGCGGGCTGCCGGGAATTCATGTGCTTGACATGGAAGATGAACAGGTAGTTCCGTACCTCGAGGCCATTCTGCACACCCTTCTACTGAAGGACGTGGTTAAACGGCATAATATTCGCGACGTGGGACATCTGGAACGGATTCTCGCGTTTATTTTTGACAACTGCGGCAATCTTACCTCAGCAAGAAACATTTCATCGTTTTTCAAGAATCAAAAGATCACGATTACTCCGGATACGGTGATAGCATATCTCGGGTATCTCGAGGAGTCTTTTCTCATCCACAGAGTCGGCAGGTATGGTATCAAGGGAAAAAAGCATCTGGAGTATCTCGACAAGTATTATATCTGCGATCCCGGGCTGCGGCACGGTCTCATGGGGCCCAGGGATACCGAGATCGGCGGCTTGCTGGAAAACATCGTGTATCTCGAACTCCGAAGGCAAGGGTACACGGTAAGGGTCGGAGTCCTCAATGAAGGGGAAATAGATTTTGTTGCCGAGCGAAGGGATGAACGGCTGTATATCCAGGTTGCCTACCTCTTGGCGGAAACATCGACGGTGGAGAGGGAGTTCGGCAGCCTGGAACAGATCCGGGACAACTATCCCAAGTTTGTTCTCTCCCTGGATGAACATTTCCCAGGAGACAGGAAAGGGATACGTCATCTCCATATCCGGGATTTCCTGATTTCGGCGCATTGATTCTCCTATCATTAAACCGCCGCAGCACCGATTTCAGCGGAATTTTCCTCATAGCAGATGATCCTTTTCTTGACAATCCCGAGCTCAAAGGCGAACTGCCGGGAGGCCGATGGCTGACAGTGTACGTACGGGGAGACCATTCCGATGCGGCACCCTGGTATCGACGGATGATCGATTATGCGGCCGACATGCGGCTTACACTGGCAGACTATGGAATTGAGCGAACCTTGAGCGATAACAATATCTCAGCCGATCCTCAGATGCATATTACCGAAGTTCACATACCGATAACCGTCGTTGAATAGTGCCGGAAGCCCGAAAATTGTGGGATCTGTTTCCCCCGCCTGCTACCATTCAATCTCGGGTCGATCTGCATCCACCAGAAAAGTCTGAACACTGCCGCCAAAACGGCTGCAGAGTATCTTTTCCAGTTCTTCCATAGCATTTTTCAGCTGTACAAAATGATCCCCCTTGAATCCGACCAGCTGAAAGAACACATCGGTGGTTTCCAGGGTCATCTTGCCCAGTTCACTCTGCCGCCACAGCCAGCGGCGGGTTTGCACGGTGTTGCCGCTGGTAAATACCACTTCCCCCGGTTCCACCTGCTCCCACTCTTCGGCGCCGAAGGGCAGAAAGCGGTCGCCCTCCTCTGCCCGGCGGACGGCCAGACCAGCATCAATGTCCTTCAAATCGTGCCCGCCCAGCGAGACTACCTGCTGCAAGCCGATGGCATTACACGTATCCACAAGGGCATTTATTTGCGGTAACGACCGCCCCTTCATTATCCGCTTGCTCATCGCCTCTACCGAATTCATGTATTTGTTGGGATTGATGCCTACATTTTGAATTGCATCCCGGTACACCTTGATATCCGGGTGCTCTTTGAGGGGAGCACCATCAAGCCGCTCCCGCAGCGCAGCCTCAGCTGCTTTCAGCTCATCCGCACTCTTCTCGGTGGTCGGTGTGTTCTGCAATCCGCGGCCAACGAGAATCCCAAAACAGACGTGCGGGTTCTGTTCAAACATCCATTGCTCAACCTTGTATTCCATAAGCTCATAATAAACCTTACAGCAGGTGTGAGGTCAAGAAAAATTCGTGATATACTGAAATAGATAGGGGGTTTTTATGTGTTTCTTATGTAAAAACAAAATAAAAATTGTATTTTTCACTGCTTTCATTCTGTGTATTGCATCACTCACAGCTGCACACGCCGCCGATCCTGTAGATTTTTCAATCGAGTGGGTAGATGCAAGCAGCTTTCCCATCACTAAGATCTACTACTCAACCACCGACGCCGAAGGAAGGCCATCTAAAGCATTGTGGGTACCCGACAGAGTAAGCGTGTGGGAAAACGGTGTCGAGCACCAGAGCGGCGGGTTTGAAGACGGCGAGCATGCACCTGCGTACCTTTCACTTATCATCGACTCAAGCGGCAGCATGGAAAAATCCTTAGACGAAGTTCTCGCTGCAGCGGCAAAACTGATTGAACAATTCGATTACAATGATCGGGCCGAAATTGTAGACTTCGACAGCAAGGTGGTTCCCGTACGCTCATTTACCGACAACAAAGATGACATGCGTGCGGCCCTGGAACAAATTGAAGTTGGAGGGGGAACGGCCCTGTTCGACGCAGTTGCCGCAGGTTTTGATCATCTAAAAGACAAAACCGGAATGAAAACAGTCTTGGTACTCTCCGACGGCGAGGATGAAAACAGCACTAAATACAATTTTGAGGCACTGCGTAAAAGGCTCGAAAGCGAAGGTGTCCGGGTTTTTACCGTCGCTCTAGGTGAAGGCGTAGATACGGACACAATGACGAAAATAGCCGAGCTTTCCGAGGGGGAGTTCTACCACGCCGCCGATGCTGAAGATGTAGAGGGCATCTACAGCAAGGTCATCACCTATTTGCATTCGCTGCACCGTATGTGGTACTCCAGTTCCTTTGGACAATTCGACGGGAGCGAGCGTGAGCTTACCGTTGAGTCAGAAGAAACCGGTACGAAGCATTCCGCCCTCTACACCGCACCCGAGGGAAAGTACTGGTCACATTCCATTCTTCTCAATAAGGGTCACATGGCCGCACCCATCAAAATCTCACCCGACGGTAAATACATTTCCCAGTTGCAGTACCGGGCCCTTCTCGATTCAAGCGGGCGTCGTCTTACCCGGAAACGGTGGCAGGAGCGCTACGACGGCATGATGACCGAGCATTTTGTAGCCGGCTGGGTACACGAAGAGTACGGATTTTTAGAAAGGTACAATCCTCAAAAGGCCATATACGAGGTAATCGAAGACGAATCTATTGTCGCCGACGATGCCGGTGGGGATTTCCATAAAGAATGGGTATGGAGACCGAAGGCAATTTCTCCCAACGAACGCTACCTTGTGATGTGCACCTATGTGGGCGAAAAATTGGATTACGATTATATGTTTATGGTCTACGACCGCCAAGAAAAGCGGGCCCTGTGGGAACGCGGCTTCTGGATAGGCGACTTTGATGAACCCGGACCTGCCGCGGTGGCTAACGACGGTACAGCAGCCATCGTACAAGAGGCGAACCTTTATATGCTCGAACCAAACGGTGATCTTCGTTTTTCACTTATTTGGAGGGAGACCGGAAGGTACTGGAGACGAATGAGCATGGATGCCGAAGGCAAATACATTTTCGGGCGAAACACCGGGAACGAAAAAGTGTGGCTCTATTCAGGACAGGGCGACCTGCTCTGGGAGAAAGCTTCCAACAGCAACGAAAAAGCAGGCTTCCTCGCCGTCTCTCCAAACGCCGAATATCTTGCCTACATAGATTTAGAGGGGCCTCACGTGCTTACACCTGATGGAACAGTTTTGTATGAGTTCGAAGGTGAAAACAATCTCTATTTCGGCAACGGTATTGATATTGCGAATAACGGGGCTTTTGTGTATTCACTAGGCAACCGGATTTACTATCGCCGGCTGGAAGAATAAAAAGCAAAAGGGGCTCCCCCAGATCTTTATATATTGGTCAAAAACTTGGGGGGCTTCTTTGTTTCACACTCTTATGGTATGTACCATAATAAAGGCCATATAGAGGTTGTCCCCGTCAACTATGGGATATTGCATCCCATTACTACAAACTCCTCACCTCCCCATAAAAACTGTTGCACCCCTTGATTAATTTTTATAACATTCAAGCTACTATGGAAAAAACAAACGATCCGGCATTAGGACTGCATTATTCAAGCTTTGTCTATGACTACTATCCACTGGCGCTGCCCCTTTCCGTGGATGAGGAAATGCTCAGTTACATGGATGATGCTCTACAGAAACAGGTAAATGGAAACGCGGTGATCTATGAATTCTTCAGGTTTTATCTGAGACGGCTTGAGGAAGGGGGTGAATCTGGGCAAGCTATGAAGGACAAGCTGGAAAGCTTAGTCCGGGAGGCTGGTGTGAACTGCATTGCCCTCACCCTTGGAGATGCATCAAAACCTCTTGATGAGTACGAGAGTATCATTGATAGTCTCGACTGGTGGGAGCGGTTCCGGAGGAGTTTTGAACATCTCAAGCTTGCCCGTTCGAGCCGGGAGATCGAGAAATTATATCAGAGTGATAAACTTTCCCTAATCTTTTCCCTCCAGGACCTGGGCTGTATCGCTCAGGAAATTTCTCGCATAAAAACTCTCTACGAAAGGGGGGTACGAATTGCTCAGCTGACCTACAACGGGCCGAATAGCATCGGTTTTGGTTGTGCGGTCCCTTCCGATGAGGGGCTTACGGACTTCGGCCGCGAGGCGATCGAAGAGATGAACCGTCTTGGAATGGTGGTCGACCTCTCACACTGCGGTCCAAAAACCACCGCAGAGGGAATAGCTGCATCGAAATGCCCTCCGGTAGTTACTCACAGCTCAAGCAGTGTTGTGTTTCCCCACGCCAGGGCAAAAAGCGACGAGGTGATTCGCGATCTTGCGGAAAAGGACGGGTTTTTTGGAGTCTATACAGTACCGTTTTTCCTGACAGATCAGGTAAACCCCGGTTTTGATATTTTTCTAAGGCACCTCGAACACGTGATCGGACTCATGGGAATCGAACGGGTCGGTATCGGAAGCGACTGGGGCCTTTGGAGTCCGGATGTTCCCAAAGAACTCCTCGACGCAGCGATGGAGGCGGCCAGGAAAATGGGCTTCAGTAAGGGCATGAACCTGACCCTCGGCACATCGGTAGGAGGAATGCAGGATTACACCGGCTGGTACAGGATAACCGAAGCTCTGATAGGAGCCGGTTATTCGGAGGATCAGGTCAGAGGCCTTATCGGGGGTAATTTTTTCAATTACCTTAAGCGGGCGGGAGTATGAAAACACTGATCCTAAACCAACGGGAACTGCATGATCTGCTCAGCATGAGAGAATGTATAGGGGTGATGGAAGAGGCCCTGGGGTCGGTGTCCGGGGGAGGTGTGATTCAGCCGGTCAGATCGGTGATGAACATACCAGGACCAAGTGTTCTTGGAATGATGCCCTCCTTCAGCAGAGAAATCGAATCGGTGGGCACGAAAGTAGTGACCGTCTTTCCCTCAAACCACGGAAGTGAATATGATGCCCATCAGGGGGTGGTCCTGCTGTTCGAAACAACCCACGGTTGTCTACAGGCAATTCTCGATGCGACCGCTATAACAGCTATCAGAACGCCCGCCGTAAGCGGGGCAGCTACTAAGGTTTTGGCTGCGGAAGGGGCGTCAAAATTGGGAATTCTCGGGGCGGGAACCCAGGCATGGGGTCATCTCGAAGCGATGAGCCTGGTACGAAATATCGAGAGCGTAATGGTATGGAGCCCGGTACCGGGGGAAGCGGAGGCTTTTGCGAAACGCGGCAGAGACAGTTTCGGCATCGAACTGCAGCCAGTCGATAAGGCACAGCAGGCCGTTGAGAATGCCGATATTGTATGTACCGCTACCCCAGCCAGAGAGGCAATTCTTCGGGGTGAATGGCTGCACCCAGGGGTACATATCAATGCGATCGGCGCATGTACAGCCGACAGCAGGGAGCTCGACACAGAGGCGGTCCTTCGGTCAAGGACCTTCGTAGACAACAGGGCCTCAGCCCTCGCCGAGGCGGGGGATATCATTATACCTCTACGGGAAACTGCACTACAGGAGGACCATATTTTGGCTGAGATAGGGGAGGTCATAGGTGAAAGCGCCGAGGGGAGAAAGACACCTGATGACATTACCCTGTTTAAAGCGGTAGGGCTTGCTGTGGAAGATCTATCGGTTGCCCGTTTTATCTACGAAAAGGCTAAAAAACAGGGTGCAGGTACATGGATGGATCTGGGAGGAAAACGGCTCGAATAGCGGCAGTCACTCGGCGTCAGAAACTGGACACCGCTCGGGCTTTATGCCAATTACTGATAATCCCGGGGCGCCCGCCCCGGGTGAAAATCATACTTTCTGATATTATTTCCGATATTTTTTCTGATAGTTTAGAGCGAAGCCCGCCAGCAGGGCCGCCCCCTTGGAAAGCACGGCATCGTTCACTTTGAAGTGAGGTGAGTGATGCGGCTTGTCCGTGCCCTTTTCAGGATCACCGATACCCAGCATTCCAAATGCAGCCGGAACCTTCTCACCGTAATAACTAAAGTCCTCGGAGCCCATTGCTATCGGTACTTCGATCAGCTTATCTGAACCGACGACCTGTCCGGCGCTCTCCTTCAGAATTGAAGTGATATTCTCGTCATTTATCGTAACCGGGTAGATGGGAGTGTATTTCAATTCCGCCTTACAGCGAAGGGCGGAGGAAACTCCGTCTATGATCCGTCGAAATCGCTCTTCCATCCCCGCCTTTGTCTCTCTGCTGGTGGTACGAACGTTTCCTGTTATAACGGCTTTGTCCGGTATCACGTTGGGCGCATTGCCCGACTCTACCTTCCCGACGCTTACGACAGCACTCTCCAGGGGGTCTATCTCCCTGCTGACTATCGTTTGGAGCATCGAGATTATTTGGGCGACGGCTACGGTAGGATCAACCGCCATATG
>Ga0102938_10000980_pt1 | contig 21623 bp, 21 predicted proteins | sample SalPonR2_B_D2_MG_FD_84516 | JGI IMG/M metagenome (GOLD analysis project Ga0102938, IMG submission 84516) | Salt pond soil microbial communities from South San Francisco under conditions of wetland restoration - Salt Pond MetaG R2_B_D2_MG | ecosystem: Environmental > Aquatic > Marine >... | reverse complement strand
GAGGATCTGAGCGAGGCGCTGCCGGGCGTGTTGCGGGGGATGTGAGAGAGCGTGCCGCACCGGCCGTATGGGTTGCCATATGGCATGATCGGCTGCAGCGAAGGGTGACAGCGTCTGATCCGACCCAGGCGGTTCGGATGATGCCTCGAACGCCGCTTCGAGTGGAATGGGCAGCCAGGATTCAGTAATTCAAGGTAGTCATCAAGGTGATATCTTTAATATAGGACAGCATCAGTGATACGGGCTTCTGCCGTGGCGGGGCAAATCCCGTATGGCAGAGTAAAAGGGGGGGCAACATGAGAGCGCTGATCATCACCCCTCGCTTGCATGGCCCTTGGAGCTTGCAACAATATCATTCATGCAACGCTGCCATCATCCGAAATCATCAAACTTGCCAATCGTCCTTACTTCCCTCACGAAGACGATCCAGGCTTGCGTCATGATCCAAGTGGAAACGTCTTGCGAGAAAGACAAAGCGGCGATCATGCCGGCGCTGGAACGTTATGGCTACAATGTGCGGTACAGGGGCTGCGCGGACTGGGGCCGTTTCTGAGAAGATCAGCTGCAAATATCAAGCCCGTACACTTTCATTCATCTCGATATGTGGGTGGAAATGACCCAATTTTCCAATATCTTCGACGCCGATCCCAAAGGTCTTTTCGGTATAGGCTTTACACCGATGGAAAACGGTAGAACCGATCTGTTTTTTATCACGACCGAGCGCCTGGCACTCGCAGAGAATGAGATAAGAGAGAATATGGGTGCTTTTGTCAAAACAATGCGAAAAATTTCCATCGTTTTCAAGAATGATACGGATGACGGGATTGGCTTTGAATTCAGCCCGGCTCACGTCGACGGGGCAGAAACATCCCGGGGAGACCGGATTACCGTTCCGGGCAATGCTTCGATAACTGTCGTACCGTTCGATGACCATGTCGAAGAACTGGTCGGCGATAATCCGGAAAAACTCGCCTCGATTATTGTTTCGAGATGATCGGCTCCGCTTCCGCGTGATGAAGCGCAGGTGGGGCGATGAAGCGCGCGGGGCTATCCGCCATTTGCTGGCGGGATGGTGGGCGCTGCACACATGATCGGTACGACAGGCCTCCATGCGGGCGCTTCAGCGGACCGGTGGTTCTTCAGGTGTTACGCGGGCTGTGATCGCTCCGAAACCGCTCAGGACAGATGATGCCCGCGCGCCATCTGTTCTTCGTTCGCCACCAGGGCCAGCATGATGGCGGCGGCCATCAGACGGTTTGGCGCCTGTCGCGCGGCGCGGCTGAGGCGCGGCGTCGAACTGCGCGTGCACAATGTTTCGATACAGGTGGTACGGTGACGCGTGCTCGTCACGATTACCCGAGCCGGGCTGGTCCGGATCCCGGATCCAACATAACGCCATGCATGCCTGCCAATTTTTGATTGTGAAAATGGCATGAGGATTGCGCTGGATCGATTCAGGTTTTGGTAATGTTTCGGTTCTGCGCGGGGCTGTGCTAAACTGGAACAAAGTACAGGAGTATCCGGCCATGCTTCATCTTCTCTTGAGTGCTTGCGGCATCGCGATCATTGCCACCGTGCTGGTTCAGAACGAAGCGCCAATCGCCTTCACCGCGCTCTCGATCGGCTTCGCTTTCATCGTGGCGATCATCTACAATCTGCTTACGGATGCCTGAAGCGATTGCGTCGTTTCGTTCGGCGCGGGTTGCGCAACGTGCAACTTTTTTGATGCATGGCGTTTCAACCGTGATATAGAGCCGCGAAACCGGAGAGCGGGGCGCAGGTGGAGCATGCGCGGGCGTGGCGGAATTGGTAGACGCGCTGGATTTAGGTTCCAGTGACGCAAGTCGTGGGGGTTCAAATCCCTCCGCCCGCACCATTGTCGCCACGAATGCGCCGTATCTCCGGGCTGCTCCTTTCGTCGGCTCGTCCGACGTGCTAGGGGCTCGCTCCGGTGCAGGCGTCGCCCGCATCGGCTCACGAGGTTAGAAAACGGATTTTTGAAGATGCAGGTGACGGAGACGCTGTCGCAGGGTTTGAAGCGGGAATTCCAGGTGGTTCTGCCAGCCTCGGAGCTGGAGGAGCGGCTGACCAGCGAGCTCTCTTCCCTGAAGGATCGTGTGCGGATTAACGGATTTCGCCCGGGCAAGGTTCCGGTGGCGCATCTGCGCCGGCTCTATGGCCGCTCGGTCATGGCCGAGATGGTGCAGACGCTGGTGGGCGAGGCCGAGCGCAAGATCGTGGATGAGAATGCGCTGAAGCCGGCCGGCCAGCCGCGCTACGAGTTCCCTGAAGACAAGGAAGAGATGGAAAAGGCGCTCGACGCCAAGGCCGATCTCTCCTTCAAGGTCGCCCTGGAAATCCTGCCGCAATTCGAGCTCGCCGACATGTCGGACATCACGGTGCGCAAGCCCGTGACCGAGGTGACCGACACGGAAGTTGACGAAACGCTGCAGCGAATGGCCGCGCAGAACCGCAGCTTCGACAGCGCCGAAGGGCGCGTGGGGGAAAGCGGTGATCGCGTCATCGTCGATTTCGTCGGCACCATGGACGGTGAGGCCTTCGAGGGCGGTACGGCGCAGGATATCTCCGTCGATCTCGGCTCCAACACCTTTATCCCCGGTTTCGAGGATCAGCTCGTCGGTGTGAAGGCCGGTGACGAGAAGACCGTGACGGTGACCTTCCCGGCCAATTACGGTGCCGAGCACCTCGCCGGCAAGGAGGCGAGCTTTGCCGTCACCGTCAAGGACGTTCAGGCGCCCGCAGAGGCGAAGATCGACGACGAGCTCGCCAAGCAGTTCGGCATGGAATCGCTAGACGCGATGAAGGATGCCATCCGCGAGGCGGTGAAGCGTGATCTCGACGCGCAGTCGCGCCGCAAGGTGAAGAAGGCGCTGCTCGACGCGCTGGACGAGAAATACGATTTCGAACTGCCGCCGAGCCTGGTTGAACAGGAATTCAATGCCGTCTGGTCGCAGGTCATGTCCGATCTGCAGAACAATTCCAAGACCTTCGAGGATGACGGTACGACCGAAGAAGAGGCCAAGGCGGAATATCACAAGATCGCCGAGCGCCGCGTGCGCCTGGGCCTCGTCCTCGCGCAGATCGGCGAGAAGGGTGAAATCCAGGTCACCGACGACGAGGTCACCCAGGGCCTGGTCGAGCGTGTGCGTCAGTACCCCGGCCAGGAAAAGCAGGTCTGGGAATTCTATCAGAAGAACCCGCAGGCCCTTGCCGAGATCCGCGCCCCGATCTTCGAGGAGAAGGTCGTCGACCATATCCTCAACGAGGTGAAGGTCGAGGAGGAGAAGGTTGATCGCGACACGCTCTTCGCCGATGAGGAGGAAGAGGGTGCGGCCACTTCGGAAGAGAAGCCGAAGGCCAAGGGGGCTTCGAAGAGCAAGGCCAAGTCTGCGGACAAGTCCGAGGAGAAGTCGGAAGACAAGGGTGAGGCGAAAGCCGCATCCAAAGCCAAGAGCAAGTCCGAACCCAAGGCCGAATCGACTGAAGGCGAGGAGGCGGCTCCCGCCAAGAAGCCGCGCGCCAAGGCCAGGAAGGCCGAGGATTGAGGCACTTCCGGACCGAGTGTCATGTTCGGCAACGGTGGTTTCAGTCTGGATTGCGGCCGGTTACGGCCCTAGGTTAGCATTATCTCTGGCCGCGCCCTCATCAGGCGCGGCCTAATTTTCAGGAGCGGTGAGACGATGAGAGATCCGATCGAGGTCTATAACAGCACACTGGTGCCGATGGTGGTGGAGCAATCCAGCCGCGGCGAGCGGTCCTTCGACATTTATTCGCGCCTTTTGCGCGAGCGCATCATTTTCCTGACCGGGCCGGTCGAGGATCACACCGCTTCGCTGGTCGTGGCGCAGCTGCTCTTTCTCGAGGCGGAAAATCCGAAGAAGGAAATCTCCTTCTACATCAACTCGCCCGGCGGCGTGGTTACGTCCGGCCTGTCGATCTACGATACGATGCAGTTCATCCGCTGCCCGATCTCGACGCTCTGCGTCGGCCAGGCAGCGTCGATGGGCTCGCTCCTGCTCTGCGCCGGTGAACCCGGTCAGCGCTTTGCCCTGCCGAATGCCCGAATCATGGTGCATCAGCCCTCCGGCGGCTTTCAGGGACAGGCCACCGACATCCTGATCCATGCCCGCGAAATCGAGGCCCTGAAGCGTCGTCTTAATGAGATCTACGTGAAGCATACCGGTCGCGACATCGCGGCGGTCGAGCAGGCGCTGGAGCGCGACAATTTCATGACGGCCGAGGCTGCGAAGGAATTCGGCCTGATCGACGACGTGATCAGCAAGCGCGCGGAGGCGGAGGGCTGAGGCCCTGATGCCGGAAATATCGTCTCGTCGGACTTATCGCACCACGCCACCGCGACGGTCGGTCTCTGCGCATCGGGGAGAAAACGCTCCCCGGTGCGCTTGACCTATTGCTCAAGGGGGCGCAGCGTGATTGCATCGGAATTCGGCGATTCAAACACCACCATCCGTGGTTCTGCTTTCAGGGCTACATTTTGTTAGTCCGGCGCATATATGGTGAGATAGCCGGTCGTCGAGGCGGATCGGCGCCGGAAATTGGAGAGATAGTATGAGCAAGGCTGGCGGAAACGATTCGAAGAGCACGCTTTATTGCTCGTTCTGCGGCAAGAGCCAGCACGAAGTGCGCAAGCTGATCGCGGGTCCCACGGTTTTCATCTGCGATGAATGTGTGGAGCTGTGCATGGATATCATCCGCGAGGAATCCAAGACCTCGCTGGTCAAGTCCCGGGACGGGGTGCCCACACCGAAGGAGATACGCAACGTCCTCGATGATTACGTGATCGGGCAGAATCACGCCAAGAAGGTGCTTTCCGTCGCGGTGCACAATCATTACAAGCGCCTCGCTCACGCGCAGAAGCATGCCGAGGTTGAGCTGGCCAAGTCCAATATCCTGCTGATCGGTCCGACCGGTTCGGGCAAGACCTTGCTAGCGCAGACGCTGGCGCGCATCCTCGACGTGCCCTTCACCATGGCCGATGCGACGACGCTGACCGAGGCGGGCTATGTCGGTGAGGATGTCGAGAACATTATCCTCAAGCTCCTTCAGGCCTCGGATTACAACGTCGAACGCGCCCAGCGCGGCATCGTCTATATCGACGAGATCGACAAGATCTCCCGCAAGTCCGACAATCCGTCGATCACGCGGGACGTATCGGGTGAAGGTGTGCAGCAGGCCCTGCTCAAGCTGATGGAAGGCACTGTCGCCTCGGTTCCGCCCCAGGGCGGGCGCAAGCATCCGCAGCAGGAATTCCTGCAGGTGGACACGACCAACATCCTCTTTATCTGCGGCGGCGCCTTCGCCGGTCTCGACAAGATCATTTCGAGTCGCGGCAAGGGCACGTCGATCGGTTTCGCAGCGCAGGTTTCGGGGCCTGATGATCGCCGCATGGGCGAAATCTTCCGCGAGGTGGAGCCGGAAGATCTGCTGAAATTCGGGCTCATCCCGGAATTCGTGGGTCGTGTCCCCGTGCTTGCAACGCTGGAGGATCTAGACGAGGCTGCGCTGATCCAGATCCTCAGCGAGCCGAAGAACGCGCTTGTCAAGCAGTATCAGCGCCTGTTCGAAATGGAAGACGTCCAGCTCACCTTCCAGGACGAGGCGCTGAGCCTGATCGCCCGCAAGGCCATCGAACGAAAGACCGGTGCGCGCGGGCTGCGCTCCATCCTCGAGACCATCCTGCTCGATACCATGTACGATCTGCCGGGCATGGAATCAGTCGAACAGGTGGTGATCAGTCCGGAGACGGTGGAAGGCAATGCTGGTCCGCTGATCATCCATGCCGATCGCGGCAACGAGTCGTCCCAGACGGCGAGCGCGTAACGCAGTGCGGCCCGGAAGGCGACGGGCTGCGTTTCGCGGATCGGCCACCGGTTGAAATATCCGGATGCGGACGCCATTTATCGGGTATCCCGTTCGCCATGCTTCGAAGAAGGTGGCGGACTGCAGGCTCTTTGCGAAATTCCCCGCAGGAGCCCGTCCAGCGCGATAGCACATTCCGTGAAAACGGCTGGACGTTCAAAGGCTAAAGGACGTCGTTTAATGACACAGTCGAAAAACCGCACCCCGATCGAGCCTGGCACAGAGGGCGTCTACGCGGTTCTTCCCCTGCGCGATATCGTGGTGTTTCCCCACATGATCGTGCCGCTCTTCGTCGGTCGGGAAAAATCGATCCGCGCGCTGGAGGAGGTGGTCAAGAACGATCAGCACATCGTTCTCGCCACACAGATCAACGCGACGGAAGACGACCCCGCCGCCGACGGCATATACAAGGTCGGCACCATCGCCAGCGTATTGCAGCTGCTGAAGCTGCCCGACGGTACCGTGAAGGTTCTCGTCGAAGGAGCAGGGCGCGCGCGCATTGATGAATACGTGCCGAACGAGGATTATTACGAGGCGAGGATCACGGTCCTTCCCAACGAGATCGGAGACCGGATCGAGGCCGAGGCGCTGGCGCGTTCGGTGCTCAATGAGTTCGAGGGCTACGTCAAGCTCAACAAGAAGGTCTCCCCGGAAGTTGTGGCCGCCGTGTCACAGATCGAGGATCCGGCCAAGCTTGCCGATACCGTCGCGTCGCATCTTGCGGTGAAGGTGTCGGAGAAGCAGGAGATCCTTGAGCTTCCCACCGTGGCCGAGCGCCTTGAGCGCGTTCTGGGCCAGATGGAGAGCGAGATCTCCGTTCTGCAGGTCGAGAAGCGGATACGCACCCGCGTCAAGCGCCAGATGGAGAAGACGCAGCGCGAGTATTATCTGAATGAGCAGATGAAGGCCATTCAGAAGGAACTTGGCGACGAGGACGGGCGTGACGAGCTCGGCGAGCTCGAAGAGCGCATCAACAAGACGAAGCTGTCCAAGGAGGCCCGCGAAAAGGCATCGGCCGAGTTGAAGAAGCTGCGTCAGATGTCGCCGATGTCGGCCGAGGCCACGGTCGTGCGCAATTATCTCGACTGGATGCTGGGCATCCCATGGGGCAAGCGCTCCAAGGTCAAGAAGGATCTCAACGCGGCGCAGAACGTCCTCGATACCGATCATTTCGGTCTCGACAAGGTCAAGGAGCGCATCGTCGAGTATCTTGCCGTGCAGCAGCGCGCCAACAAGCTGACCGGTCCGATTCTCTGCCTTGTCGGCCCGCCGGGCGTGGGCAAGACCTCACTTGGCAAGTCGATCGCCCGTGCGACGGGGCGTGAATTCGTGCGCATGTCGCTGGGTGGCGTGCGTGACGAGGCTGAGATCCGCGGTCACCGGCGCACCTATATCGGCTCGCTGCCGGGCAAGATCATCCAGTCGATGCGCAAGGCGAAGACGATCAATCCGCTCATCCTGCTCGACGAGATCGACAAGATGGGCCAGGATTTCCGTGGCGATCCTTCTTCGGCACTGCTGGAAGTACTCGATCCCGAGCAGAATTCCACCTTCGCCGATCACTATCTGGAGGTTGAGTACGATCTGTCGAACGTGATGTTCGTCACTACGGCCAACACGCTCAACATTCCGGCGCCGTTGCTCGACCGTATGGAGACGATCCGCATCGCCGGTTACACCGAGGACGAGAAGCAGGAAATCGCGCGCCGCCACCTGATCCCGCAGGCCATCAAGAAGCATGGGCTCAAGGCCGAGGAATGGGCGATCGACGATAGCGGGCTGCTGCTGCTGATCCGGCGCTACACGCGGGAAGCGGGCGTGCGCAATCTCGAGCGCGAGCTTTCCAACCTCGTGCGCAAGGCCGTCAAGGAGATCCTCACGGAGAAGATCGAGAAGGTCGTCGTCACCGAATCCAACCTGTCCGATTATCTGGGCGCGCCGAAATATCGGTTCGGCGAGGTCGAGGCGGAGGACATGGTCGGCGTCGTCACCGGGCTCGCCTGGACCGAGGTCGGTGGCGAATTGCTGACGATCGAGGGCGTGATGATGCCCGGCAAGGGCAAGATGACCGTCACCGGTAATCTGCGTGACGTGATGAAGGAATCGATTTCCGCCGCGGCTTCCTATGTGCGTTCGCGGGCCATTGATTTCGGCATTGAGCCGCCATCCTTCGACAAGCGTGATATCCACGTGCACGTGCCGGAGGGCGCCACGCCCAAGGACGGGCCGTCTGCGGGTATCGCCATGGCGACGGCGATCGTGTCGATCCTTACCAGCATTGCCGTGCGGCGCGATATCGCCATGACTGGCGAAGTGACGCTGCGTGGGCGCGTGCTGCCGATCGGCGGCCTCAAGGAGAAGCTGCTCGCGGCCCTGCGTGGCGGCATCAAGAAGGTGCTGATCCCGGAAGAGAACGTGAAGGATCTCGCGGACGTGCCCGCCAACATCAAGGCCGGGCTGGAGATCGTTCCGGTCTCGCGGATGGAGCAGGTGCTTGAGCATGCGCTGGTGCGGATGCCCGAGGCGATCACCTGGGATGAGGCGACGCAGGCCGAGAAGGTCTCGACCGTGGTCGATGATGACAATCCGGGCATGGTCGCGCACTGAGCTGCGTCGGCTGTCCTGATGGAAGCGTATCGGGCGCGCTGTGGACGAATCGTCTGCGGCGCGTTCGCTTTTGCGGTGCAACTTTTGCACCCTGACGGTGCCTGATTGCGACACGATCCCGCCATCCCCCGATTTTCCGGCCCGAAATCCGGATTTCGACTTGCGATCACGCCTCGTTGCGGTATCACCGAAGGCATCGAAATGCCGTCTGGGCAAGGCTTCCGGTCGGTAGATCCAGTTGGAGGAAGATGCGATGAACAAAGGTGAGCTCGTCACCGCCATGTCCGAGAAGACCGGCCTGTCCAAGGCGCAGACCGGCGAAGCTCTGGACGCTGCTCTCGACACCATTCAGGAAGCCCTGTCCAAGGGCGACGAAGTGAAGATCGTCGGTTTCGGCACCTTCGCGGTGGCCCACCGTGCTGCTGGTGAAGCGCGCAACCCGCGCACCGGCGAGAAGGTCCAGGTCCCGGCCAGCAAGACGCCGAAGTTCAAGGCGGGTGCCGGCCTCAAGGATGCCGTCAACAAGTAATCAGATATCGGCGGCATGGATCAGTTGATCCATGCCTGTCGGGACCGGCCGGGGGTGCCCCGGTCGCGTCACGCGCGGAGAATGATCGCATCCCTGCCGGATTGCAGGTTTTGCGGCCTTCGTCACCGGAACGGCCTGCGGTCGCCCGGTTTGCGTTCCCGCTGAAGCGGGCAGGGCGGTTAGCTCAGTTGGTAGAGCATCTCGTTTACACCGAGAGGGTCGGCGGTTCGAGCCCGTCACCGCCCACCATATATTCCGCGTCGGTCATGATCGCATCCGCCATGAGGCGGTATTGCGTCGTCAGAAGCGATGTCCACTGATGTCCCCGCTCCTGGGCTGCCAATTGGCGCCAGCTGTACAGTCGGTTTGCGTACTCGAAGTGCAGGCTTTCCTCAGCGGCCTGCGCGTGCGCCGGCGCGAAAAACCCTACGGAATTCTGCGCCGGTTTTCGGGCCGTATAGTATAGGGCGCCGCGCAGAGCAGGGCCGCAGCGATGAAGGTCTTACGCAGATGGGGCAGACGAAACGGCATGGTGTTTCTTTGATCGATTCTAATACGATCAAAGAATGATTCATTATGGTTGATACAAATTAAATCATTGATTGTGTCGCGCCGCCGCCATCGCGGCTACCGGCGATCCGGGACCGTCATTTTCCAAATGGAGCCCTTCGGAGAAAGCCTCGGACGCGGGCGATTGAATCCCGCTCGCCTCCCGATAGAGCAAATTCGGCAGAGGAGCGGAAATGAACGCGCTCCCATCGTTTTCGATACCCATCCGGCTTTTCCGTTTGGCGGCGACCCGTGCATCGAAGGCCGGATCCGTAACATGCGGCTGGCCTGACGACGGGTGCCCCCCCCGCGCGGACACCGCCCCACGACATGATGTGGACGGGTGGGGGCGCCTGGCCGGATCGCGAAACGCCCGGCGGCTACCGTTTGCCCGGTGATTCTCTGAAAGGCAAGGCTCGCCACCTTGCAACTGCGATGTACAAGCTGTTGAAAAACGGCATGAAAGATCATTTTCATGCTTCTTTCGTCTTCGCATGATCCTATCTGGCGAGGGGGAGCGTCTTCGCGATTGTGCAAGGCGGGACGCTTCGCTATAAGGCACCCAAGCCGAGGGGGCAGCCGACGGCGCGCAGGCGCCGCAAGGGCGAACGACAAAGGATCACGATGACGAACACGGTTATCGAAACGTCCTATCGTCCGAGTGAGGACGAACCGTTCATGAACGAGCGCCAGCGCGAATATTTCCGGCGCAAGCTCATCCAATGGAAGCAGGACATTATCCGGGAAGCGGCAGTGACGTTGACCACGCTGCAGAACGAGAACGAGAATCATCCCGACATCGCCGATCGCGCCTCATCCGAAACGGATCGCGCGATCGAGTTACGCGCCCGCGATCGCCAGCGCAAGCTGATCGCGAAGATCGATGCCGCTCTGGCGCGGATCGAGGATGGCAGCTACGGCTACTGCGAAGAGACCGGCGAACCGATTTCTCTCAAGCGACTGGAAGCGCGGCCGATCGCCACCCTGTCGTTGGAGGCGCAGGAGGCTCACGAGCGCAATGAGCGGGTCCATCGTGACGATTGAGCGCGTCGTGATAAGGCGTTAAGCAGAGGGCGGATCGGGGGGTCTGCCGGTTTGACCCGGCATTCCGTCCATCGAGATCGGGTGCCGCAGGAGTGGAGGCAGGCCCGGTGAAGTGTGTTGCCGTCTGGCATGGCGCTGTGTCGCGATTATATTGGCGGGAATTCCTTGTTTTCGCCTCCTCGCGCCAATAGGTTTGTGCGTAACGAGGTTTGGTTGAACGCCTGAGGGCGTCCTGGGAGGTTGGTTATGAGCCCGAGTATTTGGCAAATCATCATCGTCGGCGTGCTGCTGGTCCTGCTATTCGGGCGCGGCAAGATCTCCGAAATGATGGGCGACGTGGCGAAGGGCATCAAGGCCTTCAAGAAGGGCATGAGCGAGGATGAAATCGCCGCTGCCGATGCCGAGGAGGAGAAGAAAGATCCCCCCAAGGCCATCGAGCATCAGAACACGGCGACTGCCGAGACCAAGGACAGCAAGGTCACGCAGAAGAAGGCGGGCTGAGTCCGGCCTATCCGATGCGGTGACGCGAGAGCGCGGTGAGATGCGGCATGCCGGGCATGCCGGTGATTCGCCGCGCAGGCTGTGAGGCGGCGGAGCATGTTGAATTTCAGCTGGATGGAGATTCTGCTGATCGGAGCGATCGCGCTGATCGTGATCGGCCCGAAAGAGCTGCCCGGTACGCTGCGTACGATCGGGCGCATGATCGGCAAGGTCCGGCGGCTGGCTTCCGATTTTCAGGGACAGTTCAACGAGGCGCTGCGTGAGGCTGATCTCGACCATGTCCGCAAGGATCTCGACAACCTCAACAAGCAGACGACCCGGGCGCTGAACCCGGCCAAATCCGTGCGCGATGAATTCAGAAGTGCGCGTGACGAGGTCAAGGGCGCGATCGACGGGACGGGGACGAACGCCGCCGATGCCGGCGCGGAAGAAGCCGCTGGCGCGGAGACTGCGGCAGCGCGTACGGCTGAAGCGAAAACCGGCGCATCCGCCGCAACGGGTCAAGCTGCGCAAGCGAAAGCGTCTTCCACCGAGACGTCTTCAGCCAAACCGCCTTCTGCCAAGTCGTCTTCTGCCAAGTCGTCTTCTGCCAAGTCGTCTTCTGCGAAGCGCTCTTCCAGCAAGCCTTCTGCTGAAAAATCCACCGCCTCCAAATCTGCCGGGAGCAAATCCGGCACGGCGAAGGCGGCGGGATCGAAATCTGCTACCGGCGCGGGCAAGCCCGCCTCCGCCAAATCCAGCGCCTCCAAATCCGCCGCCAAAGCGACCGCCAGGGAAGAGAGCAAGACGTGACGACGCATGTGGACGAGGACGAGATCGAAGCGTCCCGCGCGCCTCTCATCGAACATCTGATCGAGCTTCGTCAGCGCCTGATCCGGGCGATGATCGCCTTCGTGGTGATGTTCGTCTTCTGCTTCACCTTCGCGCGCACGATCTACAACATCCTCGTCCAGCCCTATGTGCAGGCGCTCGCCACGCCGGAGGAGGCGCGGATGATCTATACGCACGGGCTGGAATATTTCTTCACCCAGCTGCAGGTCGCCTTCTTCGGCGCCGCCTTCCTCGCTTTTCCCTATGTCGCGATGCAGATCTACAAGTTCATCGCGCCGGGGCTCTATAAAAACGAGCGCAACGCCTTCATCCCCTATCTCGTGGCGACACCGCTTCTCTTCGCGCTGGGCGCGGCGGTGGTCTATTTCGTTGCAATGCCGCTCTTGATGTATTTCTCGGTGGGCATGCAGCAGCTCGCTGCCGAGGGCCAGCCGATGATCGAATTCCTGCCCAAGGTGGGGGAATATCTGTCGCTGATCATGATGCTGATCTTCGCCTTCGGCATCGTGTTCCAGCTGCCGGTGGTGCTGACGCTGCTCGCGCGGGCCGGGCTCGTCGATTCGGATTATCTCAAGGCGAAGCGCAAATATGCGGTGGTGCTGGTCTTCATCGTGGCCGCGTTATTCACGCCGCCGGACGTGATCAGCCAGTTCGCCCTTGCGGTGCCGACGCTGCTTCTTTACGAGGCAAGCATCTTCTCCGTCAGGATGGTCGAGAAGAAGCGGGCGGAGGCCGAGGCCGCGCGCGACGCCGAGATCTGACGCAGCTGGCGTCGATCTGGCGAGGTCAGTCCCGGCCCCGAGTCGATGAGCCATGCACGATATCCGCGCGATCCGCGAAAACCCCGATGGATTCGATCAGGCGCTGATGCGCCGCGACAAGAGCTTCGCCGGCACCGCTGCCGGGGTCGTCGCGCTCGATGACGAGCGCCGACGCATCATCGGCGAATTGCAAACTCTTCAGGAGACGCGCAATGCGCGCTCGAAGGAGATCGGCAAGGCCAAGGCTGCCAAGGACGAGGCGCGGGCGCAGGAACTGATGGCGGAGGTCTCCGCCCTCAAGGAGCGCGCACCGGCGCTCGAAGCCGACCAGCGCCGTGTCGAGCGCGAAATCCATGAGGCGCTCGCGGCTTTGCCCAACCTGCCCGCTGACGAGACGCCAAATGGCGCGGACGAGGCTGATAATGTCGAGAGGAGCCGCTACGGCACGCCTCGCAAAGGCGAGGCGGCGCAGCATTTCGAGCTCGGCGAGGCCATGGGCCTGATGGATTTCGAAACGGCGGCCAAGCTCTCCGGCTCGCGCTTCGTCGTGACCAAGGGCCAGATCGCGCGGCTCGAGCGGGCGCTCGGCCAGTTCATGATCGATCTGCATACGGGCGCTCACGGCTATACCGAGGTCAACCCGCCGCTGCTGGTGCGCGACGAGGCGATGTTCGGCACGGCGCAATTGCCGAAGTTCCGTGATGATCAGTTCATGGGGTTCAGCGAGGGCACCCGCGCGGAGCTGCTGCACGAGGCTTTGGAGCATGCCGGAGAGGCGGATATCGCCGCTTTCCGCATCGGGGAGATCGATCTCGTCGGTCTCGTTGATCGGGTGCTCGCAGCCGCGCCGTCCAAGGAAGACCGCTGGCTCATCCCCACAGCCGAAGTCCCGCTCACCAATCTCGTGCGCGAATCGATCCTCGCCGAGGAAGAGCTGCCGCTGCGCTTCACCGCGCTGACGCCGTGCTTCCGGGCGGAAGCCGGCTCGGCGGGGCGCGATACGCGCGGCATGCTGCGCCAGCACCAGTTCTGGAAATGCGAGCTCGTCTCGATCACCGCGCCCGAGACCTCGCGCGACGAGCATGAGCGCATGCTCGCCTGCGCCGAGGCGGTGATGCAAAAGCTCGACATTCCCTACCGCGTCATGACGCTGTGTACCGGCGATATGGGTTTTGCCGCGCACAAGACCTACGATATCGAGGCTTGGCTGCCCGGCCAGCAGGCCTATCGCGAGATCTCCTCCTGCTCCGTCTGCGGCGATTTCCAGGCGCGGCGCATGGGCGCACGCTTCCGCCGAGACGGCAAGCCGCAATTCGTGCATACGCTCAACGGCTCCGGCGTCGCTGTGGGGCGCGCGCTGATCGCGGTGATGGAGAATTATCAGAACGCCGACGGCTCCGTCACGGTCCCGTCGGCACTCGCGCCCTATATGGGCGGGATCACCCGTATCGAAAGGCAGCCCTGAGACCATGCGCATCCTCTGCACCAATGACGACGGCATCCATGCTCCCGGCCTGAAGGCGCTGGAGGCGATCGCGCGGCAATTGTCGGACGACGTCATCGTCGTCGCGCCAGAGACGGACCAAAGCGGCGTCTCGCATTCGCTCTCGCTCAACGATCCGCTGCGCCTGCGCGAGATTTCCGAGCGTCACTACGCGGTGAAGGGCACGCCCACCGATTGCGTCATCATGGCGATGCGCTCGATCCTCGCCGATCGCAAGCCCGATCTGATTCTCTCCGGCGTCAATCGCGGCCAGAACGTCGCCGAGGATGTGAGCTATTCCGGCACCATCGCAGCGGCGATCGAGGGGACCATGCTCGGGGTGCGCTCCATCGCCCTGTCGCAGGCCTATGGGCCGGGCGGGCGTAACAAGGTGAAGTTCCAGACTGCCGAGCATCACGGGCCGGGTATCGTGCGCAAGCTGCTCGAGATGGAATGGCCACGCCATTCGCTGGTCAATGTGAACTTTCCCGATTGCGAGCCCGATGATGTCGTCGCCACCGTCGCGACCAATCAGGGCCTGCGCGACCAGGCCTTCCTCAAGATCGACGAGCGCGAGGATGGGCGCGGCAATCCGTATTACTGGATCGCCTTCGCAAAGACCGATTTCACCCCCGGCCATGGCACCGATCTGTGGGCGATCCGCAGCAAGCGCATTTCAATTACCCCGCTCAAGCTCGATTATACCGACGAGCCGACTCTCACGCAGTTCGCGCAAGTCTTTCGCTGAGCCGGTGAACCGTTGCCCTCACGAGCCGCGGCTCTCTCCGCCTTCCGCGATGAAGGTCTTCAACTCGTCGAGCGAGGCGAAGTGGTAATCGCCCTCCGGCGTTTTCGCGTCGATCGAGCCGTCGGCATACATGGTGTAGGTATTGCCCCCGGATTCGTAGGTGCCGATGACGTTGAGCTCCGGCGCGGGAGCGGCTTCTTCCGGTTCCGGCTCGGGAAACGGCGCAGGTTCAGGCTCGTGAGCAGGAACGGGCTCCGGCTCCGCCTCCGTTTGTGGGGTGGGTTCCGGCTCGGATTCGATCGCCGCAGGCAGGCGCTCCGGATCCGGGATGATCTCCGGTTCCTGATCGGGCAGGGCAGGGGCGTATTCCGGCTCTGCGGTCGCCGTCTGGGCCTCCAGAAGCGTGGCGAAGCGCTCTTGCTCCAGGGAGACGGCAGCCTCGTGCGAGACGGCCTGACCGGCTTGCAGATTCTGCGCGGCCTTCTCATCGGGTGCATCCGTCATGTCGGCCGAGAGCGCCGGGCGATCGACCTCTTCGTCATCCGGCAGGGCGGCAGCGGGTTTCTCCGACGAATGCTTCTCGACCGTGACGGGCTCGGAAACCTCCGGCGCGGCGCTTAATGGCTTTCGCGCATCGGGTGCGGGCGGAACCGTATTGGCAGGCGGGAATTGTGCGGGCGGCTCCGCGCCGACATGTTCGTGCGGCGTTGCGGCGGGTTGGAGATCTTCGGCGAACAGCGCATCGGCGACGGCATTGCGCAGCCCGTCCCCACTATCGGGCCTGTCGGCGAGCGGGTCGTCCCGCAAAGCGCCATCGCCGATATTGCTCTCAGGGAAGGATTGTGGCGCGAACGGGTCTGTGGCGTCGGGCACTTCGGCTTCGCGGGCTTCGGCTTCGCGCGCCTCGGCCTCCGCCGCGCGGGTGAGGAAATCATCGGCGGGGCTCGGCTGAGGCTCGGTCTCCGGCGTTTTCTCCGCCTCCGCCTCCGCCTCCGCTTGCGCCAGCGCGGTCTGCGGCAGCTGCGGATCGGGCAGCGCCTGTGCCTCGGCGGCCTCACCCTTATCGGTCGTATCGCCCTTATCCCCTCTGCCGGCGAAGGCGCCCTTCGCCTTGTCGAGCCCGGCGAGCGCCATGGCGGTTGCCCCGGTGAGCGGAGCGCCGGCGGATGTGCCCTCGGTGAGGCGGCTGCGGGCGGAACCGCTTCGCGCGAGTGCGCTTTCTGCAGGCGGCGTCGCCGGCATGCCGGAACCGGCCTGCGCGCGCAGGCTCGAAGCAAGCTTGCGCAGCGCACTCGCGAGGAAGGCGATGCCGGCGAGGATGACGCCGCCGGTTGCGACGATCACACCAGACAGCACCTGCGTCCAGCCGCGTTCCAGAATCACGATCTCCCAACCAGCGAAAGCGGAATAAATGCCGCCGAGGACCATCGCGGCGGCGACGCAGTACAACGCGATGATCATGCGAATCCTCGTCACGCGAAAAACAAACTTGCCCAAAGGTTAAAGCTCTCGGGCGCCTTTGCCAATGACGCAGCCTTGCGCAAAGGCGATCTGCGTCCCGCGCAAGCGAAAAATCAGGCCCGGATGCAACGGAATGCGGGGGTAACCGTTGCCGTGGCGTGCAATGGGGCTTACCTAAGCTTCGCAGTGCGCCCGCTTCGTGCGCGGCGAACCGAAATTCGAATCAGGAGAGGAAATCACCATGTCCTTCAGCCTTCCCGATCTGCCTTACGCCTATGACGCGCTTCAGCCCTACATGTCGGCCGAGACCCTCGAATATCATCACGACAAGCACCACAACACCTATGTCACCACCGGCAACAAGCTGCTGGAGGGCTCGGAATTCGAGGGCAAGAGCCTCGAAGAGATCGTGAAGGGCTCGCACGGCGTCAACCAGGCGCTGTTCAACAATGCCGGCCAGCACTTCAACCACCTGCATTTCTGGAACTGGATGAAGCCCAATGGCGGCGGCGCCATTCCCGGTGGGCTCGAGAAGAAGATCTCTGAGGATCTCGGTGGCGTCGACAAGATGAAGGAAGACTTCATCCAGGCCGGCGTGACGCAGTTCGGCTCCGGCTGGGCCTGGATCGCGGTCAAGAACGGCAAGCTCGAAATCATGAAGACGGCCAATGGCGAGAGCCCGCTGGTGCACGGTGCCACGCCGATCCTCGGCGTGGATGTGTGGGAGCACTCCTACTACATCGATTATCGCAACCGTCGCCCGGATTATCTGAAGGCCTTCATCGAGAATCTCGTCAATTGGGAATATGTCGAGAAGCTCTACAACGAGGCCGTCTGATCGCGCGATGACCCGGTCCCGGGGCGCATCCGCCTCCGCGAGAAAGCCCGCCGTCACGGCGGGCTTTTTTCTTTGTCCGCGGAGAATGATTTTTCCGCAGCCCCGCTTGCTTGCACGTGTCCGGCAATTACGATCAGCCGCCATGCCTGACACGACAACTGCGATCACATTGGCGCCCGGCCTCGTCTACCATCCGGGCTACCTTTCCCGCCCTGAGCAGGAAGCGCTCCTCGACGCGTTGCGGCAGGTGCTCCACGAGGCGCCGCTCTACACGCCGCGTATGCCGCGCTCCGGCAAGGCGTTCTCGGTGCGCATGACGAATTGCGGGCCACTTGGCTGGGTCGCCGATCAGGCCGGCTATCGCTACCAGCCGCACCACCCGGAGACGGGCAAACCCTGGCCTGACATGCCGCCGCGCGTGCTGCGCGCCTGGGAGGATCTCGCGGGCTATCCGCATCCGCCGGAGGCGTGTCTGGTCAATTATTACGCCGAAGCGGCAAAGATGGGGCTGCATCAGGATCGCGACGAGCAGGAGTTCGACGCCCCCGTCGTCTCGCTCTCGCTGGGCGATACCGCCGTCTTCCGTTACGGCAGCACGCAGCGCGGTGGCCCGACGAAATCGGTGAAGCTCGCCTCCGGCGATGCCATCGTCTTCGGCGGCGAATCGCGGCTGATCTTCCACGGCATTGACCGCTTGCAACGCGGCTCCTCGACACTGCTCCCCTACGGCGGTCGCATCAACCTCACCCTGCGCCGCGTGAGCGCGCCGGGTGGGTGAGGCATCACACCAGCCGGCTCTGCACCAGCGCGGCTTCGATGAAGCTCGCAAACAGCGGGTGCGGTTCGAAGGGGCGGGATTTCAGTTCCGGGTGGAACTGGACGCCGACGAACCAGGGATGATCGGCGAGCTCGACGATCTCGGGCAGGAGGCCGTCCGGCGAGAGGCCGGAGAAGAGCATGCCTTTCCTCTCGAGATCCTCGCGATAGGCGAGGTTGACCTCGTAGCGGTGGCGGTGGCGCTCGGAGATCGTCGTGGCGCCGTAGATCTGCGCCACTTTCGAGCCCGGCTTGAGCGCGGCGTCATAGGCGCCGAGCCGCATGGTGCCGCCGAGATCGCCCTGCGCGGCGCGTTTCTCGAGCTCGTTGCCGCGCAGCCATTCCGTCATCAGGCCGACGACGGGCTCGTCGGTCGGGCCGAACTCGCTTGATCCCGCTTTCTCGATTCCGGACAGCGCGCGCACCGCCTCGATCACCGCCATCTGCATGCCGAAGCAGATGCCCAGATACGGCGTCTGCCGCTCGCGGGCGAAGCGCGCCGCGCGGATCTTGCCCTCGGAGCCGCGATGGCCGAAGCCGCCGGGGACGAGGATGCCGTTGAGCCCTTCGAGGAAGGGGGCCGGGTCCTCGTGCTCGAAGACCTCGCTCTCGATCCATTCGAGATTGACCTTGACGCGGTTGGCGATGCCGCCATGCATCAGCGCCTCGATCAGCGATTTGTAGGCGTCCTTCAGCCCGGTATATTTGCCGACAATGCCGATCGTGACCTCGCCTTCCGGGTTGGCGATGCGCTGTGAGATCGTGGTCCAGCGCGTCAGATCCGGCTCCGGCTCTTCCTTGACGCCGAAGGCGGCGAGAACTTCGTCGTCGAGCCCTTCGGCATGATAGGAAAGTGGCACGTCGTAGATCGAGGGCGCGTCCTGCGCCTCGATCACCGCCGTCTCGCGGACATTGCAGAACAGTGCGAGCTTGCGCCGCTCATCCGGCGGGATCGGGCGGTCGCAGCGGCAGAGGAGGATGTCGGGCTGGATGCCGATGGAGCGCAGTTCGGCCACGGAATGCTGCGTCGGCTTCGTCTTGAGCTCGCCGGCGGAGGGGATGAAGGGCAGGAGCGTGAGATGCACGAAGATCGACTGGCCGCGATCGAGATCGTTGGAGAGCTGGCGGATAGCCTCGAAGAAGGGCAGGCCCTCGATATCGCCGACCGTGCCGCCGATCTCGACGAGGACGAAATCGTAATCCTCGTTTCCCGAGACCACGAATTCCTTGATGGCGTTGGTGACATGCGGAATCACCTGGATCGTGGCGCCGAGATAATCGCCGCGCCGCTCCTTGGTGATGATGTCGAGATAGATCCGCCCCGTGGTGATGTTGTCCTGCTTGGACGCCGGCACACCGGTGAAGCGCTCGTAATGGCCGAGATCGAGATCAGTCTCCGCACCATCGTCGGTGACGAAGACCTCGCCATGCTGATACGGGCTCATCGTGCCCGGATCGACGTTGAGATAAGGGTCGAGCTTGCGCAGCCTGACCTTGTAGCCGCGCGCCTGGAGCAGCGCCCCGAGAGCCGCCGAGGCGAGCCCCTTGCCGAGCGATGAAACCACGCCGCCGGTGATGAAAACGTACCGCGTCATGGACTGGTATCCATAATCGAGCCCCGACGATTCGCAAGCAGCGAATGCGTCATGCGGGCATCATCCACACAAAACAAAGGGGCCGGTCGCCCGGCCCCGCGAAGGCCCTGCCTTCCGACAATTCCCGCTCAGCGCGACTGCGGAACCTGAGGCGAGGCGGGTTCGTCGCCCTGCTGCTGCTGGAGTTGCTCCAGAATACCCGGTCCGGCGCCATCCGGTGCGGTTTCACCCGGCTGGGCGGGCGGGGCCGTGAGGCCGCCGGGAGCGTCGAAGACCGAAGTCGGCTGGCTTGCCTGACCGGCGAGGATCGCCAGCGTCAGGCTCGTTGCGAAGAAAGCCGCAGCCAGAATTGCCGTCGCACGCGTCAACGCACTGGCCGAGCCGCGCCCGGTCATGAAGCCACCCGGCCCGCCGCCGCCACCACCGCCACCGGCGCCCATACCGATGCCGCCTTCAGAGCGTTGCAACAGCACGACGCCTACGAGCGACAGCACGATAAGCAGATGGATGATGATGATGACCGTTTGCATGCTCTACCCTTCAGCGTCCTGCCCGCCGGTCCGATCGACCCACCGGCTTGCCGCAGGCCCGTCGATGCGCCGACATGAGACACACCAACGCGGCGATTCCACGGCAGGGCCGTGACCGCGACAACCTCCATATGCAATCGCAAAACCCGTCTGTCCAGCGCCGATCACGAAAAAAGCACACGCCCGCAGCCTCTCGGCCGCGGGCGTCGATCATGAACCGCTTACGCCTCACCCCTCACGCGGTCGGTTCATGAAATGCTGGATCATGTCATTCAGAAAACCACGCGCCAGAACCTCGGATTCCTTGACGAAGCGCAGGCGGTCGACATCGGAAGGCGGTAGCGGACTCTTCGCGGCGACCTCGTCGACGATCTTTTCCAGAATGTCGTTCATCAGGACCAGTTGCTCATTGGTGTCGAACAGGTCGTCGATCATCATGTTGCGCACGGGAAGCGATTGCAGATCGACATCGTGTTCCTGCTGGAGATGGTCGCGCACGACGCGTTCGGTCTCTGGTGTGACAGGTCCGCGATCATTCGCGCCCGGCTCGCCGAAGCTGCCGAAATCTCCCTGGTCCGGCGGAGCCGACATGCGGATGCGGCTCCAGTCGTTGTTATTTTCGACGGCAAGTTTGAATACGTCGATCATATCCGGATTGGCATGGGGCGTGAGATGTCCGTCAGCCGCGAAAATCGCACGACCGGCCGGATCCAGATGCGGGATCGTGTCCTGCGTCGGCGGTCGCGTTGTCGTGCGCGCGTGCCCGGTCGGCTCGTCTGCCTGCGGGGATGCGCCGTCCGTCAACGAATCGGGATACGCAGATGCCGACAGGTTCCCGTTATCAGTTTGTCCGGATTCCCGGTTCAATACGTAATCGGATCGCGCCGGCGCCGGTGTATATGTCCTTGCTTCCTCGTTGGCGATATGGCGGCTGAGCGACTGAAGCATGCTCATCTGTCGCGCGCTGTCGGGCGCGGGGGCTTCCGCGAACGTCCGAGCGAGATCGTTCGCCAGAGCGCCGACCATGGCGCCCGCTGAAGCGCCGGCATTTCCGACGAGCGGGCCTGGAATCGTCGTCGCAGGTGGCCCGCCGGTCTGTACCGGTGGCGCTCCCGCTCCGGAAGCCTGCATGGCCTGCGTGAAGGCCGGATCGCGCCAGACATTCGGCGACGCGCCGGCCTGCTCGGCAGCGCCGCCCGCCACATTCCGATTGCCGTTCCAGGCCCGCTCTGCCGCCGATGGCTGCGTCGCCATCTCGTTGCGCGGCTGAAACGACATCGTCATCAGTACCGACATGGAATGACCTCCAGATATCTTGTGCGCCTGAAGGTTGTGGCAACTTCCGATCAACATCAATGAATAAATGAATATAGCGCGCGGTAACCCGAAATTTACCTTAATAACGGGGCGACCGCCGGGCGGCCTCAGG
>Ga0102938_10000978_pt1 | contig 21697 bp, 17 predicted proteins | sample SalPonR2_B_D2_MG_FD_84516 | JGI IMG/M metagenome (GOLD analysis project Ga0102938, IMG submission 84516) | Salt pond soil microbial communities from South San Francisco under conditions of wetland restoration - Salt Pond MetaG R2_B_D2_MG | ecosystem: Environmental > Aquatic > Marine >... | reverse complement strand
TTCGGCGGCGCGCTGTCCGACGCGATCTCCATCGACCCGGCACACGATCCGCTGGTCTATGTCGGCGAGAAGTTCCACGGCGCTGCGGCGTTTGCGGTGCACGGGTTCGTGACCCCGGTGTTCTGGCTGGCCATGCTCGGGGTCGGCCTTGCGACCTGGATCTACCTGTTCCAGCCGTCGATCGCCGCGGCGGTCCGCAATCGCTTCGGCTGGCTGTACACCATCCTAGATCGCAAATACGGGTTCGACGAGTTCTACCAGACCGTGATCGTGGGCGGCGGCCTGAAGCTGGCCGGTTTCCTGTCGCGCAGAGGCGACCGGATGATCATCGACGGTTGGATCGTCCACGGGTCGGCGCGCCTGGTCGGCGCGGTGGCGACGCGCGTGCGCAACGTCCAGACCGGTTTCCTCTATCACTATGCATTCGCGATGATCATCGGCCTTGTGGCCCTGGTGTTCGCGTTCGTTCTGCTGAAGGGTTGAATCACAGATGGGTTTCATGAACTGGCCGCTGCTGAGCCTCCTCGTCTGGATCCCGGTGATCGCCGGTGCGGTCCTGCTGTTCGTTCCCGAAGCGCGTTCTTCGCTCGGCCGCGCGATCGCGCTGGTCGCCAGCCTCGTCTCGCTGGCGCTGGGTCTGGCCTTGCTGTCCGGCTTCGAGCTCGGTACGGCCGCCTACCAGTTCCAGGAGCGTACCGTCTGGATCGCCGCGTTCGACATCCACTACCACCTCGGAGTCGATGGGTTCTCGCTGCCGTTGATCGTGCTCACTGCGCTGACCACCGTGCTCGTGGTGATCGCCGCGGGCTCGGTAAGCCAGCGCGTGAATCAGTACCTGGGCGCCTTCCTGATCCTGTCGGGCCTGATGACCGGCATGTTCGCGGCGCTGGACGCGATGTTGTTCTACGTATTCTTCGAAGCGATGCTGGTCCCGATGTTCCTGATCATCGGGATCTGGGGCGGGCCCAACCGGATCTTCGCGACGATCAAGTTCTTCCTGTTCACCTTCTTCGGCTCGGTGTTCATGCTGATCGCGCTGATCTGGCTTTACCTGCAGGGCGGCAGTTTCGCGATCGCCGATCTGCACGCGCTGCCGATCGGTCTGGAGGCGCAGATCTGGGTGTTCCTGGCGTTCCTGATCGCGTTCGCGGTCAAGATCCCGATGTTTCCGGTCCATACCTGGTTGCCGGATGCCCACGTCGAGGCCCCGACCGGCGGCTCGGTGGTGCTGGCCGCGGTGATGCTGAAGATCGGCGGCTACGGGTTGATCCGCTTTTCACTGCCGATTGCGCCGGATGCCTCCAACGCACTGGACTGGCTGGTGATCGGCCTGTCGCTGGTCGCGATCGTCTACATCGGCTTCGTGGCGCTGGCCCAGAGCGACATGAAGAAGCTGATTGCCTACAGCTCGATCTCGCACATGGGCTTCGTGACGCTGGGGCTGTTCCTGGCCTTCGCGATTGCCCGCAACACCGGTGAACTGAGCGGGGCCGGCCTCGGCATTTCCGGAGCGATGGTCCAGATGATCTCCCACGGCTTCATCTCCGGCGCGATGTTCCTGGCCGTCGGCATTCTCTATGATCGGATGCATAGTCGGGAGATTGCCGATTACGGCGGCGTCGCCAACGTGATGCCATGGTTCGCGATGTTCGCGGTGTTCTTCTTCATGGCCAATTCGGGCCTTCCGGGCACCAGCGGCTTCGTCGGCGAATTCATGGTGATCCTGGCTGCGTTCAAGGCCAACCCCTGGTTCGCCTTCTTCGCGGCGATGACGCTGATCCTCGGCGCCAGCTACAGCCTGTGGCTGGTCAAGCGCGTGTTCTACGGGGAAGTCGGCAACGACAAGGTCGGCGAACTCCGCGACCTGAACGCCCGCGAATGGATCACGCTGACCGTGCTGGCGCTGCTGACGCTGGGCGTAGGCCTTTGGCCGTATCCGCTGATCGAACTCATGGAACCCTCCGTGGCCAACCTGGTTGACCACATCATGACAACGAAGGTCGACTGATGATTGTTTCGGAACTGCAGCTCGCGCTGCCGGAAATCTTCATTGCCGCGATGGCCTGCGTGGTCCTGATCGCGGACCTGTTCGTCTCCGACGAGCGCCGCGGGCTGACGCACTCGCTGGCGCTGCTGGTGCTGGCCTTCGCGGGCATCATCACGCTGCGTCTGATGATGCCCGCCGGCGAAACGGTCACGGCGTTCAGCGAGACCTTCGTGCGCGACCGCTTCGGCGACATCGTCAAGCTGTTCGGATACCTGGTGTTGATCGGCGTGTTCGTCTATTCCAAGCATTTCCTGCGCATGGCCGGCCTGTTCAAGGGCGAGTTCTATGCGCTGAGCCTGTTCGCGCTGCTCGGCGTCATGATCATGATCTCGGCGGCGAGCCTGTTGACCGTCTATCTCGGGCTGGAGCTGCTGGCGCTGTCGAGTTACGCCCTGGTCGCGCTGAACCGGGATTCGGCCCGCGGCGCCGAGGCGGCCATGAAGTACTTCATCCTCGGCTCGCTGGCTTCCGGCATCCTGCTGTTCGGCATGAGCCTGATCTATGGTGCAACCGGCTCGCTGGCGCTTTCCGAGATCTCCGGCGCGCTGGGCCAGGCCGCCTCGGGCGACGCGTTGCTGGCCTTCGGCCTGGTGTTCCTGGTCGTAGGTATCGCATTCAAGCTCGGTGCGGTGCCGTTCCACATGTGGCTTCCGGACGTCTACCACGGCGCGCCGGTGGCCGTCACTCTGCTGATTGCTTCGTTGCCCAAGCTCGGCTACCTGGCGCTGGCCATCCGCTTGCTGGCCGACGGCATGAGCGCAATGCACGAGGACTGGCAGGCCATGCTGGCGGTGCTGGCCGCGCTGTCGCTGGTGCTCGGCAACGTCGTGGCCATCGCGCAGACCAACATCAAGCGCATGCTCGCCTATTCGACCATCTCGCACGTCGGCTTCATCCTGCTCGGCCTGCTGGCCGCCTCGCCGGCAGGCTACGCAGCGGCGACGTTCTACACCCTGGTCTACACGCTGATGTCGGCCGGCGCCTTCGCCGTGATCATCCTGCTTTCGGTCAACGGTGTCGAGGCCGAGAACCTCGATGACTTCAAGGGTCTGAATGCACGCAGTCCGTGGTTCGCGCTGATGATGCTGATGCTGATGTTCTCGCTGGCCGGTATCCCGGTATTCGTCGGCTTCTTCGCCAAGTGGCAGGTCATCGCCGCGGCCATCGACGCCGGTTTCATGGGGTTGTCCATCCTGGCGGTGGTGACGGCCGTGATCGGTGCCTTCTACTACCTCCGGATCGTCAAGCTGATGTACTTCGACGAGCCGGAAACCTCGGCGCCGGTCCAGGCGCCGCTCGACTTCAAGGCCGTTCTTTCGATCAACGGCATCGCGATGCTGGCACTGGGGTTGTTCTCGGGCGGATTGATCAGTCTCTGCGTCAGCGCGTTCGCTTGAGGTATCGCGTAGTCGCGACGTGGTCCTGATTGCGCCTGATTGCCATGCATGGCTCCAGGCCTTCCGGTACGCAAGTGTTCGTGCCTGGATCGTCCTGATTGCTTCCCGGGGCTACAAGCGTTTCGCCATGCGGGCTGCGCCCGCTTTCTGGCGACCTCCTTTTGTCAGACGCCACAACAGGAGGCTAAAGGACTGTCTACAGGCAGGGAAGAACCCGGAGTGGCTCTCGGACTACGAATTCGGCCCGGTCGTGTCGACCTGCCCGGGCTGGTTCCGGCTGCAGGGTACAGTGGTTGAAGGAACCCTTGGGCGAAGCCAGGGTTCGACAGCAACGCCGTGGTTCGAGAAAACCTCTAATCAGAAAGCAACAACCGACAACAGATCGTGGGTTTCTTGAACCTTGCCGACGACAACGATCCGGCTTCGCTAAGGGTTCCCCATCTCTGTACCCTGCAAGCCCTTCCATCTCCACGGCACCCACCGATTTTCGGCGCCGCTACCCCCTCCGGAGGGCAAACCCCCTCCCTTCGCCCAGGGGTGTAGAACAGCGCTTTTGCCGTGTTTGTCGCGTCTGACAAAAGGAGGTCGCCCGCAAGCGCGAAGTGCGCGGCGAAACGCTTGTAGCCCAACCAATCAGAAACGCCCGATCCAGGCAAACCCACCCGCGCAGCGAACCGCCCATCACAAGGCAACCCCGATTCGACCACGTCCATCCCGTGGCGAAACACGTCCAGACTCACCATGGAACGCCCGCCTTCGCGAAAGGCCACCGGCCCGGCACGACTTTATCGAGAACCCAGGAGTATTCGACGAAAACGTCAGCGCGACCACCGGCCGCCGCTGATCCGCTCGATGCCGGCCAGGTCCCGCCGGCTGGCGACCGCTTCGAACCCGGCGGTTATCAGCAGTTCGCGCACGGTCGCGGCCTGGTCGTGGCCGTGTTCCAGCCACAGCCAGCCGCCCGGCACCAGCCGTTCGGTCGCCTGGTCGACCAGGCGCCGGATCAGGGCCAGGCCGTCGTTCTCGTCGGTCAGGGCGGTTCTCGGTTCGAAGCGGAGGTCGCCGCGGTCGAGGTGGGGGTCGCCGCTGGCCACGTAGGGCGGGTTGCTGACGATGGCGTCGAACGGCCCGTCGACGCCGTCGAGCAGGTCGGTCCGGTGCCAGCGGACGTGGGCGCAATCGAGTCGGTCCCGGTTGCGCTCGGCCACGGCCAGTGCGTCGCCGGCGATGTCGGTGCCGACGATGTGCCAGTCGGGCCGCTCGCAGGCCAGGGTCAGGGCGATGCAGCCGGAGCCGGTGCCGACATCGACGACCCGCGCAGGCCCCGCCGGGAGAACGTCCAGCGCGGCTTCGACGAGGTGCTCGGTTTCCGGGCGCGGGATCAGGACGGCCGGTGAGACCTCGAAGTCGCGGCCGTAGAATTCGCGCCGGCCGAGGAGGTAGGCCATCGGTTCGCCGCGCGCGCGCCGCGCCAGCAGGATTTTCAGGAGTTCGGCGCGCTCGGCCGGCGGGCGGTGGTCCTCGTGCGCGAAGACCCAGGCGGTGGTGCGGTCCAGGGCGTGGGCTGCCAGGTGCCTTCGCTCGGAGATCGGCAACGAGGCGCCATTGCGCTCGAGGAGCGTGCCGAGGGATTCCGGCCCGGCGTCGGCCGGCTGCGGATTCCCCGGCTCAGACGATCGAGTGGTGCTCACCGGAAGGCGCCGGAGTTGCGCGGCCTGGCTTGCCTCGGAAGAATCCGATCACGTCATCGGCGATCAGGTACAGGATCGGGATCAGCGCCAGCGTGATCAGTGTTGCGAAGACGATGCCGAAGGCCAGCGAAATCGCCATCGGCACGACGCTCTGGGCCTGGAGGCTGCGTTCGAAGAAGACGATCGGCGCCAGGCCGAGGAACGTGGTCGCCGAGGTCAGGATGATCGGCCGGAAGCGTGCGCGCGCACCCTTCAGCGCGGCATCGATCAACGATTCGCCCTGCTTGCGATGGTGGTTGACGAAATCGACGAGGATCAGACTGTCGTTGACGACCACGCCGGCCAGCGCGACGATGCCGAAGATGCTGATCATGCTGACGGGGAAGCCGAGGACGAGGTGTCCGAACACCGCACCGATGATCCCGAACGGAATCACCGACATGATCAGCAGCGGCTGGATGTAGGAGCGCAACGGAATGGCGATCAGCGCGTAGATCATGAACAGCGCGAAGACCGTGCCCAGGATCAGTTGACGGGTGATGTCCTGCAGCGCGCGGGTCTGGCCCGAAAGGCGTACATCGACCCCGGCGTGTCCGGCCAGGATCTCGGGCAGGATGTTCTGGCGCAGGTCGCTGATGATCGCGCCGGGCTCGGCCAGTTCCTTGTCGACCCGTGCGGTGATGCTGATCGCGCGCTCGCCGTTGTAGCGGCGGATGGCCGATGGACTGGTGCCTTCGACGATCTCGGCCACCGCGCGGAACGGGACCTCGTCGCCGGACGGCGTGCGGATCCGCATGTCCTCGAGGTATTCCTCGGAGGTCCGCTGCTCGCGCGGGTAGCGGACCATGACGCGGACGTCGTCCTCGCCGCGCTGGATGCGCTGGACTTCCTCGCCAAAGAAGGCCTGACGGACCTGCCGGCCCAGCGTCTGCTGGCTCAGGCCCAGGACCTCGGCTTCCGGTTTGATCCGGATCTGCAGCTCGCGCAGGCCGCCCTCGAAGCTGTTGCGGATGTCGTAGGTGCCCTCGAACTCGCCGATCGCGGTCTCCAGTTCGGCCGCGGCCGAGGCCAGCTGACCGATGTCGCTGCCGACGAGCTGGAACGAGATGTCCGGACTGTTGCCGCCGGGCCCCCCCGGCCCGCCGATCTGCAGCGCACGAGCGCCGATGATCTGGCCGGTCTCCTCGCGCCAGCGCCGTTCGATGTCGGTCACGCCCAGGCGTGGATCGTCGGTCTTGTGCAGTTCGACCAGGAGATTGCCGGAGGTCTCCGAACCGGCCCACATATAGCGGGTGCGAACGACGGGACCGTCGAGGTCGAACTCCTCCTGCATCTGCCGGTCGACCCGCGCAAGCGACTCTGACAGGTGATCCAGCGCCTGATGAGTGACTTCGGCCGGCGTGCCTTCATTCATCTGCAGCTCGACGCGCATGAAATCGCCGGCGACGTCGGGGAAGAAAGCCACCCGCACGAAGGGGCCGGCGACGAAGCCGATCGAGACGATGAGCACGGCGATGAAAGCAGCCAGCGCGGTGTAGCGCTGCTTGAGCATCGCGCGCAGGGCCGGCAGGTAGACCCGGTCGGCGGCCTGGTGCATGCCTTCGGCGATCCGGCGCTGGATGCGGACCAGGATGTTCGGATCGGAGTCACCGCGCGGCCTGACCTTCATATGCGCCAGGTGGGCCGGCAGGATCAGCTTGGATTCGATCAGCGACATGAGCAGCGCGATGACCACGACCCAGCCGATCGGCGCGAAGAACTGGCCGGACACGCCGTCGACCATCAGGATGGGCGCGAAGGCCGCGATCGTGGTCAACACGCCGAAGGTGGCGGGCACGGCGACTTTCATCGTGCCGTTGACGACGTTCTCTGCCGAGTGGCCGTGGGCGCGGATTTCCGTGTAGGCCGACTCGCCGATGACGATCGCATCATCGACCACGATGCCCAGCACGACCAGGAAACCGAACAGGCTGATCAGGTTGATCGTCACGCCGACCAGCGGCAGCGCCAGCATGGTGCCGGCAAAGGCGACAAGCAGCCCGACCATGACCCAGAACGCCAGCTTCAGGCGCAGGAACAGGGTCAGCATCAGGAAGACCAGGAACGCGCCGGCCAGCAGGTTCTTGGTCATCATGCCCAGCCGGTCCTTGAGGTAGTAGGCCGAATCGGCCCACCAGGCGACGCTGACGCCGTCGGGCAGGGTCTGCTGGCGCTGCTCGATGAACGTCCTCACGGCCTCGGAGGCCGCCAGCGCGTCCTGGCCGCCGGTGCTGACGACCCGGATGCCGATGGCCGGCTGCCCGTTGTGACGAGCGTAGCGTTCGCTCTCGACGAATCCGTCGTTGATTTCGGCGATGTCCGACAAGACGATCCGCGAGCCGTCCGGGTTGCTGCGGATGACGATGTCGAGGAAGTCCCGGCCGACGTAGGCCTGGCCGACCGTGCGCACCAGCACATCGCCGCCGGAGGACTCGATCCGGCCTCCGGGCAGGTCCAGCGACGAGGCGCGCACGGCGCTGGCGACTTCGGCCAGGGTCAGGCCGTAGGCCCGCAGCGTTTGTTCACGCACCTCGATGCCGATCTCGTACGGCCGTGCGCCGAGCAGGTCCGCCTGGGCCACGTCGGGCAGGGCGATGATCTCGTTTCGCATCTGCCGGGCGACTTCCTTCAGCGTTCGCTCGGGCACCTGGCCGAAGACGCTGACGAAGATCACTTCCTGGCTGAATGCGGCCCGGTTGTAGATCGGACGCTCGGTCTCGGCCGGGAAGGTGGCGATCGAGTCGACGCGATTCTTGACCTCGTCGAGCACCTGCAGCACGTCGTATTCGGTCAGCACGTCGATCCGGACCGAGCCGGAGCCCTCGCGCGCCGTGGAGATCACCTCGTCGATCCCCTCGACATCCTCGACGGCCTCCTCGATCTTGATCAGTACGCCCTGCTCGACGTCCTTCGGCGTGCCGCCTCGGTACGGGACGGTCACCGTGATCGTGTCGAGCTCGATGCGCGGCTGGACTTCCTTGGTGATGCTGATCGCAGACCAGACGCCGCCGGCAACCAGTCCGGCCATCAGCAGGTTGGCCGCAACCGCGTTGTGGGCGAACCAGGCGATCAGATTGCCGTACCAGCCGCGATTCATTCGGGATCGTCCGCGTTGGCCGCCGTGCTCGCCGCCAGTTCATCGGCCGGCAGGATCTGCAGCCGGGGCGCGGCGGGCTCGGCCTCACGGACCCGCAGATTCAGGCCGGGTACCGGGGCCGGGATCGCCGTCGTCACGATCCGGTCGTCGGGCCCGATGCCGTTGTCGATGTAGATGCGATCGGGGGTGCGGCGAACGACGTCGACGGTCAGCACCTGCAGCTGGTCGTCAGCATCGGCCACGTAGACCTGGTTGCCGCCATGGACGGCTTCGGTCGGCACGATGACCAGGCCTTCCGCCGAGCGACCGGGCACGGCCGCGTTGACATAGGTGCCGACCGGCAGGGCCGGCTGCTGGCTGTCCGGTTCGAGTGCATACGGGTCACGAATTTCGGCCACCACGTAGGTCAGGCGCGTGTTCTCGTCGACCACGCCCTCGGTTCGCACCAGCGTGGCCGGCCAGGAGGCGTCCCGGCCGGCAACCGTCGCGGTCAGCGTTACCGGGCGCCGGAATCCTTCGCGTTCGGCCCGGTTCGGCAGGTCGAGAAACGACAGGTCGCGATCCGACATCGGCAGCCGTATTTCGGCCACGTCGGTCGCAAACGCAACGCCGAGCGTGGTGCCCGGGGTGACGTACTGGCCGAGATCGGTATTGCGGTCGACGACCATGCCGTCGTAGGGCAAGCGAATCCGGGTTCGTTCGAGGTCGCGCCGGGCGCGCATCACGGCGGCTTCCCGGGCCTGTACCTCGGCCTCGGCGCGAGCGACCTGCGGCAGACGCAGCGCCAGGTCGCTGGGCGCGCGCGCGTCGTCGTACAGCCGTCGGAAGTCCTCGCGTGCGGCGTCCGAGCGAGCCTGTTCGTCGGCCAGCGTGGCGCGCGCGGCGGCCAGTTCGGCCTCGGCGGCCAGCAGCGCCGCCTCGTAATCGCTGGGGTCGATCCGGGCCAGGTCCTCGCCAGCTTCGAAAAGGCCGCCGGCGATGAAGGCGTCGGACATCCAGACGATCGGGCCGGAGACTTCCGAGACCACCGTCGTGCGGGTCTTCGGCTGGACCGTGCCCTGGGCCTCGATCGTGAAGCGCTCCCGGCTGATCGCCGGCCGGATCGCCTCGACCAGCATCGCGGCCTGTTCGGGCGCGCGGCGCTCCGGGCGTTCGTTCTTGGCCAGCATCATCGCGAAGATCAGGATCGCGGCGACGAGGATGGCCAGGGGCAGCAGGATGCGGAAACGTCGTGACATGAAGAATGGGCCCGTGATTCAGCGACGGAATTCGATAATGCGCGGATTGTTTCACGCCTCGGTGAGGCCTTAGAAGTGCCGGAAGGCATAGACCGGCGGCTGCGCCCACGTCCTGCGCGCGGTCGGTACGCTACACTGTTGGCCGCTTTCAACCTGCGACCTCAAGGCATGCATTCCCGTCCGAAGCCCGACGGCATCCAGCTCAAGACCCCCGACGAGATCGAGACCATGCGCGTGGCCGGCCAGCAGGCGGCCAGCGTGCTGGCGATGCTCCGCGAACACGTCCGGCCCGGGATCACCACCGGCGAGCTGGACGCCATCGCACACGCCTACATCGTCGACGAACTGAAGGGGATTCCGGCGCCGCTGAACTACCGCGGGTTCCCGAAGTCGATCTGCACGTCGGTCAACCACGTGGTCTGCCACGGAATTCCCGGTGACCGCGTGCTGAAGGATGGCGACATCGTCAACATCGACGTGACCGTCATTCAGGACGGCTGGCACGGCGACACCAGCAAGATGTTCTACGTCGGCGAGCCGTCGATCAAGGCGCGACGGATCTGCGAGGTGGCCCACCAGGCGATGATCACCGGCATCGAGATGGTCCGGCCCGGCGTCACGCTCGGCGACATCGGCGACGCTATCCAGCGCTATGCCGAGGGACAGCGCTGCTCGGTGGTCCGGGAATACTGCGGCCACGGCATCGGGCGCGTGTTCCACGAGCCGCCGCAGGTCCTGCACTATCGGCCGCGCGGCCTTCGACCGGACCAGGACGTGGTGCTGGAACCCGGTATGACCTTCACCATCGAGCCGATGATCAACCTCGGCAAGCCCGGCACCCGGCTGCTGGCGGACGGCTGGACCGTGCTGACCAAGGACCGGAGCCTGTCGGCCCAGTGGGAGCACACGATGGCCGTTACCGACGACGGCGTCGACGTGCTGACCCGGTTGCCCGACGACCCGTTGTGATCGACCGCCTGCTGGCCCCGCCGGCATCCCGCAATTGCCTCGACCTGCAGGCGCTGCAGGCCATCGAATCGTCCGCCGACGCGCTGTCGCGGGAGCTGGGCGCGGCCCGCCGCCGCGCCGACGCCGTGCTGGCCGAAGCCTTCGCCGCCGGCACCGACGTGCGTCAACTCGTCCACGCCCGGGCCTGGGTCATCGAGCAGCTCGTACTCACCGCGTGGCAGGCGCTGATCCCGGACGACGAACAGCTGGATCTGCTCGCCGTCGGCGGCTTCGGCCGCGGCGAGATGCACCCGCATTCCGACACCGATCTGCTGATCCTGCGGCCCGACCCGGACGGCGGCCCGATCGCCGCGCTGGAAGATTTCATCCGCGTGCTGTGGGATGCCGACCTGCACCCCGGCCACGGCGTGAGGACCGTCGAGGAATGCGTGCTGGCCGCGCGCGACGACGTCGGCGTGGCAACCAACCTGATGGAATCGCGCCTGCTCGAAGGCGCCGGCGGCCTGTTCCGGGCCATGCGCGCAGCGACCGATGCACCGGCGCTGTGGCCGGCCAACCGGTTCTTCAGCGCCAAGTTCGACGAGCAGCAGCAGCGCCACGACCAGTACGAGGACACCGTCTACAACCTGGAGCCCGACCTCAAGAGCGGCCCCGGCGGATTGCGCGACGTGCAGATGATCGCCTGGGTCACCCACCGTCACTTCGGGACCTCGACGCTGCACGGACTGGTCGAGCACGATTTCCTGACCGAGCGCGAGCACGAGGAGCTGGTCGCGTCCCGTAACCGGCTGTGGGCGATCCGCTGGGCCTTGCACGAGATCGCCGGGCGGGCCGAAGAGCGGCTGTTGTTCGACTATCAGCGCAAGCTCGCGGCCCGGTTCGGTTTCGACGATCCGGACGGCAACGCGGCGGTCGAGGCCTTCATGCAGACCTACTACCGCACCGTGATGCGCATCGAGCGCTTGAACGAACAGCTGCTCCAGATCTTCGAAGAAGAGCTGCTGGCCGGCCGCAAGCACCTGCCGTCGTACGCCATCGACGACACCTTCCGCGTCACCCACGGCTACCTCGAACTGGTCGACGACCAGGCCTTCGTGCGCCGCCCCGAGCTGCTGATCGCGCTGTTCCTGGTGTTGTCCGACGACGAGCGCATCCGCGGCGTCCGGGCCTCGACGATCCGGCTGATCCGCGAGCACCTGTACCTGATCGACGATGATTTCCGAGCCGATCCGCGCGCGCTCGGCCTGTTCCTCGATCTGCTTCGGCGGGAACGGCGGGTGTATTCCCAGCTCGAGCGCATGAGCCGCTACGGCGTGTTGGCCGCGTTGCTGCCGGCGTTCGGCGCGATCACCGGCCGGATGCAGTTCGACCTGTTCCACGTCTACACCGTGGATCAGCACATCCTGTTCGTCATCCGTAACCTTCGCCGCATCGCGGCGGGCAAGTACCCCGAGGCCTTCGGTCACGCACGGACGGTCTTCCAGCGCATCCAGCGCCCGGAAGTGCTGTACCTGGCCGCGCTGTTCCACGACATCGCCAAGGGTCGCGGCGGCGACCACTCCGAGCTCGGTGCCGACGACGCCCGGGCGTTCCTCGGTCGGCTGGACATGCCGCAGGAAGACCGTGATCTGGTCGTCTGGATGGTCGAGGACCACCTGCTGATGTCGATGACCGCCCAGCGCCGCGACATCACCGATCCGAGCGTGATCGACGAATTCGCCCGCAAGGTGGTCAATCAGCGCCGGCTGGAGCACCTGTACGTGCTGACCGTGGCAGACATCGCCGCAACGCGGCCCAAGCTGTGGAATTCCTGGAAGGACTCGCTGCTCTGGGAGTTGTTCAATGCCGCCACGGAGCGGCTGGCCGAGGGCGAGGCGGAACTGCAGGATCGCGCCGGGCTGGCCGCAGACGTACGCGCGGGTGCGCGGGCGCAACTGCTCGACGATGGCGGTTCGGTCGAGGCGGTCGATGCACTGTTCGAGGACCTGGCCGACGACGGGCTGGCGCGGCTCGACGCCGACCAGCTGGCGTGGTCGGCCGGACGGGTGCTGAAGGCCGACCGGCGGCCGTTCGTGGCCTGCCGCAGCCTGCCGGAAAAGGGCATCAGCGAGGTGTTCGTCTACGCCGATGATTTCGACGGGCTGTTCGCGATCACTGCGCGCGAGTTCGACCGCATGGAACTGAACGTGCTCGCCGCCCGGGTGGCGACAACCCGCAACCACCGGAGCTGGAACATCTTCCAGCTGATGGACGCCAACGGCCGGGCGCTGAACGTCTCGGACACCGCTCGACTCGAGCGGGCGCTGTCCGAACAACTGGTCTGTCGCGACATCCGCGCGCTGCCGGGCCGGCCGATTCCGCGCCGACTGCGCCATTTCCTGACCCGCGCCGACATCGCGATGGAGCCGGCCGGCGAACTGACCCGCCTGGAGATCGCCACCACCGACCGGCCCGGCCTGCTGTCGGCCATCGCCGAGGCGCTGCTGGCCGCCGACCTGCGGCTGCACGACGCACGCGTGGCGACCTTCGGGCAGCGCGTCGAGGACGTGTTCACGATTTCGCGCCGGGACGGCGGCGCTCTGGACGAGGCCCGCGCCCGCGACCTCGAAGCCCGGCTGCGCGAGCGGCTGGATCCGGCCGACCGCCGGCCGGCCCCGGAAACCGACGAGACCAAATAGATGACAATCGACTACACCCACCACCAGGCCCTCATCGAGCAGACCTGGGCAACCCGCGACGAACTGGCCCCGGGCCGCTACCCCACCGATCTTCGCGACGGCATCGACGCCGTGCTGGCCGGGCTGGAGCGCGGCGCGCTGCGCGTGGCCACGCCCGGCGAAGGCGGCTGGGAGGTGCACGAGTGGCTGAAGCAGGCGATCCTGCTGCATTTCCGCATCACCGCCAACCGGGTCATGCACGATGGTGCACGGCGCTATTTCGACAAGGTCGGGCTGCGTTTCGCCGGCGACGACGACCCGGTCGAGAACAGCGGCGCCCGGCTGGTGCCGGATGCGACCGTGCGGCAGGGGGCGCATATCGCGCCCGATGCGGTGCTGATGCCGAGCTACGTCAACATCGGCGCCTGGGTCGGTCCCGGAAGCATGATCGACACCTGGGCGACGGTCGGTTCCTGCGCCCAGATCGGGGCGGGGGTCCACCTGTCCGGCGGCGCCGGCATCGGCGGCGTGCTCGAACCACTGCAGGCCCAGCCGACCATCATCGAAGACGGCTGTTTCATCGGTGCCCGCAGTGAAGTCGTCGAAGGCGTCATCGTCGAGGCCGGCGCGGTCATCGGCATGGGCGTGTTCATCGGTCAGAGCACCCGGATCTACAACCGCGAGACCGGTGAAATCACGACCGGCCGGGTGCCGGCCGGTGCGGTCGTCGTTGCCGGCAGCCTGCCGGCCGCCGACGGCAGTCACAGTCTGAATGCGGCGATCATCGTCAAACAGGTCGACGCCAGGACCCGCGCGAAGACCTCGGTCAATGAACTGCTGCGCGCAGCGCGCTCGAACTGAGGGAGTCGCGAATGAAGATCTACGGCATCAAGAACTGCGACACCTGTCGCAAGGCGCGGAGCTGGCTGGACGAGCAGGGTGCGACGGCCGAATGGGTGGACCTGCGCGAGAATGGCGTCTCGCCGGCGGACCTCGAGCGCTGGCTGGACGCGGTCGGCCCCGAGACGCTGGTCAACCGCCGCTCGACGACCTGGCGTCAGCTGGCCGAAGACGAGCGGCCGGTCATGGACGCCGAGGCCGTGCTGCCGGTGCTCGAGGTCCACCCGACGCTGATCAAGCGCCCGGTGTTCGAGCGCGACGGCGAGGTCCGGGTCGGCTTCACGCCGGCGGTCCGCGACTGGTTGACGGGGACATGAGCGACGTCGTCGAACTGACCCGGGCGCTGATCGAGCGGGCCTCGGTCACCCCGGACGACGCCGGCTGCCAGGACCTGCTGGCCGATCGGCTGGCGCTGGCCGGCATGGACGTCCAGCGGCTGCGGTTCGGTGACGTCGATAACCTGCTCGCGCGGCACGGGCGGGGAGCCCCCCACCTGCTGCTACTCGGCCACACCGACGTCGTCCCCCCGGGCCCCGAATCGGCCTGGTCGTCGCCGCCGTTCGAACCGATCGAGCGCGACGGCATGCTGTACGGGCGGGGCGCCGCCGACATGAAAGGCTCGGTGGCCGCGATGGTGGTTGCCGTGGAGACCTTTCTCGCCGATCATCCGGACCACGCCGGCACGCTGTCGCTGCTGATGACCTCCGACGAGGAAGGGCCGGCCGTCGACGGCACGGTGAAGGTCGTCGAACTGCTGGCCGAGCGCGGCGAGCTGCCGGATCATGTGCTGGTCGGCGAGCCGTCGAGTTCATCCACGCTCGGCGACGTCGTCCGCGTCGGCCGACGCGGCAGCCTGCAGGCGGTGCTCCGGGTCCGAGGCGTGCAGGGTCACACCGCCTACGCCGATCCGGCCGACAATCCGGTCCATCGCGTCGCGCCGCTGATGGCCGCGCTGACCGCGATGCGGTTCGACGACGGCGATGCGGCGTTCCCGCCGACCCGATTGCAGGTGTCCAACGTCCGCGCCGGCACCGGGGCGGAGAACGTCACGCCCGGCGAGGTCGAGATCCGCTTCAATCTGCGCCACAACCCGAATTCTCCGGCCGACGCGCTGGAGGCCCGGATCCTGGCGCTGATCGAAGAGCATGCGCCCGGCAGCTGGTCGCTGGACTGGAGAATCTCCGGTGCGCCGTTCGGTCCGGCGCGCGGCGCGCTGGTCGAGGCCGTGCGGGCCGGCTGTCGCGATGCGCTCGACGTCGACCCGAAGCGCGATACCGGCGGCGGCACCAGCGACGGCCGTTTCTTCGGCCCGCGCGGCATCGAGGTGGTCGAACTGGGTCCGGTCAATCGGACCATCCACCAGGTCGACGAGTGCATCGCACTGGACGACCTGGCACGCCTGCCGGCGGTGTATCGCGGGGTGATCGATCGGCTGCTGGCGTCGGCGTCCTGATCGTGCCGGCGCTACACTCGCCTCCATGAACGCCGGAGACCGCCGATGCGCGTCGTGATCGTGATCCTGATCGGGCTGCTGCTGCTGCTCCAGGTCGAGCTGTGGCGCCAGTACGGCCAGATCGGCGAGCTTGGTCGCCAGGTCGAGGCCCAGCTGGAGCAGAACGAGGGCCTGCGCGAGCGCAACGACGCGCTGGCCGCCGAGGTCGCCGACCTGAAGAGCGGTCTGGATGCCGTCGAGGAGCGCGCCCGCGCCGAGCTGGGCCTGGTCCGGGACGGTGAACGGTTCTACCTGGTGGTCGATCCCGAGGACCTGCCGGACGGCCAGAGCGAAGCGCTGCGCCGACTCGAATCGCTGCCCGGCGAAACCGGCGCAACCGACGGCAACCCACCCCCGGATGGTCCTCCGGCGGCCGATCCGGCGAGTCCCGCCGGGGCCGAAGCGCTCCCGGTCCCGCCGGACGATGGCTGAGTTCGCCTGGGGTGGACCGGCCGGTCGCGGGCGTATTCGCGAACGCCCGGAGGATTTCCGCGTGGTCGAGGACACCGGGTACACGCCCAGCGGCGACGGCGAGCACCTCTGGCTGGAGATCGAAAAGCGCGAGATGAACACGCTGGACGTGGCCCGCGCTCTGGCCGAACACGCCGGCGTGCCGCTGCGCGCGATCGGTTTCGCAGGTCTGAAGGATCGCAACGCGCTGACCCGCCAGCCGTTCACGATCCAGCTGCCCGGGCGGGCCGATCCCGACGTTTCGGCCTGGTCCGATGCGCGGATGCAGGTGCGGTCGGTGACTCGCCACGCCCGCAAGATCCAGCGCGGCCGGCTGGCCGGCAACCGGTTCGAGCTCACCGTGCGCCGGATCGAGGGCGACCGGGCCGCGATCGAGGACCGGCTGGCCCGGATCGCGACCGGCGGCGTGCCGAACGGCTTCGGCGAGCAGCGCTTCGGCGGCAACAACATCGCTCGGGCCTATCGCCTGTTCCGCGGCGAACTGCGGCGCAAGCCGTCGAAGGCCAAGCGCGGCTTCTACCTGTCCGCGGCGCGGTCGTTGATCTTCAACAAGGTGCTCGAAGCCCGGCTTGTCGACGGCAGCTGGGGTCGGCTCGAGCCCGGCGAGCTGGTGATGCTCGACGGCAGCCGCTCCTGCTTCCTGGCCGAAACGGTCGACGCCGATCTGGCCGCCCGCGCAGAGCGGCTGGACGTCCATCCCAGTGGTCCGATGGTCGGCCGCGATGGGCCGGCGCCGACCGGCGCGGTCGCGGCTCTGGAGCGACCGGTTCTCGAGGCCCACGCCGAACTGGTCGAGGGGCTGGTCCGGTTCGGCCTGTCCGGCGAGCGGCGGCCGCTACGCATGCGCGTACTGGAGCTGGAGTGGTGCTGGAACGGCGGCGACGAACTGAAGCTGACCTTCGGCCTGCGTTCCGGCTGCTACGCTACGGCCGTGCTGCGGGAAGTGCTTGACTATACTGATGCCAGCCACGATCTGAAGGCTTCATGAACGTTCGGACGCATCGATGATCTACCGACTGAAAGCCGCTTCCGGCCCGCTGACCGGCCGGACCTTCGACATCGGCGATGGCCTGGTACTGGGGTCTGCCGGGGAGGCCGATATCCGTGACGCAGGGCTGGCGCCCCGTCACGCGGTGATCCGGCCGGACGGCGGCGGGCTGGTCCTCGAGGCCGAGGACCGGGTCGAGATTAACGGCGAGCCGGTCGACCGACGCGGCCTCGAATCCGGCGACGAGATCCGCCTGGGCACGTTGCGCTTCGTGCTGCAGGCCCCGGGCCTGAAACCTGCACGCGTGCTCGAGCCGGTCGCGCCGGAGCGATCCGGCGTCGGCGCGGCGGGTTGGCTGGTCGCAGCGCTGGTCGCGGCCGCGGCGGCCACCGCCGGCTGGTGGTGGCTCGCCGGGCCGGGTGCGGGGCCGGCCGGATGAGCGCGAGCGTGCTGGAGGCCGGGCCGGCCGGCGACTGGCGCCTGTGCGTCGCGCCGATGATGGACTGGACCGATCGGCACTGCCGGTTCTTCCACCGGCTGCTCGCGCCTTCGGCGCGGCTGTACACCGAAATGGTGACCACCGGCGCCATCCTCCACGGCGATCGCGATTACCTGCTGGGCTTCGGCCCGGCAGAACACCCGGTGGCGCTCCAACTCGGCGGGTCGGAGCCCGAAGAGCTGGCCGCCGCGGCGCGGATCGGCGCCGAGTGGGGATACGACGAGATCAATCTCAACTGCGGCTGCCCGTCGGACCGGGTCCAGAAAGGGCGATTCGGCGCCTGCCTGATGCTCGAGCCGGAGCGCGTACGCGACGGTCTGGCGGCGATGCGTGAGGCGGTCGACGTGCCGGTCACGGTCAAGACGCGGATCGGCGTCGACGATCACGACAGCGAGGCCTTCCTCCATCGATTCGTCGAAGTCGTGGCCGAAAGCGGCATCGATACGCTGATCGTGCATGCCCGGAAGGCCTGGCTGAGCGGACTCAGCCCGAAGCAGAACCGCGAAATCCCGCCGCTGGACCACGATCGCGTGGGCCGGCTGAAACTGGCGTTTCCGGGCCTCCGGGTGGTGCTGAACGGTGGGCTGATCGAAGTCGACGCTTCGCGGGCGGCCCTGGATCGCTTCGACGGCGTCATGCTCGGTCGCGCGGCGTACCAGACGCCGTGGCTCCTTGCCGAGCTGCAGGAGGCGCTGGCGCCCGGCACCGCGCCGAAGTGCCGGGCCGACGTGGTCGAGCAAATGGTCGGCTACGCCGCGCGGGCGCAGGCCGAACGCGGCGTGCGGCTGCAGGCCATCGGCCGACACATGCTTGGGTTGTTCCACGGACAGCCGGGCGCCCGCGGCTGGCGGCGCGGATTGAGCCAGAACATGCACCGCGACGGTGCCGGTCCGGCCCTGCTGCGGGCGTTCCTGCCGGCCACGGCACGGACCGAGGTCGAGGCGGCGGTCGGCTGACGCGCCGGTCTGTTTCAAAGCCGTGATCCTATTGACACGGCGCAGTAAACCCTCTAACATTCTCGTTCTTCGGCAGACCGCCAATCGCGCGGTCTGTCGTTTGTTTTCTAAAGGTTTGGAAAAAATGGCGACGATCAATCAGCTGGTCCGCAAACCGCGGCGCCCGAAACAGTACAAGTCGAACGTGCCGGCCCTCGAGGCCTCGCCGCAGAAGCGCGGCGTCTGCACGCGCGTATACACGACCACCCCGAAGAAGCCGAACTCTGCGCTTCGCAAGGTGGCGCGTGTGCGCCTGACCAATGGCTACGAGGTCACCAGCTACATCGGCGGCGAAGGCCACAACCTTCAGGAGCACTCGGTCGTGCTGATCCGCGGCGGTCGAGTCAAGGACCTGCCGGGTGTGCGTTACCACACCGTGCGCGGCAGCCTCGACACCGCCGGTGTCTCGGATCGCCGCCAGGGCCGTTCCAAGTACGGCGCCAAGAAACCGAAGGGTTGATCGAACCCAGTCACTGACTACGGAATTTTTCTATGTCCCGCAAGCATTCCAATTTCCAGCGCGACGTCCTGCCGGACCCGAAGTTCGGCAGCGAGCTGCTGACCCGGTTCATCAACATGGTGATGATGGACGGCAAGAAGTCGGTCGCCGAGCGCATCGTCTACGGTGCGATCGACGAGATCGAAGCCAGGGGTCATGCCGATCCGATCGAGCTGATCGAGAAGGCGCTGGACGCGGTTGCTCCGGCCGTCGAGGTCAAGTCGCGCCGCGTCGGTGGTGCGACCTATCAGGTGCCGGTCGAAGTTCGTCCGCGTCGCCGTCAGACGCTGGCCATGCGCTGGATCATCGACTTCGCCCGCAAGCGCGGCGAGAAGTCGATGCCGAAGCGTCTCGCCGGCGAACTGCTGGATGCGTCGGAAGAGCGCGGTAATGCCGTGAAGAAGCGGGAAGACATCCATCGCATGGCCGAAGCCAACAAGGCTTTCGCCCACTACCGCTGGTAAGTCCGGGAACAGATCGTGCCGCGCAAGACATCAATCGAACGCTACCGGAATATCGGGATCATGGCCCATATCGATGCGGGCAAGACCACGACGACGGAGCGCATCCTGTTCTACACGGGCATCTCGCACAAGATCGGCGAGGTGCACGACGGTAATGCCGTGATGGACTGGATGGAGCAGGAGCAGGAGCGCGGCATCACGATCACTTCGGCCGCGACGACCTGTTTCTGGAACGGCATGGACAACGATTGGCCGGAGTATCGGATCAACATCATCGATACCCCGGGGCATGTCGACTTCACGATCGAGGTCGAGCGCTCGCTGCGCGTGCTCGACGGTGCCGTGGCCGTGTTCTGCGCGGTCGGCGGGGTCGAGCCGCAGTCCGAGACCGTGTGGCGCCAGGGCAACAAGTACGAAGTGCCGCGCATGGCGTTCGTCAACAAGATGGATCGGACCGGCGCGAACTTCGAGCGCGTGGTCGGCCAGATCAAGGATCGCCTCGGTGCGCGTCCCGTGCCGATCCAGATTCCGATCGGCGCCGAAGAGGATTTCGAGGGCGTGATCGACCTGGTCAAGATGAAGGCCATCTACTGGGATACCGAGAACATGGGTACGACCTATGAGGCTCGTGACATCCCGGCCGAGTTGGTCGATGAAGCGCAGGCTGCGCTCGAGTTCATGATCGAGTCTGCCGCCGAAGGCTCCGAGGAGCTGATGGAGAAGTACCTGGAAGGCGGCGAATTGACCCAGGAAGAGATCATTTCGGGTCTGCGCGCAGGTACCCTGAACAACGAAATCGTTCCGGTACTGTGCGGCACCGCATTCAAGAACAAGGGCGTTCAGGCGCTGCTCGACGCGATCGTGCAGTACATGCCCGCGCCGACCGAGGTGAAGGCCATTCGAGGCGTCCTCGAGAATGAAGAAGAAGGAATTCGCAAGTCCAACGACGAAGAGCCGTTCGCGGCCCTGGCGTTCAAGATCGCAACTGATCCGTTCGTCGGTTCGCTGACGTTCTTCCGCGTTTATTCCGGCGTGATCAGCGCCGGCGATACCGTGCTCAATCCGATCAAGGGCAAGAAGGAGCGGATCGGGCGCCTGCTGCAGATGCACTCGAACTCCCGCGAGGAGCTCAAGGAAGTGCGCGCCGGCGACATCGCCGCAGCGGTCGGTCTGAAGGACGTGACCACCGGCGATACGCTATGCGATCCGTCCGACGTCATCACGCTGGAACGGATGGAGTTCCCGGAGCCGGTGATTGCCGTAGCCGTGGAGCCAAGGACCAAGAGCGACCAGGAAAAGATGGGCATTGCGCTGCAGAAGCTGGCGCAGGAAGATCCGTCGTTCCGTGTTCATACCGACGAGGAGTCGGGTCAGACGATCATTTCCGGGATGGGCGAGCTTCATCTCGACATCATCGTCGATCGCATGAAGCGCGAGTTCAAGGTCGAGGCCAACGTCGGCAAGCCGCAGGTCTCGTATCGCGAGACGATCCGCAAGGGCGTCGAAGCCGAAGGAAAGTTCGTTCGCCAGTCCGGCGGCCGGGGCCAGTACGGCCACGTGAAGATTCGCCTGGAGCCGCAGGAAGAGGGCGAAGGGTTCGAGTTCGTCAACGAGATCGTCGGTGGCGTGGTGCCGAAGGACTACATCGGTTCGGTCGCCAAAGGTATCGAAGAGCAGCTGCAGAATGGCTGCCTGGCCGGCTTCCCGATGGTCGACGTCAAGGCGACCCTGTTCGACGGCTCGTACCACGAAGTCGACTCGTCGGAAATGGCGTTCAAGATCGCCGGCTCGATGGCCGTCAGGGACGGTGCGCTGAAGGCCAGCCCGGTCCTGCTCGAGCCGATCATGAAGGTCGAGGCCGTCACGCCGGAAGATTACATGGGTGACGTCATGGGCGACCTGAACCGTCGCCGGGGCCTTGTCCAGGGCATGGAAGACACGGTTTCGGGCAAGACCATCCGAGCCCATGTGCCGTTGTCCGAAATGTTCGGCTACGCGACCGACCTGCGTTCGATGACGCAGGGTCGCGCGAACTATTCGATGGAGTTCCTGCACTACGCCGAGGCCCCGAGCAGCGTGGCCGACGAAATCATCAAGAAAACCGCATAAGAACGCGAGAGGAATCGTTCCAATGTCCAAGGCTAAATTCGAACGTACGAAGCCGCACGTGAACGTGGGCACGATTGGTCACGTCGACCACGGCAAGACCACGCTGACGGCGGCGCTGACGAAGGTCTGCGCGGAAGCGCGCGGC
>Ga0102938_10000977_pt1 | contig 21700 bp, 16 predicted proteins | sample SalPonR2_B_D2_MG_FD_84516 | JGI IMG/M metagenome (GOLD analysis project Ga0102938, IMG submission 84516) | Salt pond soil microbial communities from South San Francisco under conditions of wetland restoration - Salt Pond MetaG R2_B_D2_MG | ecosystem: Environmental > Aquatic > Marine >... | reverse complement strand
GACAATCGACGTTTTCCGGGTTGGTGAAATCGTAGCTGTTGTCCTTCCAGCCGTAACCGACGTGGCATTGCGTACAACGCGCTTCATTGGTGTCGGTGGCGATGCAGAAATTGTTGATCAGATCGCGCTTGCCGAGAATCATGCCTTCCAGGCCATCGATGTTTTCGACCTTGCCGGCCCACTTGAAGTGACCGGAATCCAGCATCTGGGTGCCAGCTTCCTCGTGGCACTGCAGGCAGGACGCCGTGCCTTCGTAAGGCTGGTCGTCGAAAAACTGTTCGTGAACATCGATCCCGTTCATTTCGGCTTGCTGCACGACATCGGCAACCGAGAATGTCGAGTCACCCGAAGCATCGGCGGCGGATGTGAAAACCGGGATCATCACCAAGGCAAGCAGGCCGGGCAACAGAATGCGGGCTGGTCTATGGCGAGGAGGCGGGGGTTCGAAGGTATAGACGTCGTTCATGACTTCTCCTTTGCATGCGACGTGGAGGTAGGCGGAGGTGTCCCCATGGACGCATGCATTATTCCGCATTTATCTAAATTAGTATTTTATACATGTCATATATCTACATTAGAGAGGGAAATTTGACGGGCGGAAGGAAGATCGAGATTGCCAACAGATATTGAATGTTATAACATTACGTTCTCTACCAGGCATCAGGACACGCCCCGACAATGAGACACACTGCAATTTCCAGATCCGTTTCGCTGGCCCTTGCCAGCGGCTGGCTGTTCTCCGCGACTGTCGCCGCCCAGCAAGCCGAGCCCGAAGTGGTCGAGCTCGAAGCCATGGAGGTCAAGGTGCTTCCGCAGGGCGGCACCACGCTGGATTCGACCCGCCCGGTGCAGCTTCTGACCGGGGAGTACCTCGATGATCGCAAGGAGGCGACACTGGGCGAAACGCTTCAGGCCGAGCCCGGCATTCACAGCACGTACTTCGGGCCGGGGGCAGGCCGACCCATCATCCGCGGCCTGGGCGGCTCGCGCGTGCGAATCACCGAGGACGGCCTCAATTCGCTCGACGCCTCGGCGCTCAGCCCGGACCACGCCGTATCGGCCGAGCCGCTGCTGATCGACCGCATCGAAATCCTGCGCGGACCCTCCAACCTGCTCTACGGCTCGACCGCCAGCGCCGGCGTGGTCAATCTTGTCGACAATCGCATTCCCGAGCAGCGGCAGACATTCAGCGGGGCAGTCGAACTCCGCGCCGGCTCCGTCGCGGACGAACTCGCCGGCGTTGCGCGTCTGGACGGCGGATTCGATGCCTTCCAGTTTCATTTCGACGGTTTCAAGCGCGACACCAACGATTATGAAATTCCCGGCTACGCGCTGAGTCCCGAACTTCTTGCCGAGCTGGACGACGAAGAGCGGGAAGAACAGGTGCGCGGACGCCTGGCGAACAGCGCCCAGGAAAGCGAAGGCGGAACCATCGGATTTTCGCTGGTCGGCGACTGGGGATTCGCCGGGCTGGCCTACAAGCGCTTCGATACCGAGTACGGCATCCCGGGCGCCGGACATGCGCACGAAGAAGAACACGACGAGGAGCACGACGAAGAGCACGAGGGCGAAGAAGAGGGAGAAGAAAGCGTCAGCATCGGCCTGGAGCAGGAACGCTACGAATTCAAGGCCGGCCTGTATCAACCGGCAGACGGCATCGAGGAACTGAACTTCAAGCTGGTGACCAACGACTATCAGCATATCGAGTTCGAAGGTTCAGAGGTCGGCACCGTCTTCAACATCGACGCCATCGAGTGGCGTGCCGAGGCCCGGCACCGACCGATCGGCGGTCTGTCCGGCGTCGTCGGCGTGCAGTACGAGGACAACGACCTCGAGGCGATCGGCGAGGAAGCATTCGTGCCGCCGGCCAACACCGAATCGCTGGGCGTTTTCCTGGTGGAGGAATACGATCTGGATCCGTTCAAACTCTCCGCCGGGCTGCGCTACCAGAGCGACGAAGTCTCGCTGGCCGACGGGCTTGATGTCGACGGCGTTTCCAGCCGCGATTTCAGCTCGTTCTCGGTCAGCGCCGGCTCGCTGCTGCGGATTTCGGACCAATGGCAGGCAAGTCTGAACTGGCAGCGTTCGCAGCGCAGTCCGACCCAGGAGGAGCTGTTCGCAAATGGCCCGCATATCGCGACCCAGGCCTTCGAGATCGGCGATCCGACGCTCGGCAAGGAAACTTCCAACAACGTCGACTTCGGCATCCACAAGCACAGCGGCATGTTCCACGTCCGGCTCGACCTGTTCTACAACAACATCGACGACTTCGTTTTCCTTGCCAACACCGGCGGCGTTGAAGACGACCTGCCGGTGCAGGTCTGGAGCCAGGCAGACGCCAACTTCTGGGGCGCCGAGTTCGAGGCCAGCATGCTGTTCGAAGGCACCGCGGTTGGCGACCTGGAATGGCGGTTCTTCGCCGATTCGGTCGAAGCGGATCTGAAGGCGGGCAACGGCGAAGTACCAAGGCTGTCGCCGGGCCGGGTCGGGACAGGTCTCGACTGGCATCGCGGCAATCTTCGGGCCAACGTCAACTACCATCGCGTGTTCGAAGTCGACGAGGTGGCCGAATTCGAAACCCGAACCGGCGCCTACGACTCGCTCGGCGCCAACCTGACCTACCGCATTATGGTCGACGCCAGCGAAATCGAGTTGTTTCTCAAGGGCGACAACCTGCTCGATCAGACGCAACGCGTGCACACCTCCTTTCTCAAGGATTCTGCCCCTCGCCCCGGGCTCAACGTCACCGGCGGCGTGCGCGTCCGGTTCTGAGCTTCGGCGCTCGATGCTTCGTGAAACGGGCGGCCCCCTGGCCGCCCTTTTTTTCACCCGGCCGGGCTAAGCTCTGCAAATGGTCAAGACACGTTCGGTACGCATTCCCGAATTGCGCACGGATCCGGGCGTGCGGGCGCGCGTCGGCAACATCGATGAACTCGCCCGCTTCATTTCGAACCACCGAAAAATCGTGGTGCTGACCGGCGCGGGCTGCTCGACCGGCTCCGGCATTCCCGCCTACAGAGACGAGTCCGGCCGCTGGCGGCGCCGCCAGCCGATCTTCTACCAGGACTTCCTGGGCGACCCGGCCATGCAACGCCGTTACTGGGCCCGCAGCTTCTTCGGCTGGCGGGTGATGCAGCAGGCCGTACCCGGTCCGACCCATACCGCACTCGCATCCCTGGCCGATGCCGGCAGGCTGTCCGGCCTGGTCACCCAGAACGTCGACGGACTGCATCAACGGGCCGGCCATGCCGACGTCATCGAACTGCACGGCGGCCTGGAGCGGGTGCTTTGTCTGGACTGCGGCATGGGCAGTACCCGCGACGAACTCCAGGAACAGCTCGAGTTGCTGAATCCCGACTGGGCGCCGGAAGTGCTCGGCATCAATCCCGACGGTGACGCCGAACTGGACGAACGGGCCTACCCGGGCTTCCGGATCGCAAGCTGCAGCGATTGCGGGGGCGTCCTGAAGCCGGACGTCGTGTTCTTCGGCGAGTCGGTTCCCAGGCCTCGGCTGGCCGCCGCAGACCGGCTGGTCGACGATGCCGACGCGATGCTGATTGTCGGCACGTCGCTGGTGGTGTGGTCCGGCTTTCGCCTGGCGCGGCTTGCGACCGAACGCGGCATTCCGCTGGCAGCGGTCAACAACGGTCTGACCCGGGCCGACAGCATGCTGGCCTTCAAGCTGGAGGGCGACTGCGGTGAGGTCCTGGAGCAGGCCGTTGGTGGATTGCCGCGCTGATCAGGCGTCGTCCTCGAAGTCGGCCAGTTCGGTCTTCAGCCAGGCCCGCGCGCGCGTGAGGTCACGCGTGACCGTTCGGCTCGAGATCGACATGATCTCGGCGATTTCGTCGATCGAATAACCTGCGAAGAAGCGCGCGGTAATCACCTCGGCCATCCGTGGATTGCTCAGGCGTATCTGGTCGAGCACCTGTTCGATGGCCAGGGTGAGATCCGCGTCGTGCGTCTCGGTGACAGGCACCTGGTGGTCCTCGAAACTCGCATGAGGTTGACCGCCGCCACGCTTGGCCGATTGCTGGCGGCGCGCGTAGTCGAAAATCAGCTGGCGCATCACCATGGCGGCCAGCCGCTTGAGATGAAGCCGGTTCTCCACCTGCCGGGCGGCGTGATCGCGCAACTTCAGGCAAGCCTCGTGAACCAGCGCAGTGGTCTGCATCGTCAACCCGGCGCCGAGCTGGCGGCGCTGGTTGTGGCCGATCCGCTTGAGGTCGTCGTAGACCAGCGGCAGCACCTTGTCGAACAGTTCAGGGGTCTCGCGAACCTCGTTGAGCAGACGCGTCACTTCGTGCTCGGAAACAGGCTCGAAGTCGGGATCTGACGCCTTGTCGTTGTGACCATCGTTCATGCTTGATACCGTCTGCGCCTGTTGGACGAAGCATATCAGGATAAGCCCCTCGCCTTTCGCCGCACCTGTCAATACCGGAACCATCCGCCGCATCCGTGACGCGCATCGCAGAACAAATCGGGTGATCTTGCTATATTGCCGACCGAATCGGAATCAATCTGAGGTCAAGGGGTCCGCAACCGTGCTCGGCGCGTCGGCACGCAGATCGGTCGCGAGCTTCCTTGCCCGAGCCGTGGGAGCCGCATGTGCCTGAAATAATTCTGGAATTTTCCTTGAACCGATCGTCCGGCGTGCTTGCGGGCATTGTCGCTTCGCTGGCCCAGGCCGGCATCGAGCTCCAGAGCCAGAAACTGCAGCGCGCTCCCGAAGGTCGAGGCGGATGGCTGACGATCACCGGCACGGGGGAATCGCCGAGCCCGAACGTGCTGGCCGAGCGTCTCAACGGCACCAGGGGCGTCGAGAAGCTCATGCGCGTGATTGTCGACGGTGAAGCCGTGCTGGCGGAAGGCAAACCGCTGGACAACCAGATTCAGCCCGACGATCTCGCCGAACTCTCGGCCGGCAGCAGTGCCGACGCCGAACCGGAACCCGATGCGCCCGAGGCCCTGGCGCAGACGAACGATCCGCAGGAAACCCACGCCGGCGCGACGGACATCGAAGACCTGCCGATTCTTTCCGAGCCCGAAACCACAAAAGCCCCGCCCGCAGCGCCCGACGCCGAGCGCGGGGAGACGGAACCGGACGCCGCCGAAGAACCGATCGAGCAGGATCTTGCCACGGCGCTGGAAACCGGCGCGGAGCGCGTCGAGGCATCTGCGGCACCGGAGTTTGCGGCCGAGCCGACCGCGGAAAGCGATTTCGCCGAAGCACTGCGCGAGGAACCCGACAGCGCGGAAGACAACGCGACGTCGGGCGACGGCGACGAAGACGGCAACCCCGTCCAGGTCGGTGCCGTTCTCAGGCGCAGGCGTCGACGCAGGCGATAGCCGGGCAGCCGCCGGGCGCGGCAGACGATCCGGTCTGCACGGTCGCAAAACAGCGGCGGCGCCCGGGGTAGACTTGCGCCAGTCATTCGCGAGATCGCCGCCTTGGATCAACAGCAATTCCCCCATCTTTTCCAGCCGCTGGACCTCGGCTTCACGACGCTGCCGAACCGCCTCCTCATGGGTTCGATGCACACCGGTCTCGAGGACCGGGTCTGGAACTACGACAAGCTCACCGCCTATTTCGTCGCAAGGGCGCGCGGCGGCGTCGGGCTCATGGTGACCGGCGGCATCGCGCCCAACCGGCGCGGATCGCTGGCGCCGCTGGCCTCCAAGCTGACCAATCGCTGGGAAGTGCGACGTCACCGCAAGCTCACCTCGGCCGTGCACGAAGCCGACGGGCGCATCTGCATGCAGATCCTGCACGCCGGGCGCTACTCGTATCACCCGTTCTCGGTCGCGCCCAGCGCCATCCAGGCCCCGATCAACCCGTTCAAGCCCAGGGCACTTTCGGCTTCCGGCGTCGAGAAGCAGATAGGCGACTTCGTACGCTGTGCGAGGCTGTCGCAGAAAGCCGGCTACGACGGCGTCGAGGTCATGGGTTCGGAAGGCTATTTCATCAACCAGTTTCTCGTGCCGCGCACCAACCAGCGCACCGATGAATGGGGCGGTGCATTCGAAAACCGCATGCGCGTGCCGATTGAAATCGTCAGGCGCACGCGCGAAGCGGTGGGCCGGGATTTCATCATCATCTACCGACTGTCGATGCTGGACATGCTCGCCGACGGCAACAGCTTCGAAGAGGTCGTTCGACTGGGGAAGGCGATCGAAAAGGCCGGCGCCACGATCATCAACACCGGCATCGGCTGGCACGAAACGCGCATTCCGACAATCGCCACCTCGGTGCCGCGGGCGGCGTTTACCTGGGTCACGCGCAAGATGCGCGACGAGGTCTCGATTCCGCTGGTGACAACAAACCGAATCAACATGCCGGAGACGGCGGAGAAGGTTCTGGCCGACGGCGATGCCGACATGATCTCCATGGCAAGACCATTTCTGGCCGATCCGGACTGGGTGCTCAAGGCCGGTAGCGGCCGCGTCGACGAAATCAACACCTGCATCGCCTGCAACCAGGCCTGCCTGGACCACGTTTTCGAAAACAAGAAGGCCAGCTGCCTGGTCAACCCGCGTGCCGGCCGCGAGACCGAGCTGGTGATCGAGCCGGCCGACAGGCGGAAGAATATCGCGGTTGTCGGTGCCGGCCCGGCCGGTCTCGCCGCGGCCACGACCGCTGCGCAGCGCGGCCACAAGGTCACATTGTTCGATTCGGACCAGCGGATCGGCGGCCAGTTCAACATGGCCAAGCGCATTCCGGGCAAGGAAGAATTCGTCGAGACGCTGCGCTACTTCGGCCGCCTGATCGAGCTGCACGGCGTGCAGGTCCGCCTGGGCGCCCGGGTCGACCAGGCCGAACTGACCGCCGGCAAATTCGACGACATCATCGTTGCCACCGGCGTACTGCCGCGCGATCCGGGGATCGAAGGCCAGGACAACCCGATGGTGCTGAGCTACCTCGACGTGCTGAAAGGAAACAAGCCCGTGGGCCGGCGGGTCGCCGTCATCGGCGCCGGCGGCATCGGTTTCGACGTTTCCGAATTCCTGCTGCACGAAGACGTCCCGGCCGAGCCGGACCCGGACAAGGTCGACGTCAAGCGCTTCTTCGACGAATGGGGCGTGGACATGGACTTCGAAACCCGCGGCGGCGTCGAAGGCGTCGAACCCGATCGCACTGCCGCATCGCGCAGGATATGGATGACCCAGCGCAGCAAGGGCAAGCCCGGCGCCGGACTGGGCAAGACCACCGGCTGGATTCACCGGACCACGCTCAAGAACCACGGCGTCGAGATGCTTTCGAGCGTTGCCTACGACCGTATCGACGATTCCGGCCTGCACCTGACGATCCGCAAAAAGGACGGCAGCGAGGAAAAGCGCCTGCTCGAAGTCGACAACGTGGTGCTTTGCACCGGTCAGGTATCGGAGAACGCACTTTACGAAGCGCTGAAGGCGAGCGGCCAGCCGGTGCACCTGATCGGCGGCGCCAAGCTTGCCGCCGAACTCGACGCCAAGCGGGCGATCGACGAGGGCACGCGGCTGGCGGCCGGGTTGTAGGCTTGCGGCGAGCGTTGCCATGCAGCCGGCCTGCCCGGCCGGCGACAATTGACGTCCTCTGACGATTGCGCCCTCTCGCAGGAGCGGTCTCCAGGCCGCGATTGGGGCCGCCGCGATCGCGGCCTGGAGACCGCTCCTACAATCGTCCGGAACGACGAACCAATCGACAGCACGTTAAGCTACACCCATGAACCAGCACAGCCACCACAGCCACGACCATTCGGGCGGCCGCGCATTGCGGCGGGCTCTGTTGTTGACCCTCGGTTTTTCCGCCGTCGAATTCGTGGTCGGCTGGTGGGGCGGTTCGCTGGCGCTGATGGCAGATGCCGGCCACATGCTGACCGACTCGACCGCGCTCGGCCTGGCGGCACTGGCGGCCTGGATCGCCGCCCGACCGGCCGACCAGGACCATAGCTGGGGCCACGGACGGGCCGAGATCATCGCCGCGATGATCAACGGTGCGGCCATGCTGGTACTGGTAGGCGTGATTGTCTACAGCGCGATCGACCGCTTTCAGAATCCGGTCGAGATTCGCGGTGCCGCCGTGCTGGTGGTGGCGGCAATCGGCCTGATCATCAACCTCGCGGTACTCAAGGTGCTGCACGGCGGCGAGGGCAATCTCAACGTCAGGGGCGCCATCCTGCACGTAATGGGCGACCTGCTGGGTTCGGTCGCGGCGCTGGCTTCCGGCGTGGTGATCGTGCTGACCGGCTGGACGCCCATCGACCCGATTCTGTCGCTGTTGATCTGCACGCTGATTCTCATTGCCGCGCTGAGCCTGCTCAGGACCGCCCTGGGCGTCGTGATGGAGCGCGTGCCAATGCGCCTGGATCTCGAGCAGGTTCGAACCGCCATGACCGAGGTCGCCGGCGTGGTCGAGATTCACGACCTGCACATCTGGCAGATCAGCAGCGAGCGCGTGGCGCTGTCGGCGCATGTCGTGATGGACGACCTGGACGCGTGGCCGGACTTGCTGGCCCGCGTCAACGCGATGCTGCTCGATCGATTCGGCATCGATCACCCCACCCTGCAGCCCGAGCTGGCCAGAATCGGCGAGTGCTCACACGCCCACCCGCAGTGTCATGGCTGACACCAATCCTGAACGCTGCGCGCGATGAGACTGCTGGCCGTCGGTGACATGCACCTGGGGCGCGTTCCGGTCGCGCTGCCCGAAGGCCTCGCCGCAATGGCGCGCCTGCTGGGCCCGGAAACCGCCTGGCAGCGCTGCGTCGAACAGGCGATTTCGCTGGAGGTCGAAGCCGTGTTGCTGGCCGGCGACGTGGTCGACCGCGAACGCGACTTTTTCGCCGGCTACGCCTCGCTCAAGGCCGGGATCGAGAACCTGCTGGAACACGGCATCCGGGTTATCGCCGTGGCCGGCAACCACGACACCGAGGTATTGCCGCGGCTGGCCGACGCGCTGCCCGAGATGACACTGCTGGGGCGCGGTGGCGAATGGGAATGCCTGGCGTTGAGCGGCGGCTCGATCATCGGCTGGTCGTTCCCGGCCCGACGGGTTTCCCGATCGCCGCTGGAGACCTTTCCGCAGCGCGAACCGGCTCGGCCCTGCCTGGGGCTGCTGCACTGCGACCGCGACCAGGGCGACAGCGCCTATGCGCCGGTGCGTTCGGCCGAGCTCGAAGCCGCGCCGGTGGACGCCTGGCTGCTGGGGCACGTACACCAGCCGGATCTCTCCGATCGTCCGCGCCCGATCGGGTATCTCGGCTCGGTCAGCGCGCTGCGTGCAAGCGAAACCGGGCCGCGTGGGCCGTGGCTGATCGAGGTCGACGGGCGCTCGGTTCGCGCGAACCAGATTGCACTGGCGCCGCTGGCGTTCGACGCGCTCGACCTGGACGTGAGCGCCCTCGAGTCGCCCACCGGACTGGACGTCGCCATTCTGTCCGCCGGCAAGGCCCGGGTCGCCGCGCGCATTCAGGAAAACGCCCTGCCAGACGCGCTGGGCCTTCGCATCCGCCTGACCGGCGAACACCCGGCGATCTCGGCGGTGAACGATGCAGCGCGCGAAATCCTCGCGCAGCAACCGGTGTTCGAGGAATCCGGCTGCCGGGTATTCGTCGACAAGATAGACGTCGCCGTGACGGCGCCGCTGGACCTGGAAGCGCTGGCCCGCCAACCCGATCCGACCGGCGTGCTCGCGCGCGACCTGCTGCTGCTGGCGGGTCCGGACTGCGACGCCCGTCGACGACTGGTGGCAGAAGCGCGCGAACGCATCAAGTCCGCCGGCGCAAGCGCGGAACTGCAGCCTGTGGCCGGAGAGGTTTCGAACGACGAGGCCGCCGAGCGCCTGGTACGGATCGGTCATGCGGCCCTGGCGATGCTGCTGGAGCAGCGTCGATGAAGCTCGTCAGGCTCACGGTCGACAAGCTGCCCGGCATCGAGGACAGGCTTGAGCTTGCGCCCAGCCCCGACCGCGCAAGCGTGGTCGTCGGACCCAACGCTTCCGGGAAGACCAGCCTGATTCGCGCGCTGGCCGCTTTGCTGCAGCGGCGTCCGGACAACCGGCCGGTTCAGATCGAGGCCGAATTTGTCGACGGCGAGCACCGCATCAAGGGGAGCGCGATCGGTCAGGCACGCACCTGGTCGCTGGACGGTGTTGGCGTCGATCGCCCGGACTGGCCGGGCGACGAACAACTGGCCGCCTACCTGATCCGCGCCGATGAACTCGCCGACGCCGGATCCACCGAGCAGCAGTTCTCCGATGCACTGCGCCGGGTCATGGCCGGCGGCTTTGACCTGGACGCACTTGCCCGCACGTCACCTTTCGAAAAGCCCCCGGGTCCGAAGAAACTGGCCCGCGAGTTCGACCAGACCGAGCGCGCTTTGCAGGCGCTTGAAGCGCGCCATGCAGAACTGGCCGCGGATATCGACGGGCTCGAGTCGCTGCGGGAGCAACAGCGCGAAAGCATCGAGGCACAGCGCCGGCTGCAGGCCCAGAAACGGGCACTGGAATTGCTCGGCCTGGAGCAGCAAATGGCCGCCGCGCGCCAGGCGCTGGCGCGATTCCCCGAAGGCATGCACCGGCTGGACGGCCGGGAAGGCGAGCGGCTTGCGCGGCTGGACGAGGAAATAGAGCAACGTCGGCAGCGCCTTCGACGTACGCGCCAGAATCGCGCCGAGGCCGCACGGACGCTGGCAGGAATCGGCATCGAGGACATCGATACGCTGGAGGCCTTCGCCGCGGATCTCGCCGAGCATCGCCAGCAACTGCAGGCATTGGAACGCAAGCTTGCGGACACGCGGCAGCAGTACCGGGATCTCCAGCGCGCCCGCGAGACGGCGGCCCGCCGCGCCGGCCATCTCGAAGCTGAAGGCACGAATACGCTGGACGAGGCCGCACTGGACGGGCTGGAAAAGCTGGCCGAACGGGTCCGCGGCACGCAGGCCAATATCGAGGCGCTTGAAAGGGAAATCGGCTGGCGCGGCCGCCACGCGCCCGACCCGGACGAACTGGCAGACCTGGCCGCGGGTATAAGCGAACTGCGCGATTGGCTGGCATCGCCCTCGGTCTCGCCGGCCGGGTGGATACTGTGGGGCCTGCTGCTGGCCGGCGCTGCCGGGGCCGCGGGCTGGGCGTGGTTGGAGCTCCACCGGCCGCTTCTGGCCATGATTGCCGCCGCCGGGGGACTGATGCCGATCAGCCATCTCGCGTTGCTGGCTTCACGCGCAATCCGAAGCTCGCGGCATCGGCACCGGTTCGGGACCACCAGTCTCGACCCGCCGGCCCGCTGGCGACGGTCCGAAGTCGCACTCCGGCTGCAACAGCTCGAGGCCCGCCTGGCCGAACGTCTGCGCCAGAAAAGCGAAGCCGAGCGAAGCGACGAACTGATCGCCGAACTCGAACGTGCAAAAGCCAGTCTGGAGTCCGAACGGCGCCAGCTCGAAATGGCGGCCGACCGGCTGCAGGTGCGCACCGAATGGGTGATGGAGACCAGCGGCCAGCTGCGGCTGCGCGCGCTGCTGGAACTGCGCGCGGCCGAAGGCCATCTGGAACAAACGCGCGGCGCACTTGCCGATCGCGATCGGGAGATCGACGCGCTCGTCGAGCGCATCCGCACCGGTTTCGAGCAGGCCTCGCAACAGGCACCGTCCGAGATCAACGGAGAAACACTGGGCAGTTTCCTCAATCGACTCAATCCACGAATCATGGACGCGCGCAGCGCCCGCGATTCAATCGACAACGCCGGGGCCAGGCTGGGCGAGCTCGAAGACGAAATCGAACGACACGAAGCCGACCGGCGCGCATTGTTCGCAAACGCCGGCCTGGCCGACGACGATGGACGCGACCATCGAGACCAGCGCGACGCATTGCGCGACCGGCTGGGCCGATTGGACGAATGGCGCGACTTGCGCGACGAGCTGGCGGGAACAGAGAAGGCCCGGGGGGTTCATCTGGAGGCGCTGAGCCAGGACCGCGACTTGCTGGAAATGGCCGAAGCCCGCGATGAAGCCGGGCTGGTGCAACTCGGCGAGCGGCTGGCTGCGGACGCAGACCGGCGCGACGCGTTGGCCGAGCGCATCGCCACAATCGAAAGCGAACGCAAGGCAGCGCTGGAACAGCGTGAACTGGAGCGTTTGAACGCCGAGCGCGAACGGCTGCGGACCGAACTGGAAAAGTCCCTGGAATCACACCGCGACGCCGAGGCGGCGCAACTGCTGATAGCACGCGCGCGTACCGGCTACAGCCGCCAACACCAGCCGGCCCTGTTCACCCGCGCCCGCGAACTGTTCGCTCGCATGACCCGCACCCGCTTCGAGCTGACCTTCGACGGCGACCGGTTTGCCGCGCGCGACCAGGCCATGGCCGAGCATCGCAGCATCGCCGAGCTTTCCACCGCCACCCGCATCCAGTTGCTGCTGGCACTGAGACTGGCCTGGATCGACGAGGCCGAACGTGACCGGCCGGGCCTGCCGATCTTTCTCGACGAAGTGCTCGCAACGACCGATCCGGAGCGCTACCGTGCCGTGGTCGAGGCGCTGCAGGCCCTTGTACGCAGCGGACGGCAGGTGATTTACCTCTCGTCGCAACCGGCCGATGCCCAGGCCTGGCAGCGCTTCGCCGGCGAACCCGCGCCCGAGATCATCGAGCTCGCCACGAATACCCATGACGCGTTCGATTTCGAGCTGCCCGAAGCCCCGACCTGTCCCGCGCCGGACCTGGAAGCCGACGAATGGGCTGAACAGGCCGGCGTCGCACGGCTGCAGCCGTGGCGCGGCGGCGAAGCACTGGAACTGTTCCACCTGCTGCGCGACCGACTGGAAGACTTGAACGCGTTACGCGCCTTCGGCGTGATCACGCTTGGCCAGTTCGAACACGCCCGCGAGCTGGCGCTGGGCCTGCCGATTGAAGACGATACCGCGCAGCTGCTCGACCGACGCATCCGCGCCGCGCGCGCGTGGCTGGAGCGCTGGCGGCGCGGCCACGTGCCGCCGGTGAGCACGCGGGACCTGGTCGACTCGGACGCGATCTCGGAAACCTTCATCGAGTCGGTCGGCACGCTGAACCGCGAATTGGGCGGCGACGCCCGTGCGCTCGTCGAGGCGCTGCGCGACGGTCGGGTCGCGCGCTTCCGATCCGACAAGACCGATCAGCTGGAGGCGCACCTTGCCGCAGCCGGATTCCTGGACGACAAGCAGGCGCCGGGTCGGGCCGAGTTCATCGATACACTCGCCCGCGCCGGCGATCTCGACAATGCACACGCCGTCCGGCTGCAGCGCTGGCTTCAGGCGGCACTGAGCAGGCCCGGCGAAGAATAGCTCAGCGGTTCGCCGCCGGCATCGATCATCGCCTCGAGGTCGGCAGCCAGTTTCAGTTCGAAATCATCCGGATGTATGCCCAGCCGGAGCGGGCGTCCGCTGGCCTGCGCCAACACGCGGTTGACCCGATTGGAACCGCGCACCGTTACGCTCCGAAACGCTGTATCGGCCTCGAAACCGACCAGCGGCAGCCGGTGAAACCGCCTGCCGCGAGCATCGTAAACGCCGGCCAGCGTCTCGAACCGATCGAACGGCAGCCGATCCAGCAGGCGCCGGGGCACCGGCCCCATCGCCCACGCCGGCGGCACGTAAAGGGCGGGCTCGGGCAAGCCGTGATCACCGAACCAGCGATGATTCCCGAGCATCAGCCGCAGGATTTCCCGGCGTGAAAGCGCCAGGTGTTCGGCGGCCCTGCGCGAAATCAACGCGCTGTGCAGCCTGTGCTTCACGCCTCGGACATGTCGCACCTTGTGGCGCCAGCCATGCCCGGCCGGTTGCGCGCCCGCCGCCAGCATCGCGCGCAGGCGAGCCAGGTCCTGGTGCCGCCAGCCGGTGCCGGGAACGACCAGCAGCGTGACCGGCAGCAATCGGGCGGCGACCAGTCGATCGAAAATCCGCTCGACCCGATCCAGCGTCGCCGGCATCACGTCGTGAATGGACACCAGCAGCCTCATGGTTGCAGCAGGCGCCGCCATTGCGCAAGACTGTCGCGATTCAGCGCGCGAGCGGCCTGGCTGGCGCCCTCGGAAAGCGAAATTCGACGCGCATCGGGCCATGCGGCAACCTCGTCGAGCACTTGCCACAAGGGAGACTCGAGCTCGAATATGACCATATGCTCGGCGAGGCTGGGCCAATTGACGATGCCGCAGGTGTCGGTCACCACCGCAATCCGGCCGCGCCCCATGGCCTCCAGCGCGACGTTGCCGAACGACTCGAGCTCCGACGGCAGCACCAGCGCGTCGGCGGCGTCCATCTGTTGCAAGAGGGCCGGGCGCGTCAGCCATCCGAGGAAATCGAGATTTTCCAGCCTGTCGGCAGCCGCCTCCACCTGGGCTCTCAGCGGCCCGTCGCCAGCGATGACGAACCGGATCGCCGGCAGCCGCTCGGCGGCTTCGAGTACCGTGTGCAGGCGCTTCTCCATCGCCAGCCGACCGGCGAACAGCACCCGGCTCAACGTCGGCCTCGGGGGCACCGGAGGAGTTTCCAGCACCGACCCGGGCAACAGCGTGCCGATCCGGCTGACCTTGCGCGCACCCATCGATTCGGCCTGCTCGATCATCTGCGCCGAGTTGGCCAGCACATGGTCTGCGTACCGGAACATCAGCCGATCGACGACGCGGAAATAGCCGCGGCTGAACACCCGCAGCAGCGAGCGCTGGTACAGGTCGGTCACGCCGGCATAATCGGTGTGAAAACCGACGATCAGCCTGACGCCGAGCTTGCGCGCCCACCGCACGCCCAGCATCCCGTACGGGCCGGGCGTGGCAACGACAATCACCTGCGGTTCCAGGCGCGCCATGATTCTCTTGAATTCGCGCGGCGAGGGCACGAACACCTTCTGGGTCGAGTCGCCCGGCAGCGGAAAATGGAATCCGCCGCTGGCCGCGCCCCCGGGACAGACGAATACCGGCGCAAATCCATTGCCGTCGAGCTGGTCGATCAGGTCGGCGTAATAGGCGCCGACGCCATTGCGCTCGGGCATGGAATCGGACACGAACGCGACGCGAATCGGCTCGCCTGCGGGACGGCCGGCCTCAGACATCGGTGGCACCAGCCCGGTTGCGGCCGAACGATCGGTTTCGGTAAACGGCCGCGAATCGCGCTTCTATCGCTGACTCGGACAACCCGTATTCCTCCAGGGTGTAGACATGCTTCGAGCTGAATCGGCGCGATCGCCGGCCGGCTTCGACCAGCGCCGCATCGAACCCGGGCGATATGTCCAGCGCCAGCGCCGAAAACGACGCTCGAACGACAGACTCAAGATTGTCGCGCAGTTCGTCGTTGTCGATGACGACGATTCGTTCGGGACGGGCGCGGGCCATCGCTTCGAGGTGCAGATAGTAGAACGCCAGCTGTTCGCATAGCCGATCGCGCAGCGACGGGTCGATGCGATCGAAGCCCGCCGCGGCCAGTCCGGGCTCGATCGAGCTGAGCTGCGACGGGACGGTCTTTTTCGGGTCGCGCGTGGTTGCAAGCATGCGTGCGTCCGGAAAGGTTTCCAGCAGCGACCCGGCCATGCCGGAGAACGAGGCATTTTTCGACAGGAATCGCTTGTCCTTGCCGAAAACATACATGTGCTTTTGCACGCAGGCGCGGTAGAACCGCATCAGACGCCGCCGTTGCGCGTCGTCGACCTCGGTATCCAGGCGCGCAGTGCGCCAGAGCCAGTCTGCGCGCGGAAATACGACCACCAGGATGAAACACTGCATGACCGGCATCAGCGCGAGAAAGTCTTCTTCCGGCGCATCCATTGCGAATGGGTGAACATCATCCATGCCGGCCAGCAAGCGCCTGCCCAGCCAACCGCCGACGCGCCCGAACGGCCGCCCGACAAGACGATCCAGCCGGCCCAGACCAAGCAGCAGCATTCGGCCCGTCACCGACAGGCCGAACAGGCATTCCCAGGTGCGGAACGTCGTTGTCCCGTCGTCCAGCGACAGCACATGGTGCAGGTGGGTGGTGCCCGAGCGCGGCGGGCCGAGCACGAACAGCGGGCGATGAACTTCGACCCTGCGCCAGCCACGGAAGAAGACTTCGTCCAGCGCGAACCCGACCCAGTGAAGCAATTGCAGAACGCAGAACAGCGGCCAGGCCACGATGATCAGCAGCGCCCCCGACGGCGATCGGCCTTCTGTCCACGGCGACGCCAGTGCCGAAAACCAGAGATAAATGGCCCGGACGAGGCTGGAAAAGAACAGTTTCACTTCAGATCCGACGGTTCCGCTAGGGGGCGCCGGGAAGTATCGCACAGCCGATTGACGGCAACCCGACCGCCGCGGTCGATACCGGTTGACGCAAATTTCTGAAAGAGGGGCTCGCATTTGCGCGACAAAGCGCGTATAGTCGGAAGCGCTGCGTCGCAGGGCAGTGGACGTTTGGTAGCAGATCTCTCGCAGAATATGCCTCCAGAAAATTCCCCGACCATGCATCAATCGGCTTAGCGGCCGGACGTCAGCTTTTGATAACTCTTGTTTAAATTGAAAGGTAGTAAAGAAAATGGTTACAGGTACCGTGAAGTGGTTTAACGACGCCAAGGGCTTTGGCTTTATTTCTCAGGACGACGGCGGCTCCGATGTGTTCGTGCATTTCAGCGCGATCCAGGGTTCCGGCTTCAAGTCTCTTGCCGAAGGCCAGAAGGTGGAGTTCGAACTGCAGAATGGCCCCAAGGGTCCTCAGGCTGCGAACGTCACGCCGATCTGATCGAAACCGCTTCACAGCGGATCCGATTAAAGAAGCCCCGCCATGTGCGGGGCTTTTTCGTTCGCGCTACTGCGGTGAACCCGGGCACCGCGTCTGCGGCGTTTTGCTTGGTCGCGAATCCTCGACGCAAGACTACTGCGCCTGCGGTTCGCTCGGGCGCAAAACCCCACAGCCACGGCACCTGGATTCACCTCGCTACGCGCGAATGGGGTTCTATGTTGCAGCGAACCCGGGCACCGCGTCTGCGGCGTCTTGCTTGATCGCGAATCCTCGACGCATGAAAACTGCAATCGAAATCCGGATCACGCGCCTCGGGACCAGGTGAACGCGCGCTCGCCGACGGCCCTGCCTGCGGCGTCGAAACTGCGTTCGGCCATGCGGATGGTGGGCCCGAGCAGCAGCGCGCTCGACGAGCGTGTGCCGTAACGGTTGCTGACGATGAAAGGTGGCGAAAGCATCGCTTCGACCTCGCGCCCGACCCCGGTATCCGGCAGCTCGTGATCCGCGGCCGGCGTGCGGTCATCGAGCAGGTCCAGCAGGCCATCGATGTCGTTCGAACCTGCTTCGAGCCAGTCTTCCATTCGACGCACGGCGCGAATGGACTTGGGCCATGGCGTATCGAGCAGGTGATTCGAAAGCGCGTGCACGCCCGGCGAGACCGGATTGGGGTCGGTATGGGTACCGACCACCCACAACGCGTCCGGATCGCCGAAAACCAGATTGAAGGGCCCGTACGGCGCCTTCTCCGCATGCAGCTGATGCGCAAACTCGCCGGCGGCTCCTTTCCATTGCAGCCACGCCAGCGGCAGCTCACCGCGCGAACGGGTTCCAGCGGCGGCACCGGGATCGCGAAAATTGGTGATTGCGGCAAACCGCCCGCTGCGCCCGACGGCCATCCATGTTCCGCCGGCCTGCTCGTCGCGACCCGCCAACGGCCCTGCCGGCCAGGCCCACCAGCCCAGTGCCCGTGTCGGCCGTTCATGAAACTCGTCGCGATTGGCGGCCATCACCAACGGTCTCGATGCATCGGGCTGCCAGTGAAACGCAATCAGGCACATGGTCGAGGCGACATCGCGCAATCTGAACCAATATTTAGTGTACCCGTGTGCTGTCGCTGCCGGGCGCCGTTCGGGTCTTCACCGCGCCGGCCACGATTCGGTGTACGCTGTGGATATCCTCGAAGCAGGGACTGACATGGCGACCTCCCCTGATCGTTACGGTGCCTGGCCGATCGCGATCGCACTGGTGATTGCCAGTGTGTTCCTGAGCTATGCGATAGGCGATTTCGCTGCGCCCGACCGCTATGTCGAAGTCAAGGGCCTGGCCGAACGCGAAGTCGCCGCCGACCTGGCGATCTGGCCGATCGGCTACAGCCTGACCGGCGCCAACCTCGAAGAGCTGCGCCAGCGCCTTGACCGGGCCGATGAATCGGTAGTCGCGTTCCTCAAGCTCAACGGTTTTTCGGACGACGAGATCACGCGCAGCCCGCCGCGGGTGACCGACCGCTGGCTCAACAGCTACGACAACCAGCGCCCGGCCGAGCGCTACACCGCCGAGCGCACGCTGACGCTGCGCACGACGCAGGTTGAATCGGCGCGCTCGGCAATGGGCGATGCGGCCGAGCTGATCAGCCAGGGCGTACCGCTGACGCCCAACTGGGGTTCGGCCGCCGAATTCCTGTTTACCTCGCTGGATGAAATCAAGCCGGGCATGATCGCCGACGCGACCGCCGACGCCCGTCGAGCGGCCAACCAGTTCGCCGAGGATTCGGGCAGCCGGGTCGGCGCGATCCGGACTGCGCGCCAGGGCTACTTCACGATCACCGAACGGGATCCCAGCTCACCCCACGTCAAGCTCGTGCGCGTGGTCACCACGATCGACTACGACCTGGAGGGCGGTTCACGGGTTGACTGATATCCTTGGATGCTTGTAGACGGAGATGACATGACCGGTTTGCAGAAAACCAAGTTGAGCCGCCTCCTCGCCTGGCTGCTGGTCACGATGCTGGCGGGGTTGGCGTCGATCGTGATGGCGCAATCCTCGGCAGGTGCCGGCAAGGCCTACCTGCTGACCGTTGACGATGCTATCGGACCCGCCACCCGGGACTACATCGTTCGCGGCATCGAGCAGGCCGAAGACGACCAGGCCGAGCTGGTGATTTTGAAACTCAACACGCCCGGCGGACTGGACGCGTCCATGCGCGACATCATCCGCAAGATTCTGGCCTCGGAGGTGCCGGTGGCCACCTGGGTCGCGCCGCCCGGCTCACGCGCGGCCAGTGCCGGCACCTACATGCTCTATGCAAGCCACATCGCCGCGATGGCACCGTCGACCAACCTGGGGGCGGCCACGCCGGTGCAGATTGGTGGCGGAGGTGGCGGTGACCGGCAGCCGGCCACGCCGATCGAACGAGCCCGGGAAGCCCTTGAGGGCGAAGCCGACAGCGGCGAACCGGATGCGTCGGATGCTTCTCCCGAAGACTCGAATGCCTCCGAGAGCGCCGCAGCGGACGAATCCGCGGAGACTGCGGAGCCCGTCGCCGGCGACGCCTCGACGCGCAAGGCGGTCAACGACGCGGTTGCCTATATCAAGGGCCTGGCCAATCGTCACGGCCGAAACGCCGAGTGGGCCGAACGCGCCGTGCGCGAAGCGGTCAGCCTGACCGCAACCGAGGCGCTGGAGCGCAACGTCATCGACGTCATCGCCGAGCATTTGCCGGAGCTGCTCGACGCCATCGACGGGCGGACCGTGCGGATGGACGAAGGCACCCGAACGCTTGCGACCGCAGGTCTCGAGACAGTGGAAATCGAGGCCGACTGGCGCACCGAACTGCTGGCCATCATCACCAATCCGACGCTGGCCTACATTCTGCTGATGATCGGCATCTACGGGCTCATTCTTGAAGGCTACAACCCCGGCGCCCTGGTACCCGGGGTCATCGGCGGCATCTGTCTGCTGCTGGCCTTGTACGCATTTCAGATCCTCCCGGTCAACTACGCCGGCCTCGCACTCATGGCGCTGGGCCTGGCGCTGATCGCCGTGGAGCTGTTCGTACCGTCGTTCGGCATCCTGGGCATAGGCGGCATCATCGCGGTGATGTTCGGCTCGGTCATCCTGTTCGATTCCGGCGTTCCGGGGCTCGAGATGAATACCGGCCTGATCGCGGGCATGGGCTTCGGCTCGGCCCTGATATTCGGCGCCATCGTCTGGCTGGCCGCGCGATCGGTTCGCAAGCCCCGGCTTGGCGGACGCGAGGCGCTGACCGGTGAACAGGCCGAAGCCATCTCGGATTTCAGCGACGGCCAGGGCCGGGTACACCTGCAGGGCGAGGACTGGCGCGCCAGATCCAGCCGTCCCGTTGCGCGCGGCGACAAGGTGAGGGTCGTCGATATGGAAGATGAGGGTTTCGTGCTGGACGTCGAGCCGATCGACCGGTCCGACGAATCCGCCAGGTAGCTTCGAACACCGAAAAAAGGAGTTCTGCAATGAACGTCGACTTTCTGTATTTCGTGACCACCATCGTCGTGGTACTGGTCCTTCTGCTGGCCAACACCATCAAGATCCTGCGCGAATACGAGCGCGGCGTGATCTTCACGCTGGGCCGGTTCGACAAGGTCAAGGGCCCAGGGCTGATCATCGTGATCCCGTTCATCCAGCAGATGGTGCGCGTCGACCTGCGCGTCATCGTCATGGATGTGCCCACCCAGGACGTGATCTCCTACGACAACGTCTCGGTCAAGGTCAACGCAGTCGTCTATTACCGCGTCGTCGACCCGGAAAGAGCCACCATCAATGTCGAGCGGTTCATGGATGCGACCAACCAGCTGGCGCAGACCACGCTGAGGTCGGTGCTGGGCAAGCACGAGCTCGATGAAATGCTGTCCGAGCGCGACAAGCTGAACGAGGACATCCAGCAGATACTCGATCGCCAGACCGACGCCTGGGGCGTCAAGGTCAACAACGTCGAGATCAAGCACGTCGACCTGGACGAATCGATGATCCGGTCGATCGCCAAGCAGGCCGAGGCCGAGCGCCAGCGCCGCGCCAAGGTGATCCACGCCGAGGGCGAGCAGCAGGCGGCGCAGAAGCTGGTGGAGGCCGCCGAAAAGCTGGCCGAAAGCCCCAACGCCATCCAGCTGCGCTACCTGCAGACGCTGTCGGAAATCGCCGGCGAGCAGAATTCCACCATCGTGTTCCCGGTGCCCATAGACACCCTGCGCTCGCTCATGGGCGGCAAGAACTGACGCGGCTTCGAATGGCTGCAGAAACAGGCAGACCACCAAATCAAAGTCAAAAGCTGATAACCACGAAGGACACGAAGAGCACGAAGAAATTACAAGTGCTTCGATTCACGCTCTGGACCGGCAGGTAGACGATTCAGTCAGCCTCCTTGGCATCTTTCAGATTTTTCTTCGTGTCCTTCGTGTTCTTCGTGGTAAATGCCATTGACTTTTTTCATTGCTGAAGCCATCCCGGATTTGCCGTTCCAGGGCTCATTCAGTCGAGCAGGTACGTCTCCAGAAACAGCACGGTGGCTTCGCTGAACAGGTCGCGGTTCTCCTTTCTGCGATAGCCATGCCCCTCGTTCAGCGCGTTCATGTACCAGACGGGACTGCCCTGCTCTCTCAACGCCGCGACCATCTGCTCGGCCTCGGTCACCGGCACCCTCGGGTCGTTCTGACCCTGCATGACGAACATCGGCACGTCGATCTCCCGAACGTTGTTCAGCGGGCTGATCTTCTGCAGGTGCGCCCGCATCTCGGGGTCACGCTCGTCGCCGTATTCAACCCGTCTGAGGTCACGCCGGTAGTCCTGGGTGTTTTCCAAAAAGGTCACGAAATTGCTGATGCCGACGATGTCGACCGCGGCCTGCAGCCGGCCGCTGTAGTGCACGGCGCTGGCCAGCACCATGTAGCCGCCGTAGCTGCCGCCGTAGACGGCCACGCGATTCTCGTCGAGGTCGGGCTGCCCGGCGATCCAGTCCAGCAGG
>Ga0102938_10000976_pt1 | contig 21708 bp, 14 predicted proteins | sample SalPonR2_B_D2_MG_FD_84516 | JGI IMG/M metagenome (GOLD analysis project Ga0102938, IMG submission 84516) | Salt pond soil microbial communities from South San Francisco under conditions of wetland restoration - Salt Pond MetaG R2_B_D2_MG | ecosystem: Environmental > Aquatic > Marine >... | reverse complement strand
GCAGGACATGCTGCGCTATCACACCTATCACCACGGCAACGACGTGAGCGAGTTCGCGGCCAGGAACTGCGTGCAGCTGAACGACACGCACCCGGCCATCGCCGTCGCTGAACTGATGCGGATCCTGCTCGACGAGTTCGACCTCGACTGGGACGAGGCCTGGGCGATCACCCGCAAGACGATGGCCTATACCAACCACACGCTTCTGCCCGAGGCGCTGGAGATGTGGCCGGTGTCCATGTTCCGCCGCCTGCTGCCGCGGCTGCTCGACATCATGTACGAGATCAACGCCCGGTTCATCGGCGAAATCAGTCGGCGCTGGCCGGGCGACAACGACCGCATCGCCCGGATGTCGCTGATCCAGGAAGGCAGCGAACCGATGATACGCATGGCCTACCTCGCCATCGTCGGCAGCTACTCGGTGAACGGCGTCGCGGAGCTGCATTCCCGGCTCCTGACCGACGGCCTGTTCCGCGACTTCGCCGAACTCTGGCCGTCGCGATTCAACAACAAGACCAACGGCGTCACCCAGCGCCGCTGGCTGGCCGCCTGCAACCCGGGCCTGGCGGAGCTCATCAGCGGACGCATCGGCACCGACTGGGTCACCGACCTCGGCCAGCTCGCGAAGCTGCGGGAATTCGCCGCAGACGCCGGGTTCCAGGCGCAGTGGCGGCGGGTGAAGCTCGGCAACAAGCTCCGCCTGGCCAACCACATCGCCGCGAAGACCGGGCTCACGCTGGGCACGGAGATGCTGTTCGACGTCCAGGTCAAGCGCATCCACGAGTACAAGCGCCAGCTGCTGAACGTGCTGCACGCCGTCCACCTCTACGACCGCATCCGCCGCGGCGACGCCGACGACCTGGTGCCGCGGGCGATCATCATCGGCGGCAAGGCGGCCCCCGGCTACGTGATGGCGAAGAACATCATCAAGTGCATCAACAACGTAGCCCAGGTCATCAACAGCGACCCGGAGGTGGCGGACCGCCTGCGGCTGGTGTTCTACCCGGACTACAACGTCTCGGCGATGGAGCTCATCTGCCCCGCGGCCGAGCTGTCGGAGCAGATCTCGACCGCCGGCAAGGAGGCCTCGGGCACCGGCAACATGAAGTTCATGATGAACGGGGCGATCACCATCGGCACGCTGGATGGCGCCAACGTCGAGATCCGCGAGGCGGTCGGGGACGACAACTTCTTCCTGTTCGGCCACACCGTGGACGAGATCCGCGAGCTGCGCCAGCACTATGATCCCCGCGCCATTATCGACGCCGACGAGGACTTCCGGCGCGTCATGCATCTGTTCGACAGCGGGCACTTCAGCCGCTTCGAGCCGGGCGTGCTCGATGCCGTGATCGCATCCATACGCGAGCCCGCCGACCCCTGGTTTACGGCAGCCGATTTCCGCAGCTTCGTCGACACCCAGGCGGCAGCGGAAGCCGCCTACCGGGATACGGCCGGATGGACCCGTATGTCCATCCTCAACACCGCGAGCTCCGGGCGCTTCTCCACGGACCGGACCATGCACGACTACAACGACGAGATCTGGAAGCTCGACCCGGTGCGGCTCGACCCTCGATGAGCCGACCTCGATGATCCGACCAATCATCCGGCCCGGCAGTGCCGATGCGCTCGGCGCGAGCCCCGACGCGGACGGCGTCAACTTCGCAGTGTTCAGTTCGGCAGCCTCCGCCGTCGAGCTCTGCCTGCTGGACGCCCGCGGACGCACGACGGCCTCGTACCCCCTGCCCGAGCGCGACGGCGACCTCTGGCACGGCTACCTCCCGGGAGCACGCCCCGGCCAGCGCTACGCCTACCGGGTCCACGGCGACTGGGCGCCGGCGCAAGGCCTGCGCTGCAACCCGCACAAGCTGCTGCTGGACCCCTACGCCCGCGAGGTCGCCGGCCGCTTAGACTGGCACCCGTCGGTTTTCGACTACGTGCCCGGGCATCCGGAGAGGATGAGCTTAGCCGACAGCGCGGGCCGGGTGCCGGTCGGGGTAGTTCGCGGCGACATCGAGCCGCCGGCCCCCGGCCCGGCCGTCCCCTGGGCGCAGACCATCTTTTACGAACTGAACGTCCGCGGCTACACGATGCGTCACCCGGCGCTGGACGAGACGGTGCGCGGCCGCTTCTGCGGCCTGCGCCATGCGCAGGTGCTCGCCTATCTCAGGGCGCTCGGCGTCACCTCGATCGAGCTGATGCCGGTGCACGCCTTCCTCGACGAGGCCCATCTCGTCGAACTCGAGCTCAGAAACTTCTGGGGTTACAACCCGGTGGCCTTCTTCGCCCCGGAGCGCCGCTACGCCAGGCAGGACCCCGTCACCGAATTCCGGGACATGGTGGACGCCCTGCACGAGGCCGGCTTCGAAGTCATCCTCGACGTCGTCTACAACCACACCGCGGAGGGCGATGCGCTGGGGCCAACGCTGGGCTTCCGGGGCTTCGACAACCTGGCCTACTACAGCACCGAGCCGGACGATCCGTCCGCCTACATCAACGACACCGGCTGCGGCAACACGCTCAACGCCGACCACCCGGCGACCCGCAGGCTCGTGATCGACAGCCTCCGCTACTGGCACCGCACGATGGGCGTCGACGGCTTCCGCTTCGACCTCGCGCCGGTGCTCGGAAGGCACGGCCACGGCTTCTCGTCCGGCCACCCGCTGCTTACGGAGATCGGCGAGCATCCCGACCTGGCCGGCGCGAAACTCGTCGCCGAGCCCTGGGATCCGGGTCCCGGCGGCTACCAGCTGGGCGCCTTTCCGCCGCGCTGGGCGGAGTGGAACGACCAGTACCGCGACGCCGTCCGGCGCTTCTGGCGGGGCGACCATGGCGCCAGCGCAGACCTGGCCCGCGGCCTGCGCGGCTCGGCCGAGATATTCGAGGCATCGGGCCGCAAACCGGTGGCCAGCGTCAACCTCGTGACCAGCCACGACGGCTTCACGCTGGCCGACGTCGTCGCCTACGACCGGCGCCATAACGAGGCCAACGGCGAAGACAACCGCGACGGCCACGCACACAACTTCAGCCACAACCACGGCGTGGAGGGTCCGACGGACGACCCGGCCATCGCCGCGATCCGGCGGCGCCAGCGCCTGAACCTGCTGGCGACACTGCTGTTCTCCCAGGGCACGCCGCTGATACTGGCCGGCGACGAGTTCGGCAACTCCCAGCAGGGCAACAACAATGCCTATGCGCAGGACAACCCGATCGGCTGGCTCGACTGGTCCGGCCTCGACGAAGACCCCGCCTTCCACGCCGCCGTCCGCCAGCTGATCGGGCTGCGGAAGGCGAGCCCCCTCCTGCACCTGCCCGAGTACGTGCACGGCCATCTCGCCATCGACGGCCGCGATATTCGCATCGAGTGGCGCCAGCCCTCTGGGGAACCGATGACCGGTGACGACTGGCACCGCCTGCACGCCTTCTCCCTGTGGATCACGGAGGCGAGCGACGGAGGCGATATTGCCGTCGCGGGCGCCGCGGCACTGCTGGTGAACGGCACGGACACCGCGACGGACTTCGAACTTGCCGCCCCGGTCGGGGTGCACGGCGGTATCGAGGTCGCCTTCTCGAGCGCCGCGGAATTGGCACAGCAAGGGCACACGCTGAGACTGCCGGCGCGCAGCTCCGCCTGGCTGCAAGCCCCGGCGCTCGCAGACCGGTAAGCGCCGGCGACGAACAGAGAGATTACATGAAGGATGCTTTCCGGCCGCTGACGTTCGCCAGCGGCACGCGGATGAAAAACCGCTTCGCGCTGGCCCCACTGACCAACATGCAGAGCCACGAGGACGGGCGCCTGTCCGACGACGAGTACCGCTGGCTGACCCTGCGGGCTGCGGGCGGCTTCGGTCTCACGATGACCTGTGCCGCCCACGTGCAGGCGATCGGCAAGGGCTTTCCCGGCCAGCTCGGCTGCTTCTCCGACGACCATCTGGCAGGACTGGCCAGGCTCGCCGCCGGCATCCGGGCCCATGACAGCCTGGCGGTGGTGCAGCTGCATCACGCCGGCATGCGCTCCCCGGCGGAGCTGATTGGCACGCAGCCGGTGTGCCCGTCCGCCGATGAGGAGACCGGCGCGCGGGCGCTGACGACGGCCGAGGTCGAGCAGCTGACGGAAGACTTCGTCACCGCGGCCGAGCGCGCCGAGCAGGCGGGTTTCGACGGCGTGGAGCTCCACGGCGCGCACGGCTACATCCTGTGCCAGTTCCTCTCCCCGACCCTCAACCGCCGCACGGACCGTTACGGCGGCTCGCCGCAGAACCGTGCCCGCATCGTCCTGGATATCATCCGCGGTATCCGCCGGCGCTGCCGGCCGGATTTCCTGCTCGGCATCCGGCTCTCGCCCGAGCGATTCGACCTGCGGCTTGCGGAAATACGCGACCTGGCGGCGCAGCTGATGCGCGAAGAGAGCGTGGACTTCATCGACCTGTCGCTCTGGGACGTCGGCAAGGAACCGGAGGAGGAGGACTTCCGCGGCCGCTCCCTGCTCTCGTTTTTCACCGACCTCGAGCGCGGCGAAGTGCGGCTGGGGGCCGCCGGCAAACTGCGCACGCCGGGCGACGTGCAGGCCTGCCTCGATGCCGGCACGGACTTCGTGCTGCTCGGACGGGCCGCAATACTGCAGCACGACTTCCCGCAGCGCATGCGCGCCAACCCCGGTTTCGAGCCGGTGCACACGCCGGTCAGCGCCGATTACCTGCGCTCCGAGGGGCTCGGGGAGGCATTCGTCCGTTACATGTCGCGCTGGGAGGGCTTCGTCGGGTAACCTCGTCCCCTGTCCTGTTGTCGTGGCTTGCGGGGGAGGCAGCATGCGACGCCTGAGTCTGACCGATACCGGCTTCCTCATTGCGGAGAACCGGCAGGTGCCGATGCACGTTGCCGGCCTGCACCTGTTCACACTGCCGGACGATGCGGACGAACACCGCTTCCTGCATGCCCTGGCCGAGAATCTCCGGGCGACCGGGGAATTGCAGCCGCCCTTCGGCGAGCGGCTGAAGTTCGGCCCGCTGGGTCCTTTGGGGCCGGTCCACTGGGAACCGGACGACGGCCTCGACATCGACTTCCACATACGCCATTCGGCCCTGCCGGAACCGGGCCGATACCGGGAGCTGTTCGCGCTGGTCTCCCGCCTGCACAGCGTGTTGCTGGACCGGAACCGTCCGCTGTGGGAGATCCACCTGATCGAGGGCCTGCAGAACCGGCAGTTCGCCGCCTACTGGAAATTCCACCACGCCGCCGTGGACGGCGTCCGGGGCATACACCTGACCCAGAGCATGTATTCCCCGGACCCGGATGCGCGGATGCCCTACTCGCCTCTCTCCGTGGAGGCCGCCGAAACCTACCAGAAGGGGCTCGGCATCAGCCCGGTACAGGCAGAGCCGCCGACGCCCCTCGAACTTCGCAACGTGGCCGAATTCCTGAAGGCCGGGCTGGGCAGCAGCGGCCACATCCTGGGCGCGCTGCGGCGCGTCGCGGGCGCCTGGGCCGACCCGAACAGCCCGCTGATGGTGCCCTGGCGCCGGGTGCCCCACTCGCCCATCAACACGAGAGTCGGGGGCGCGCGCCGTTTCGTCGCCCAGTCCTGGCCCTTCGCCCGCATCCGGGCCGTGGGCAAGGCGCTGGACGGCACCTTCAACGATGCCGTGCTGGCCATGTGCTCCGGCGCGCTGCGGCGCTACCTCGTGGGTGCCCGGGGGCTGCCCGGCGAATCGCTGAAGGCCATGGTGCCGATATCGCTGCGCCGCCCGGACGACCTCGACTCCTCCAACGCCGTCGGCGCCATCAGCGCCGATCTGGCGACGAACGTGGCCGACCCCGTGCAACGGTTCGGGGCGATCCAGGCCTCGATGATCGCCGGCAAGCGGATGTTCCAGGAACTCTCGGCCACCGAGGCCCAGATCGTCATGCAGATGCTGCAGATGCCGTTGCTGTTCCTCGACCGCCTCGGCCTCACGGCAAAGTTCCCGCCCTACAGCACGGTGATCTCCAACGTGCCGGGCCCCCGCCAGCAGCTGTACTGGAACGGCGCCAGGCTGGAAGGCATCTATCCCGCCTCCATCGTGCTCGACGGCTTCGCCCTGAATATCACCCTCGTCACCCTGGCGGACCACGTGGATTTCGGCATCACCGCCTGCCACCGCACGCTGCCGCAGGTGCAGCGCTTCATCGACCATCTCGAGGACGCGCTGGTGGAACTGGAAGAGGCGACGGGCCTGCGTGCCGAAACGCAGGCTGCGAAGCCGCGCAAGAAACAAAGCAAGAAGAAGCGGTCGACAGGAAAGAAGAAGACCGCTGCAAGGAGATCCGGGAAGACAGGGCGGGCCGACAAGATCGATTAGCCCCACCGGCTCTTGCGCAGCCACGACGCTCCTGCACGAGGTGACGCCGATTTGCGACACCTCACTGCTTGCCCTTAATCCTTCCATATCAACGATTTGAGGTCGGGTCGGCCAGCAGCCCCGGTTCCTTTGTCGCGACGCTGGACACGAGCCGCAGCCGTCTCCTACAGTCCGCGGCATCGACCGGCTGCCGAAATCAGAGGGGTTCTCCGTCGCATGCCTTGCGCGGGCCACAGCAGCCGGTTTCCTTTCCCCCCGGCCCGCGGCAGACAGCAACCGACGGTCGCATCAACAGAGGTTCTTTCATGAAGAAGCTGATTCTTCTCTCCGTGCTGTGCGCGCCGGCCCTGGCACTCGCGCAGGACCCCGGCCGCGACGACCTGAGCTATACCTACGCGGAACTGCGCTACGTGGACGTCGACGAGAACGGCGGCGACGGGCTGCGCTTCAACGGCAGCTACGATCTCGGCAACAACTGGATCATCGTCGGCGGCATCACGAGTATCGAGTTCAACCAGAACGTGGACTACACCACGCTCGAGCTCGGCGGCGGCTACGTCTATCCCTACAACGACGATTTCGACCTGGTGGCGACCGCCCGCTTCGTCGACGCCGAGGTGGATACGCCCGTGGGTGATGCCGACGACAGCGGCATTGCGCTGTCAGCCGGACTGCGCGGCCTGATCGCGCCGCAATTCGAGGTGCGGGGCTCCGTCAACTACGTGGATATCGCCGAGAGCGATACCTACCTGGAGCTGGCCGGCGACTACTACTTCACCCGCCGGTTCGCCGCAGGACTCAGCCTGGAGTTCGCCGGCGACAGCGACGTCATCACCGTCGGCGGACGCTGGTTCTTCCGCTAACGGAACCCGGGAGCGCCCGCCGGCCGGCGGGCGCTCCATCCTCTTCTGTCGGGCCACTGCGGTTCAGCGCGCCGTGCCGATATCCTGATAGAACATCAGCGCGTTGTCGTCCGGGTCGTAGAAGGTCAGCAACCGCACCATTTCCTCGATGGTGACGATCTCGCCGTCGATGCGGATCCCCTGCTGCTCCAGAAAGCGCTTCGCCGCCTCGATGTCCTGCACGCCGAATGTCGGTGTCGCACCGCCGGGCTGCGGTTGCTCGACGACGCTAAGCCCCATGTTCACCTTCTGCACCGGCGAGGTCATCTCGCCCCAGCCCATGTCGTCCATCCGGTAGAGCAGCTCCATGCCGAGGTTCTCTGCATACCAGCGGATGGAGGCATCGAGTTCCCGCACGGGCAGTGCGAGTGTCAGCCCGCCGTCGAAGTCTATTCTTGTTGTCATGCCATGCTCCCGCAGTGTGTGGTGGTTCGATTTTTATACTTGCTATATTATTAGTCAAGCCATGGCATATACGAAGACAACCTCGACGGACGGACCGGCCATCGAGCCCCTGGTACACCTGGTGGCGCGGCGCTGGAGCATCCCGGTGCTGGGCCGTCTCCATGCCGGCGGCGGCGGCATGAAGTTCGTCACACTGGCCCGCGCTCTAGGCGTGAGCAGGGCGTCTCTGAGTGCGACGCTGAATCACCTGATGGTCCTCGATTTCGTCCGCCGGAATCCTGGGCACGGCCATCCGATGCGACCGGAGTACCTGCTCACCGACGAAGGAGCGCCGCTCGCGCTGCATTGCGCCGCCCTGGACCGGACGGTGGCGCGCAACGGCGGTGCCGACGTGGCTTATCGCAAATGGACGTTGCCGCTGGTGGCGGCGATCGGCGACGAGCGCGTCCGCTTCCGCGATCTGCGCTATAGGCTGGCCGACGCGACGCCCCGCGCGATCACTATCGGCCTGAAGCAGATGGTGGCAGAACGCTGGGTGGATCGGTCCCTGATCGACGACTACCCGCCAGCCGCCGGCTATCACCTGCTGCCCCGCGGTGAGCGCGTCTGGTCACGCCTGCAGGCCTTCCGCTGACGCGCTCAGCCTTCCTGACCCGTCTGCAGCACCGACTCGCCGGCGCGCCGTGGCGGCCGCCGTACGCGACGGCCGCGCAGGAATAGCAGGGTACCGCTGGCCGAGATGTAGAGCAGGCTGAGCGAAAGCACCGTCAATGCCAGTCGGTAACCTGACCAGCCCGTCTTGCCGGCGTGCAGCGGATACAAGGCATCGAACACGGCGGGTCCCGCGCCACGCCGGGTCGCGTCTATCGTCTCGAGGATCTCGCCCGACGCCGGATGCAGTAGCAGATAACTGCGGCCGTTCGGATGCAGCTCGCCGGCGTTGCGCAGCCGGACCAGCACCGGAGCATCGGACTGCCGCGGCGGCGAGACGAACCGGACGACGCCGGCCGGGAAAGCCTCGCCGGCCGCATCGAGCACCTGCTGCCAGTCGGTCTCGCGGGTGTCGGCATCCACGGTGACGGCCGACGGCGCGAGCGGCGGATTGGCGCCGAGCACCGCATTCAGCGAGGACTGGAAAGGCCCCGGGAAGACCATGGCCACGCCGGTGACGACCAGCCCCGCGAACAGCAGCCCGAGCGCCGCGCCCTGGGCGGCATGGCCGCGCAGCAGGTAGCGGGGCTCGGCATGACGAGGCCAGAAGTAGCGCAGCCGAAAAATATTGCGCCGGCGCAGCCAGAGCCACGCGCCCGAAGTCAGGCTCACCATGACGAGACAGCCGAGGATCCCGACGAGGGTGTGCCCCGGCTCTCCGGCCAGCAGATACGCATGCAGCTCGAAGAGGAACGCGGGCAGGCTGTCGCTCCACCCCCACTCCGCGACCAGCGCGCCGGTCTCCGGGTGATAGAGTCTCTCGCCGCCGTCGGTCAGGTAGGCATGGTAGGCCGGACGCTCCGCCCGGGGCATGGCGAGCGCCGAGAGCCGCCCCTCCGTGGCCGCGACGATGCGCGCGATGACGTCCGCATCCGGCGTTTCCGTCGGCAGCGTCTCCGGCAGTTGCGGGTAGCGCCAGTCGACGTACTCGTCGGTCCACAGCAGCGCGATGCCGCTCAGGGTCGCCACCGCCAGCCAGCTGGCGATGACGACCCCGAGCCAGCGATGCAGCCGGCGGATCATTCGTTCAGAAGGCCCGCTGCCACCCGAAGGTGAGCGTGCGGCCGTTGCCGGCGAAATAGGTATCCGAGCGCTGGAAGGGCTCGGTCTGTGCGAAGTAAGTGAAGTAGTCCTCGTTCAGCAGGTTCTCGACCGCCACCGAAAACACCCCGTAGTCCGACTGCCAGCTCACGAAGGCATCGGCCAGGGTGTAGCCGTCGAAGTCGGCGGCGTCCGCGGGCGCACCGGGACCGTCGAAGCTCCGGTCCTCCAGCCGCGCCGCCTGCAGCCGCCAGCGGATGTCGTCACCGAAGCGGCCTTCGGCGTAGACATTCAGCCGGTCCGGGCCGATGTTCAGGCCGTCCAGGTCGCTGTCCACGGAGCCGTCGCCGTCGGAATCGAAGCGGCCGTCGATGCGGCTGTAGTTCGCCCCGATGCTGAGCGCCTCGCTGAGCGCATAGTCCAGGGCGAACTCTATACCGTCGATCTCGGTGCGCTGGCGCTGAACCTCGAAGATACCGGCCTCGTTGCTGAGCAGCCGCGAGCCGTTATCGGCACTGGACTCGTAGTAGGTGGCGCGGGCCGTCAGCCGGCCGTCGCCGTACTCCACGCCCACCTCGGTGTTGTCGGTCACTACCGGCTCCACGGCGAGCAGGCTGTCCACGTCCAGGCCTGGCGTCGAGACACCGCGCAGCACCCGACCGACGTCGGGCATGGTGAAGGCTTCGGCGGCGGCCGCATACAGTGTCCAGGTATCGGTCAGGCGCCAGATCGCGCCGGCATTGAACAGCGTCTCGTCGAACTCGGGCTCGCCGCCCTGCACGAAGGTGCTGCCGGCCGCGGCGATGGTGGTGTAGTCGTCCACCTCCAGGCTGGCGTCCTCACGGCGGGCGCCGCCGCTGAGCGTGAGCACCTCGTTGAAGGTCCAGCCGACTTGCAGGAACGGCGAGACGGTCTCGAACCGGGTCTCCGGCACCCACTCGCGGCCGCTGCGCGCCAGTTCCTGGGCCGAGTCGTCGCGGAACCAGTCCACGCCTGCCGTGAGATTCACGTCCGGGTCGACGAACGTCCGGTTCCAGGTGGTCTTCAGCCCGTTCTTGTCCGAGACGATCTCCGACTGGTCGAGGAATGGCCCGCCGTCCGGGGTGAGCCGGAAGAAGTCGCCGAAGGTGCCGCCTTCGAACAGTGCAGAGTAACTCTGGTCGTAGACCTGGGCCTCCAGGTTGCCGCCCAGCACGCCGTCCTGACGCCAGGTCAGCGAGACCGTGGTCACCTCGTTGCGGGCCGGGTCACCCACCTCCGCGGAGGCGTCGCCCTCTTCGGTGCCGGTCGGGACGCCCGCCGCCCGGTCGCCCGGCACGCTGCGGAAATCGCCGTTGCGCTCCAGCTCGAAGTCGTTGACCAGCAGGGTCAGCGTGGCGTCGTCGGTCACCCGCCATTCACCCTTGCCGAACAGGCCGAGGGAGGTCGAGTCCATGATGTCGCCCTGGGTGGGATACAGGCCGACGGGTTCGCCGTCGGCATCCAGGAAGAGGCCCCGGTCGTGCCAGGCGAAGCCGACGATGAAGTCGAAGGCATCGGTACCGCGGCCGGTCGTGGCCGCGATCTTGTAGCCGTAGGCGTCGGAATCGAGCTCGTCCGCCGTCGTGAAGCGAGCCCGCAGATCGGTCTCCCAGGCATCGCCGGACACCGGCGCGCGGGTCACCGTGTTCACGACGCCTCCCGTGGCCCCGACGCCCTGGATGGCGTTCGAGCCGTTGATCACTTCGATGCGCTCGATGAACGTGAGGTCGATGGTGTGGCCGTCGCGCTGACCGTCCCGCAGGGCGTTGTGCTGGGGCACGCCGTCAATCAGGTACAGGGGATTGCGGCCGCGCAGGGTCTCGCTGCGCCCGGTGAGCTTCTGCGAGCTGGGTGCGAAGCCGGGCACGGAGTTCGACAGCACGCTGGCCAGGTCGTCGCTGATGGCCGACTGAAGTTCGATGGTCTCCGCATCCAGGATCGTCAGCGTGCCGGGGATGGCCGTCGCGGGCTGCTGGACGCGGCTGGCGCTGACCACGATCTCCTCGATCACGCCCTCGCCGGCGTCGGTCGCGGACTGGGCCGCTGCCCACCCCGGGCTCGCTGCTGCTGCCGCCAGGACGATGTACACCAGGCGCCGGGGCCGTTCTGTCGCTGAACTCATCGGTATTCCTCTCGCTGTATGGCTGGATGCAAATGCGAATACTTCTTATTCCGCTATTACTTGTCAACTGCGGCTTGTACGGATCAGCCGGACGGGCGACGCCACGAAAGGGCAACCCGGTTGCTGGTAGGATTCCGCCATGAAATACACGCGGGACTACCGGGAACGGCTCACCCTCGATGACGGCACGGTCATCGAGTTCCGCGCCGTGCAGCCCTGGCACAAGGCGATGCTGGCCGAGGGTTTCACCCGCCTCTCGCCCGAATCCCGCCGCCGCCGCTTCTTCACCAGCAAGACCGGCCTGAGCGACGAGGAATTGCGTTATCTCACCGAGTTCGACGGTACGGACCACTACGCGCTGGGTGCCATGCTCCCCGCCGGCGAGCCGGACGGCGACGGCGAACCGCAGGGCATCGGCGTCGCCCGCTTCGTCCGCAGCAAGTCGGACCCGGAGACGGCCGAGATCTCCATCGTCGTGGTGGACGACTGGCAGCACCGCGGTGTCGGCAAGCGCCTGCTGGAACGCATCGCCGGCGCGGCGGCCGAGCGGGGCATCCGCCGCATCCGCTCGGTGGCGCTCGCCGACAACGCGGACGTGCGCGAGTTGCTGGAGCGCCATACCGAGGGTCTGGAAGTGCGCAGCTCGGAGCCGGGGGTCGTCGAATTCAGTTTTCCGCTGACGATGCCGGTGACCGACGACATCTTCGACGCCCTCTTCTCGACGCTGCGTCTGGTCGCGCTGGGCTCGTTCGTCGTGCCGATCTGGTTCGGCGAGCAGACCGTCAGACGCCTGCTGTCCCTCGGCCGGAAGCGGGGGCGAGACGCCGGAGAAAAACCCGACGGCGCCTGAAACGCCCGCCGCTGGCTTATACTGCCGCCCGGGATATCGACCGACGCAGGGGGAGCCAGCCGATGAAACCGACCGTTGTCACACGCGCCACCCGTCTCGCCGCCACGGCGGCGCTGATTGCCTTCGGCTGGGGCTGCAGCCCGTCGCCGGTACCGGACCCCGGGGCGACCACGGACAAGGCTTCCGGCGCGGAACCGGCCGACCTGATTCTGAGTGGCGGCACCATCGTCACGCTCGCGGACTCGCTGGCCGAGGCCGGGGCTCTGGCGATCCGGGACGGCAGAATCCTGGCCGTCGGCGCCGTCGAAGACATCGCGGCGGCCTGGGAGGGCCCGGAGACGGTCGTCCGGGATCTCGGCGGCCGCACGGTGCTGCCCGGCTTCATCGATGCCCACGGCCATTTCCTGCAGGTGGGCTTCCTCGCGCAGTCCGCCAGCCTGTTGCCGCCGCCGGACGGCGGCGTGACCGACTTCGCCACCATGACCGCCGCGCTGCAGGCCCATCGGGACAGTGACCAGGCGGCGAAGATGGGCTGGATCGTCGGCATGGGCTACGACGATGCCCAGCTCGCCGAAGGGCGCCACCCCACCGCCGCCGACCTCGACGCGATGATCTCCGACCTGCCGGTGCTGCTGATCCACCAGTCCGGTCACGTCGCCGCCGTCAACAGCGCGGGCCTCGAGGCACTCGGCATCACGGCCGCGAGCGAGGATCCGCCCGGCGGCGTGATCCGGCGCAAGGCCGACGGCCGCGAGCCGGACGGCGTGCTGGAGGAGACCGCTTTCTTCGCCACCCTCGACAAACTGCCGCTGCCGGAGGACCCGGAGAGCTTCGCGGCCATGGTCGCTGCCGCGCAGGAATCCTACGCCGCCGCCGGCTTCACGACGGCCCAGGAAGGCCGCGCCCTGCCGGCCAACGTGCGTGCCCTGCAGGCCGCCGCGAAAGGCAGACTGCTGGAGCTGGACGTCGACGTCTACCCGGACCCCACGTTCGCGCGCGACGCAGCGGAGTTCGACAGCTTCATGGCGAACGCCTCACGCCAGTACGAGAATCATCTCCGCATCCCGGGCATCAAGCTGTCGCTGGACGGCTCGCCCCAGGCGAAGACGGCCTGGCTGAGCCTGCCCTATCACGTGCCGCCGCACGGCCAGGACGACGACTACCGGGGTTATCCCCAGCTCGAGGACGACTATCTCGAGACCGAGGTGCGCCGTGCCTTCGAGAACGGCTGGCAGGTGCTGACGCATGTCAATGGCGACGCCGCCATCGATCAGTTCCTGGCGGCCGTAGGCAGGGCCGCCGAAGCGCTCGGGCCCGCCGACCGTCGCCCGGTGGCCATCCACGCCCAGACCGCCCGCGAGGATCAGCTGGACGCCATGGCGGAACTCGGCGTGATCCCGTCGTTCATGTCCGTGCATACGTTCTACTGGGGCGACTGGCACCGCGACAGCGTGCTCGGACCCGAGCGTGCGGCCCGCATCTCCCCGGCCCGCTCGGCGCTCGAGCGCGGCATCGTCTATACCAGCCACAACGATGCGCCGGTGACGCCGCCGAACAGCCGGATGATGCTCTACAGCCAGGTGAATCGGCTGACCCGTTCGGGCCGGGTGCTCGGGCCCGAGCAGCGCGTTACGGCCCGGCAGGCGCTGGAGGCCATAACGAGCAGCGCGGCACGACAGCTGTTCGAGGAACAGCGCAAGGGCACCATCGAAGCCGGCAAGCTCGCCGATCTGGTGATCCTCGACCGCAATCCGCTGACGGTCCCGCCGCAGGACCTGATGGAGCTTACCGTCCTCGAGACCCTCAAGGAGGGCGAAACGATCTGGCGGCGAGAGGCGGAGACGGCGGCTCGCTGAGCCGCCAGGCGGCGGAATTCAGCGGGGCAGGCCCATGGGGAAGCGGCGCCGCATCTCGTCCCGCAGTTCCTCGGCGACCTCGGGAGAGAGGCCCGCACCGCCCAGGATGCGGTCCACCGAGTCCGGATCGCGGCCGTTCTGCATGAGCAGGGGCACCAGAGCGCGCATCTTCATTTCGTCGGTGGTGATGCGCCGCACATAGTCCAGGCTGCGGTCGAGGTCCCCGATGCCCGCCGCGAGGGCAGCGTAGCCGGTGTCCCGCAGCGAGGTCTCGCTGAACGAGCCGACCCATTGCGCCGTCCGCTGCGGATCGGCGCGAACCATCGGTCGGACCATCTGCTCGACGAGCTGGGGCGAGCGGTCCTGCACCGGCATACGGTCGTAGATGGCGATGGCATTCTCGGGCGCGGCGCTCGCCATGGCACCGGCGACGCGGGCCAGGGCATGGCTGCGCAGAGCCTCGTCGCCGATGCGCCGGGCGATGGCCAGGGCCGTCTCGGGATCATTCCGGCTCATCCCGCCGGTCAATGCCGTGGCAATCCGGTCGAAGTCGGGGTCGCCCTGATAGCCCTCGAGCCAGGCGGCCGCGATTGCCGGATCATCGGCGCCCTTCTGGTTCGCCATCGCCGTCAGCCAGGCGGTGCGCTCCTTCCCGTTCAGGCGAGCCAAATACTGGGCGGCGATCTCCGGGTGGTTCGTGACCATGCGACCGGATACATGCCGCAGCAGCTTCTCTCGCTCGTCCGCCGGGCGCGCCAGTGCGATTTCCATCGCGGCCCGGGGGTCCGCAGTGGCAAGCCCGTTCACCAGGCTCAGCACAGCCTGGCTGCGCTTCGGCCCGGCGGGCAGCTCCGCAATGTAACCGGCAGCCAGGTCGGGATCGGTATCCGCGGCGCCGCTGATAGCCACCATCAGCGCCCGGGCGCGTTCATCCGGGTCACCCAGCGCGGCGGCACGGTTCAGTCCGACCAGCGGATCGTTTCGTGCCGCCTGACGCAGCACCATCAGCCAAATGTCGCCCCGCTGACCCTCCACTCGCTCGGCCCAGACCAGCGCCTCGTCGATGTCCCGCGATACCAGCGTCCCCATGATCGACCGCGCTACCCGTTTGCGCACCTGGGGCTCGGCGATGCCGAGGACGGCGTCGGCGGCACGCTCCGGCGCGGTCTGCGCGAGTCGGCTCAGCATCGAGTAGTAGGCGCCCTGCCGCGCGCTGGCGGGGAGCCCGGCGGCGAGTTCCAGTGCACGATCCGTATCTTCCGCAACAAGTGTCCCGAGCGCGGCGGTCTGCATTTGTGTGCGGAGTCGTTGATTATCCTCACGCCCGGCCGCGGCCCACAGACCCTCCGGATCCTGTTTGGCCCATGCGTGCGTGGCGGGCGCCATGACCGCATTTCGCAAGCGCCCGTCATCGAGCTGCCTCACTCGCGCGAACGCGGCCTCCGGATCCGCCTCCGCCCAGATTCGGACGATCAGCGAAAGCGCCGTCTCGCGGGCCTCCCGATCCTCCAGTTCCAGGGCCTGCTCGAACGCGCCTGCCGGATCGCTTTCCGCGTTAGCCGCGACAGCGCTGCCCTGGACGTGCGGCGTCCGCAACGCCTCCGGCAGCCGTGACAGTACGGCGGCTGCGCGATGACTGCCGCGCCACGCATGGGCGTCGACGATGCCCGTCGCAGCCGAGCGCTGCAGGTCCGTCTCGCGGGAGAACGTCTGCAGCCCCGCCAGCGCGCCGTCCAGATCTCGCCGCGCCCAGTCGCCGAACACCGTCTGCAACAGCTCATGAGATTCCGGCGGCGATTCCGCAGCCGCCCGGCGCGCGGCCGCTCCGGCATCGAGCTCCGTGAAGCGCAGATAAAGCACCCGGCGAGCCAGCCGACGGTGCGCCGGGTCGGCGATCTCCGCCGCCTCGTCGAGCAAGGCCGCAAGCCTCCTCGCGTCGGAACGGCTCACGAGCGCATGCAGCGCTTCCGAACGTGCGAATGCGGTCGGCAGGGACAAGGCCTGCGCGAGATCGTGCACATCGGCGTAATGGCCGCGCCGCAGGCGGGCGGCGGCTTCCTCGCTCACGGTAACGGTATCCGCGGCGAGTTCGCTCGGCCGCGGCTGCACGACCTCCCCCTCTCCGCAACCGCCGAGCAGCGCGGCGAGCAGCAACACCCACCCGGCTGCGCAGACGCCCGTCCGTGGCATCCCGGTCCCGTCCCCGTCAGCCCAGCGAGGCGGCCGCGTCCTTGATGGCCCGCCGGATGCGCACGTAGGTGGCGCAGCGGCAGAGGTTGCCGTCCATGGCCTGGTCGATGTCCGCATCGCTCGGCTTGCGGTTCTTCTTCAGCAGGTCGACGGCGGACATGATCTGGCCGGACTGGCAGTAGCCGCACTGGGGCACGTCTATCGCTTTCCAGGCCGTGCGCACGGCCTCGGCCTCCGGGCCCTCGACGCCCTCGATGGTGGTGACGCTCGAATCGGCGACGCTGCCCACCGGGGTGACGCAGGCGCGCCGCGCCCTGCCGTCCACGTAGACCACGCAGGCGCCGCACTGGGAGATACCGCAGCCGTACTTCGTGCCGGTCAGCTGCAGCCGATCGCGCAGTGCCCACAGCAGCGGCATCTCGCTCGGGACGTCGAGTTCGACGGCTTCACCGTTGACGGTCAGTTTTGTGCTCATGACTGTTCACTCCCGCTGCTGAGACTGTCCAGGCTGTCCGCGTTCGGCCCGAAGACGGGCAGGCGGCGGATGCGCTTGCCGGTGGCCGCATAGATGGCGTTGGTCAGTGCCGGGGCGGCCGGCGGTGTCGGCGGCTCGCCCACCCCGCACGGGGGGGCGTCGGACTCCATGATCTTCACCTCGAAGTTCCGCGGCGCCTCGCTCATCTTCATGATGCGCCAGGAGGGGAAGTTCTCCTGCTGGATGACACCGTCCTTCGCGGTGATCTCGCCGTACAGCGCGTTGGAGAGACCGTACAGACAGCCGCCTTCCATCTGCGCCTCCACGTGCCGGGTATTCACCACGGTGCCGGCGTCGATGGCGGACCAGACGCCCGGTATGGTGAGCCGGCCCTCGTCGTCCACTTTCACCTCGACGACGGTGGCCACGTAGGCCAGGAAGGAACGGTGGGCGGCGATGCCAAGGCCCCCGCCGCTGCCCATCGTGCGGCCCCAGCCGGCCATCTCGGCGGCCATCTTGGTCACGTTGGCCAGCCGGCCGGTATCGATGGGATATTCCTCGAACGGGTCGCCGTAGTTGTCGTACTCGGCGCCCTCCTCCCGCGGATCCACGATCCGCGGCGGCCCGATCAGCTCCAGCAGGAAATCCTTCTGGTCGCGGCCGGCGGCGGCGGCGAGCTCCGCGGCGAAGCTCTGGATGGCGAACGCGTGGTAGACGTTGGCCACCGAGCGCAGCCAGCCGATACGCACCTTCGCCTCGGCCGGGCCGGTCTCGAGCTGCAGATTCGGCACGATGAAGGGGTTATCGGAGGCGCCGAGGCGCAGCTCGCCCCAGGAAGGCTCCGTGACGCCCTTCTGGAACGTCGACGGGATGGGCGGGAATACGGTGCGGTGCAGGAACGCCGTGCAGCGGCCGTCTTCGTCCAGCCCGCCCTCCATGTGCTGGCCGCTCACGGAGTGGAAGTAGCCGTGTTTGAGGTCGTCCTCCCGGCTCCAGGTGACCTTCACCGGCTTGCCGATCTCCCGCGCGAGCAGCGCGGCTTCCACGGCGAAGTCCGGCTTGGACTTGCGGCCGAACGCGCCGCCGAGCCAGGTGGGCGTTACGATCACCTTCTCCGGGTCGACGTCCAGCGCGCCCGCGACCGCGGACCGGGTGGCCTGAGGCGCCTGCACGCAGGCCCAGACCTCGCACTTGTCGCCGTCCCAGCGCGCGGTTGCCGCCGGCGGCTCCATCGGTGCCTGGGACAGGTGCGGCACGTAGTAGTCGGCGGATACCCGCTTCGCCGCGGCATCGAGCGCCTTCTGCACGTCGCCCCGGCTGCGCCGCACCTGACCGGGCTTGCGCGCGGTCTCCAGCAGCTGTTCGCGGAACGCGTCGGAGTCGTAGTCGCCGTTCGGGCCCGCCTCCCATTCGATCTCCAGTGCCTCGCGGCCCTGCAGGGCGGACCAGGTGTTGTCGGCGATCACCGCGACGCCGCCGAGGGGCTTGAAGGCCGCCGGCGGTTCGGGCGAATCCAGCCGCACGGTACGCAGCACGCCGGGCACCTCGAGCGCCTTCTCGTCGTTCACGCTCTTGACGCTGCCGAACACCACCGGCGGCCTGGCGATGACCGCGTAGACCATGTCGGGCACCTGCACGTCGATGCCGAAGGTGCCCTTGCCGACCACGATGTCGGGCACCGTCAGGGACGCGATGTCCTTGCCGATGTAGCGCCAGTCGCTGCGCTCCTTCAGCTGGACGGCGTCCTTGCCGGGAACGTCGAGACCGGCGGCGTCCGCGGCCAGCTCGCCGTAGCCGAGGGTGCGCCCGCTGGGCCCGTGCACCACCTGGTGCAGCTGGGCGGTGCACTCTTCGGCCGGCACGCTCCAGCGGTCGGCAGCCGCGGTCTCCAGCATGTGACGCATGCCGGCGCCCGCATAACGCAGGCGGGTGAGGTTGCGCCGCACGGAACGCGAACCGTCGGTGTTCTGGTCGCCGTATTTCGGGTGGCCGATAGCCTGAACGATCCGGATGCGGCTCCAGTCGGCCTCCAGCTCGTCCGCCATGATCTGGGCCATCGCTGTCCAGGTCTGCTGGCCCATCTCGGAGCGGTGGCAGGTCAGCTTCACCGTGCCGTCTTTCTCGATGCTGATGAAGAGGCTCGGCGTGGCATCTCCGCCCCGCACGTCGCCGAGGCCGCCGGCCGTCTGGTCGGCTCGCGCACGGCCCGTCAGTGACAGGGCGAACGCGAAGCCCGTACCCGCCGCGATGCCGGCGAGTACGTCACGCCGGGTGACCCGCGCGAGGGGGATCTCCGTGAGTGCTCCGTTACCGTCCTGCCGCCAGCTGAGCGGCCCTGCTTCCATTTCCGGTCCCGTGTCCGACCCCATGTTCGGTCCGATGTCCGTCGCCATGGCAGACTCCCTGTGTCGCGGTGCAACAAAGCGCCTCGGCACTGCGTGCCGGCCCTGGCGCTGCCTATCAACATAACACGGCAGTGGGCCGCGTATCAGGTGCTCACTCCAGGCGCTCGTGTCAGGCACTCATGTCACGCACTGAGGGGCGACGCACGCTCGATCAGCCCGCGCGCATCGAGTTCCAGCCCCGGCGCAAACGCACCCCAGGTATAGCCACGTTCGGAGCGCAGGCGCGTGGCCGCGAAGCCCTCGGCCACGATCGGCGGCGCCGCGCGGAAGAGCACTGCCCCCTGGAACGCGAGCGCCAGCGACTCGACGAAATGCCGGGCCGTGGCTTCGCCCAGCGCCTCCTTCACGTTCAGCGTCGTCACCGTATGGATCAGGCCGTCGAGGTGGCGGTCCGCGCCGCGCGCCTCGTCCAGTTCCGCGAACAATGCTTCCAGTGCGCCCGGGTCGCGCTGGATGGCACGCAGGGTATCCAGCGCGATCACGTTGCCGGATCCTTCCCAGATGCTGTTCAGCGGTGACTGGCGGAAATAGCGCGGCATCGGCGATTCCTCCACGTAGCCGGCGCCGCCGAGACACTCCATGGCCTCGTAGACCAACGACGGCGTGCGCTTGCAGATCCAGTACTTCGCAATCGGCGTGAGGATGCGCGCAATGGCCGCAGCGTGCTCCGAGTGCGGCGCGTCGTCGAAGGCGCGGGCCACCCGGAAACTCATCGCGAGCGCCGCCTCCTGTTCCAGCACGAGATCCGCGAGCACCTGGGCCATGGCCGGGTGTTCGGCCAGCCGCGGGCCGAAGGCACGCCGGTGTTCGGCGTGCCACAGCGCCTGTGACAATGCTGCGCGCATGATCGCCGTCGAGCCCACCATGCAGTCCAGGCGCGTGCCCTGCACCATCTCGATGATGGTGCGCACGCCGCGCCCCTCCTCACCCACCATCCGCGCCCAGGCGTTGTGATACTCGATCTCGCTGGAGGCGTTGGAACGGTCGCCCAGCTTGTCCTTCAGGCGCACCACCTGGATCGTGTTGCGGGTGCCGTCCGGGCGCCACTTCGGCGTGAAGAAGCAGGACAGGCCGCCGTCGGTCTTCGCCAGCGTGAGGAAGCCGTCGCTCATCGGCGCCGAGCAGAACCACTTGTGGCCGACCAGTTCGTACTCGCCCTCCGCGCCCAGGGGCTCGGCGCGGGTGGTGTTGGCCCGCACGTCGGAGCCGCCCTGCTTCTCGGTCATCGCCATGCCAAGGGTGACGCCCCGCTTCTCGTCGGCCGGGATACAGCGGGGATCGTAGGCTGCCGCCGTCACCCGGGGCTCCCACTCCGCCGCCAGGTCCGGCTGATGACGCAGCGTGGGGATGCAGGCGTAGGTCATCGAGAAAGGGCAGCATACGCCCTGGTCCGCCTGGCTCAGGACGTACATCAGTGCCGAGTGGGCCACGTGGCCGCCCTGCTCCGCGGTCCAGGCCACCGAACTCACTCCGCTCTCCAGGCCCAGCGCCATCAGCTGGTGGTAGTCGGGATGGAAATCGGCCTCGTCGATGCGCTGGCCGTAACGGTCGAAGGCCTTCAGCACCGGCGGGCTGGCATTCGCCCGGGCCGCCCAGTCCTGGACCTCGGCCGAGCCGACCCGCGCGCCCAGCCGGCCGAGTTCGGCGTCCATCCAGGCGGCGCCGTTACGGCTCACCGCCTCCTTCAGCGCGATGTCGGTCTCGTAGCAGTTGACGCCTTCCAGCGGCGGCGCCTGATTGATGACCTCGTGGGTCGCGAGCTCGGTGCGCGGCTTCAGATGTCCCATCGTTCGCTCCGGTCGGTGGATCTGCCCACAATGTAACGCCGCCGCGGGGCGGCGTCAGCCGTGGATGGACCGGATGGCCGCGCGGGCCTGCGGGTCAGTTCTTCTCCCGGTCCACCAGCCGGTTGGCCGTGATCCAGGGCATCATCTCCCGGAGCCGTGCGCCGGTGGTCTCGATGAGATGGGCCTCGGTGTTGCGCCGCTGGGCGGTCATCGAGGGATAGTTCATGGCGCCCTCGGCGATGAACGACTTGGCGTACTCGCCGCTCTGGACGCGCTCCAGCGCATTGCGCATCGCGGCCCGGGACTGCTCGTTGATGACTTCCTTGCCTGTGACGTACTCGCCGTACTCCGCATTGTTGGAGATGGAGTAGTTCATGTTGGCGATGCCGCCCTCGTACATCAGGTCGACGATCAGCTTCAGCTCGTGCAGGCACTCGAAGTAGGCCAGTTCCGGCGCGTAGCCCGCCTCCACCAGCGTCTCGAAACCGGCCTTCACCAGCTCCACGCAGCCGCCGCAGAGCACGGTCTGCTCGCCGAAGAGATCGGTCTCCGTCTCGTCGCGGAAGGTGGTCTCGATGATGGCCGTGCGGCCGCCGCCGATGCCGCAG
>Ga0102938_10000973_pt1 | contig 21722 bp, 20 predicted proteins | sample SalPonR2_B_D2_MG_FD_84516 | JGI IMG/M metagenome (GOLD analysis project Ga0102938, IMG submission 84516) | Salt pond soil microbial communities from South San Francisco under conditions of wetland restoration - Salt Pond MetaG R2_B_D2_MG | ecosystem: Environmental > Aquatic > Marine >... | reverse complement strand
GCGACGCTCATCTGACGCGGTCGACGTGGACGGCGTCGACGTGGAGATCCATCACGTGAAAGGACATCGGGTCCTCGTGGTGTTGCGCGGCGACCTCGATCCGCGGGTCGCCGACACCGACCCGCACCGAACGGGAGTGCCGCCGCACGACCCAGTTGCACAGGTGGACGGAGCAGAGGCGACGGCAGCTGCGGTGGGTGCCGTGCTCGACCAGGTCCGTGACGCACTCGCCGGCGAGGAGGCCAACGGCCTGCTGCTGCGCGGCTTCGAGGGCCACCGCACCTTGCCATCGATGCGCGAGCGGTTCGGTCTGCGAGCCGCAGCGGTGGCGGGATACCCGATGTACCGCGGTGTCGCCCAGCTCGTCGGTATGGACGTGCAACGCCTGCCGGAGTCGCTCGACGACGCGTGCGACGTGGCAGAGCAGGCGTTCCGCGACCACGACTTCGTCTTCCTCCACCACAAGGACGCCGACCGGGCGGGCGAGGACGGCGACCGGTCGGCCAAGGAGCAGGCGATCGCCGACGTCGACGCCGTACTGCCACGCCTGCGTTCCCTCGGGCCGGACGTGATCGCCGTCAGCGGCGACCATTCCACGCCGTCGCAACTCGCCGCGCACTCCTGGCATCCCGTCCCCACGCTCGTGTGGAACGGCCGGGAGCGTGACGAGCACACGCAGTTCGGCGAGCGGTGGTGCCGCACCGGCGCGCTCGGCCGTCGACCGACGATCGAACTGATGCCGATGCTGCTCGCGATGGCCGGCCGGCTCGACAAGTACGGCGCGTGACGATCCGGTGTCCGGCCCGTCGTGCCGGCCCGTCGTGCCGGCCCGGCGTGGAGTTGTTCTGATCAGCGCGGAGAAGCCGGGGTGAACGACACCGGCAGCAGGCGTGGTCCACGGACCTGTCCTCCCGCCCACTTCGTCGGCTCCCGGTCACTCACGTGGAAGTCGGGGATGCGTTCCAGCCAGGCGCGGATGGCGACGGTCATCTCGAGGCGTGCGAGGTTCGAGCCGGCGCACCGATGGATGCCCGAGCCGAATGCGATGTGACGGTTGATCGCCCGATCGATGATGAACTCGTCGGCGCGCTCGAACTGTTCCGGGTCGTGGCATGCCGCAGGAAAGTTCATCAGCACCTTGTCGCCGCGGTTGATGTGGACGCCGTTGTACTCGACGTCGGTCTCGGCGATGCGGGCCATCGTGACCGGGGCGTAGAAGCGGAGGAACTCCTCGATGGCGACCGGCAGGAGGTCGGGCTCGTCGACGAGTCGTTGCAGGTCGTCGGGATGCGTGCCCAGATGCCAGAGCGCGGAACCGATGGAACTCCACGTGGTGTCGATGCCGGCGACGATCAGCAGGTTCGTGATCCCGACCACCACCTGCGGGGTGATCTGCGCCTCGGGCATGTCGAGCTCCATGAACAGCAGGTCGGTGAGCAGATCGTCCTGGGGGTCCTCCTGGCGTTTCGCCACCTCGGCGCCGATGAAGGTCAGCATCTCGTCGCGGGCCTGGAGCCGCTTCACCGGGTTGTGGAGCCCCTCGCCGAGCACGAAGTTGACCCATTCGACGAACTGGTCGGCCATCTCCGGGTCGACGCCGAGCAAGTGCGCGATCACCCGTGGTGGGATCTGCTGGGAGTAGTCGACTGCGGCGTCGCATTCGCCGGCTTCGATGAACCCGTCGATGAGCGAGTGGCACAGCTGCTCGGTGTAGTCCTCGTGGGCGGCGACGGCACGGGGTGCGAAGGCGGGGAGCAGCATCCGTCGGGTCCAGGTGTGGACGGGTGGGTCGGCGGTGATCGGTGCCGCAGCGATCATCTGCTCGAAGCGCGACATCTCGGGCGCGTTCGGGGCGGGCGGCATCACGAGCACCTGGCGCGAGCTGAGCTCGGGAATCATCTTCGACAGGGCGCGAAGGTCGTCGAACCGAGTGGGGTTCCACGACCCGCCGAGACGATCGGTGTGGGCGATCGGACACTTCTCGCGCATCTCGGCCCAGATGGGCACCGGGTTCGTGATGTAGTCGTCGTCGCGGATGTCGTAGTCGGTGGTCCAGTCGGTGACCTCGCCACCCGGCGCCCAGATCTCCTCGCTGGTGGCCAACTTCATCTTGGCGTGCATGTCATCGGTGGCGCTCATGACGTTCCCCTCGGTGCGGGGCCGACTCCGTGCCGGCCGCTGACCACCAGAGTAGAAAGCGCGCCTGTCGATGTGCGGATCGGGGCCGCCTGGTCACGCCGATTCGTCGGACCGTCCCGATTCGTCGGAGCGTCCCGAGTCGAAGGCGTGTTCGACCTCGTCGTCGACCAGGACCACGTCGTGGCCGGCACGGTCGAGCAGCGACGCAGCGATGCTCGCCCGGTAGCCGCTTGCGCAATGGACGAAGAGTTCACCGTCTGGCACTTCGTCGAGCCGGTCGAGGAGTTCGTGCACCGCGAGGTTGATGGCGCCGGGCAGGTGGCGGTCGTCGTGCTCGTCGCGGCGGCGGACGTCGATCACCGTGGCCCCGGCCGGAAGATCGGCGAACGAGATCCGCCGGTAGCTGCGCCATTCGGCACCGTGGCCCCACCGCTCGAGACCGCCTCGGGCAGCCCCTGACGGGCGGTCGATCCCGATACGAACGAGCTGGCGCTGGGCGTCGGTGATCTCTTCGGCACTGTCGGCGAGCAACGTGATCGGCATCCCCCACGGCACCAGCCACCCGAGGTAGGTCGAGAACCCGTCGGCGAGTTCGATCCCGATCGTGCCGACGACGTGGCCGGCAGCAAACTTGTTACGTGGTCGGAGATCGACCACCCACTCGCCCCGATGGACGCGACGGACGACCTCGATGGGATCGATCGGTGCGGCGGGCGACAGGTCGATCGCCACGCCGCCGGCGAGGTTCAACGGACCCATGTGGGCGTAGTACCGGGGAAATGCATCCAGCGACGACAACAGCCGCTCCACGAACGCATCTTCCGCAACGGTCAAGGCGACGTTGACCTCCCGTTCGGTTCCGAGGCGACCGTCGGAGTCCTCGTCGCTCGACACCGACGCGCAGAAACTGCCGAACCCATGTGTTGGGAGGATCCGTGCTTCGTCGGGCAGCGAGTCGGCAAGCCGGTGCACCGAGCGGTACTGCTCACGCGTGAGCATCTCGGTCTGGTCGGCGCCGACGAGATCCGTCCGTCCGACCGTGCCGTACAGCAGTGAACCGCCGGTGAACACCGCTGGCGGAGCATCGTCGGCGGTCACGACGTAGGTGAGGTGATGCGGCGTGTGCCCAGGGGTGGCCCGGACCTCCACGTGGAGCTGACCGACGTCGAACCGGTCGCCGTCACGCACGCCGGTGTGGTCGAAGCGCAGCGGTTCGTCGGCGGCATGGAGGTAGGTGGCATCGGTGAGGCGCGCCAAGGTCAGCCCACCGCTGACGTAGTCGTTGTGGACGTGCGTCTCGGCGATGTGCGTGATCCGTACTCCGGCGTCGTCGACGGCGCACATGAGGCGGTCGACGTCTCGCTGCGGGTCGATGGCCAGAGCGACCTCCCCGTCGTGGACGACGTAGGAGCGGTCACCGAGCGACGGTGTCTCGATCGTGATGACGTCCATCAGAACTCCCTTCCACGCCGGGGGTTCCACGAACTGGTGGCGGCGAAACCTTGATCGACGGAACCACGTTCGGCAGAGCGCGACCGGTTGCGCGCGCCTCGCAGCGGGTAGGTGAATCGGTGTGCACGCCCGGATCGTGATCGTCGTCAACCCGGAACGTCGTGAGGAACTCGCGCTCCTCCTCGACGAGCTGGACGACACCTGCGACGTCGCGCTCGTCGAACCCGACGGTGCCGACGACCTTCCCGAAGCGGCTCGCGACGCAGCCTCGTCCGCCCACGTCGTCGCGGCCATCGGGGGTGACGGCACCCAACGCAGCGCCGCTCACGTCCTCAGAGGGACCGACGCTGCACTGGCGGTGGTCCCGGGCGGCACGGTCAACCTGCTCGCGCGGGTGCTCGGACTCGCCACCGTCGCTGACGCAGCCCGGGCGATCGAAGGTGGCCGTCGGCGAACGATCGACACCGGTCTCGTCGGCGACGAGACGTTCGTGCTCAACGCGAGCACCGGCTACGACGCGGTGGTCATGCGCCGTGTCGACGAGGGGGCGAAACGTTGGGGCCGCCTCGGCTACTTCGTCACCGGGTTGCGCACCTTGTGGTCCCACCGTCCACGACACACCGACGTCGTCATCGACGGTACTCCGTTCTATCGCGGTCGGGCGATGACGGTGATGGTCACCAACATCGTCCAGCGCGGCGCCGCGGACTTCACCGTGGCGCTCGGCGGCGCCGCAGATGATGGGCTGCTCGACGTGGTGGTACAACGCTGCGACACGGTGCCGAGCACGGCCAGGACGTTGTGGGCCCTCAGTCGAGAACGAACGCCGCGGGACGACGACCTGCTCATCGGCCATGGGAGAACGGTCGACGTGTCGTGGTCCGTGCCAGTCGCGTCCCAGCGTGACGGCGACGCCGCCGCCGACATCACCAGCGCGCACTACGAGGTCGACGAAGCGTCGCTCGTGGTGTGTGTGCCGGTTACGGACTGACGCGTTCGGGGTATCACCGATCACATGACCGATGCCAACCAACCGCAGTCGCACGCAGAACAGACCGATCCGACCAAGCTGGGTGAGACCGTCGGCCAGACCGACCGCCCCGGCGACGTCTATCCGCCCGACGAGCCCCTCGCCGTCGACGACCCGTCGATCCTCGACGACGGGCGCATCGCCACCGACGATGTCGAGACACGATCAGAGCGCGAGCAGCCCGAGGTGGGAGAGCGATCAGGTCAGGACGGCGACGAACTGGGCCACGACCTGCTCGACCCGTCGGCCGACCCCGACCGCCTCGACGACGAGGAACAGATGGTCGCCACCGAGGGCGACGACGCCGACAGTGCCGCCGAGGTGGCCGCCGTCCACGAAGTCCCGAGCGAACGGCTGCGCTGATGTTCGAGCCTCTGATCGACCGCATCGAGGCCGACGAGCGCCTCAGCGACGTCGCCGGCAAGCTGAAATCCAAGGTCGAGCCGCTCGTGGGCAACGGGACGGTCCGCGACGTACTCACCGGTCGCTGGCTCGGCCACCCGGCCCACCCTGCCGTGGTGATCGCACCGTTGGCCGGATGGTTCGGCGGCACGTTGCTCGACCTCGTCGGCGGCAGCAGCGCGCGAGTGCCGGCGCGTCGGCTCATCGGGTTGGGCACGGCGGCCGCGATGCCGGCAGCGATGACCGGCGCCGCCGAATGGTTGACCACCAACAGCGCCGAAGAGCGCGTCGGCACGGTGCACGCGGCGCTCGCGGACGGCGCCACCGTGATGTATGCGACGTCCTGGTTGCTGCGGATGCGTCGACGCGACCGTCTGGCGATCGCCGCCGGACTGGTCGGTGCGTCGCTTGCAGGAGCGACCGCGTTCATCGGCGGTCACCTCTCGTTCCGGCGCGGTGTCGGCGTGACGACCGTGGCGTTCCAGAGCGGCCCGACCGAGTGGACGACGTTGGAACTCGACGACGAACCCAGCACCGACCACCCGGTCAGCGGCACTGCCGACGGCATTCCGTACGCGGTCGTCGCCGCAACGCCGTCGAACGGAGCGGCGAAGCCACCGCACGTGATGGAGTCACGCTGCAGTCACCGTGGCGGCCCGCTCGACGACGGCTCCGTGGTCGATGGTTGCATCGAATGTCCGTGGCACGGGGCCCGATTCGATCTCGAGACCGGCGAGGTGCGCCGTGGTCCGGCGGCTGCACCGCAACCCGTGTACGACGTCGACGAGAGCGACGGCCGAACGAAGATCCGACGCGACGAACTCGGAGCACTGCGCGCCAACGTGAGCTGACACGCCGGTACTGCGCTGGATGGTGGTCAGTACTCGTCGTCGTCGTCGGGCACGTCGGTGTGCTGATCGACGATGTCGGGGATCGAGCCCTCCGGCGGCAGGTCGACGGCGCTCTCGACGCCGTGCTCCTCGTCGCCGTCGACGAAACGTTCGGCGTCCACGTCGACCTCACGTGGTGATCGCATGTCGTCCTGATCGCTCATGGGTTCACGATCGCAGATCAGCCAGCCGTCGGCAAGGGCACGAGGGCCCTACCGGCCGGATCCGGTCACCACGAGTCCCGAGTCGGGGGGATCTCGCTGCGACCGTCGGCGTGGAGCCGCACACCGAGCGTTTGGTAGAGCTGGAGGCCGGCGTCCTCGAAGCCGTTCACCGAGCCCGCCATGTACATCAGCCACACACGGCTGCGCGGCTCGCCGACGAGTTCGACAGCGGTGTCCCAATTGCGCTGCAGGTTGTCGACCCAGCAGCGCAGTGTGCGGTCGTAGTGTTCGCGGAGATTCTCCACGTCGCGTACCTCGAAGCCACTGGCCTCCATCGATCGGACCGTGTCGGCGATGTCCAACAGCTCGCCGTCCGGGAAGACGTAGCGGTTGACGAAGCTCCGCCGGCCGAGACGCGAACCTCCGACCGAGGCGATCGCATGGTTGAGGAGTCGGCCACCCGGCGTCAACAGGCCGAACAGCTTCTCGAAGTAGAGCTGCATTCGCCGATGGCCGACGTGTTCGGCCATCCCGATCGACGAGATGGCGTCGTACGGCCCGTCGGTGACCTCCCGGTAGTCCTGGAGGCGGATCTCGATGCGGTCCGCGAGCCCATGCTCGGCGACGCGAGCGCGAGCAGAGGCCGCTTGTTCGGTGCTGATCGTCACGGCGACCACGTCGACGTCGTGGTTGGTCGCGGCGTGGATGGCCATCGAACCCCAACCGCAGCCGACGTCGAGCAGCCGGCGCCGGTCGGCGCCCTCAGCTCGTGGTCGATCGAGACCGAGCTTGCGACAGATCAGTTCGTGCTTTGCCGACTGTGCCGCCTCGAGCGAGGTCGCCGCCGTCGTGAACCGCGCGCACGAGTAGGTCATCGACGGCCCGAGCACCAACTCGTAGAAGCTGTTGCCGACGTCGTAGTGGTGGCCGACTGCCGCCCGATCGCGGCGCAGCGAGTGGCGGATCCCGTGCGGCACCACCTCTTCGGCAGGAGGACGCAGGCGGCTTCCGAGGCCGCCGAGGGCACGTGACGCTCGCACCAACTCTGCCGCGGCGCGCATGACAGCGGACGTGTCGCCGCCGACTCCGACCTGCAGCGCGCGAAGGACCTCGACCATTGGCCCCTCGATGTCGATGTCGCCGGCCACGTAGGCGCGGGCGAGACCGAGTTCATCGGGGGACCACACGATCCGACGGAGGGCGTCAGGCCCGTTGAAACGGACGACCCCGACCTGGTTTCGGCCGTACGACGAGCCGTCCCAGAAGCGCAGCTCGACCACCAGTGGGTCGACGAAGACCCGCTCGAGCAGCGGCGCGAGTTCGTCGACGACCGTCCCTGCAGCCCCGCTCGTCGATTCCAGCAGCGTTGCCATGGTCCCCCCTGCGTCGTGGTCGATACCGCGATGTTGCCACACCGGACGCCACCGGGCGAGAGGTCGGAGCGGTCAGCCCACCGTCGCGATGAGCGCTTGGAGGTTGCTGCCGGCGGAGTCCAGTGCGGAGAGCGAGATCCTCGGGTGCGCGCCGACCGCGGTGGACAAGTGTTCGGAGACGTTCGCCGCCGCCGAGCCGGGCAAGGGGGTGGAGTCGTCGGCGGTGTAGACACCGAGCGCAGTGACGCCGTTGTTGTCGATCTGGTTCAACAGCACCTCCAGGTTGCCGGCGTCCAGGCTGTCGAGGTCGACGAAATGGACCCGTCGGATGCTCGCCGCCCCCGCGTCGGTCGCGGCTACCCAATCAGCTCGACCCTGCCCGCGGCCGAGTACGACGATCTCGTCGGCGCCGTCGGTGTCGTCACCGAACCGCCACGCCGTCACGCCGCCGTGCCATGAGAAGCTCGCCGTCGGCATCACCACCGGCCCAGCGGGAGCGGGTGGAGCGGGTGCTGCGCCCCCGGAGCCGCGCATCCGCTGACGGAGACGACCTGGTACGAGTCACCGGCAACCGTGACGTCGTACATGGTCGACTCGCCCCGGATCGTGCCGCTCGAGACGAGCGTCGCTTCGTCGGCCCAGCTCCCGTTCAGTGCCCAGTGGAGCGTCTGCGCCTTGGCCAGATTGTCGAGTTCGACCGCGCAGGCATTCTCCTGGCCGCGGTCGGTGATCCCCCGGACGGCGAACACCGTGACCACGGCGAGAATGCCGAGCACCACGATGACGATCAGCAGCTCGACCAGCGTGAAGCCGTCGTCCCTGCAGCGATCGTGATCGTGCGCTCGCGTGTCCACTCCTCGACATCGGCAACGAGGAGTCGCACGTTGACCTGTGACGATCGATCAACACATAACCTTGAGACATGATCGCGTTGCGGCCGATGCGACTCGACGACGTCGACATCGTCGAGCGCTGGGACGAGGACCCCGACGTGATCGCATCGACCGGTGACGACGACTGGTACGACTGGCCCGTCGAGCTGGCCCGCGGTGAGCTTGCGTGGCGCGAGTTCCTCGTCGCTGAGGAGGAGGGTCGTCCCGTCGGGTTCGTGCAGCTGATCGACGCTCGCGAGGAGGAGTCCCACTACTGGGGTGCGAACGTGGTGAACGGGGCGTGGGCGATCGACATCTGGGTCGGAGCCCCGCAGGACCGTGGGCGCGGCGTCGGTGCCGAGATGATGCGACTGGCGCTGGAGCGCTGCTTCGACCACCACGGGGCGACCGAGGTCGTCGTCGACCCGCTGGCGAGCAACGTCGCAGCGATCCGCTTCTACGAACGGCTCGGGTTCCGGTTCGTCGAGGAGCGCGACTTCGACGGTGACCACTGCCGCACGTACCGATACCCCCGGCCCTGAGGGAGCCACCGCGGGTCCGGCGTCAGGACGTGACGCGAACGGGCACCGTGCGTGGCCCGCGTACCTGGCCGCCGGCCCACGTGACCTCGGCCGGGTCGGTGACCTCGAACTCGGGGATCCGGGCGATCCACTCCTCGACGGCGACCCGCAATTCCATGCGCGCCAGGTTCGAGCCGGCGCAGCGGTGGATACCGGCGCCGAAGGCGAGGTGGCGGTTCTGCTGGCGGTCGAGGATCACGTCGTCGGGGTTCTCGAACACCTCGGGATCGCGGTTGGCTGCAGGGAAGTTCATCAGCACGCGCTCCTCGGCCTTGATCGGGCAGCCCTTGTACTCGACGTCCTCGACCAGCCGGCGCGCCATCGTGACCGGCGCGTACGCCCGGAGGAACTCTTCGATCGCCGTCGGCATCAGCTCGGGTTCGGCGACCAGCCGGCGCCGGTCGTCGGGATGCGTGGCGAGGTGCCACATCGTGGACCCGATCGACGACCAGGTGGTGTCGATTCCGGCGATCAGCAACAACGCGCACATGCCCATCACGACGTCGCGGGTGATCGGCTCGCCTTCGTGTTCCGACTGGATCAGCTCGCTGATGAAGTCGTCGGTCGGGTTCTCCGTGCGCTCGTCGATCGCCGTGGCCAGGTACTGGATGATCCCGGTGATGCCGCGGCGGCGCCGCTCGGGGTCGTGCGCGAACTCGAGCACGTCACGGACCCATTCGGTGAACGTGCCCGCCATGTCCTCGGGCACGCCGAGGATGTGACCGATCACGCGAACCGGGATCTGCTGGGCGTACTCGGCGGCGGCGTCGCCCCCGCCGCGCTCGATCACGTCGTCGACGAGGCGCTTGCAGAGCTCGCGGGTGAACACCTCGTACTCGGCGACCCGGTTGGGGCTCATCGTCGGCAGCACGAGGCGCCGCGTCCAGGTGTGCAACGGCGGGTCGGCGCTGATCGGGGGGACACCCGAGGTGAGCACCGGGGCCGGGACATGGCCTTCGTCGCCCTCGTTGCCGACCGGCATCATCGGCACCACGCTGATGCCGTTGCCGGACGGGAACGTCACGATGTCGTGGGCAATTGCGTACACGTCCTCGTAGCGCGTCGGCAGCCACGAGCCACCCCAGCGATCGGTGTGCGCCATCGGGCAGGTCTCGCGCAGCTCGGCCCAGATCGGGTACGGGTCGGCGATGTACTGCTTGTCGAAGATGTCGTAGTCGCTCGCCCAGTCGGTCACCGGGGGAGTGACCGGGCCCGCATCTGTCGTCGGGATGGATGTGTCGCTGCTCACTGCCGCCTACCTCCGGGTCGCGTTGGTTTGGAACAGTGTGTCAGACCGCGCCGGCGAAAGGAACCCCGAGCATCAGGTTCGCTGCACGGCGGTTCTGGACCGGGGCGCGAGGACCAGGACGAGCGTCAGAAGGTGACGGGGACGGTGCGGGGCCCGCGAACCTGGCCGCCGGCCCACGTGACCGCGGCACCGTCGGCCAGGCGGAATTCGGGGATGCGCTCGATCCAGGTCTCGACCGCGACCCGCAGCTCCATGCGGGCCAGGTTCGACCCGGCGCAGCGGTGGATGCCGGCGCCGAACGCGACATGGCGGTTCTGGGCGCGATCGAGGATCACCTCGTGCGGACGATCGAACACGGCCGGGTCGTGGTTGGCCCCCGGGAAGTTCATCAGCACCTTGTCACCGGCCTTGATCGGGCAGCCGCCGACCTCGACGTCCTCGGTGGCGATACGCGCCATCGTGACCGGCGAGTAGGCCCGCAGCAGTTCCTCGATGGCGAGCGGCATGATCTCGGGCTCGTCGCGCAGGCGCTGCACGTCGTCGGGGTGGGTGGCGAGGTGCAGCATCGCCGACCCGATCGACGACCACGTGGTGTCGACGCCGGCGATCAGCGCGAGGGCGGCCATCCCGAGGATGATCAGGTCGTCGACCGGTTCGCCGTCGACCTCGCTGTGCAGCAGCGAGCTGATCAGATCGTCGCCGGGATCGGTGCGGCGCTCCTCGAGTTTCTCGATGAGGTAGTCGCGGATGCCGTCGGCGCCGGCACGGCTGCGCTTCTCGTCGTGGGCGAACTCGAGCGTGTCCTGAACCCAGCCGGTGAACGTGTCCGACATGTCCTCGGGCACCCCCAGCAGCAGCGCGATCACCCGTACGGGGATCTGGCGGGCGTAGTCGCCGGCGGCGTCGGCGGTGCCGTTCTCGATGAACCCGTCGATCAGCCGGTTGCAGAGCTCCTTCGTGTACGGCTCGTACTCGGCGACACGGGAGTGCGAGAACCAGGGGAGCAGCAGCCGCCGGGTCCAGGTGTGCACCGGCTGGTCCTGATCGATCGGCGGCAACGGGATCTCGATGGGAGCGGGTGGGCGTTCCTCGTCGGTGAAGCTCAACACGCCGACATCGATCGACGAGAAGTGCCGGTGGTCCTGGGCGAAGCGCTGGACATCGGCGTAGGTGGTCGGCAGCCACGAACCGCCCCAGCGGTCGGAGTGGGCGATCGGGCACTGCTCGCGCAGGTCGTCCCACACCGGGTTGGGGTCCGCAACGTAGTCGGGGTCGAGAATGTCGTAGTCGGTCGCCCAGTCGGTCACCGGCGGCTGGCCGGTGCCCTGGGTCTGGCTGTCGGTGTCGTTGCTCATCGAGGTCCCCTCCGTCTCGGGGCAGGCTGCGGCCTGCTTGCTCCGAGTATGCACCACCGGGCCGCCGGCGGCGGGACCGGCCTGCTCCGCTGGTGGCGTCGACGGGCGACGTCAGTGGGTTGCGGCTACCTCGACCTGCACGTCGTCGCCGTCGAAGCTCAGGTGTCCGGCGACCCGGCGGGCATCGTCGAACGGTTCGGGGTACGACCAGGCGATGTCATCGTGAGTGTCCGTCGACCAATACGTCGACTGGCCCTTGTACGGACAGTGCGTGGAGGTGTCGGACCGTGTGAGCACGTCCGTGCGCACGTCGCGCTCGGGGAGGTACCAGCGGTTGGGGAGACCCGTCTCCGACAGCACCTTGGCGGCAGCCGATTCGGCGATCAGCTCTCCGTCGATGGTGACGTGCACTCGGCGCTTCGACGGCCGGACGTCGACACGATGGAAGGGATCACGAAGGTGCCCGAACACCTCTTCGTCCTCGTCGAACCAGCGATCGAGACGGTCCCAGTAGAAGGCGAACCACCCCTGCAACCAGCCGGCGTCGTCGATCGGTTGCTCGTAGGCCCACACGGCGTTCTCGGCCGTGCGGTCACCGGCGGTGATCGACCAGTACGACGCATCGCCCTTGAAGGGGCAGTGCGTGCTGTGGTCGGTCGGGGTGAGCACGTCGGTGTCGACGTCGTCGGCCGGCACGTACAGCGCCGGGAGCAGGTTGCTCTCGTGGACGAGCGCGCCGTTCGTGGTGTCGAGCACGGTGACGCCACCGAAGTCGGCGCGCACCCGTCGTGGGAACTCGGTGCGCAGCAGCCGGTGAGGTGGGCCGGAGATGGTGTAGTTGGTTGCGTCTGGTGGGGTGGTGGCGAGGGGCCCGGGCGGCATGGTGAGCGACATTCCTCGGTTCTACCCGACGCTCCGGCAGAACAATCGATCACCGGTTTCGCCACGTGGACCGGCGGGCATGCGGCACGCGAATCGCCGCGCTGCGGCGCGTGACGGTCAGACCCTGCTGGAGCCCCTGAAGCGGAAGTAGCCGAAGACGGCACCGATCAGGAAGATGATCGCGGCGATGGCGGTCAACCACAGCAGTCCCTCCAGCACGGCACCGAGTACTCCGAGTGCGATGAGAGCGACGAGGACCAAGACGATCAGCAGCACGTTCATGGTCGGGGCGTACCCCGTCGGTCGTCTCTCCACGCATCTCGGCGCATCTCAGCGCCTCGGCCGGTTTCGGTGCGAGGTCGTCGTGGTAGCCCACGCCCATGTCGTCGTCCCCTCGTGCCGCGCCCGAGTCGATCGCGATCGCGAACAGGCGCCCGTGAGCCGGGGCGTGGCGGTCGTGACCGGGGCCTCGGGCGGCCTCGGGCGGGCTCTCGTGCAGGCCCTGGCCGACGACGGCTACGACGTCGGCCTGCTCGCCCGCGGACGCGCCGGACTCGAGGGCGCCGCAGCGGACGTGCGGGCGCGGGGTCGGCGAGCGCTCGAAGTGCCGACCGACGTGGCGTCGTGGGACCAGGTCGATGCCGCTGCCCACCAGATCGAGAACGAACTCGGACCGATCGACGTATGGATCAACAATGCGATGACCACGGTCTTCGCCACGATCGTCGAGACGGGGCCCGAGGAACTGCGGCGCGCCACCGAGGTCACCTACTTCGGCCAGGTGCACGGCACGATGGCGGCGCTGGCGCGGATGCGTGCCCGCGACCGTGGCACGATCATCTCGATCGGCTCGGCGCTGGCATATCGCGGCATCCCGATGCAGAGCGCCTACTGCGGCTCGAAGTTCGCGGTGCGCGGGTTCATGGAGTCGTTGCGCTGCGAGCTGATCGCCGAGGGCAGCAACATCGCGGTCTCGCAGGTGCACATGCCGGCGATGAACACGCCGCAGTTCGGGTGGTGCCGTGCGAAGACGGACACCCATCCGATGCCGGTGCCGCCGATCTACCAGCCCGAGCGGTGTGCCGAGGCTGTCATGAAGGTGCTCCACAACGGCCGACGTCAGAAGATCTACGGGGTCTGGAACTGGATGCTGGTCAAGCTCAACCAGGTGATGCCAGGCGTCGGCGATCACTACATGGGTCGCACCGGTATCGACAGCCAGCTCACCGACATCCCGATCGACGCCGATCGGCCCGACGACCTCGAGCACCCGGTCGACGACGACCGTGACCACGGCGCCCGCGGCATCTTCGACGACCAGGTCGGCGGCATGCTCACCTGGAACTTCGTGACGATGCTGCCGTCGACGATGGTGGGCGCAGGTCGGGCCGGCGCAGCGCGCCTCGCGGAGATCGCGCGCCAGCGCAGCCCTGGCTGATCCTCGACGGAACGAGTTGCGGAACCCGCAACCAGTTCGGTACCGAAGAAGCCGGCGCTGTCAGCACGCCTTCGCCGAGCGGAGCCGTGAGTCCGCGGCGATCAGGCCGAGATGGGTGAACGCCTGCGGGAAGTTGCCGATCATCTCGCCACGGTTGACGTCGTACTCCTCGCCGAACAGCCCGAGATCATTGCCGACGGCGATCGCCCGTTCGAACAGCTCGGTGGCCTCCTCCGTGCGACCCTGCATCGCCAGCACCTCGACCAGCCAGAACGTGCAGAGCAGGAACACACCCTCGTCGTCGTTCTCCCTGCCGGGCCCGACCGAGCCGTCCGCCGCACCGCGGAAGCGGCGGATGAACCCGTCGGGTCCGTCGGAGAGGTCCCGCTGGATGGCGTCGACGGTGGCCACCATCCGCGGGTCGTCCGGCTCGACGAAGCTCATCATCGTCAGCTTCAGCAAGCTCGCATCGACGGCGGCGCTGCCGAAGTGCTGCACGAAGTGGGTGCCGGTCGGATCCATGCCGTTGGTCTCGATCGCCGCACGGACGTCGGCGCGAACGGTCTTCCAACGCTCGAGATCGACGTGGTCGACGTCGTAGTCCTCCACCAGCGCGATGCCGCAGTCGAGTGCCACCCAGACCATCAGCTTCGAATGCACGTAGTGGCGGGGCTCGCCGCGGAGCTCCCAGATCCCGGCATCGGGCCGCTCCCAGTTCGCGATCGCCCGCTCGACCACCGACGAGAGGAACCTCCACTCGTCCGGGTCGATGCCGCCCCGGGTGTGGTCCTGCCAGAGATGAGCGGCATCGACCAGATGCCCGTAGACGTCGATCTGGACCTGCTTGGCGGCGGCGTTCCCGACGCGCACCGGACGCGACCCGCGCCATCCTTCGAGGTCGACCTCGAACTCGGGGATCCGGCGCTCGCCGAAGATGCTGTACATGATCTGCAGTTCGGCGCCGTGTCCGGCCGCCGAGCGCATGATGAAGTCGCGGAACCCCTGGCCCATCTCGTCGTGGCCCACGTACGACAGTGCTTGCAGCGCCAGCGTGGCGTCGCGCACCCAGCAGTACCGGTAGTCCCAGTTGGCGTCGCCTCCGACGACCTCGGGCAACGAGGTGGTCGGTGCTGCGATGATCGCGCCGGTGAGGGCGCAGTCGAGAGACTTCAAGACGAGCGTCGACCGCTCGACGATGTCGGCGTACGGGCCCTCGACCGTGGTGGCCTTCGACCAGTGCTGCCACCACTCGACTGTCTCGTCGAGGTGCTGTTCGACGCAGCCGGCGTCCGCCGCTGAGGGATCGATCTCGTGGGCGGCCTGGGCGACGGCGACCACGTTGATCGTGTCGCCTTCGCGGACCGTCGGCCTGGCCATCAGCCGGCTCTCGACCCGGTCGATGTTCCATTCGAAGTCGGCGTGGATCACCAGGGCATCATCGCTGCCGATTGCGGTGACCTTGCCGGTTTCGCCCACCCGCAACCACGGAGCGACCTCACCGAAGTCGAACTCGGGCTCGAACACCACCTCGACGTCGACCTCGCCCGACAGCCCCGTCACCCGCCGCAGGATCTCGCCGCGAGGGTCCATCGCTCCACCGCGACGCATCGCGAACGCGTCGGTGACCATGATCGATCCCGACTCGGTGGTCATGGTGGTCTCGAGCACCATCGTGTGGTCGAGGTAGCGCCGCGAGCGCTCCACGATCGGGGCCACCGGCCTGATCGAGAAGAACCCGCCGTGGTCGTGATCGAGGATCCGGGCGAACGTGCTCTCCTGGTCCATCCGGCGCAGGCACGCCCAGTCGATCGAGCCCTCGCAGCTCACCAACGCCGTCGAGTGGCAGTCCGACAGCAGGGCATAGTCGGCGATTCCCCGGTAGGCCTCTGTCGGTATCGGATCGAACAGATCGGTGTCCATCTCGAGGAGAATGCCCCGGAACGTGCGCGTTCAAGCATCAACACTCGGTCGCACAGCGCAGACGGTTTGCCGGGCGCATCGTGGGGGCACACACGTCGCCATGTCCGCGCCGCGTTTCGTCTCCGGCGTCGCGAGCGGCGATCCGACGCCGGACTCGGTGGTGCTGTGGAGCCGGGTCGATCCGCCGGCTCGAGTCGGATGGGCGCTGACCGACACCGACGATTCCGTCGTCGCGTCCGGCGAGGCCGACGCGGACGAACGAGGGGTGGTTCGGGTGTGTGCGGACGGCCTCCGAGCAGGCACCGACCACCTGTACCGGTTCACGTGCGGACAGGAGCGGTCAGAGGTGGGTCGGACCCGGACGATTGCCCGGAACCCGTCACGTGTTCGACTCGGCGTGGCGTGCTGCGCCCGACTGCCGAGCGGGAGGTTCACCGGCTACCGAGCGCTCGCGGATCGTGAGGTCGATGTGGTGGTGCACCTCGGCGACTACATCTACGAAGACGGCGACGGCGGCGATCGCGGCCCCCACGACCCGCCGCACGAGTGCACCACACTCGACGACTACGACCGGCGCTACGCCCAGTACCGCGACGATCCCGACCTGCTCGCCCTGCATGCCGTGGCGCCCTGGGTGGCGACGCTCGACGACCACGAGATCGACGACAACGTCGCCCGATTCGGCCCGGCGGGAGGGTCGCCTCACGCTGTCGATCCCGAGCGTCGTCGCGTCGGCGCCGCTGCCCACGCCCGCTGGCTGCCGCAACGCTCACATGGCAACGGGCCGACGCCCCGCGACCGTCATCTGGCGTTGGGCGACCTGTGCGATCTCGTGATGGTCGACACCCGCCTCGGTGGCCGCGCCCACCAGGTCGGCGACCACGACGGACCGACGACGGAGCCGCCCCCGCCGGAGAGCCCGCAGCTGCTGTCCGACGAGCAGTGGAGTTGGCTCGACGACATCGTCGCTGCGTCGACGGCACCGTGGATCCTCTTCGCCTCGCAGGTCCAGGTGGCGCCGCTGCGCCTCGGCTGGCTGCCGACCCGGCCCCGGACCGGGCGCCGGCCGGTCCGGTTCGCTCCGGTGATCAACCCCGACCAGTGGGACGGCTACCCGGCCGAACGTCGCCGCTTGATCGATCTCCTCGAACGACACGGTCGCGCCGATGACACCGTCATGCTCAGCGGCGACCTCCACGGCCGCTTCGCAACCGCGATCCCCCGACCCGGGCGACGAGCGATCCCCGAGGTGACGACCCCGTCGATCTCCGCGCCGACATTCGGTTCGATGCTCGACGCCCGGCTCCCGCTCCCCAGCAGCTGGACCGCGCGGTGGATCAAGGCGATCAACCCCCACATCGATCATCTCGATCTCGAACACCACGGCGCCACGCTGGTCGACGTCGAACGCGACGCGATCCGATTCCGCGACGCGGTCCGCCCCGACGCGTGGAGCCTGACGTTGCGGCACTGATCGGGTTCGCTCGTCCGACCCTGTTTCACCACCGCGCCCGACGGGAACGCAGTGCTGATGGTCAGACCGATGGGGTTGCGAACCGCCGCCAGCGAGCTGGCGAGCGACAGCGGCGAGATGGCACCACGCGACGCCGTCGACGACCTCCACCACCGCCAGAACCTCTGGATCCCGTGGACGGTCGTCCTGCTCGGCGTCTGGCTGATCACCGCGCCGTTCACGTTCGGCTACCTGACCGAGGCGAACTGGGTGCAACCGAGCGGCGGGCGCGGCGTGTGGTTCTCCGACGACACCCACGACCAGCTCCGAGCACAGTTGATGACCTGGTCGAACGTGGTGAGCGGCGCGGCACTGGTGGTCCTCGGCTGGCGCATGCTGCGTCGCGGCCGACCCGTGGCGTGGTGGCTGGCCTGCGTCGTCGGTGTGTGGCTGGTCTTCGCCCCGGTCCTGTTCTGGTCGCCGACCGCATCGGGTTTCTACAACGACTCGATCGTCGGGCTGGCGCTGATCGCGCTGACGATCCTGATTCCCGGTATGCCGGCGATGGCGACCTACATGCAGATGGGCCCACCACGACCACCGGGTTGGACCTACAACCCGTCGAGCTGGTCGCAACGGTCGATCCTGATCGCACTGGGCTTCGCCGGACTGATCGTGTCGCGGTACCTCGCTGCGTTCCAGCTCGGCTACATCGACTCGGTGTGGGATCCGTTCTTCGGGTTCGCCGGCGGCACCGAGCCGGTCCTGAACAGCGAGATGTCGCACATGTGGCCGGTCTCCGACGCCGGACTCGGTGCCGTGGCGTACGGCTTCGAGTTCCTGATGGGCTACATGGGCGGTCGCTCACGGTGGCGCACCATGCCGTGGATGGTGACGATCTTCGGCATCCTGGTGATCCCTCTCGGCCTCGCGCACATCACGCTCGTGATGTCGCAACCGGTCGTGGTCCACGACTGGTGCACGATGTGCCTGCTCGCCGCCGCGCTGATGCTGCCGATGATCCCGCTCGAGATCGACGAGGTCGTCGCGATGTTCCAGCACGTGCGCGACGCCAAGCGGCGAGGCGACCGCAACGGCTCGCTCTGGCAGATCTTCTGGAAGGGCGGCAGCGGCGACGACAGCCAGCCCGACGACCGCACACCCGACATCGTCGAACTCCCCGAACGGCCCATGGCCGTCGCGAGAGCGAGTGTCTGGGGGTTCACCGTTCCACCGACCCTGGCGGTGTCAGCAGTGCTCGGCGTCGCCCTGCTCGCAGCGCCCGACTTCTTCGACCAGGCGATCACGTCCGGTGCCGCGGACATCGCCCACCTCGGCGGTGCCGCAGTGCTCGTCGTCTCGGTGATCGCGATGGGCGAGGTGGTCCGCGCGGTGCGATGGCTGACCGTGCCGATCGGCGTGGTGATGGCGGCGCTGGTGTGGTTCGTCGACACCTCGGCCACCTACGCGGTGTTCGTCACCGTCGCCGCACTGGCCGTTGCCGCGCTCGCGGTACCGCGGGGTCGTGTCGTCGAGCGCTACGCCGACTGGGACCGGTTCATCCGGTGACCGGGCCGGCGGCGATGTAGATTTCCCACGTCGGACGACCAACGGAGATCAGACCCATGGCCGAACAGCACCGCATCGACTGCCTGTACCTCTCGCAGGAGGACCTGCTCGCGGCGGGATGTCTCGATCTCAACCTGGCGATGACCGCAGCGGAAGACGCGATGCTGGCGTTCCGCAACGACCGCATCATGTTCCCCGAGAAGATCGTGCAGATCTTCGACGACGACACCCAGGAGCGCATCAACTGCCTTCCCGCGACACTGCTCGACGAACGGATCTGTGGGATGAAATGGGTGTCGGTGTTCCCGATGAACCCGGTTCGTCACGGCAGCCAGAACCTGTCGGCGGTGGTCGTGTTGTCCGAGATCGAGCAAGGGTTCCCGATCGCGTTGATGGACGGCACGTTGTGCTCGAACATGCGCGTCGGTGCCATGGGTGGTGTCGCAGCCAAACACTTCGCCCGCCCCGACTCGGAGAGCATCGGGTTCATCGGCGCCGGTGAACAGGCCAAGATGCACCTGATCGCGATGAAGACCGTGATCCCGGGTCTCAACGAGTGTCGTGTGTCGTCGTTGTACGAACACGAGGAGCGCCAGTTCGCCGACGAGATGGGCGCGCTCTTCGCCGACATCGATTTCACGTGTGTGGGCAACGACGGCCGCGCAGCGATGGACGGCGCCGACATCCTGGTCACCGCCACCAGCGCGCAGGCTCCGCTGCTGAAGGCCGCCTGGATGAAGCCGGGCGCGTTCTACAGCCACATCGGCGGCTGGGAGGACGAGTACGCCGTTGCCGCCCAGTGCGACACGATCGTCTGCGACGACTGGGAGACGGTCAAGCACCGCACCCAGACACTCAGCCGGATGTACAAGGACGGTGAGCTCACCGATGACGACATCGCCGCCGATCTCGTCGAGGTGGTGGCCGGCGAGAAGCACGGCCGGACGTCGGCGGACGAACGGGTGTACTTCAACGCCGTCGGGTTGGCGTACGTCGATGTGGCGATCGCCCATGCGATGTACCAGCGGGCCGAGCAAGCGGGTCTCGGCCAGCCGTTGGCGCTCCAGGAGCAGATGATCTTCGAACACCAGAACCTCAGCGATGTCATCCGGATGTAGGGGCGGCGCCGCGCCAGCGGCCGTTTGGTGCACCGGGCAACGGGGAACCGGACCGTCATGGTCCTCGACGAGCCCGGTGTTGCACCCGTTCGGACCATCGAGCGACCGCCGACCCTGCCGATCGGGGTGGTGACGGCGTCGGCGGTCCGACGGAGCTGACGTCGATGGTCTACGTGGTGTTCGGCGCGGCGACGGTCGCGGTCTTCTTCGTCGGGCCACGGCTCGCCCGAGTGGTCGAGACGATCGCCGACCGGCTCGGAATCGGCCAGGTGCTCGTGGGGGCCGTGCTGCTCGGCGTGGTGACCTCGTTGCCGGGACTCGTGCTCACGGTCACCGCCGCGGCGCGCGGAGAAGCCGAGCTCGCAGTGGCGAACGCCCTCGGCGGGGTGGCGGCCCAGACGTTCTTCATCGCGATCGCCGACATCGTCTACCGCACGGGCACCCTGGCCAGCGGGGTTCCGACCCGACAGGTCTCGTTCCAGGCGGCATTCCTGCTGCTCATGCTCTCGCTGGTGGTCATCGCACTCGGTTCGGCTGACGCCGTCGTCGTCGGTGTGCATCCGATCACCCCGGTGATCGTGGTCGCCTACCTCGTCGGACTCTCGCTGAGTCGTCGTGTCGATCAGCAGGGCGTGGTCGAACTCGCAGGTGTCGGCGCGCCCACCGGCGAAGCCGAGGACGCCGATGACATAGACCACGCAGATGACACGGACGACTCCGAGGGCGCCCGTGGCGGGCTGCGCGGCAAGATGGGCGAACTCGAGGAACAGCCGAGCGAACGGGTTCGGCGACTGGAGTCGGCGCCGATGGCGTCGCTCTGGGCCCGGTTCGGCGTGTTCGCCACCGTGCTGGCGGCGTCCGGGTTCGCGTTGGCGTGGGCGGGGTCTTCGATCGCAGAGCGGACTGCACTGTCGGCCACGTCGGTCGGCGTGCTGCTGACGGCGGTGTCGACGTCGACACCGGAACTGGTGACCGCCGTTTCCGCGGCCCGATCCGGAGCGATCGGGCTGGCGGCGGGCGACATCATCGGTGGCAACGTGTTCGACACGTTGTTCGTCGCTGCCGCCGACCTGGTGGGTCCCGGTTCGATCTTCGAGCAGGCCGGTGAGTCGGCACTGCTCCTCGCCGGTCTGGCGATGCTGTTGAACGCACTGTTGCTCGCCGGACTCGTCCGCCAGGGGAGCGGCACCCGCAACGTCGACTTCGAGAGCCTCGCCATTGCCGGGATCTGGTGCCTCGGGGTCGCCGCGCTCGTCATCCGGGCATAGCGGCTTCGCCGAGACCGAGATTGCGGTTTCCCTGCAGACCGAGCGGGTATGCGCGGCGTCATGGTTGTCGACGACATCGATCACGCCCGTCCACTCGTGATCGTCACGGGTGGATCCGGTCTCCTCGGCTCGAAGCTGGTCGATCGCTTGCACACCGACCACCGGGTGGTCGTGCTCGACCTGCAGGGAGATCCCACCTCGCCGGTCGACGTCGACTTTGTGTGCACCGACCTGACGTCCGACGAGTCCGTCGACCGGGCACTGCAACGGGTACGCCGACTGCACGGCGAGCGAATCGCCTCGGTCGTGCACCTGGCCGCCTACTACGACTTCGCCGGCGGCGATCCGGCGCTCTACCAGGAGATCACCGTGAACGGCACCCGGCGGCTGCTCGAGGCGCTGCGCGGATTCGACGTCGAGCAGTTCGTCTTCTCCTCCACGATGCTGGTCCACGAACCGACCGACCCCGGTGACGACATCGACGAGTCCGATCCGATCACCGAGTCGTGGCCGTACCCGACGTCGAAGGTGCGGACCGAGGGGGTCATCGACGACCACTCCGACATC
>Ga0102938_10000972_pt1 | contig 21722 bp, 22 predicted proteins | sample SalPonR2_B_D2_MG_FD_84516 | JGI IMG/M metagenome (GOLD analysis project Ga0102938, IMG submission 84516) | Salt pond soil microbial communities from South San Francisco under conditions of wetland restoration - Salt Pond MetaG R2_B_D2_MG | ecosystem: Environmental > Aquatic > Marine >... | reverse complement strand
TCGATATTTACAAGTAATCTCATCATATTGTCATTCATACACGTTAAGATACAAACATCATTTGCAAATGTGCACTCCGGTTCTTGTTGAATTTACGTCTTTACGATGGATTATTGCTGTAACACTGCTCATCCTGATCTCCGGGTGTGGTGTTGCAAATCAGCCTCGCGTCCAGCAGCGATCCAGCCAGCCTGATCTGCAGCGAAATAATGTTCTGGATGCCCTCAATCAGGCTCATACCGACTGGAAAGGAACACCCTACATATTAGGAGGTTCCGGCATCGGAGGGGTTGACTGTTCGTCCTTTACACAAATAATATTCAGTGATTATTTTGGTATCGAGCTTCCCAGAAATACACGCCAACAGATATCCGCCGGAAACAGTGTTCGCCGCAATTACATGAGGCCGGGTGACCTGGTCTTTTTCAAAACCGGACGGAATTTACTACATGTCGGAATCGCTATGGATGAGGATAGATTTCTTCATGCCTCAGTCTCATCCGGAGTTATGATATCAAGACTTAGCCAGCGATACTGGGCAACAAAGTATCTTGCCACCCGACGAGTTATCTAATCTGCTTAATTAGTCCTTTTCATGTCGAATAATTTTCACTGATAAGCATCAGTGAATTGAACGCCAATTACATAACGTTTGTTGTGTAGACAAATTGGAAGTACAAAATTTATTCAATTCACAATATGAGCACACAAAAAGAAAATAATTTGCAAACATACATTTCAGATCTGCATGCGTTGGAACGTCACTTCATGAATGCTGTCAAACAGCAGAAGACTTCAAATAAATCAACTGATAAGCGTGCAGTAGAGTTGCTGAATAACTTAGATAAAATGGCATCATCACACACACAAAAACTTGCCGCTGAACTTGACCAGATGGGAGCTGAAATTAAGTCGACCATCAAGTCCAAGCTTGCATCTTTTACAGGATCTGTAGCCGGCATGATTGATAGTGTGAGAGATGACGCATTGTCGAAAATGTTGCGTGATGATTATACAGCACTTTCAATGATAACCGTTGGGTATACGATGCTGCATACACATGCGCTTTCAAACAATAACCAAGAGCTTGCTGATATTAGCAAGAAACATCTCGATGACTGCACCATAATGATAACAGCAATAAGTAAAGTTATTCCGGTAGTCACGGCATACGAAATAAATAGTGATACCGACAGAGCTGAAGAGATTGGAAATCTTGCGCTTGAGAATACACAGGAATCCTGGAGTCCTGAGCACGTAAATAGTGAACTTCAGTTAGCCTGATTTTTACCACAATCAAACGCCAAAAAGCCACGCTACTCTGCGTGGCTTTTTCTATTTAAAATGGGTCCAGGGTTCAATGTCGGGCAGTTCCGCGAAAAACGTCATTTTTTCCCGTAAAGTTGGATGCTCCAGCTTGAATGAGAGGGCATGTAGTGCAATATATCCCGACTCTTTCTTTCCATAGCGCTTGTCACCCCAGATTGGGGATCCGATTTCAGCAAACTGAACCCGTATTTGATGAGCTCTTCCAGTCTCAAGATTAACATCGATAAGCGAAAGCGTCTCGCGGCTGGAAATGGTGTTAAATGATAACTTTGCCACTTTGCTTTTCCGGGTTGGCCTGCCAACAACCCTGACCATGTTCTTTTCCCTGTCTTTCTCTAAATGATGTTCCAAGACTCCATTAGGAGGGGGATTTCCATGAACGGCTGCACGATACCGTTTTCTAACTTTACGTGATCTGATCTGCTCGCTAATTCTTGAAGCAGCTTTCGATGTTTTTGCAAAAACCATCACACCGCTCACAGGGAGGTCTAAACGATGAAGCAATCCCAGGAATACATTGCCCGGTTTATTGTAACGCTTTCTGATATACTCTTTACAAAGTGAAAGTGCGTCAGGTCGACCGGTATGGTCTTCCTGTGATAACAACCCAGCCGGTTTGTTGATCACTAAAAGGTGGTTGTCTTCAAATATAATTTCTAAGTCTGGTACAGTTCCGGTGTATGGCATGGATAAAATTTATCATCAAAAAAACAGGACTCGCTGATGCCTTTTGATAAAGACGAGTCAAAAATAAATACCGATCAGTCGAACAGCAAAAACTGTAACACAATGTCTATAATATAAATGTTTTTCCCGAGGCGACTGTTTGCTATTTTTACAAAAATTGAATGATGCTCTATGTCTATCACGGTAAAAGAAAAAGTTGACAATCTCCCGCTCAGTCCCGGTGTCTACCAGTTTAAAGACAGCCGCGGAAACCACCTGTATGTAGGAAAAGCGAAGAAGCTCAGAAACCGGGTCCGGTCTTATTTTCAGGATTCCCGCCAGCACGATGGCCGGCTGAAGGTCATGATATCAAAAATTGATGATGTTGAGGTGATTGTAACCGATTCGGAATCAGAGGCCCTGATTTTAGAAAATAATCTCATCAAAAAACATCAGCCGCGCTACAATATTATGTATCGCGATGATAAGTCGTATCCCTACATTTGCATCACGGATGACACCAGGCCCAGGGTATATCCAACCCGGACAGTGGTGAGGGATGGGAGTAAGTACTTCGGGCCGTATGACCATGTAGGGCACATGCGCCGAATGCTGGAAACCATCAGGAAAACATTTAACCTCTGTACGTGTGCGGTGTCGCCAAAAATGATTGACAAGTCGAGAGGTGCCCCAAAGTGGCACTCTTGTTTTGATGATTACCTCGAAAACTGCTCGGGCGACTGGCCCGCAGAAGAGTATCAGAACGCAATTGAGAAAGTAGAGCGGCTTCTTACAGGTAAGACTGAAGATCTTATCAGGGAAATAAAAGAAGAGATGCAGATAGCCTCAGATGCCCTTGCGTTTGAAGAAGCAGCGAAACTCCGCGATAGCATGGAGTCTCTTGAGAAGTACAACAAGAAGATGAAGATCGTGGATAATAAGCAGGTTAATCGCGACATATTTGCTGTGGAGGTCGATGACGAGCTTATGGAAGCATGCGGGGTTCTGTTTAAGGTGAGAGAAGGTAAGCTAATCGGGAAATTTCATCGCTTTCTGAAGAATATTTCAGAAACCACGCGTGAAATTATGATCCAGTCATTCGTGGAAGATTACTACACCGGGCAGTTTGCCGGAGCCATTCCCGATGAGGTGTATATAAGTGAAGAGATGGAGGATTCTGAACCACTGGCGGAGTATTTATGGGAGCAGCATGAGAAAAAAGTGCCCATAAAAGTGCCAAAGATTGGTGAGAAGAAACATCTGATCAATATGGCTATCTCCAATGCGAAGCTGAATCTCGGACAGCGTAAACTTGAAAAGCAGAAGTATGAAAAAGAACGCATACCGCAATCAGTTAAAGATCTGAAAGAGTATCTCCACCTGCAGCGCCTGCCGCGTAGAATTGAGTGTTTTGACAACTCGAATACCCAGGGAACTGACCCGGTAGCATCCATGGTCTGTTTTGTTGATTCCAAACCCAGAAAAAGCGAATACAAACGCTTTAAGATAAAGACTGTTACGGGAGCCGATGATTTTGCATCCATGAAAGAGATCGTTAAGCGGCGGTATAAGCGTGTCAAAAAAGAGAAACTTCAGCCACCGGATCTGATTCTTATTGATGGAGGCAAAGGTCAGCTGAACGCTGCGGTACAGGGACTACGTGAAATAGGGTTTGAAGGGCAGTGCGAAATTGCGGGGATAGCAAAACGTCTTGAAGAGATATTTGTTCCTGGAAAATCAGCTCCCTACATGATTCCAAAAAAATCTTCAGCTCTTAAGCTGCTTCAGAGGGCAAGAGATGAAGCGCACAGATTTGCAATAAACTACCACCGTGATAAACGAAGCAAGCGTACGGTAAAAACAGAACTTACTGAAATCGATGGTATTGGGAAGAAAACAGCAACAGACCTGATAAAAATTTTCGGATCAGTAAAACAGGTAAAGAATTCAGGTAAACAGCAGCTTCAGGAAGCTATTGGTAAAAAGAAAGGAGAGCAGGTGTATCTTTACTATAATAAAAATGGTGATACCGAACCGAAGTAGTGGCTGGCGCTGAATACGCAGCGAGCGGGTCTATTCCGGCATGAAACAATTCTGAGAAAGGTCAGTAAGAATATTGGATAGTTTACTTTGAATAACTCAGTTAACACAAATCATTAAAGTATATAACATCAATATGTTATAGAAAATCTGATGCAGTTATGTTTTATTGTGTATTGATGGATGTTGAGTCCATCCGATACGCGAATGATTTCGTATACGAATGTATTAGTCCGGCAATTTGTTAGTTAAACAGCGTGAAAGAATATTAAATCAACACTATTATGCGACTGAATAAATCAAAAAATATTCCTGACAGTTACGATCAAATGAAAGATCGTGAACTCGTAGCTCTTTATCGTGAAAACGAGGATCAGCTCGCTTTTAAAGAACTGATGAATCGCCATCAAGCTAAAGTGTATTCATATATTTTCAGTATGGTTCACAATCGTGAAGTTACCAACGATGTTTTCCAGGAAACATTTACCAAGGTGATTACAAAGATGGACGATACCTATAATGAGCAGGGTAAATGGATTGCATGGGTGATGAGAATTGCACATAATGCAACAATTGATCATATTCGAAAACAAAAACGATTTGTTGACGTTAAGGGATCGTACGATGACGATTCTAAAACTGATTTTTATGATCGTCTTCCGGATGAAGACGCTGTTGCTCAGGACGAAAAACTTGAGCTTGACGAGTCAACATCTGAACTCTTGAGACATATTTCAGACCTGCCGGAAGAACAACGAACTGTTGTAATGCTTCGGCACTATTATGAAATGCCGTTTAAAGAGATTGCGGATTTGACTGATGTATCTATTAACACAGCACTTGGCCGCATGAGATATGCGCTTATTAATCTGAGGAAAATGTTTGATGAAGAGCTTGAGAAACAACCAAATAGTGTATGAGTAGAGAAGATACCAACAGTATTAAATACATTTTAGAAGAGATGGATCCCGCTGAAAAAGTTGAATTTGAGCGGATGATGGCTTCAAATCCCGATTTAAGAATCGAGGTGGAATCCATGAGAAGAATGAATGGAAAGCTAGACAACTTACCTGATCTGGACCCTCCTAAACACCTTACAGATTCAATTCTTTCAGTTGCTGCCGACCAGGCTAATAGGAGGCAGAGTTTTAAAAGCGGTTATTTTTTATCAGCCGCAGTTGTAATTCTGGGACTTACCACCGGGTCGTTGATTCTTCAGGGAACATTTGATGAAAACAGTGATTCCGGTATAGAAGCAGCAACTTTCTCATCTTTTGGTAGTGGGATGTCGCAAAATGAAGTTACCCGAACTTTAAATATTCAGCCATGGGTAGACAGGCAGGATGTTCTCCGTCTAAACGGATTTGAATCACTATCCAGCCCAAAGCTGATAAATGAAGCCGGAAATACGATGAACAAACTTCGGCCTGTGGGCAAGTATCCAGCTTCAGAGCTATTTGGCCGACCCGTTCAGCTTACGGGAAACAATCGCTAAATCTTTGTTTAAAGCAATTGAGAGGCGGTTTTCGAAAGATATCCACATTGTGATGTGTATAACTTCTTTTGGTAAGGGCTTTATTGTGGCTTATATTCATTTGAATTAATCTTAACCTTGCCTCTACGACTGAATGGGAAAAGTAATTTCGATTGCAAATCAAAAAGGTGGTGTGGGGAAAACCACATCAGCTATCAACCTTGCGGCAAGCCTTGCTGCTATTGAGCACTCAACATTAATTATTGATATTGATCCGCAGAGTAATACCACCAGTGGACTGGGTATTGAATCAAAAACGGTTGAGAATTCAATTTATGAGGTTATGGTCGATGGCGTGAAAATGTCTGAGACGATCTGTAAAACAGAGCTTGAATACCTGGATCTGGTCCCTGCACACATTAACCTTGTGGGTGCAGAAATTGAGATGGTGGACCGCAATCAGAGAGAGAAAATTCTACTTAAAGCCGTAGAAGAAATTAAAGACAATTACGATTTTATCATTATTGATTGTCCGCCATCACTCGGATTACTAACCATCAATTCACTGACATCTTCAGATTCAGTTCTAATTCCTGTGCAATGTGAGTACTTTGCTCTTGAGGGATTGGGACAGCTCCTGAACACGATAAAAATTGTTCGACAGCATATGAATCCTGACCTCGAAATTGAAGGTGTTCTTCTTACTATGTATGATACTCGCACACGTCTTTCAAACCAGGTGGCTGATGAGGTGAAACGATATTTTGACGATCGTGTATTTTCATCTGTCATTTCCCGGAATGTCCGGCTGGCTGAAGCGCCAAGTTTTGGGAAGCCTGCGATCCTTTATGACGCTTCAAGTGTGGGCGCAAAGAACTATTTGTCTCTTGCAAGAGAGATAATTCAGCAAAATAAGAAGATGTTCAAAGATAGCCCGGTAGTGGCTGGTTAGGAGTGGGTTTATGAGTAAAAAAGTGCTTGGACGGGGTCTCGGAGCTTTCTTTCCTGAATACAACGATGATAGCAGTGAAGGCAATAAAGAAGGTGCTAAGAAAACAAAAACTGCCGTACCCATCGAACCGGCCGAGAAGGTTAATGTAGTACTAAACATACCAGTTAATCATATTCGGGCAAACCCACATCAGCCACGTAAGGATTTTAAAAGGGAAGCACTTGATGAGCTTGCTGATTCTATTAAGAAGCATGGGTTAATTCAGCCGATAACGGTCCGTTATATTGGTGAAAAACGTTTTGAATTAATCAGTGGTGAGCGCCGGCTCAGAGCGTCAAAGCTGGCAGGTGCAGATGAGATCCCCTCATATGTTCGTGAAGTTAACGATGAACAGATGATCGCATTCGCGCTGATTGAAAATATTCAGCGTGAAGAACTTAATCCTCTTGAGGTGGCAATGGGTTATCAGCGCCTTATGGAAGAGTGTGATTATACCCAGGGGGAAGTTGCAGAACGCGTGGGTAAAAATCGCAGTACAGTTACAAATATGATGCGTTTGCTGCAGCTGCCCGATTTTCTTCAGGCAGCACTGCGTGATGAGCAAATATCAACCGGACACGCCCGCGCGCTGATTAGTGTAGAGAATGAATCAGACCAACAGCGTATTCTCAAAAAAATCCTGAAAAATTCTCTCTCTGTCCGGCAAACAGAAGAAGTTGTCAGGTCATTATCAAATAAAGATGACAAACCAAATAAAAATAAACCGAAAAAGAAGGATTCACCCTTTTTGAATCAAATTGAAAAACGTCTTAGAAGTAATCTGAGCACAAAGGTCGATATCAAACAGAAAGGGGATGGCGGTGAGATCCGTATTGAGTATTATTCAAACGATGATCTTGAACGACTTTTACAGATTCTTGATGAAGAGCATTAGTTTAATGCTTGTTTTTTTTGGGCTGATTATGCCGATATCGGCGCAGCCTGTACTTGTTGAACATGATTACTTCCTTCTCGAAAACAGGTTGTCAAATTCAGCAGCTGTACAGGATTCTGTTGATACCGGCAGCTCACAGCAGGAATTTCCACAGCCGAAATCAGTAATGCTCAAATCACTTATGGTACCCGGCTGGGGCCAGATCATAAATAAACAGGCCTGGAAAGTGCCAATCGTTTACGGGTTGTATGCTGGAGTAGGTTATTACACTTACACCGTTCACCAGGATTACAGGGATTACAAAGCGGCATACTATAATTCCCAGCGTGGTGAAGACACAGATTTCAAATTTGGACCTACACCGGAACGTCTTCAGGGTGTTAGTGCAAATCAGCTAAGGAGCAATCGCAATTCTCTAAGAAACAGGCGGGATCTTATGTTTGTTGTTTTTGTTCTGGCACACGGCCTCAATGCTGTTGATGCCTATGTGTTTGCCCATATGAGAAGCTTTGATGTATCAGACGATTTAAGTGCAAAGGCTACAGTATCTCCGGATCTGCTTGCATCTGCAGTCCCCGGAATTAAATTATCACTACAACTGAACAGAAAATAACATGTCAGTACCAGAATATTTTTCAAAAGAGAACATGCCACCTGATCAGTTTGAACAGAAAGGCAACGATGATTTATGGAGTGTGTTCAAAATCATGGGCGAATTTGTTGACGGATACGACAAAATGATGAAAGTAGGCCCTTGTGTATCCGTATTTGGTTCTGCCCGGCTGAAGGAAGACAGTGAATACTACCAGAAAGCCGTAAAAACTGCAGAATTGATTGCTGAAAACGGCTTTGGGGTCATTACAGGCGGGGGACCCGGCATCATGGAAGCCGGTAATAAAGGAGCTAAAAATGCAGGTGGCAAATCTGTTGGGCTTGGAATTGATCTGCCTCATGAACAGGGGATTAATGATTATGTACACCCCATGTATGAAATCAGTTTTAAGTATTTCTTTGTCAGAAAAGTGATGTTTGTAAAATACGCTCAGGGGTTTATCGTTTTTCCCGGTGGATTTGGTACGCTTGATGAGCTTTTTGAGACACTGACTTTGATACAGACCAACAAAATTGAAAAAATTCCAATAGTACTGGTTGGAAAAGAGTACTGGGAGGGATTGTACAAATGGATTGAAACCCAGTTGATAGAAGGCGGGTACATTAACGAAAATGATACCTCTCTATTTTTTATGACAGACGATCCTGATGAAGCCGTGAAATATGTGTGTGATTTTTATCAGAAACGTCGTCCCAGACCCAATTTTTCATTTTAAGAAACTTTTTTACCGTAAAATGGTTAATGTTACTAAAGACAGACACAAAACTTATATTGAAATTTATTAAGTTAAGCTCGTTTTTACTCTAAAAATCACAACAAAACACGTATCCATTATGAAATCTTTCAGCAAAATATTGCCCGCACTGCTTTTATTTGCGATGATATTGGGCTTATCTCAGCAAGTTTTAGCTCAAGATGCCAGAGGCGAGGCTATTACCTTGTATAATCAGGCTCAGGAACTGGCCGGTTCCAACGAACTTGAAGACGCAATAGCCACATACCGTGATGCTCTTGAGATAGCGGACAGTAACGAGCTGCAGGATATCTCAGATCGAATCCGAACCAATCTGGCACGAGTATATTACACAAGGGCATCCCGGGCTTTCCAGCAATTTCAGCAGCAGCGGTCTATTGAAGCTGTTAATACTGCTATTAGTTATTTTGAAGAAGCGCAAGATGCCGGTGAAGAGTTTAATGACGAACAGGTTGTACAACAGACAACACGTGCAATTCCGCAACTGCACTATCTGAAGTCAACAATTCAGTTCAGAAATGAAAATTACGAGGCAGCTATGACAAGCCTGGATCGTGCTATTGAACTGAATTCAAATTATGCTACTGCATATTATCAGCGAGCAATTGTTCATAAAAAGCAATTCCCAAACCAAACAGAACAAACGTTCGAATATTATGATCAGGCTATTGAGCTTGCTGAACAGCTTGGAGATAATCGCACCTTGAATAATGCTCGAACCGGAGCTGCACAGGAATTAATTTTCCGGGCTAACAACCAGAAAGAGAATGACAACTACAGCCAGGCCCTCGAACTGCTGAATAGGGTATCAAATTATGATTCTCAAAATGCAGATGCCCATTACAGGCTCGCTGAAGTTCACAACTTACAGGGTAACTACAGCCGTGCAATTGAGCATGCTAATCAAGCACTTGAATTTGAGTCAGGTGGGGTGACGGAGAAAGCCAAGATTTATTTCGAACTTGGTACAGCTTATAAGGCCCTGGATCAAGTTGGAAACGCATGCAGCGCTTTTGAAAATGCAAACTATGGTGAATTTTCCGGACCGGCATCTCATGAACTTGAATTTGTACTTGAGTGTGAAGGTTACACTTCAAGGCGCTAAGTTCAGCAAACAAACCGATCAATTTAGTACAAAAACCGCGCAAATATTGCGCGGTTTTTTTATGTGATTTCATTTTTCTGTAGAGGGCATCTTGTCTATATTTACGGCCTGACACTGAATCCATATACTAAAATTTCTTATGAGTACAGCCGATAACCTCGATCAACTCTGCGTTAATACAATCAGAACACTTTCAATGGATGCAGTTCAGGCTGCCAACTCAGGCCATCCCGGGATGCCGATGGGAATGGCAGACGTGGCGTATGTACTGTGGACAAAATTTTTAAAGCATAATCCCAAAAATCCACAGTGGTTCGACCGAGACCGATTTGTTCTGTCTGCAGGACACGGATCGATGCTGCTTTATTCACTGCTACACCTTACAGGATATGAACTTTCTCTTGATGAGATAAAGGATTTTCGCCAATTGGGCAGCATTACACCCGGTCATCCTGAGTATGGTATGACACCCGGTGTAGAAACGACAACAGGGCCTCTTGGGCAGGGTTTTGGAACCGGAGTTGGAATGGCGATGGCAGAACGATTTATGGCATCGACGTTCAACAAAAGTGACAGTACGCTAATTGATCACTTTACGTACGCAATTGTCAGCGACGGTGATTTAATGGAAGGTATTTCACATGAAAGTGCCTCCATGGCTGGGCATCTGAAATTGAGTAAACTTATCTATCTATACGATTCAAATAAAATTTCAATTGACGGATCAACGGACCTTGCCTTTACGGACGATACAAAAAAAAGGTTTGAAGCGTATGGGTGGGATGTTCAACAGATTGATGGTCACAACCACAAAGAGATTGGAGAGGCTATTAAGGTTGCCCAGCGAACCGATACTCCTTCATTGATTGAATGTAAGACAAAAATTGGTTTTGGCAGCCCGAATAAAGAAGGCACAGCCGCATCTCATGGGTCACCGCTGGGTGAAGAAGAAATTAAACTGACCAAGGAGCAACTTGGCTGGCCGTATAAGGAACAATTTTTTATTCCTGATGATGTTAAACAGAAGATGTTAAAAGCCGTTGATAAAGGTGAAAAATCTGAAAGCATATGGGAAGACAGACTTCATGAGTTTCAAAAGAAATATCCTGCTGACGGTGTACTTTTTAAGTCATTTGTGAACAGAGAATTACCGGAAGACTGGACAGAAGTGATACCTGAATTTGAAGCTGACGAAAAGGGGCTGGCAAGCCGAAATGCTTCCGGTAAAATACTTCAGCAGATATCTGACCACATTTTTAACCTGGTTGGCGGATCTGCCGACCTGACTGGCAGTACGAAAACAGATATGTCCGGTAAAGGAATCTTCCAGGCTAATAATTATCAGGGAAGAAACGTGCACTATGGAGTGAGGGAGCACGGGATGGCCGCAGCCGTAAATGGTATGGCGCTACATGGTGGAATTATTCCGTTTGGTGCCACTTTCCTGGTCTTTTCCGACTACAATAAACCATCCATCCGAATTGCTGCTCTTTCTCAAATACCATCGATATTTGTGTTTACCCACGACAGCATCGGATTAGGAGAAGATGGTCCAACCCATCAGCCTATAGAGCATCTAGCAGCACTCAGGGCAACACCAAATGTGTATGTCTTCCGGCCAGCAGATGCCAACGAAACAGCATACTGCTGGAAAGCTGCAATAAAAAAGGATGACGGACCTTCTGTGATGGTATTAACGCGTCAAAATTTACCGACACTTGATCGCTCGGTTTATAATGCCGCTTCCGGAACTGAAAAGGGCGCATATATTCTCAAAGAGGCTGCCAGCGGTACTCCTGATCTGATACTAATGGCAACCGGCTCCGAAGTCGAAATAATTGTTAAGGCAGCAGAAGAACTTGAAGCTAAGGGAGTGGCTACCCGCGTGGTAAGTATGCCATGTATCGACTTGTTTGAAGAACAGTCAGATAGCTACAAAGAATCGATTTTGCCTCAGAACGTAACGGCTAGACTTTCAATTGAAGCCTCATCACCATATGGCTGGCATAAATATACCGGCAGCAAAGGATTAGTTATGGGAATCGACAGGTTCGGCGAGTCTGCTCCTTATAAAGAAGTTTATGAACATCTTGGCCTTACAGTAGCTAAGGTTGTTGAGAACGGCTTGTCCCTTGTTCAATAATCTGACTAAGAACCAGAACCGGTCGTAAGTTTACCTGTTGGATTTCTGTGAACCGTTGCAAAAGTTATGTCATCCAGATGTTTTTCTGTGCCGATAAATGACTCGAGGGAGGATTGAACCTTCTTCGAGATTGTTTTTGAGTGCAGGGAACCATAAATAGACATGATGCCGTCTATACGTTCGATGCCATATTCTTCACCGAATTCATTTCTGGCCTCAGTGAGCCCATCCGTATAGAACAAAATACTGTCCTGTTCTTCGAACCGGAACTTTTTCTCAACGACCGTTTTCTTAAGTATCGGGGTGGTCGTCATTCCAAGAGCGAGCCCATCTGTTCTGAGCTTAAAGGTGGAATCGTGGTTTTTGCTGTACAAAATAGGGGGGTTATGCCCTGCACGAGAGTAGGTAAATGACTGATCATCATCAGGAAAGAAGGCTATACATCCGGTTACAAATGTCTTGTCTGATTTGTTTGACTTTATATAATCGTTGAGCTCGAGCAGAAGCTGTTTAGGAGAGGGGTGATCTTTTTCAATCAGCAAATGAACCAGCGCCTGAATTCTTACCATATACAAAGCTGCCATCATACCCTTTCCAGATACATCAGCAATAATGACATAGGTGCCTTTATCAGTTTTAATGACATCAACATAGTCTCCGCCTACCTCACGTGCAGTAGCGGCAAAGGAGTAAATTTCAAGTGTATTGTTTTGTATGGTTGATGGCGGCAGTAAGCTGAGCTGAATATCACGAGCTACGTTAAGCTCTTGCTGAACATCAGACTTTTCCAGAAGTTCAATGAGGAGGATGACCAAAATCAACACAAAAGAGAAAGGTAGCAGCAGAGGCCGTAAACCACTGAGAATAAAAATATTAAGGAATTCAAAAATAGTCAGTACAAAATAGATAAGAAAAAATCCGAGAGATACTCCAAAAACAAGACGTCTGACCGGATTTAACCGCTTTGTCAGGGATGAAAGAAGGCTTAAGACACGCTGAAAAAAAGGAATCTTCTCAGGTTCAACATGCGGATTATTCTCTTTCAGGGCATCCTGGTACAGTTTTTTGAGGCGTTCTGAGTCAGACTGAAATTCTTTGCCCAGCTGCCGGGAGTTCATCCCTGATACGTATTCCCTGTAAAAAGCCTTCGTGTCGTAAATAGACTTTGCTTCGTTTTTTAATCCCATCGAATATTTTTTAAAAAGCTGATGTTCAAATTGCTTTACGTGTATACGGAATAAAAGTTATCGGTTAGAATCTGCCGACGGTGTGCTGTCACTTTTCTTCAATGATTCCTTCATTCTGTAAACTGTACCCTTCATTACTGCAATTATCTCAGATGACTGATTTAATATTTTGACATCAAAAAGACCAGTTCTAAAAGTTAAATTTATTGCCTTGGAATGTGCCGTAAGGATATCACCGATTCGGGCTTTCTTGGTGTATGATATCGAATTATCGAGGGCCAGGGCAACACGCCCGGTTGTGGCAGCTGAAAAAGCGAGAGCCGTATCAGCAAGTGAAAAAATAATTCCGCCATGCACAACATCAAAACCATTCAGCATCTCTTTTGAAATAGTGCATTGAACGGTACAACGTCCTATATCTGCCTCCAGAATTTCAATGCCCATCCATTGGCTGAAAGGATCAGCGTTCAGTAATTTACTTACGATCTGATGAGATTCTTGTGTTTTATCCATCATAAAATGTTTCACCTCTGCTTGCCAGTCGCTTCAGAAGCGGGTTTGGTCTGTATCGATCTTCCCTGTACTCAGACTGAAGTTCATACATCCAGTCTAATACGACATTAATTCCCAGTTCATCAGCCCACTGCAACAGGCCTTTTGGGTAGTTTACTCCATTAGTCATTGCAAGGTCTACATCCTCTACAGTGGCTACATTCATAAACACAGCGTCGGAGGCTTCATTGATGAGCATCGCGAGGATCCGGTTTAGTATTTTCTTTCCAAGCTTCTCATCTTTTATTGGCTCCGTTTTATCTGCATTTTCTGAATAGTCGTAGAAGCCAACTCCGGATTTCTTTCCCAAACGGCCGGCCTCAACCAATCGCTTTTGGGCGAATGACGGTTTAAAACGCGGATCGTAATAGAATTCCTTAAACACTGTTTCGGTAACTTTATAGTTCACATCGTGACCAATCAGATCCATTAGCTCAAACGGCCCCATACGAAATCCGCCAAGCTCTTTAATGGCCCAGTCTATGGTTGCGTGATCAGCAACACCCTCTTCATACAGCCGAAGTGCCTCACCATAAAAAGGCCGGGCCACACGGTTTACAATAAATCCAGGTGTGTCTGTGGCAAGAACAGTGGTTTTTTCCCATTCTGAAATAAAGCGGCTCACATCTTTCTGAATGCCTGCATCTGTAGAGATGCCTGGAATAATTTCGACGAGTTTCATCAATGGTGCCGGGTTGAAAAAGTGCACGCCCAAAAATCGATCAGGCTTGTCAAGTGCGGCTGAAATTGATGCAATAGAGAGGGATGACGTGTTGGTAGCCAGAATACAATCTTTGGATACAATTGCCTCAAGCCGGGCAAACTGATCTTTTTTCTTCTCCAGATCTTCAATGATTGCCTCAAAAATAATTCCGCAGGTCTCAAAGGCATTCAGGTGTTCAACAAAATGAATTCGGGAAAGTATTCCGTCCACCTCATCCATTGTCATCCGCTCTTTTTCTACCTGCCTGTTCAAAATGCTGACGAGCCCTTCCTTTGACTTTTGCAGCTGTTCCGGGTATGCATCAAAAATATGTACATTATGGCCAAACGTAGCGGCTATCTGGGCAATTCCGCTGCCCATGGTTCCTGCTCCAATTACTCCTACAGTCGTCTTTTTGCTTAAACTCATTCCTTTATTTTATTCATAGGTTAGATTGATAAAAATAAGCAATCGGTACTCAAAACCAAGCTATTGGAAAACTGAAAAATTATTGATATCATAATGATATCATTTAATAAATCAGGAAATTATGGCAGATGTTCTCATCCGAAATATCGATAAAGATACACTCAAGAAGTTAAAAGAGTTAGCGAAAAACAATAACAGGTCACTTCAAGAGGAGTTGAAAGAATTGGTTGATAGTTATGCAAAGCCTGATTTTGAAGAAACCAGGAACAGGGTTAACGATATTCTTACGAAATATAAGGCATCAGGCAAACGCTTTCCGGATAGCGGGAAAGAAATCTCTGAGGAAAGAGATCGATGAAGATACCAGTTATTGATGCCTGTGTTGCAATTAAGTGGTTTTTACCGGAGGATAATTATGCAAAAGCAGGAGAGATTCTTTCAAAGCATAATCGACTGATTGCTCCGGATCTGTTCCAGATTGAGCTGGATTCAATTATCACAAAAAAAGTTCGGCAGCGTCTGATTGAAACAGAGGATGCCTATCGTATGTTTGATGAAATTCGGAATATACCGATTCAGTTTATCCCATATTCTTTGATAGGACAACTGGCGTTTGACTTATCTGCAGCACTTCCAATTACACAATATGATTCGTGCTATCTGGCAGTTGCTATTGAATTCAATCAAAAAGTGGTTACCGCCGATATGAGATACGTCAGGGGTATGAAAGGAACGCCATTTGAGCATTACGTTGAAGCGTTATGATTCGAATTCGTGGAAGCATATAAATCTTTTAAATGTTGGAATCATCTCGTATTGAATTATTTTGTGTTTAGTAGAAACCAAAACAAACTCTAGCACAATGGAATACAGGCTTTTAGGTGACACAGGACTTTTTGTATCAGAACTCAGTTTCGGGACCATGTCGTTTGGTGGCGAAGGAATGTGGAAGTCAGTCGGAGAGCAACAGCAGGATGAAGCAGACGAACTAATCCATATGGCTGTGGATGCCGGCATCAATTTTATTGATACTGCAAATGTTTACTCCTTTGGCCAGTCGGAAACTATTCTCGGGAATAGCATTGACAACCTGGATCTTAATCTGAATGAGCTTGTTATTTCCACCAAGGTTCGCGGTGCGATGGGGGATGGGCCAAATGAACAGGGGCTTTCCCGCTATCATATATTTAATTCTGTTGAGGATAGTCTGACGCGGCTTAATGTGGATCAGATTGATCTGCTGTATGTGCACGGAGTTGATTCCGTGATGCCAATAGAGGAGATTATGCGCAGCTTAAACGATGTGGTTGAAACCGGCTATGTACGTTATATCGGCGTGTCAAACTGGCCGGCATGGATGGTGGCGAAAGCCAACGAAATAGCGCGCTTTCAAGGATGGCACGGTTTTAAGGCGATGCAGTACTACTATTCATTATCAGGGCGCGATGCAGAGGAGGCGCTTATACCATATGCAGAGGCTGAAAATCTGGCGTTTGTTCCGTGGAGTCCGCTTGCCGGAGGTTTCTTGACAGGTAAATTTACCCGCGAAAAGGAATCGTCAGGAGAAAATGCACGACGTGACGAGTTCGATTTCCCGCCGATTGATAAAGAGAAAGCATACGATATTGTGGATGTGCTAAGCGACATCGCCAGCGACCACGATGTTACCATCGCTGAAACAGCTCTTGCCTGGGTTCGTCACCAAAGCGGTGTGACAAGCACACTTATTGGGGCGAAAAGTACAGATCAGCTTACATCAAATCTGAGATCTGCAGAAATAAATCTGACTGACAAAAACCTGAACGATCTTGATGAAGTCTCAGCCATACCAGCACGATACCCTTTTTGGATGGCAGATTTTCAAAACCAAAACCGCTATCCCGGCGATGAGCGCGAGATGTAAACTATATCAATCAATTCAGAAAGGACTTGCAAGAGTCTGCTGCAGGGGAGACCTGTCAGAGTCCTTTATAATTGATCTGATGTTGAGTTAAATGTGACTGTCGGTTAAAACCTTTCGGTATCTACTGCTTAGAAGGAATCATTGTGGGGAATCTGACAGCGTTGGATTTAGTGATAAAACCGCTTTGTGCCACTTTTTTCGAAGTTAATGAGGCTGACTGAAACCCGGTCAATGCTGGTATGCTGTCAATTCTCACCCATTATTTTAGGCGTGAGATGAGATGAGACCAGCCCGCGTAAGCCCGTTCAAGTACGAGCAGTCGACAACTTGCAGAAGCTCCGAGCCACTATATTTGTACTGTGCAAGGCCGGGCTACTTCCCTTTAAAATCCGGGTGTCTTTTTTCGAGAAACGCATCCACACCTTCGCGATAATCACTTGTCTTACCGGCAACTGTTTGATATTCGGCTTCAAGATTGAGTTGTTGATTCAGTGTGTTTTCAAAGGATTGGTTAATGGCTTTTTTATAAAGGCCAAAGCCTTTTGTAGGCATAGACGCAAGTTTTTGTGAGATTTCATGAGTCTCATCATACAGATTTTCGTGATCTACAGCTTTGTAAATCAGCCCGAATTCTACGGCTTCTTCAGCTGAAATTTTTTCATCGAGCATGTACATGGCGTTTGCCCTGGCCATACCTATGAGCCGAGGGAGAAAAAACGTGCCGCCACTGTCTGGAATTAGGCCTATTTTACTGAATGCCTGCACAAATACAGCCTTATGTGAAGCAATGACTATATCACAGGCGAACGCAATATTTGCTCCCGCTCCGGCAGCTGTACCCTGTACGGCGCAGACAACCGGTTTGTCAAGCTGCCGGATTGCCCTTATAATGGGATTATAGGTTGTGCGTACAGTTTCTGCAAGCTCGTAATTTTTGTCTTGTCCTCGATCCACAACTTCCGGCAGATCCTGCCCTGCGCAAAAAGCCTTGCCGTTTGCATTCAAAAGAACACAACGAACCTGATCATTTTCTGCGTCACTCAGAGCCTGCTGAAGCTGCAGGCCCATCGGCTCTGTAAAGCTGTTAAACTTATCCGGCCGGTTCAAAGTAATAGTAAGAATACTTTCGTTGGTGGTTGTATCAATTAAAGACATATGTTTATCCGGCGATGAAGTTTAAATAAAAGAATTTTATATGGGCAGGCAGGGAAGGAAATCATTTATTTTAAATCAATTTATACTTCAGAAAATTGTCAAAAGAAATGAGAATATCCAGAGAGATCTGCATACAGAAAATTAATAAATAGCAAACATCCCTGATAAGCGCTGACGATCATTGCTGTTAGTTTCTGCGTAGAGCATTTGCGTGTAAACGGTGCCATTATAGTCACCATTAATACTTTTCAGGATTGCTAAAACAGAAATGCCATATAACGTAGTTATTGTGGCTTTCAACGTAATAAGAAACAGGATGGAGTGTCGTCGTCTAAATCTTTCAGATGCATTTAAAGTGTTCAAACGGCTGCTCGCAACCTTTGCAATAATAGAGCGATTTGCAGGCTGTTGAGCCAAATTCGCTCTGAAGGACCGTATCCATCGAATCGCAGTAGGGGCACGGTACAACTTTTTGGGATCCTTTCAGTTCTGTTAAAAAATCATCGCTCTCTTCAGTATCTTCGGGAGGGGCTATCCCATACTCTTTTAGCTTTTTCCTCGCATGAGCCGTCATCCAGTCAGTTGTCCAGCTCTCTTTGAAATCGGTGAGCACCTTAAAGTTTTCAACGCCTTTCTCTTTCAGCTTTTTATGAATCTCCATCTCTATTGCGTTCATGGCGGGACAGCCTGAATAGGTTGGTGTGATTTTCACGACTACCGTATCATCCTCATAATGAACATCCCTTACAATTCCCATCTCCACCACATTGAGCACAGGTATCTCCGGATCGATAACCTCTTCGAGCCATGACCAGATGTGAGATTTTGATAGAGTTTTAGTTTTGTTCATAAAGTAATGAGTCGTGAGAATTGAGTCATGAGATTCGAGTCTCACGATTCGTATCTCAAATATCTTATTTCCATTCAGCCTCGGGATGCGATCGTCTTAAAAACTGCATCTGAGCCAGTAGTGGCCCAAGATGTTCCGTGTGGCGTCCCTGCCTGGACCCTGAAAACATGTATTGATCATCATCAGGCATTTCAATCGTTGCTTCTTCTAGAGTTTCAGCCACTATTTTCTTCCATTCAGGCTTCAGGGATGTAACGTTTATAAAGTGGTTATGTTTGATTGCAGCCTCATCAGCGTCATCCAAATCAAATAGTTCACCCGTGTACATCCATATCTCATCAATTGCTTCCTGTATTTTTTCATGGCTTTCTTCAGTGCCGTCACCAAGTCTCAGCACCCATTCCCGGCTGTGCCGCAGGTGATATTTAATCTCTTTCAGATGCTTTTGAAGCATCCCTCTGAACTGCTCATCCTCAACTTTTTTGATAAGTCCTGTATATAAAAAATAGCTGAATGTGCTGAATAAAAATTGCCTTGCGATAGTAAATGCGAAATCACCACGCGGCAGCTCGACAAGTGCAATATTCTTAAAATCGATATCATCTCTGAAGTAAGCGTAATAATCTTCGTCCTCCTTGCCCTCAAGTTCGGCGGCATATCCGTAAAGAGAAGCCGCGTGACCGATCATGTCTAGAGCTACGTTGGCAAGCGCCAGGTCTTCTTCAAGCTCCGGTCCATGTCCGGTCCACTCTGATAGTCTTTGGCCATGAATAAGCCGATCATCTGCAAGGCGCAGAAGAACTTCTACAAGTGCGTCCTGATCGGTATTTGGAATTGTGTCGAATGTGCTCATATGTTTAATATTGGGTACCAGGTAGTGGGTATTGAGATTGACTAATGTGCTTGATACTCAATACTCTCTACACATTACTATAACTATTTTCGTTTTTTGACGGCTCTTGGAACGCTGTAGAACTGTGGGTGCCGGTAAGGCTTGTCGTTTGCGGGATCAAAAAAAGGACCCTGGTCTTCAGGCGTTGACGCGGTGATTTGATTGGATGGAACTACCCAAATACTGATCCCTTCATTACGACGGGCGTAAGTATCCCGTGCATTTTGGAGAGCCATTTCCGCATCGGGTGCGTGGACGTTGCCTGCATGTTCGTACGGTTTTCCGTCTTTTGGCTGGTAAAACACTTCCCAAAGGGGCCATTCTGTATTGCTGGAATTTTCAGACATAACTGATGAAGCTGTTAGTGTTCAATATCAAATAAATCGTACTACTGGTTTGGATATTTTTGGCGGTCTTACACCTATATCAGGATGCTTTTTCTTCTCTTAGTTTTTTCTTCCTGGCGTACTCCATAGCGGCTTCCCGAACCCATTCGCCCTCTTCATAGGCTTTTCGGCGGGCTTTCATACGTTCGCGATTCATCGGTCCGTCACCTTTTACCACGCTCCAGAATTCATCCCAGGGTATATCGCCAAACTCCCAGTGGCCGGACTCATCATTGTATGTGAGATCCGGATCGGGTAGTTCCAGGCCAATTGCTTCGGCTTCCATCACGCTACGATCCACAAAACTCTGCCGCAGTTCGTCATTTGTCTTCGTTTTAACACCCCACTTGATAAGCTCTGCGCTGTTTGGTGAGTCGCTGTCGTTAGGGCCGAACATCATCAGGGTTGGCCACCACCAGCGGTTCACAGCATCCTGGGCCATTCTTTTCTGCTCATCGGTGCCGTCTGCCATTTTAGCAAGCATCTCGTAACCCTGCTTTTTATGGAAGCTTTCTTCTTTACAGATTCTCAGATTTGCCCGTGCATATGGCCCGTAGGAAGATTTGGCCAGCATCGTTTGATTAATGATAGCTGCACCGTCCACCAGCCAGCCAATCACACAAATATCAGCGTAAGTGAGGGTAGGGTAGTTAAAGATGCTTGAATATTTAGCATTTCCATATAAATACCCTTCAATAAGATCCTGACGCTTTACACCCAGTGTTTCTGTTCCGCTGTAAAGATAAAGGCCGTGACCCGCCTCGTCCTGAACTTTCGCAAGCAGAACCATTTTGCGTTTCAGTGACGGTGCCCGGGTAATCCAGTTTCCTTCAGGAAGCATACCCACGATTTCGGAATGAGCATGCTGACTCATTATGCGTGTGAGCTGCTTTCTGTACCGTTCAGGCATCCAGTCTTTTGGCTCAATCTTTTCACCGTTATCGATGCGTTTCTGAAATGCGTCTAATTTTTCCTGGTTATCCATAAAAGCGCTTTTTTTACTGTTTACGATCGACTTATCATGCTAATACAAAACCAATATACGAATATCTATTTAGAAAATTATTTGGCAAAGAAATTATATCAGAGCATTGAGAAGAGAATGAATCGCAGGACGAATACCTGAAGTACCTTTTGCAGTAATATGAGACTCCTTTACTTAAAATTATACCTAGTGTATTGTCATCGATGAAATGTCGTGTGTCCCGAATGCTTTCAAGATGGGTTTTTCGAAAAATCGAGTCGTATCAATTCAATAAACCATTCATGGATGACTCATCCGATGACTCGCTAACGGCATCTCACCATTGATATGACACTAGACTCGTGTGAATCTTTTTTAAAACAACTATTAGCAGTCAGGAAGTTTTGTGTCAGAAATATTAAGAAATAATTAAAAGTGTAATGAGTTGCCGATTTTAAGCTCATAATAGTAGAGAACAATATGGAACAGTAAATAAAACGCAATTAGATTGGTGAGACATAAAAGAAGAAAATCCATCAGTATAAAGAAGATGAAGAAGGCTGGTGTGAATCCCGGGGTAAATGTACGTCTGGATCGATAAAATTCAATTTATTAGCACACCAGAACATTGGATATTTACCTATAAGTTAATCAGTCATCTAATTGCAGAATCTTTTCAATTGTCGAGTGT
>Ga0102938_10000971_pt1 | contig 21729 bp, 21 predicted proteins | sample SalPonR2_B_D2_MG_FD_84516 | JGI IMG/M metagenome (GOLD analysis project Ga0102938, IMG submission 84516) | Salt pond soil microbial communities from South San Francisco under conditions of wetland restoration - Salt Pond MetaG R2_B_D2_MG | ecosystem: Environmental > Aquatic > Marine >... | reverse complement strand
CTTATACTGGGAATGCTGTGGTATGCCGGGTCTGAAGTATTTGCCGTTGAAACGGGAATTGACGGAACACTGGGAACCGCGTATTCCACCGATCCTGCCAAGTTTGGCATGGATCTTTCATTACAGCATAACTGGGTGCTTGACCCCTTTTTCGTGATGGGTTTTGAATCAGGGTTGTACTGGGTGCAGTGGAGCAGAAAGGTGGGTGAGGACGAGGTAACACAGGATGTAAGTGGTGACCTGAAGGCCGACACCAATGCCTTTTATATTCCCATCATGGTTGACGCGCAGGTGCGCCTTCCCAACCTGAAAAAAAGACTGCATGTTACCCCCTACATCAACATCGGCCTGGGGTATCCCGTAATGATAATGCATTTTTCCCAGCCGGCATACAAAGACACTGGGGGTGATGAATATCCTGAAGAGAACAAAACAAAATTTTTCAGCGGTTTCGCCTGGCAGATCGTGGCGGGTGCAGGGTATAAGCCGTCTGATCAATCCAAGGTTGAGTTCCTGGGTGAATTCGGGTATCGTAACGCGCAATTGAAGAACGAAGATAACATTGAAATAGACATGTCCGGTTTCATGATCCGCATTGGGGTGCGATACCCTTTTGGCGGTTCTTCGGCTCAATAATACCCGGTTAACTATTACGCAAATATTCATCGATGCCCCCGTCAGGGAGCATCCAGTCGGGATGGTATACACCTTCTTCTTCCATCCGGTAGCGTACACAGCTTTTCCAGTCTCCCCGGCAATAGTGTTCTACCCAGTATTCATCAAGTTTTCCCTTCTCCAGGTATCCCTTCATGGGACATACCGGGTACCATTTACATTCCCGTCCTGCCATGATTGCTCCTTTTTGCTGTATGTGTAACCCCATTAATTGCTTGAAAATAGTACATATAGTATATACAGTAACCATATAACAAAAAGATGTAACAGTCCATGACGTCTGGAGAAAAAAATGATACCCACTGCATACCTTTTCGATCCCGTGTACATGGATCATGATACCGGGTGGGGCCACCCAGAGCGCCCTGAACGTCTTGCAGCAATTGACCAGCGGTTGCGGGAAAAATCCTATTACAAGGACCTTGTAAAAGTGGAACCGGCAGTTGCTGATATTGCCATTATTGAGAAGATACACTCACCTGATTATATACGGCGGGTAAAGAAAGAGATTGAATCCGGTATCCATTACCTGGACTCAATGGATACCGCGGTATGCAGTAAATCATATGAAATTGCCCTTCTGGCTGCGGGTGGGGGGCTAAGCATGTGTGATGTCATCATGAAAGACGAGGCCAAACGGGGGTTCTGTGTTGTCCGGCCGCCGGGGCATCATGCCGAATATGATTACGCTGCAGGATTTTGTATTTTCAATAACATCGCCATTGCGGCCAGGTATCTTCAGGATACGCACAATATCAGCAGGGTGGCCATAGTTGACTGGGATGTGCATCACGGCAACGGCACGCAGCATACCTTTGAACGGGACAACACGGTTCTTTATATAAGCACCCATCAATATCCCCATTTCCCCGGTACAGGGGCAAAGCATGAAAGGGGGAAGGACGTGGGTGAAGGCTATACACTGAATTATCCCATGCCTGCCGGAAGCGGTGAGGATGATTATCTCGAGGTATTCAGGGATCATATTCTGCCGGCACTGGAAGATTTTAAACCAGGGATTATCCTTATATCGGCGGGCTTTGATGCCCATAATTCAGATCCCCTGTCATATATCGGGTTGTCATCTGAAACGTATTACCTGTTCACCACCATGTTGAAAGACGTGGCAAACAGGTATTCAAAGGGCAGAATGATAGCCTTCCTTGAGGGGGGGTATGACCTTGACGCGCTGGCAACAAGCGTGGAGAGGGTTATTGACTGTTTCCTGGAGGAGTAGAAGTACGTATAAACCGAACTATTCCGCTTACACCTGTAAGCGCGATAAGGATGAGTATCCCTCCGGATAGTATCCTGAAGGTAAGGGGATCGCCGAATATGCTGAAACCAAGAATTCCCGCGAACAGTATTCTGCTCGCGGATATAAGTGACCCGGGAGCTGCATCAATGAAACGGTACCCCACGGTGATCAACACCTGTCCCGCTACCGCGGTTATCGCTGACAACATCATGAAGATAAATATATATAGATCAGGCAAAACGAACAACGGTATCATGATGCCCGCGTTAATAAATATACCAATAAGCATCAGGTAGAAAAGTATGACAAAACTGTTGTCATACTTGCGTGCTTCCCTGAGTGCGGAGATGGCCATGCCTGCACATATCCCTGACATGAGGGCAGAGACGTCACCCGGGTTGATGCTGTGGAAATCCGGCACCACGATAAGGTATACACCGATAATGGTGAGAAAGAGAAAGATGTAATTTTTTTTCCTGTTGGACTCCCGGTTGAAATATGGGGCTATCAGGAATACGAATACAGGATATGTCATGTTCAGCATGTTGGCATTAGTCACCGTGGTGAACTGAATTCCCGTGAAGAAAAACAGCACTGCCGCGGTATTGGTTATCGCACGCAGTATAACAAGCCTTGGATTGTTGGGCCGTATGGGTATTTTGCGATAGTACAGGTATAACCCGGTAAAAATGAGTCCAACGGAGAATCGCACAAAGGTGACTTCAATGCCGGGAACAAGGGAGCCCGTGGTAACAACCTTTGCGAACACGGTGGACAGGGCAAAGGCCATGGATGAAAGAAGAAGTAACAATGCCCCTTTCAGTGAAATGGACTTGAATGATTGCTGTTTCATTGACTATCTCTCCAGGGTATACTATACTAAGTGATGTAATACATGGAAAAGAAAAAGTCAACACCTGAATGTAAAAGATGCGGCGCGTGTTGTTTTACCAACATGATTGCCTATGTTACCGATGAGGATATGGCGCGCTGGCAGGATGAAGGCAGGGATGATATACTGCACGTAATTGACAATGAAAACCCGGTATGGATGGGTGATCACCTGGTGTCGGCTTCAACAGGCAAACAGCTTCAAGGCTGCCCTTTTCTCGTATTAGAAAACGGGTTGTGTGCCTGTGCCATATATGAAACAAGGCCCCTTGTCTGCAGGGCGTATCAGCCGGGAGAATCAGAACTATGCCCCCTTTACAAAAAAGACTTTACGTGACAGGCGGGTGCTGATTTGTAAGAATAGACTATTAGTGAACAAACATTGCAGGAATGAAAGATGAACGGCAGAAGTGGATCGGCGTACCAGGGAATCGCGATAAAGCTTATTATCATAAATGTAGTAATATTCGTGCTGCAGATGCTGACCGGCAACATGCTGGTAGAGCATCAGTTTGGAAACAGGTTGGAGAATATACCAGCCATAACGTATTATCTTGGCCTTATCCCTTCCATGGTTGTAAAGGAAGGATATATATGGCAGCTCTTTACCTACATGTTTCTACACAGTCCCCAAACACTTTTTCATCTTTTTTTTAATATGTATGCCCTCATGCTTTTCGGTATTCCGGTAGAGCAGGTCTGGGGAGGGAAGCGGTTTTTACAGTATTATCTCTTCTGTGGTATCGGCGCCGGTATTACCATATTGACAATCAACCTTATCAGCGGGGGGATGGGATATTATATTCCTACTATCGGGGCATCCGGCGCGGTGTTCGGGTTGTTGCTGGCATTTGGAATACTGTTTCCCAATGCAGAATTGCTGCTGTTTTTTATTATCCCCATAAAAGCGAAATACCTGGTTGTGCTGTTTGGTGGGATTGAACTCTTCCTGGAACTATTTGGAGGAAGAACCAGCATCTCCCACCTGGGACATCTTGGAGGCCTGTTCTTCGGTATCGTGTTTTTTCTCATCTTCAAAAAGCGGGCATTGCGTTTTAAAACGAAACTCTACCGCGCCTCAGCGGCAAACCAGCGAAAAAGTCCTCCTAAAATTTCTTCCCGGGATGAAAAAAGTCGTGAAGAAAGCATCAACCAGATGCAGCAGACAATAATGAAAAAACTGCACAGGGGAGGACAAAAAGAACTCACTGATGACGAGATCCAGTATATAAAATACCTTGAGATCATGCTTGGGGATGATGCTGAAAAATCCTGTGATGATACAGAATATGATGTTGAATCGGGCACCTGCAGGGGATGTGATAACCGGGATGCCTGTTTTTTGATTGAAACCAGAAAATTTGTGGATTAAAATTATCTTGATTACTAGAATTGTCACTATAATTATAATAATATCCAATTATGTTCTTCTTACCCTGCGACAGCATTGATAGTGTCGCGTTATTTCCGAATTGCGATTTCCCGGTTGCGTATGGTACTATAAACGCTGCCGGTTGGTAATATACGATTTGCAGAAATGTAAATTCTATTAAAAGATTAGAGGAGTAGAGCAATGTCTAAAAGAGTGTATTTATTCGGTGCCGGTATTTCTGAAGGTGGTGCTGACATGAAGAACCTCCTTGGAGGAAAGGGTGCGAATCTGGCGGAAATGAGCAAGATTGGTATTCCTGTACCTGCCGGATTTACTATTACTACCGAAGTCTGTAACGAGTACTATGATAATAATGAACAGTATCCAGAAGGCCTGAAAGAATCGGTTAATGAAGCCCTGCAGAAGGTTGAAGACGTGATGGATGCAAAATTTGGTGATACATCAAACCCCCTGCTTCTATCTGTTCGATCAGGTGCCAGGGTTTCAATGCCGGGTATGATGGATACCGTGCTGAACCTGGGGCTCAATGATGAAACGGTTCAGGGAATAATCAAGAAATCTGGAAACGAGCGGTTCGGCTGGGACTCATATCGACGCTTTATACAGATGTATGGTGATGTTGTAATGGGCCTGAAGCCTGAAACCAAGGAAGAAGAAGACCCCTTTGAAATAATAATGGAAGAAATGAAGAAAAAAAGAGGGGTAGAGCTTGATATCGATCTTACAGTCGATGACCTGAAGGAAATGGTGACAAAGTTCAAGAAGCTGATCAAGGATAAGGTGGGAAAAGATTTTCCAACCGATCCGATGGAGCAGTTATGGGGCGCCATAACCGCAGTGTTCGGTTCATGGAACAATGATCGTGCTATTCTCTACAGGAAGATGAATAACATCGAAGACAGCTGGGGAACCGCGGTGAACGTGCAGTCCATGGTTTTTGGTAACATGGGTGATGATTGCGCAACAGGGGTTGCCTTTACCAGGGATCCTTCAACCGGTGAAAAGATATTCTATGGTGAATACCTTGTTGACGCGCAGGGTGAAGATGTGGTTGCCGGTACGAGAACCCCACAGAATGTAACCAAAAAAGGTTCTCAGAAATGGGCACAGGAAAACGATATACCCGAAGATAAAAGAAAAAAAGAGTTCCCGTCACTTGAAGAGAACATGCCAGAGGCGTATGATGACCTGGTGAAGGTATACAAGAAGCTTGAAAGTCATTACAAGGATATGCAGGATATTGAATTCACCATACAAAATGGCAAGCTGTGGCTGCTGCAGACCCGTAACGGGAAACGTACCGCTGTTGCGGCAATTGCTATTGCCGTAGACATGGTTGAAGAAGGGCTTATTGAAAAGAAAGAAGCCCTGATGAGACTTGAACCCGAAGGCCTGGATCAGCTGCTGCATCCGTGGTTTGACCCCAATGCGGAAAAGAAGGTAATTGCCAAGGGACTTCCAGCCTCTCCTGGTGCTGCTACCGGCAAGATCGTGTTTTTTGCCGATGACGCCCATGATTGGAAAGAAAATGGTGAAAGAGTTGTTCTTGTTCGAATCGAAACTTCTCCCGAGGATTTGAAGGGGATGCACGCGGCAGAAGGTATTCTCACCGCCCGCGGTGGTATGACATCCCACGCGGCTGTTGTTGCCCGTGGAATGGGTAAATGCTGCGTTTCCGGTTGCGGCGCGCTGGAGGTCAGTTACGCCAAGCGGCAGGTAAAGGTGGGTGACCTGACTTTTAAAGAAGGGGATTTTATCTCTATCGACGGATCTACCGGCGAAGTGATGGAAGGCAAGGTGCCTACCGTTGAGCCGGAGGTATCCGGAACATTTGCCACCATTATGGAGTGGGCTGATGAAGCACGAAAACTGTTGATTCGCACGAATGCGGATACACCCCATGACGCAACGGTTGCCAGGAATTTCGGTGCCCAGGGTATTGGTCTTTGCCGTACAGAACATATGTTCTTCGAAGGTGACAGGATTACCGCCATGCGGAAGATGATTCTGGCCGATGATTTCGAGGGAAGGAAAAGTGCCCTTGAGAAACTACTTCCCATTCAGCGTGAAGATTTTTACGGTATATTGAAAGCAATGGAAGGACTGGGTGTTACAATTCGTTTACTTGACCCACCACTTCACGAGTTTGTGCCAAATGATGACGCAAGCCAGAAAGAAATGGCCAAAGAGCTGGGTGTAGATGTTGAAAAGATCAAGCAGAAAGTGGAAGACCTGCATGAGACAAACCCTATGCTGGGACACAGGGGCTGCCGTCTTGGTATAACATACCCGGAAATAACAGAAATGCAGGCACGCGCCATCTTTGAAGCAGCATGTCAGCTGGACAGGGAAGGGGTTGACGTGAAACCTGAAGTAATGGTACCCCTTGTCGGTTCTGTGAACGAATTGAAATTGCAGAAAGAGATAATTGTGACCACCGCGCAAAAGGTTATGGATGAAATGGGTGTGAAGATTGATTACATGGTGGGTACAATGATAGAAGTTCCCCGTGCGGCCTTAACGGCTGATGAAATCGGGGAGGTTGCAGAATTCTTCTCTTTCGGTACCAACGACCTTACCCAGATGACCTACGGTTTCAGTCGTGATGATGCTGGAAAGTTTTTAAGCGAGTACATTGATAAGAAGATATTTGCCAGGGATCCTTTCCAGGCACTGGACCAGAACGGTGTTGGTAAGCTGGTTGAGATGGCTGTTGAAAAAGGTAAAAAAGCAAGACCGGATCTCAAGCTTGGTATCTGTGGTGAACACGGAGGAGAACCAAGTTCAATCGACTTCTGTCACAGGGTCGGGCTTGATTATGTAAGCTGTTCACCCTTCAGGGTGCCAATAGCTCGTCTTGCGGCTGCCCAGGCCGCCATACGTAATGGCTGAGAGATGTTAATCTAAAACGGGCGCCTGAAAAATGGCGCCCGTTCTACTATATTCAATTGCATGGTTTACGGGAGGAATTATGAAGCGTATTGCAATCAGTATGCTGATGGTTATGTGTTTTGCGGGAATACTCTTTGGTGAATATAAAGACGCGCTGAAATTATACGAAGAAGGCAAATACCAGGAATCCCTGGACATTATCGCTGAACAACTGGTAGTTAGTGAAGATTTTACCCCGGAATCATCAAATTACAAGCTTCGATACCTTGCGGCGCATAATCACTGGAAACTTGGAAATGTTGATTCGGCGGTAATTCATCTGAAAAGATGCGCGGAAATCAGGAAGGATACTGTAGATCCATACATCGACCTTGGTTTGTTAATGATAGATCACAAAAGGTATCGACCTGCAGCTGTTTTTGCCCGTGAATCAATAAAGAGAGAAGAAACCGCACTTGCATATTATATACTGGGATTGTCATATTCGGGAATGAAGAGTTACTGGAAAAGCAAGCAATACCTTGAAAAGGCGAATTCACTGAATCCCGAGATGTACCTGTCTTACAATGAACTTGGTAACGTTCTGATGAAACTGAAAAGATATAATGAAGCACTGACAGCCTACGCCACCGCTCACGCATTATATCCCGGTTCGGCAAAGGTGTTGAATAACCTGGCCGTATGCAATGAAAAACTGGGTAATGATACGAAAGCGCAGCAATATATAAAACAGGCCCATGAGCTGGACGCATCAAACGGGGTTATTTCCTCAAATTATAATTCAATGGTCACAAAAACCCCCTGACAACCGGTATTAGAGGAAGATAATCATTGCATTCTAAATTTCTCAATAATGACCCCCTTCCATGGCTGTGTGATGGCAGGGACCCTTCCGTAGCCTACCTGACTGGTATACACATTCTGGACATATCTAAAGATTCTGCAGAGGGAATACGACTCTATGACGCGGTCTTACACTCAGATGCTGTGGAAAAACTGCTATTGCACGAAAGGAATGGTGTCCTGGGGGATACCCGGAATTTTGATATAATCCCGCGGGGAAGCATGTGGTGTTTTGCAGAAGCAATAACACGGGGACTTGATGCCAGGGAAGAAGTTGTTACCCGCACGGCCACATACATTTTGGAAAACTTCCAGATGGAGGACGGGGGATTTACCCTGGGATGGACACCCCGGGTTTCGGCAGGTTGCAGAACGGGTGACATGATTTGTTACCTGCTGAAATCGGGTGTGGATGATTACAGGATTGATGATGGTATCAGGTGGATATTGCAGCATCAGCGCCATGACGGGGGCTGGCTTCATTGTCCCGTAGCGGGAACTTGTGATATGTTTCGTTTTTTTATGACAAGAAGATCGGGTAAGGGGCTGCGTTATGAAGGTGATGATGGGGTGAAAAGCTGTGTGTACGCCACCACCGCGTGCTGCCGGGCCATCATGCAGTATAAACAAACTGAATCAACGAAGGACGCGTTGCACAGGGCTGCAGAATTTCTTCTAAAACAGGGACTATTCATACAGACAAATGAAGCAGCAGGCATACGGCATCTGTGTGGACAAAATGATCAGTTTTACCTGCCGGGGGTGCCCGTGCTTTCCCAATATGATACCATCGATGGATTGAACATCATGGCCTATACCGGCAATATGAGTGATTCACGTTGCATGGAGGCCTTTAACGAACTGATGAGCAGGCAAAATGGTGATGGAACCTGGGACCTGGGCAGGGTCAACACAGGCATGCTGCTGTATGGACGTGCCGGCAGAAAACAAAAAGGGCTGCCTGACAGGTGGGTTACCATGCGAATATTGAACGTATTCAAAAAAGCTGGTGAATTGGTAATTGACAATTGATTGTCAATTCATGAAGGCGTAGCCTGCTTCAAGTGTAAAGCAGATATTGTCGATGGTTCCGGAGGTTGCACCATTCATGAAGGGGTCGCCACCGGGATACGTTTCCGTATATGGACTTCCTAAGTTCAGGGTATTTCTTGTCCACTCCCCGCCAAAAGAAACATATAATCCACCACTGAAATAAATGGTACACAGCAGGTCGGCGCCATAAGACAATCCTGAAACGGATCGTGGGTTCGGTGCATCATATGAATCGATTAGTTCGCCTGCAACGGGGGTGGCATCATATTCACCATAGGAATATCCGATGTACGGAGTGAGTACGAAATCCCACGTTTTCCTGGTGGTGGCATGAAAGCTTGGACCCAGGTAAAGGGAGTAATCAGAATAGGTGACCATGCGCCAGTTCTTGTACTCGGCCCCGAACACGGTTCTCTGTATAATGATTGATCGGCGAAACTTGGTTTTTATGCCCAGGTGGTTTATGGGCATGTACTCGCCGGTAATTCCCAGTCCAAATGACATGTGGGAAAGCTTTATGCGCTTGGTTACTTCGTTTTCGAAGGTGTAGGTCCGTTCCTCAACAAACGTGTTTTCAGCGTCAATTATATTTCCAATGGGCATTCCCACGGAAATGAAACCACCCAGCAGAATCTGACCTTCGTAGGCCCCTTCTGGAGGCTTGTCAAGTTCATCAAACTCGGTCGCGTATGTCACCCTGAAAGATACTATTACAAGTAATACTGCCAGAAGGAGCATTATACGTGAATTCATCAAAGCAGTCTTATCCCTGCGGGATCTTTTCCTTTTCCATGATTGTAATAATTCTTTTAACTACCTGTTTGGCAATTTCATCATACCTTGAACTCTGCACAAGGATGTCTTTGCTGTCCCATATAAGGGTGAGGCTGCAGCAGTATTTTGCCCTGTATCCCCAGGTCCATGCCTTTCCGGGTTCTTTTCTAACGGTACAGAGTAATGAACCGGATTCAACGCCAATAGTCTTAAGACTGAATGTATCAATAAGATTGGGGACCTGGCGTCCATTATCATAATGCCTGAGTGCATGCCCACGTCCAAGGATAATGCAATCGGCACCAAGCATTTTACCGATTTTAACTGCCTGCTTGTCATCAATGAGTCCGGTCATGGAAAGCTGTTGCTCCTTGAGAATCCGCTGAATTGCCTCACGTTCAACAACTTCAATGCTGGTCTGCTTGAAGAACTGGTGAGAAATGGCATCCGCAAATTCATCACCCCATGTTGCTCCCTTCACATCAAAGGGAAACACGGCTACCTTTTTCATCTTTTTGTGCAGTTTCATTTCCTTGTGTGTGGCAACATCAATGGATGTACAGGAAGTAACTATTGCCAGAATACTTATTACACATAAAAAACGTACATATTTCATAATGAATCTCCAGGATCAATGATATACTATACTTAATTGAAATGGTGGAGAAATAATACTTTCATAAGGACAGGATGTCAAATCTATTTGAATTTTGAATTCGTGGATTTGCATGATTTTTTTATACGTGCATTTTTTATGTATAATTGTTGAATTATTGGAAGTTGCTCTGTTATATTGTCAAAAAATATAATACACTAATGAATTCAGCAGCTGGATGAAATAATGAATAATGCATCAGAAAAAAAAGTAGAAAGGATTTTAATCATAAACTATGAATTTCCACCTCTTGGAGGAGGTGGAGGGGTGGCAACCTATGATCTTGCCATTGAATGGGCAAAAACAGCCCGCGTTGATGTGCTCTCTTCTTCCTTCAGGGGAGTTCCAAAGTATGAAAACATGGATGGAATACATGTATACAGGGCAAAGATTTTCTTTAGAAAATCCCGCGACGCGGCAACCTTCATGTCAATGTTTTCATACCTGATCACCGGTTTTATCAAAGGTGTGTGGCTTTGCAGAAAGAACAGGTACGATGTCATAAATACTCATTTCGTGGTTCCCTCCGGTCCGCTGGGGCATCTGCTCAGCAAATTGTTCTCCATACCCAATCTTCTCTCACTGCACGGCGGGGACATATATGACCCCAGCAAAAAAATGTCACCCCATAGCAGCTGGTTTTTCAGCAGGGTTGTCAGGTGGTTGCTGAAAAAGGCCGATGCGGTTGTGGCACAGTCAAGCAATACCCGGCAAAATGCCATTACCTATTATAACCCGGGAAGAGAAATCGACATCATCCCACTGGCCTTTCATCCCCCGGAAATTCCCGTAGTTGATCGTGCAGAACTTGGCCTGAAAAAAGATGATTTCGTGCTGGTTACCATAGGTCGAATAATTAAAAGAAAGGCCATCGATGTCCTTCTTAAAGCTATCGCGAAGCTTCCCCCCACCCCCTACAGGCTGCTTATCATGGGTGACGGACCTGAACGGGAATACCTGGAGGGCCTTGCGCACGAACTGGGTATTGAAGAGAGGGTTCGTTTCCTGGGATTTATTGATGATGGTGATAAATACAGGTACCTGTCACAATCTGACCTTTTTGTTCTCACCTCCCTTCATGAAGGTTTTGGTATTGTGTTTATGGAATCCATGTACTGCGGTCTTCCCATAGTGTGTACAAATAACGGGGGCCAGGTGGATTTTCTTACCAACGAAGAGAATGCCCTGCTTATAAATGTGGGGGACGTGGAGGGTTGTGCCAGAAGTATAAAGCGATTTCATGATGATGGTGCCCTGTATGAATATTGCGGGAAGAACAACCGCAAGAGGGTGCAGGATTTTTATGCTGAATCGGTTGCAGAAAAATATATGGAAAAATATACTAAAATAATTCAAAACCGGGGAAGATAATGCCCGAAAAGAAGCTGGGCTTGATATCAGGGAACAAGGATGTTATCGCCGAGTTCAGGGAGCATACTACCGGGTATGATATCAGGGTATTCAGTTCAATGAGTACGCTGAAGCCCGAAGAACTGCTGTGCGCAGCACTTGACATAGACTCTATAGAAGATTTTGATAATGTTCAGTTCCAGCTTTCAAGGATCAGAAAGGTATTGCACAGCCTTCCTGTTCTTCTGATACTCCGGGTTGGACATCTTCACCGCCTGGAGTTTGAATGGTTTTTCGATGAATTCGTGCTGTACCCGTTTAGAAAAATGGAAGTGCAGAGAAGACTTGACAAACTGTTATGGGAGAAGAATCTCGGTTCAAGTGATAATACCATAAAGATTGGTAATTTGAAAATTGATATGGACAAGTACTCCGTGTACCTGAATACAGAGCAGATTGATCTGACCTTCAAGGAATTCGAACTTCTGCGATTTCTGGTTGAAAACAGGGACAGGGTGTTCTCGCGAAAAGATCTTCTGAATAAGATATGGGGTATCGAATACATTGGTGGCACGCGAACAGTTGATGTGCATATTCGAAGGTTGCGGGGCAAACTGGGTGAAGAATTCAATTCAATAATTGAAACGGTGCGTAATGTTGGATATCGTTGTAAAGCCCAGGAGTAATGAAAATTGCTTGCCATTTTACAAAGTACTGCCATAGTGTACCGGGTAGCATGCCATATTATCTGTGATGACAGTGGTCGGTTCGAAAAAAACCATTCCAGGATGAATCCAGAAACAGTACTTACATTGAAATAATATGAGGAAATATTTATGCATCAGATGAAAAAGATTGAAAAGATTTTTGATACCGCCATGACCGAAGACCTGACTCCCTATGCCGACCTTTTGAAGAAAATGAAGAAAAAACTGCCCTTTTTCGGGGGGACGAGAAGAATAGCCGCGGCTGTATTGTGTGAGTATCTTGGCGATATCTCAAAAATTGACATGGACGCTCTACCCGGGGTAACGAAAAGAGATATGAGCGGTCAGGTAGTATTTGAGGACGTTAAGGACGGAAAGGCAAGAATATTTATCAACGTGGGGAAAAACCATCGTGTATCCCCCGGAGATCTTATCCGTGAGATTGTGAAGAGATCGGGAATTGATGGTAAGCTTATTGGAAAAATTGATATTCATACCACATATTCTTTTATAGAAGTTCCTGAACAATATGCCGAACTGGTACTGCTTTCAATGGACAACATTAAATTGAAGGGTGTACCGGTTGTGGCTGAGCCTGCAAAACGAAAAAAACCTGTAACGAAATAGTGTGCGTCGTGCAGGGCATAGTTACCCGTAATACTCCTATTGATTCATGCCCACTGTGCGGCAGTGGGCAAAAAGTGCGCGTTGTCATGGAAAGCGCCCTGCATTACTGCCGGTATTGCGGGGTGGTTTTTAATACCGCGCATTCTCCCGCAGGGTATGACAGCAGCTACTTCCTTGATGATTACCACAGGCAATATGGAAAGACTTATGCCGAAGATTTTAACTGGATCTATAACCAGGGTCTTCAACGTATCAATGATATTATCCACATTTCCGGTAAAAAAAAAGTAAAGGGTCGTCGATTACTTGACGTGGGTTGTGCCCTTGGTTTTTTTCTCAAAGCAGCCCGGGATCGGGGATTTGACGTTGAAGGGATTGAGATATCACCATATGCGGTTGACTATTGCAAAGATACCTACGGGTTAACAGTGCATAACCTGCCCTTTGAAGAGTTTGATCAGCAGGGTTCTGTTTTTGACGTGATAACCGCATGGTATGTTATTGAGCATTCGGTCACACCAGTTGACGTACTGAAAAAGATATATTCTATGCTGCCTTCAGGTGGGGTGCTGGCCTGTGCAATGCCATCTTTACGTGGTCCAATGTTTCATTTGCATCGTAATCAATGGATTTCAACCCACCCGCAGGACCATTACATCGACTTTTCACCGGGAAGTATTACCAGGGTGCTAAAAAAACTGGGCTTTACCCGGGTGAGATGTGTTCCCGCCTCTTTTCATCCTGAACGTGTATGCGCAAAGCAATCGTTATTCTATCCGGCATTTTCATGGATGTACAAAAAAGTATCAAAAGTGTTTTGTTTTTCAGACACTATGTACATCTATGCGCTAAAATAGAAAAAAAATACAATTGACAGCAATCAACTTGAAATTATTATTGCTACTTTCGTATTGATATGTATAATCTGGGCAATAATGGATACATATGCGTGCAGTCATTGTGCGCGGTTTTATAGTGATATTCATGATTGGTTGTTCATTGTTATTGTAGTGATAATATTATCGTGTATTGATATATATTGAAATTTTAATATTTGGGGTACTTCAAATGAAACGAACATTTCAGCCAAGTAATTTACGCAGAAACAGAAAACACGGATTTCGGGCAAGGATGAGTTCTGCTTCAGGACGTGCAGTATTGAGGAACAGGAGAAGAAAAGGGAGACACAAGTTAACCGTTTCGGATGAACGACACTCGGCCAAGTAAGCTATTCGGGTAAAGGTGAAAAGAGAGTATTCGTTAAAAGGCAGGGGAAGTTTTCGTGAACTGTTTGCGAAGGGAAAAAGAATTAATGGAAAAAGTGTGCGATTGATGGTTCTCGTGGGAAATCTACATACAGAATTGAAAAGGATTGATAGTACAATCGGGAAAGAAAGTATTAATCCAAAGATTGGTGTAGTGGTGTATAAAAAATATGGAAACGCGGTGCAGCGGAACAGAGCCAAGAGGAGAATTCGAGCCATATGCAACCAGTTTTTGCCTTCTATACGCAATGATTGCAGTATAATAATCAGCCCAAAGGAACGTTTTAGAACGATGTCATATAATGATGCAGTACAGGATATTAGTGAATGTTTTCAAAAAGCAGGGGTCTTGCGATCATGAAAAAAAAGTCACCCGTGGCTATATTGTTTATTATGCTGCTTCGAATGTACAAGTTAATTATATCTCCCTGGTTGCCAAACGCGTGCAGATTTTATCCAACCTGTTCGGTTTACGCGGTCAATGCAGTTACAAAGCATGGTGTATTAAAAGGATCATTTCTGGCTGTAAAAAGGGTATTGCGATGTAATCCCTTTTTTGAAGGCGGTTATGACCCGGTTCCCTGATATAACGAAGTGTAGTGTAAATTCTTAAGTCCTGCCTTACGAGCACACCCTCTTTCCCTGTTATACGCGTTTACTCACATTATGACGTTGCGCATTATCAATGTATTTGGTTTTTATTCGAGATTTTTTAAAGTAAATACCCGGCTTATGGAACCGTAATGCTGTTCGGGTGTTATTATTTTTATACAGGGATTGAATTATGGAAAAAAGAGCAATAGTTGCAGTAGCATTATCATTAGCCGTATGGCTTTTATGGTTTTATTTCGTATCTCCCCCTGAAAAACCAGGGCAGAAAGTGACGCAGAATGGGGAGCCTGTTCAGCAGCAGGCTGTACAGGATGCAACACCAAAACCTGTACCGGAAAAGAAGTCATCGTTTACTGATGTGACAAAATCATCTGACTACCCGGGTACGGTAAACGTGGTATCTAAAGCTGGCAGCCAGAAAAAGTACAAGATGCAAACAGATCGTTATACAGCAGAATTGACGAACAAGGGTGCTGCCATTGACAACCTGTTGCAGAGAGAAAGAGACATTCAACTGGTTGTGAAGGACACTCCATTTCAAGCAGAGGGTACTTTTGACTTTGCCCTGCATTTTAATGAACGGGAATTTCTCGAGGGTAATGCACTTCAGGATGTGAAATGGAATTCGAGAAAAATTTCCAACAGGGAATACAGTTTTACCACCACCCTGACCCTTGATGGCGTGCCTGTTCGCGTTGAAAAGCGGTTCATTTTCGTTGAGAATGCCGATTACATGAGAGTTGTTTTCAATATTACTAATGTGGGCAGAAAAGACGTAACTGTCCCAAATGGGTATATCATATTTTCTCCAGGTGATATGATGGGGCCCATGATGGACTATGAGAGTCGTTATAATATCATCGGCAGCGTGTACTACATCAATGATGATTTCGAACAACCGGGGAAAAACGGTGACTTGAACGACCCTGATGAATGGATAGAACGTGAAAACGGAACCACCGGCTGGGTGGGTGTAATGAGCCGTTACTTTCTGATTATAATGATGCCGGAGAAATCCAGTGGTAGCGGTGTTATATATGACAACAGGGAAGGAACAGGATATAGAACAGGAATGTACATGCCGGTTGACCGTTTTAAACAGAGGGAGACCGTAACAAACTCATTTAAGGTATATATTGGCCCTAAAAATAAGGAGAGACTTGTGGCAGTGGACAAGTCAATGGCTGGCGGGGCTGATGTGAACAAGTGGATCGAGCCCATACGGGACCTGGTGATGTGGAGCCTGTTGAGCATTGATTCGCTGATAGGTAATCTTGGATGGTCACTTGTAATATTCTCATTATTAACAAAAATTGTTTTTCTGCCGCTGACACAGAAATCGACCCAGTCGATGAAGAAAATGCAGGAATTGAATCCGCAAATACAGGAGCTTCGGGATAAGTACAAGGAAAAACCGGAAGTTATGAACAAGAAGGTCATGGAGTTGTACAAGAAGAACAAGGTAAACCCAATGAGTGGTTGTCTTCCCCTTCTTCTTCAGATGCCGTTTTTCTTTGCGTTATACAGTGCACTGATTAACTCGGTAGACCTGTGGCAGGCACCTTTTATTTTCTGGATACAGGACCTGTCCCTTCCGGATACGGTAATGCAGATCGAGGGATTCAACCTGAATATTCTGCCCATCATTATGACCATTACTACATTCATGCAGCAAAAACTGTCATCGGTGGATGCGGCATCCCAGCAACAGAAGTTCATGATGTTTATGCCGCTTATCATTCTTGTTGTTCTCTGGAATATGCCCTCAGGGCTGGTAATTTACTGGATTATGCAGAATATGCTGCAGGTTCTGCATCAGCTGTATATTAATCACAAGGGAAAAATCGAAGCGCAGGAATCATGAGAGAGAGAAAGGTATGATTATGAGAAAGAAGCAACGACATAATTCAATATTCCTATTGTTATGAGGAGGCGTGAAAATGAAAGTTATAGATGTAGAAGGGAAATCGGTTGATGATGCAACCAGAAAAGCGCTGGAGCAGCTGAAGATTGACAGCCCGGAAAAGATACAGACAGAGATAATTGATGAAGGGAAAAGCGGTATATTCGGATTGGGTATGTCAAGACCCGCGAAGATACGAGTGTATTATAATGACAACATCAAGGATGTAGGAGCGGTAACCAGGGAAATCATTAATAACCTGTTACAGATGATGAACATAGATGGAAGCATCGGGGATTTGAAGGAAGGGGAAAGCAAGGTATATGTTGAACTGGAAAGCAAAAATTCAGGGTTGATTATCGGGAAAAGAGGTAAAACCCTGGAGGCATTACAGTTTATCGTAAACCTCATGGTGAACAAGATTTCTGAAACAGAGAAGAAAATTATTCTCGATATTGAATCCTATAGGGCAAAGAGGGAGAGAGCATTAAAACGGCTTTCCCGGGAAATTGCCACGAAAGTTATTCGAACGGGCAAGCCCTGGACGCTGGAGCCTATGAATCCTTTTGAAAGAAGGCTGATACATCTCACTCTTCAGAATGATTCAAGGGTAATCACAAAAAGCGAGGGGCAGGGCATATACCGGAAAGTGAAAATTATGCCTTCTAATCGCAGGTAGCAGGCTGTATGATGAGGGAAGAAACAATTTGTGCCCCGGCTACACCGCCGGTACATTCACCAATAGCCATAATAAGAATAAGCGGCCCTGATTCTATCAGGGTCGTTTCTGAAATATTCAGTGCCGTAAACCGGTTGTCTCACCGTGTGGCGGTATATGGTACCATCAGGCAGGGTGAGCTTCCTGTTGATGATGTGATAGTAACATGTTATGAAAAACCAGGAAGCTATACAGGGGAGGAAATGGTGGAGATTTCATGTCATGGAAACCCACTTATTGTGAACCGAATCCTGGCAATGCTGGTAGAGGGAGGTTGCAGGCTGGCGGAACCGGGAGAGTTTACCCGCAGGGCTTTTCAAAACGGCAAGATGGACCTGACCGAGGCGGAAGCAATTCATCATATCATCACCGCCCGAAGCGAATGGGAGATAGAATCAGCGGTGCAACAGATGCATGGATCCCTTCGCGATAAAATTTCAACAATTCGTCAAGAACTGATCCTTTTAAAAGCGGACGTCGAATGCGGGATAGATTTTATTGAAGATGATGTTGAAATTGTAAGTGACCAAGAAGCTGCAGGGCGCGTTAATAAGGTTGCAGAAATGATTGAGGATGTTTTCCAGCGATGTAAAACAGGTGAGACTATCAGTCACGGGATTGATTGCGCAATAATTGGCAAGCCAAATGTTGGCAAATCGAGCCTTTTAAACTGTATTTTGAATAATGAAAGAGCTATAGTATCAGATATCCCCGGTACCACGAGGGATATTATCCGGGAATCAGTATCAATTCGGGGACTACAGCTCAATATAATTGACACCGCCGGTATTAATGACTCGTCCTGTGAAATTGAAAAAATCGGGATTGAATTAAGCCTGAAGAACCTGCAACAGGCGGCCCTCGTTCTGATAGTACTTGACGCGGTTACCGGGATAACAGCCGCCGATGAGAGAATACTTGAGGCGGCCAGGAACAAAACATGTATTTACGTCATTAACAAAATGGACAGGGTAAAGGATGATTCATACGAATCAATGGCTGCGGCTGTTGGTGACGAGGTTGTTCCATTTTCGGCTTTGAAGGGGGATGGGCTTGATATTCTGGAAAAAAGGATAGTCAGCGTGGTGCAGCGTGATTTCGTTCATCATAAGAACTCTTTCCTGGCTGATTTCAGGATGTTGTCGCTGCTACAAAAGGCCCTTCAAACATCTGAAAACCTGAAATTACTATTTCGAAAAAATGAGCCTCCAGAAATAGCAGCCTTTGAATTGCAATCCATGATAGACTATATGTCAGCAATCACCGGGGAAATCACCCCGGATGATGTATTGAATTCAATATTTTCAAGATTTTGTATAGGGAAATAATTCTTACAGTTTTTTTAAAACCGGGTCATTTTCTATGACATCCTCGAAAAGTGGCAGCGGAATTATTTCCGGTAACGATGAATTGCCCCCGGCATTCTTCAGGATATTCCTGCATTTTGATATCTCAGCTTTTGCCGCATTCTTTTTACCTGTTTTGAAGAATATACGTGCTCTCCAGTATCTCGCGATAAATTCATGACGAGAATTTGATGAAGTCGCGATCACCCTTTGCAGGTAAGGAAGAGCTTTGTTGGTATTACCTGTGATCAACATATCATGGGCGACCGCAAGTTCGGGGGACAAACCAAAGGGTTTTGACCGGGCCAGGGCAATTGATGAATTAACCAGGGTATTATTTTCGCCATCGGTTATGCCTTTTGTCCTGTAGCGATCTTTTAAAGTTTTGTACACCTTTGTATTTTTAAGCCTTCTCCAGGCAGGATCATGGTTGATGAGGTTAACCTGGTAAAAACCTTTTTTAAATGCTTTTTCAAGGTGATGCAGGGCAGTATTGTGATCTCCTTTTTTCGCGTATCCGGCCGCCCTTTCGTAATCGATCCAGTATGAATTATCAACTTTTTCAAGGTGGGCAAGAACGCTGTTGTATTTTCCCGGATCAGTTTTCGCGGTATGATGGAGGATGTACGTGGTTCCCCTGATTCCACTTGCTAAGGATTTTTGATACCAGTTGATGGCGCTGGATTGTTTACCCTCGTATTGGGCAATAAGCCCCCTGTTGATAAATGCAGACTCACGATATTTCTTTTTATTCATCGCTTTTTCAAGAATTGACAGGGCCTCTCTTCGTTGATCATCGTAATACAGGTAGAATACATCATACATGGGGTTATGAAGATCATATTCTTTCACCGTAGTGGAAACTACATGTGGGTAATCCATCAGAGCCGAAAAGGATATTACAGCAAGCAGCACCACCAGGGTGCGGAATAGTGTGAGGGTCGTCAGTTTCATTTTTTTCTTGTAGATATTTAAATTCTCATTATTATAACGCATACAGGTAAGAATATTATGATACCATACTATAAAAGGTCAAAGAAAAAATTTTTAATCGGGTGTTCTCTTTTGTTATGCAGCATGTGTATCGCATGCGCGGGGGGGGGCATTAAGGATATGCCCGAGGAAATTCGCCTGCAGGGGGCAGGGCAGATCCCTTTTATATTGAGATACCCCGCCGGTCTGCCTGATATAACTGATGAAATATTGTTAGAAGATCAACAACTTATGTCAGTAGAGAATAGATGGGTATTGGCCCGCTATTATCATTTACAAGATGCCACCGATGGTCATTTCAGGAGGGCCATACAACAATATGAATGTATCGCCTCCAGTGATAAAAATGAAAGAGTGTTGTCGTTAACAAACAAGGCTTGTGCCCTGTCGCAGTTGGGAAGGTATCGTGAATCGGAGCAATTGTTCCAGGCATTGGTAGAAGAGGGTTCTTCTGTCATAACCACATATTACAACCTGCACATACTGTACAGGGTTAGTGAACGGCAGGATGACGAAAAAATGGTTCTTGCGGTTATGCATGATCGTTTCCCTGAAAGTATATACCCCCTGGTTGAATTGGGAAACATCTATAGTGATAAAGAAGATTTTAACAGGGCGGAAATATTCTACGTGAAGGCAGTGAATACCGGTAGCGGCAATCCCGTACCTCTGTATAAGCTTGCCCTTTTGAAAGAACGCACTGAAGAATATGCAGATGCGTCAATCTATTATGAGAGATGCATTAGAGAATATCCCTACTTTCACCCGGCCTATCTTGATTATTCCAACATGCTCCTCTCACTGGGAGAAAAGGAAAAAGCAGCAGTGGTGCTAAACAAAGGAATGAATATTATTGAAAAAGGGAATAAGTAAATACGGTAGAATTGCCGTCCTGCTTGTGCTGTTTTGTATCGTGTTGCCAGCGATTTTGACTGGAATGCACGGTGCTGTATGTACTGATGCTTCAGGATCAGTTGATACAGATGAGTCTTTTGAGAAAAGATATGTGGCCGCACGTATCATGGGGGATGTAAAGGGGGAGCTGGAGATTTTACGTCAATGGATTCCCAGAATACAGCATGCGCTTGTCATGGAGGTTGCGCTCTGGAGAATCTATGAATGTACCCGCCATTATTCTTTAATTGATTCCTGTCTTGATGTGCTGAACCGTGCCGGTGAAAGTAATGAATTGATCAGGAATTCATCGCTTCTTTCGCGCAGGATAATGCACCTGCAAAAAAGGCTGCTTATTTCTTCCGGAGAACCGGAGAAAGCGTTATCAATCAGCAAGGGGGCGAATACCATTCGCAATTATATGATTGCAACAAACAAACAGGAATCATGGATCTCGATCACGGCTGATCCTTCAGGCCAGGTTGATCTGGGATCACTGACCGGGAGGAAGGGGAAAAATGTGTATATACTCAAGTCGACTATATACGCGGAAAAGAAAAAAAGGGTGTACCTTGGAACCGGTTCAACGGGAAGGATGATTGTACATGTAAACGGGAAAAAGGTATTGCATGACAGAAGCATGCATGAATTTTGTGAAGATCAATACTTGGTTCCTGTGACTCTTCATCAAGGGGATAACTTGCTGAGAGTAAAAATATATTCTTCGGATCGGGATGTCTGCAGCTTCTCCATGTGTGTAATTTCAGCCACATCTTCAGATATGCATAACGAGTGTGTAAAATTTGGAGTCAAATCTACACTAAAAGAGAAGCAACATCCTGCCATTGCGGCAGGTAATGATAAGGGTGAAATACCACCG
>Ga0102938_10000970_pt1 | contig 21745 bp, 21 predicted proteins | sample SalPonR2_B_D2_MG_FD_84516 | JGI IMG/M metagenome (GOLD analysis project Ga0102938, IMG submission 84516) | Salt pond soil microbial communities from South San Francisco under conditions of wetland restoration - Salt Pond MetaG R2_B_D2_MG | ecosystem: Environmental > Aquatic > Marine >... | reverse complement strand
TCCATGACCTGGCGGACCTGTTCAGCCGACAGGTAGCGCTCCATCCGCCGGTTGAGGCGGTCGAGCCCAATGGACCGCTTCCTTTTCGGCAGTCGAGCCAGGAAGGAAGCTGCGTAGTCCACGGGCGCGGGCTCCGGTGTCAGTCTCCCATCGGGGGGATGGGACGATCGAAAGATTCCGGTTCGCGCACGGCCACCGGCGGATCCGGTTCGTCGAGGATGTCCTGGTTGATAGCGCCTCCCGCGATCTCGCGCAGCGCCAGCACGGTGGACTTGTCGTTCTCCCACTCGAGCGTGGACGGTGCGCCGTTGGCGAGCTGGCGGGCGCGCCGCGCCGCGATCAGGACGAGGTCGAACAGGTTATCGACATTCTGCATGCAGTCTTCGACAGTGATCCGGGCCATGTTTCTCTCTGGGGAAAGGCGCCCCGGTTATCGGGGCTAGCATTCCATGTTAACGGAATAGCGGCCGGCGCTGCCAGTACGCCGGCGGGGTGCGCTCAGGCCTGCAGTGCTTCCGCCAGCTCCGCCAGTTCCGGCCGATCCGCGCGGCTTGCCGCACCCTCGCCGCCGACGATATCCAGGAGGGCCTGCAGGGCGGCGGGAAACTCGTCGTTGACCACCACGTAGTCGAACTCGCTCCAGTGCGAGATATCGGTGGCGGCGTCCGCCAGCCGCCGACGGATCACGGCCTCGCTGTCCGTGCCGCGGGACCTGAGGCGCCGCTCGAGTTCCGTGCGGGAGGGCGGCAGGATGAAAATCCCCACGGAGTCCGGCATGGCGGCCCGAACCTGGCGGGCGCCCTGCCAGTCGATTTCGAGCACTACGCCGAAGCCGTCCCCGAGCAGCGATTCGACCTGCGCCCGCGATGTGCCGTAGAAGTGATCGAACACGCGGGCATGCTCGAGAAAAGCGCCGTCCGCGATCATGCTGCGAAACGACTCCGGGCTGACGAAAAAGTAATCCTTTCCATCGACCTCGCCATTGCGCTGCGGACGCGTGGTGTACGAGATCGAAAAGCGCAGGACGGGTTTGCGCGCCATCAGCTCGCGCACCAGGCTGGTCTTGCCGGCGCCGGATGGCGCGGAAATCACGAACAGGCGGTTCTGGGCATTCAAGACATGCTCACTCGATGTTCTGGACCTGCTCGCGCATCTGTTCGATCAGGACCTTCAGCTCGACCGCGATCCGCGTGGTCTCGGTGTCCACGGACTTCGATCCGAGAGTGTTCGCTTCCCGGTTGAACTCCTGCATCAGGAAATCCAGCCGGCGGCCGTTGGCCTCCTCGTCCTCGCCGGACAGGATCCGCCGGACCTCGGCGACGTGGCTGTCGAGCCGGTCCAGTTCCTCGTCCACGTCCATCTTGCCGAGCTGGATGGCGATTTCCTGCTCGAGACGCTGCGGCTCGGCTTCCAGGTCGAGTCCCGCGAGGCGCTCCAGAAGACGCGCGCGGAGGCCGCTGCGGATCTGCGGCAACAGGAGGCGGACCTGGGCCACGAGCTGGCCGACGGCGGCGCAGCGTTCCGCGAGCACTTCGCCGAGGCGCTCGCCCTCGCGCCGGCGGGCCGCATCGAGTTCGGCGAGTGCCCGGTCGAGTGCTTCGGCGGCGAGCTCGGCCACGGGTTCGACGTCGCGTTCGGCTTCACGAACCACCCCGGGCCAGCGCAGGAGATCAATGGCGCCCGGCATGGCGAGCGCCCCGACCCGGCCGCGGATCTTCTCTGCGGCGTCGGCGACGCGCTCGGCCAGGTCCAGATCCAGGGCGAGCGCCCGGCCGCCCGCGGCGTCCCAGTTCACGCGCAGGGCGCAATCGACCTTGCCGCGCTTCAGGCGGCCGGCGATCTGCTGGCGGAAACGCGATTCCAGTGCGCGCAACTCTTCCGGCAGCCGCAGCCCGGTCTCCAGGTATCGATGGTTTACCGAGCGCAGCTCCCAGGCCAGCGAGCCCCAGGGGGCATCGCACTCGGTGCGCGAGAAACCGGTCATGCTCCGGATCATTTGTTGCAATTCCATGCCGCGATGCCGCGACGCGCTTATACTTGCGGATTTCCCGCTCCCGGCGGGCGGGTAGTCTAGCAGATGGCCGGGGAACGAATTGCGCTTCGAAACAGCTGACGTCAGTCTGCTCGGCGACCGCGAGGACAACCAGGATCGCGCCACGGTGCAGTCGGCCGAGGGCCGCCTTCTGCTGGTGGTGGCGGACGGCATGGGCGGGCACGCCGGCGGCGCCCTGGCCGCCGAGGTTGCGGTCGACTCGCTGTGCCGAAGCCTGGTTGCGCGGCCGCCGACGGCCGCGGATTGCCGCGAGTTTCTCGGCGAAGCGATGGCCACGGCGCATGATGCGGTCGTCGCGACGGGAGAGAAGATGGGTCTGGGGAGTCGTCCCCGCGCCACCTGCGCCGCCTGCCTGGTGTGCGAGGATCACGCCATCTGGGCGCACGTCGGTGACTCGCGCGTCTACCTGGTCCGCAATGGCGCCATCGTGACCCGCACGCGTGACCACACACCCATCGAGAGCCTCCTGCAGGACGGCCTGATCAGCGAGGAGGAAGTGGCCGGGCACCCGATGCGCCACTACGTGGAATACTGCCTCGGAGGCGCAGCCGAGCAGCCGCTTGTGGCACTGTCCGCGGTGGAGTCGCTGCAGGTCGGCGACCTGGTGGTGGTCTGCTCCGACGGCTTGTGGTCGGGTGTGAGCGACACGGACCTGGCCGCCGGCCCGGATCCCGACGTCGCGCTCCAGGACTGGCTGGCGCGTCTCGCGGGGCGCGCCGTGCGCGCCGGAACACCTTACAGTGACAACACCACCGCCGTGGCGCTGCGCGTGCTGGCGGATTGCACGACCCCTGCCGGAGAATCTCTTGAGACCGAGTGATCGACGACCCGACGAGTTACGCCCCGTGCATTTCGAGCGCGGATTCCAGCGCCATGCAGAGGGTTCCGTGCTGATCACCTTCGGCGCCACGCGGGTGTTGTGCTCCGCGAGCATCGAGGAGCGTGTGCCGCCGTTTCTCAAGGGCAAGGGCCAGGGCTGGGTGACGGCGGAATACGGCATGTTGCCGCGTTCCACGCACACCCGGAATCCGCGCGAGGCCGCCCGCGGCCGCCAGGGCGGCCGCACGCTGGAAATCCAGCGTCTCATCGGCCGCAGCCTGCGCGCGGTGCTCGATTTGAGCGCACTGGGCGAGCGCACCGTCACGGTCGACTGCGACGTGCTGGAGGCGGATGGCGGAACGCGCACCGCAGCGATCACCGGCGCTTACGTCGCATTGGCCGATGCCCTGCAGAACCTGCAACGCCGCAGGGTGCTGCGCGTGAATCCCCTGCACGGCCAGATCGCGGCCGTGTCTGTCGGCGTGTACCGGGGCGTCCCGGTGCTCGACCTGGACTATGCCGAGGACTCGGAGGCAGAGACCGACATGAACGTTGTCATGAACGAGGCCGGCGCCTTCGTCGAGATCCAGGGAACGGCCGAAGGCCATGCATTCCGCCGTTCGGAACTCGACCAGCTGCTGGACCTCGCCGGAAGCGGCATCGCCACGCTGCTGGCGTTGCAACAGGCGGCGCTGCGCGGGTGAACGGCATCGGCTCGCGGGTGGTGCTCGCCACCGGGAATGCGGGCAAGGCGCGCGAGATCGGTGCGCTGCTGGCGCCGGCCGGGCTGGAAGTCATGGCGCAGGCGGCATTCGGCCTGGTCTCGGCGGACGAGACGGGTGCGACCTTCATCGAGAATGCCTTGCTGAAGGCGCGTCACGCCGCCGCCGGCAGCAGCCTGCCTGCCATCGCCGACGATTCCGGGCTGGTCGTCGATGCGCTGGGCGGTGCGCCCGGCATTCACTCGGCGCGCTACTCCGCCACGGGCGGCGATGCGGCCAACGTGCGGAAGCTGCTGACGGAACTCGAGGATGTGCCCGAAGCGCTTCGCGGAGCCCGCTTCGTGTGCGTCGCGGTTTTGCTCCGGCATCCGGCAGACCCCTTGCCGATCGTCTGCGAGGGACGCTGGGAAGGTACGATCGCCCGCGCGCCCAGGGGCAGCGGCGGCTTCGGCTACGATCCAGTCTTCATCTCTCGCGGCGACAAGCGCAGCGCTGCTGAGCTTCAGCCTGACGAAAAGAACCGCATCAGCCACCGTGGCCGCGCTTTCGAAGCGCTGCTCGAGCGCCTGCGGTGCGCCGGCGGATCGGATTCCGCCGGAGACGCGTGACGGCGACCGGCCCGGCGCCGGAGCGGGCGGAGACGCCTCTGGGCGTGTACGTCCACTTGCCGTGGTGCGTCAAAAAATGTCCCTATTGCGACTTCAACAGTCACGAACTTCGCGGAAAAGCGCCGTTCGACAGCTATATCGACTGTCTGTTGGAGGATCTCGACGACGATCTCCCGCTGGTGCCCGGCCGTGAGGTCGGGACGGTGTTTTTCGGCGGCGGCACGCCGAGCCTTTGTCCGCCGTCACTGATCGAGCGGTTTCTTGCCGGGCTGGCGACCCGGCTGCCCGTGGCGGCCACGGCGGAGATCACGCTGGAAGCCAATCCGGGCACCGTTGAGCGCGGACATTTCAGCGAGCTCGCGGCGGCGGGCGTCAACCGCGTCTCGCTCGGCGTCCAGAGTTTCCAGCCGGACCTGTTGATCGCGATCGGCCGCATCCACAGCGACCGGGAAGCTTATGCGGCGATCGATGAACTCGCTGGTGCAGGCCTGAGCAACTTCAACCTGGACCTGATGTTCGGCCTGCCCGGCCAGAGCACGCAGGCGGCAGCCGCGGACCTCGCCGCGGCCGTGGCCGTCGCGCCGCCTCATTTGTCCCTTTACCAGTTGACGCTCGAGCCGGGCACGCCTTTTCATCGTCGCCCGCCGACACTGCCCGGCGACGAGGACTGCTGGGCGATGGAGGAACACGCGACGGCCGTCCTCGAGGCGGCGGGCTACCTGCGTTACGAAGTATCCGCGTGGTCGCGCGAAGCCCAGGCCTGCCGGCACAACCTGAACTACTGGAATTACGGCGACTACTTGGGGGTCGGCGCGGGCGCGCACGCCAAGTTGAGTCTCACCGACGGCCGCGTGCTGCGCCGCCAGCGGCGACGGCGTCCCGCGGTGTGGATGGCGGGGCCGCGCCTCGAGGAGGAGCGCGTGCTCGGGGCCGAGGAATTGCTCTTTGAGTTCATGCTGAACGTCCTGCGCCTGACCGCGGGGTTCTCGTTGACGTCATTCTGCGCCCGCACCGGACTAGCCGCCGAGGCGGCCGCACCCGGTCTCGAGGCGGGCCGGCGCCGGGGCCTGCTCGTGCGCGTGGGGGAAGATCACTGGCAGCCGACTGCATTGGGACGCCGTTTCCTGAACGACCTACAGGGGCTGTTTCTGCCGGGGTCGAGGGCCTGAGTGCGTTGACTTATGCACATGGGCGGCGGGCTGGCCGGGATCCCGGTCCGACGCGGCCTGTGCGCCGGCCCAGTGCCCGGTCTGCAACGCATTCTGGGCGCGCAAGCCGTTGATTCACATAGCATACCGAATCTTTGGTCGCTTTTTCGCCAAAGTGTTCCCTGCCTTACGACTGGGCCTTCGCTACGCAGTCATCAAGCGGGAATCCACAAAGTTATCCACAGCTTTTGTGGATAAACCCGAAACAGCCTTCCGGGCACGTGCTTAGCCTTGGAAAGTTAATGTTATTCCTCAGGAGATTGGTGCAGTGCAGTCACCGCGCAATCGCCCGTGCGGTGCCGGCCCGGGCGGGTCGCGGTGGCCGATCGGGAGCCGCCGGCGCTATCGTGGCATCGCGGGCTGGTTCCCCCCGTGGGCCGGCGCTGGTTGTCCGCGTGGGCGGGTGGTTGCCGGGCGACTTCCGGCGCGCTATTATGGCGAGCTTTTCCACTGCCCCCCGAGCCCGGAAGGTCGAGCATGAAGTCGAACATCCATCCCGATTATCAAGAGATCAACGTGGTCTGCAGTTGCGGCAACACGTTCGCGACGCGCTCCACCCTGGGGAAAGAGCTGCATATCGAGGTCTGTTCGCAGTGCCACCCGTTCTACACGGGCAAGCAGAAGATCCTCGACAGCGGCGGCCGCGTGGACAAGTTCCGTCGCAAGTACGGTGGCATGAGCGCGTAACGCCTGCTGTCCGACCGCTGTTTTTTCGAGGGGCGCCCATGAGGCGCCCCTTTTCGTTTGCGTCGCGGTCGCAGGTCGCCCGGGCCGGTTCGCCAAGGGGCGCGGCGCACAGGCAGTCGACGCCGCGACCCCGACTGCTGCGCTGCCGCGTCAAGGCGACGTGGTCCGGGACACGGCCCTCGCGGTGGACTATAATCGGCCGCCGCCACGCGGCAGCGCAACACGCACCAGGGAAGCGAGCATGAGTGACAAGATCCTTACTCTCAGCAGTGAAGCAGACGGCAAGCGCCTCGAGATGCCGGTGCGCGCCGGGACGGTGGGGCCCGATGTCGTGGACATCGGGTCGCTTTACAAGGAGTTCGGTGTATTCACGCTGGATCCGGGCTTCGTCTCCACGGCCAGCTGCGAGAGCGCGATCACTTATATCGATGGCGACGAGGGCGTGCTCCTGTACCGCGGCTACCCGGTAGACCAGCTGGCGGAGCGCAGCAGCTTCCTCGAGGTGTCCTACCTGCTGTTGAACGGCGAGCTGCCGACCCGTGCCCAGCTGGAGAATTTCAACCACATCATCACGACGCACACGATGATCAACCAGACGTTGCTGCGTCACTTCAACGGCTTCCACCACAATGCGCACCCGATGGCCATGCTGGCCTCGGTGGTCGGTTCCATGTCGGCCTTCTACCATGACTCGACCGACATCGAGAACGCGCGGCATCGCGAGATTTTCGCCCACCGCATCATTGCGAAGATCCCGACGATCGCCGCCGCCGCCTATAAGCATTCGGTCGGCCAGCCTTTCATCTACCCGCAGAACGACCTTGATTACTGCGCGAACCTGCTGAACATGTTCTTCGCCGTGCCCTGCGCCGATTACCGCGTCGATCCGGTGGCCGCCGAGGCGCTGGACCTGTTGTTCATCCTGCACGCCGACCACGAGCAGAACGCGAGCACGTCCACCGTCAGGCTCGCCGGCAGCTCCGGCACGAATCCCTACGCGGCCATCGCCGCGGGCATCGCCACCCTGTGGGGCCCGGCACACGGCGGGGCCAACGAAGCCGTGCTGACGATGCTGGAAAAAATCGGCTCGGTGGACAACATTCCCAAGTACATCGCCAAGGCGAAAGACAAGGACGACTCCTTCCGACTGATGGGCTTCGGCCACCGTGTCTACAAGAATTTCGACCCGCGCGCCAAGCTGATCCGCACGATGTGCCACAAGGTGCTCAACCGGCTCGGGCACACTGATTCCCCGCTGTTCGAGCTCGCGCTGCGCCTCGAGGAGATCGCGCTCGAGGACGAGTACTTCATCGAGCGCAAGCTGTACCCGAACGTCGATTTCTATTCCGGCATCATTTACCGGGCGATCGGCATTCCGACCTCCATGTTCACGGTGATGTTCGCCATCGCGCGCACGGTCGGCTGGGTCGCCCACTGGCAGGAGATGATCACCGATCCGCAGCGGCGCATCGGGCGTCCCCGCCAGCTGTACACCGGGGCCGGCAGCCGCGACTACACGCCGATCGAGCGGCGCGGACTCTAGGGCTCGCCCTCGGCGGAACCGCCGTCCGGCCTCTCGTCGAGCAGTGCGGCCACCTCCGCACGCCGCGCGCGCCGCATCGGCCCGCCGCCGATGGGGCACAGCGGCGCTTCGCGCAGCCCGAGATCGGGGAACACCGTGGCCTCGATGGTGGCCTCCCCAAGTTCGAACTCGAAATTCGGGTAGCTGGCATGCTCGCCGCCCGCCAGGCGCACCCGCCGGTCCCCGGTGCGATAACGCACGGCACGCTCGATGAGCAGAAACGCCACCTCTTCCGGCGTCGGCGCGAACAGGTGTAGCGAGACGTCGCTGTGTGGCGTGGCGGTACCGGCCAGCACCGGCCCGACCAGCCGCGGCTTGAAGGGCGCCAGCAGGTCCATGGCCCGCAATGCCGTTTCGCGCAGGGCGCGGACGTTGTCCCGATGGGCACTGCCGCCGAACAGGCGCTGTTGCGCGGCGAGGGCTTCCGAGATCTCCTGGTTTGCCGGCAAGGCGTTCCGGTCCACGATACCGAGCCGGTCGGCCGCCTTGCGTTTGGCCAGCAGGAAGTCGCGCACGCCCTGCTCGCGCATGATCCTCGCAGCCTCTTCGGCCACCCGGCTGCGCAACTCGGTCGTCCTGTTCAGTGCACGTCTTGGCATGATCTTGCGTCTGTCAGAACAGCCTGTCTTCCTCGGCGTAGTCCCGCCCGTCCGGGAAATCGGCCTCGCCGGGTTCCGCGGGCGGGGGCACGCGCCCCACGCGGAAGGTCTCGAACAGGGTGCCCGGATCGCCTGCTCGGGCCAGGCGCCCCGTTTCTGCGGAGATCCGCACCGTCACGAGACCCGGGGGCTCGACGCTGCGGCTCGGCGGCGAGCCCTTCAGCGCCGGACCCATGAATTCGATCCACATCGGCAGGGCGGTGGAGGCGCCGGTTTCTCCTCGCCCGAGCGGGCGTTCCTGGTCGAAACCCACCCAGGCGGTAGCCACCAGGTCGCCATTGAAGCCGGCGAACCAGGTGTCGCGGCCGTCGTTGGTCGTGCCGGTCTTGCCGGCGAGATCGCTCCGCCCCAGCGTGCGCGCCCGGACGCCCGTGCCCCGTCGAATGACGTCTTCCAGCATGCTGGCGACGATCCAGGCATTGCGCGCCTCGACGGCGCGCGGCGGCGGCTCGGCGCTGACGGGCGGCGGCAACTCCGCATCCGGCGTCTCGCCCACCGTATCCTCGGGTGCGGACTGCGCGAATTCCGGCAGCAGGCCGTACTCGCATTCCGCACAGGCCCAGGTCGGCCGGCTTTCGTAGAGGGGTGCGTTCTCCGGTCCGTAGATCCGGTCGATGAAGTACGGTGCGACGCGAAAGCCGCCGTTCGCAAACGCGGCATAGCCGGTCGCCAGTTCCAGGGGCGTCACTCCGCCGCTGCCGAGCGCCAGCGTGAGGTCGCGCGGCAGCGCCTCCGGGGGGAAGCCGAATTCGCTGATGTGTTCTGCGGCCGCGGAAATCCCGATTCGCTCGAGAACCCGGATCGAGACGAGGTTGCGCGAGTTCACCAGCGCCTCGCGCAGCCGCATCGGCCCATAGAAGCGCCCCGTGTAATTCTGCGGCCGCCACGTGTCCTCCAGCTGCGGGTCGTCGTACACGACCGGTGCATCGATCTCGATGCTGGCTGCGGTGAGGCCTCTTTCGAGCGCTGCCGAGTAGACGAAGGGCTTGAAGGCAGAACCCGGTTGCCGGCGGGCCTGGATTGCGCGGTTGAACTTGCTGAGTTCGAAGTCGAGGCCGCCGCTCAGCGCGACCACGGCGCCGTCGCGCGGATCGAGCACGGTCAGGGCGCCCTGGATCGCCGGCACCTGCGCGAGAACCCAGGTTCCCTCACGCTCGTCGAGGAGCACCACGTGGCCGGGCGCCACGACGTCCGTGGGCCTTTCAGGTTCCGGACCGCGCCGGTCCTCGTCGATGTAGCTGCGCGCCCAGCGCATCCCTTCGAACGGCACGCGGACGGGTCCCGCGCCGCGCAGGTGCGTGTCGGCGCCCGTCTCGTCCACCGCAAGCACCACGGCCGCACGCAGCCCCGCGGGTTCCGGATAGCCCTCCAGCAGCAGGTTGGCCTCGGCGGGGTCCGCGGGCGGAGCGGTGAGCGTGGCCAGGGGGCCGCGGTAGCCGTGACGGCGGTCGTAATCTTCCAGCGCCGTCCGTACCGCCCGCTGCGCCAGCGGCTGGAGCCGGCTGTCGATGGAGGTCACGACGGCGTAGCCGGCCGTGTAAGCCTCGGGGCCAAAGCGGTTGAGCATTTCGTTGCGCGCCATCTCTGCAACCCACGGGGCACGCACCTGGACCTGCGCGCCGTGCACGCGCGAGACGACGGGCTCCGCGAGCGCGGCTTCCATTTCGGCGGTATCGATCACGCCGGTTTCCAGCATGCGCCGCAACACGTAGGCGCGCCGCTGGCGGGCGCGTTCAGGCCCGCTGACGGGATTCTCCAGCGAGGGCAGGCGTCCGGTGCCGGCGATGAGCGCGATTTCGCCCGTGGTCAGTTCATGCACCGTCTTGCCGAAATAGACTTCCGCCGCCGCGCCGACCCCGTAGGCGCGCTGACCGAGGAAAATCTTGTTCAGGTACAGGCCGAGAATCTCTTCCTTCGACAGGATGTGCTCGATGCGCAGTGCAAGCAGAATCTCCCGCACCTTCCTGGAGATCGTCTTCTCGCGACCGAGAAAGAAGTTGCGCGCCACCTGCATGGTGATCGTGCCGCCGCCCTGCGTGGGTTCGCCGGTCAGCGCCACGGCGATCGCGGCCCGGGCGAGGCCTTGCCAGTCGACGCCGGGGTGCTCGAAGAAACGGTCGTCCTCCGCAGCGAGAAAAGCCTGCTGCAGGCGCGCAGGAATCTCTTCGATCTCCAGCGGGATCCGGCGCTGCTCGCCGAACTCCGCCATGAGCAGGCCGTCCCTTGTGTAGACCCGCATGGGCACCTGCAGGCGCACCTCGCGCAGCGATTCCACGTCCGGGAGGCTCGGCGCCACATAGTAATAGGCGCCGATCGCGGCGAGACCGAGACCGATCAGCGACATCGCGGTGACGGCGACGATGCCATACAGGATACGCAGGAGAATTCTCATGGAGCGAGGATGTTCGATTCGCCTTTTGCCAAGGCGGTCAGGAGTTTAACATTTCGGGATGGATTTCCCGGTGCCACGATGCAGCGGGTCGCGAGCGCTTCGCCGAAATAGACCACGAATGCCCCGCCGGGTTCGATCCGGACGCCGCGAATGGCTTCCCGAACCGCAGGGAGTAATATGTCAACCCGTGAACGAGTTCACGGATTCTCCGGCACTTTCTGGCGCAGTGTTGACGTCCGGCGCCTGACGGGCCGGGCGGCAGACTCGGGGAGTCCGTTGCATTACTTAAGGTCGTAGTCTATCTTCGCCCTCCAAGCCCCGGACGCTAAAGGAAATTCAAAGTGCTTTTCGGGAGAGCCAACAGGCCCCTGCTGGGGCTGGATATCACGACTTCCTCCGTGAAGCTCATCGAGCTTTCGAAGTCCGGGGATACCTTTCGCGTCGAAGCTTATGCTGCCGAGGCGACACCCCTGAATGCCGTGAACGAAAAAGCCATCGTCGACGCCCAGGTGGTCGGCGAGGCGGTGCGGCGGGCCTTGAAGCGCTCCGGGGCCCGCTCGCGCGAGGCCGCGGTCGCGATCAGCGGCGACGCCGCGATCACCAAGATCATCCAGATGCCTGCCACGTTCAGCGGCTCCGAACTGGAGGGCCAGGTGGAACTCCAGGCCGACCAGTACATCCCCTTCCCGATGGAAGAGGTGAGCTACGACTTCGAGGTCGTCGGTCCCACCGCCAAGGATCCCGACATGATCGACGTGCTGCTGGTGGCCACGCGCACCGAGAACGTCGAGCAGCGCCAGGCGGCGGTCGAGGCCGCGGGGCTGCGGGCACGCATCATGGACGTCGAGCCGTTCGCGGTGGAGAATGCCTGTCGCCTCCTGCGGCACCAGATGCAGGACGAGGGCATGGGCCACAACGTGGCGGTGATGGATTTCGGCGCCAGCAGCACCACCTTCAGCGTGCTACGCGACCTCAAGGTCACCTACACCCGCGATTTCGCCTTCGGCGGGCAGCAGCTGACCGAAGAGATCATGCGGACCTACGGGCTTACGCTCGAGGAGTCGGGCCGCGCGAAGAAGGAAGGCGGTCTGCCCAGCAATTACGAACCCGAGATTCTCGAGCCCTTCATCGACGACATGACGCAACAGGTGAGCCGCTCGTTGCAGTTCTTCCTCGCGTCCGGGACCAACCGGGAGCCGCCGGAGCAGATCCTCGTGTGCGGCGGTTGCGCTAACATCCCGGGCGTCGCGGACGTGATCGGCAGCCGGGTGGGGATCCCGACGCAGATCGGCAATCCGCTGGGCATGATGAAACTCTCCTCCAAGGCCCGTTCGCAGGGTGTGCTCAAGGACGCCACCGCGCTCCTGACGGCCTGCGGCCTGGCGCTCAGGAGCTTCGACTGATGCATCGCATAAACCTGCTTCCCTGGCGCGAGGAACAGCGCAAGGAACGCCAGAAGAACTTCGTCGTCGCGGCCGTGGCCTCGATCCTGGTCGGTGTGCTGATCATGTGGTCGGTCAACACCTTCCTGCAGGCGCGCATCGATCACCAGAACGCCCGCAACCAGCGCCTGACGCAGGAAATCGCCACGCTGGACGACCAGATCAAGGAGATCCGCAACCTGCGGCTGCGCAAGGAGCGGCTTTTGCTGCGCATGGCGGCCATCGATGAGCTGCAGCGTGCCCGTCCCGAGGTCGCGCGCCTGTTCGACGAGGTCGTGGAGGTCATGCCGGAAGGCGTGTATCTGACCGAGTTCACCCAAGACAACCGCAGCCTGCTGTTCAAGGGCGTGGCCGAATCGAGCACGCGCGTCTCGGCGCTGATGCGCAACATCGCGGGCTCCGAGACAATGACCGATCCGCGGCTGCAGGTGGTCCAGTCGGGCCAGCCGCAACGTGGTTCCGCGGCGTCGCCCCGCGGCCCCGGGCGCCAGGCCGAGTTTGCGCTCGCCGCGCGGCAGACCGGCGGTGGCGACGAAGAAGAAGAGGTGCTGGAGCCATGAACTTCATCGACCAGCTCCGCGGTCTCGACACCCAGGACATCGGCCGCTGGCCGCCGCTGTTCCGCGGCATCGCGATCGGCATCATTTTCGTCCTGGTCGCCGTCGGCGGTACCTACTACTTTGTCTGGCGCAACAAGATTCCCGAGCTAGAACAGGTGCAGCGCCAGGAACTCGACCTGCGGGCCACCTTCGAGAGCCGGCAACGGCTCGCCGCCAACCTGGACGCATACAAGGACCAGCTCGAGGAAGTCGAGCGGACCTTCGGCGCGATGCTCCGCCAGCTGCCCGGCGAGACCGAGGTCCCGAGCCTGCTGATCGACATCTCGCAGACCGGCCTCGCCGCCGGCCTCGAGGAACGCCTTTTCCAGCCGATGAGTGAAGTAACGCGCGAGGCTTACAGCGAGTTGCCGATCAAGATGCAGCTGGTCGGCACCTACCACGAACTTGGGAATTTCGTCAGCGGCGTCGTGGCACTGCCGCGGATCGTCACGCTGCACGATGTCGTGCTCAAGCCGGAACAGACCGGCGACCGTGACGCGGCGCCGAGCCGGCGTCTCGTGATGGACGTGACGGCGAAAACCTATCGTTACCTCGAGGACGAGGGTCCAGGGCAATGAGCGCATCCATTCGCACCGTCTCCGCCGCCGCGCTACTGGCTGTCGCCCTGCTGGTCACCGGCTGCTCGGGCGGCATGGCCGACCTCGATGCTTACATCGCAGAGGTCAAGGCCCGGCCCGGCGGGCGTATTGACCCCCTGCCCGAGATCAAGACCTACGAAACTTTCCGCTACGAGCCGGGTGACGCCCGCTCGCCTTTCGTGCCCGATCTTCCGACGGTCGGCACCGCGGGTGGCGTCAGGCCGGACGTGGAGCGTCGGCGGGAGTACCTGGAAGGGTTCCCGCTCGACACGTTGAGCATGGTTGGCACGCTCAACATGGGCGGCCAGCGCTATGGCCTTGTCCAGACGTCTGACAACCTGGTTCACCGGGTCCTCGTCGGTAATTACGTCGGCCAGAACGATGGCCGTATCGTTTCCATCACCAGTTCCGAGATCGAGGTGCTGGAGATCGTCCCGGATGGCCTCGGGGGTTATACCGAGCGGGCGGCCTCCATCAGCCTCGGTGATACATGAAGCTCGGGGAGAAAGCACTCATGATGCGCGATCAATGGCGGAGCAACAGGACAGGCGGGGCCGGGATGAGGTCGCGGCTGGGCTGGTGGACCCTCGCCGTACTGCCCCTGCTGTGGTGGTCCGGCGCGGCCTCGGCGCAACAAGGCCTGCAGCTGACGGATCTCGATGTCAGCACGTTGCCCGGCGAGCGGGTCGTGCTGGTACTGACCACCAGCGGTCCTGCCCCGGAGCCGCTGGCCTTCACGATCGAGGATCCCGCACGGATTTCGCTCGACCTCCCCGGCACCAGCCTCGGGCTCGGCGAGCGCCGCCGCGACATCAAACGCGGCGTGCTGGACACGGTCATGATGGCGGAGGCCCAGGGCCGCACGCGCATCGTACTGAATCTCGATTCGATGGTGCCTTACGAGACTTTGGTGGCAGGTGACCAGATCACCCTGACGCTGGGCGCGCCGGCAGCGACCGTCGCCACCGCAAGGCCGAGCGTCTTCGGCCAGCCTTCCGGCGCCCCCGATCCCACCCCGGTGGCGCGGGGCGGCGTGGAAATCAGCAGTGTCGATTTCCGTCGCTCGCCCGACGGCGCGGGTCGGGTGATAGTCGATCTGAGCGATCCTTCGGTGCCGATCGACATCCGCGAGGAAGCCGATCGCACGGTGGTCGAGTTCCGCGGCGCGACGCTGCCCGACGAGCTGCTCCGCCGGCTCGACGTGCTCGATTTCGCGACCCCTGTGGAGTACATCGACAGCGTGCGCTTCCCCGGCGGGGCGCGCCTCGTCATCGAGGCGGGCGGCGACTACGAACAGCTCGCCTACCAGGCCGACAACCAGTTCAGCATCGAGTTCCGACCCGTCGAAGCGGAGGATATGCAGGACCTCGGCGTATTCGACGAGCGCAAGGAATACACCGGCGAAGCCCTCACGCTGAATTTCCAGGACATCGAAGTGCGCGCCGTGCTGCAGCTCCTCGCGGAGATCAGCGGACTCAACGTCGTCGTCAGCGACACGGTCAGCGGCAACGTCACGCTGCGCCTCGACAGCGTGCCCTGGGACCAGGCGCTCGACATCATCCTGACGACCAAGGGCCTGGACATGCGCCAGGTGGGCAGCGTCGTGCTCGTTGCGCCCGCGGCCGAGATCGCGGCGCGCGAAAAGCAGGAGCTCGAAGCCAAGCAGGATATCCAGGAACTCGCGCCGCTGCGGCTCGAATTTTTGCAGGTTAACTACGCTAAGGCGGCCGACCTCGCCGCTTTGCTGACGGAGACCTCCGGCCAGGGCGGCGGCAGCACAGGCTCCCGCACGATGTTGTCGGAACGGGGCAACGTCAGCATCGACGAGCGCACCAACACGCTGCTCATCAACGACACGGCCGACCGGATCGCCGATGTGCGTCGTCTCGTCGCGGCACTCGACATCCCGGTCCGCCAGGTACTGATCGAATCGCGCATCGTGGTGGCCAACGACGACTTCAGCCGCGAACTCGGCGTGCGCATGGGCGCCACCTATGTAGGCGAGAACGGTTCCGACGGCCTGATCTCGATCACCGGCAGCGGCCAGGGATCCAACACCATCGTCGGTTCCGGGCTGGACAACCTGAACAACACGGGCACGGCATTTCCCGTGAGCCTCCCGGGGATCGATGAGCGCTACAACGTGAACCTGCCGATCAGCGATGCGGCGGGGCGGATCGGGCTGGCGATTCTCGGCTCCGATTACCTCGTGGACCTCGAGCTGTCCGCGGCGCAGGCCGAGGGCCGGGGCGAGATTGTCTCCAGTCCCCGCGTCATCACCGCCAACCAGAAAGAGGCGCTGATCGAGCAGGGTGTGGAAATCCCCTTCCAGGAAGCTTCCGCCAGCGGCGCGACGGCCACGCAGTTCAAGAAAGCCGTGCTGAGCCTCACGGTCACGCCGCAGATCACGCCCGACGACCGGATCATCATGGACCTGGCCGTCACCCAGGATACCGTCGGCCAGATCGTGCCGAGCGCGACCGGCGGCAACGTGCCCAGCATCGACACCCGCCGGATTATCACCCAGGTGCTGGTCAACGACGGCGAGACGGTCGTGCTGGGCGGCATTTACGAAACCGAGCGACGCGACACCGAAGACAAGGTGCCCTTCCTTGGCGACATCCCGGGCCTCGGCCGCCTGTTCAAGCGCGACAGCTCGGTGTCGAACAAGCGCGAGCTGCTGATTTTCGTGACGCCGAAGATCCTCCGTGAAGGCAGCAACATCTATTGATCGTCCAGGAGCTGATGCGAGTGAGCCCCATTATGAGTAACAGATTCACACGCCGGGTCATCGGGTTGCCCGCATTCCTGGCCGCCATGTTCCTCGTCGGGTGCGGCAGCGATTCCACGATCGTCCAGCCGGAACCGCCGGAAGGCGGCGGCGGAACGTCTCCCGTGTCATCGATCACCCTTGTGGCCAGCAGCAACCTGCTGCCGTCCGCGGGCAGCACTCCCGTGACGCTGACCGCCTTCGTCCGCGATGCGAACAACAACGTCGTGGCAGGCGTACCCGTAATTTTCAGCGCCGACTCGGGCCTGCTCCAGGTCATCGATCCGCTCACCGACGCCACCGGCAGCGCGAGCGCGGAACTCGGCACGGGCGGCGACCCGTCCAATCGGCCAATCGTCGTCCAGGCCTCTGCCGGGGCTCTCGCGGATGCGGTGACGGTCACGGTGTCGGGTACGACCCTGACGCTCGAGGGGCCGGACAACGTGATCCTCGGCGACGTGGTGCCGTTCACCGCCCGGCTGAGAAACTCGGCCGGCGCCGGCCTTGGCGGCCGCAGCATCGAGATCAGTTCCGAAGCGGGCAATGTGCTGTCCGCCACCACGCTGGTCACCAACACCCAGGGCGACGTCAGTTTCGATGTCACCGGGACTGCGGGCGGCGACGACACGATCGCCGCTACCGCGCTCGGGCTGACGGCCCAGGCGCCCCTGTCGGTCAGCGCCGAGGACAGCCTCGTGTTCATCGAGCCAGTCGGCGGGGCAGAGATTCCGCTGGGCACCAGCCAGGCCGTCACCGTGGAGTGGCGCGTCGGTGGAAACCCCCAGTCGGGCACGGTCAATTTCAGTACCACTCGCGGCCAGTTGTCCGCCCTGAGCGCCGTCCTGGACGGTACTGGCCGCGCGACGGTCAACATCAGCGCGGCGACCGCCGGACCAGCCACGCTCACGGCCCGGGTCGGCACTGCCGGCCCGGAGACCCAGCGCGCGGTCGAATTCATCGCGACGACGCCGGCGACCATCGTCGTTCAGGCGAGCCGCTTCACCGTCGGACCCGGCGAGCAGAGCACCATCGTCGCCACCGTGCGCGACGCGGCCGGCAACCCGGTCAAGAACAAGGTCGTGCAGTTCCAGATCGAGGACGTCACCGGCGGCAGCCTCTCCGTGGGAACGGCGACGACCAGCAGCGCCGGCACGGCGCAGACCATCTACACCGGCGGCGAGACCATCAGCGGCAGCGGCGACGTCATCATCACCGCGATCGTCCAGGAGGACCCGACGCTCACGGAGACGGTCGGGCTGACCGTGGCGCGGCGCGAGGTCGACATCAGCATCGGCACCGGCAACGAACTCTTCGAGCCGAACAGCGCGACTTACGAGCGTGAGTTCATCGTGCAGGTGACGGACAGCCAGGGCGTAGGCGTGCCGAATGCGCAGGTCCAGCTGTCGGCGCGCTCGAAGATCTATCGCAAGGGCTTTTATGTCGAGGGCGACAACGACCAGTGGGTGGTCGGGCCGAACCTGACCTGCCCGGACGAGGACTTCAATGCCAACGGGCAGCTCGACGCCAACGAGGATTTCAACAACTCGGGACAGCTCGAGGCCGGCAACGCGGTGTCCGTGTCGCCCGGTGAAGTCGTGACCAACGACAGCGGCACGGCCCTGTTCCGCATCGTCTATGCGCAGGAGTTCGGCAACTGGCTGACGGTGACCATCAATGCGCGCGCCGCCGTGCAGGGCACGGCCTTCGAGGAGAGCTCGGACCACGCGCTGGAGATTCTGGCCTCGGATGCGAACATCAACCAGAGCCCGCCGGGCGGGATCATCAGCCGTTTCGGCGGCTCCGATCTCGATGCCACGCCGGACGCGACTGATCCTTTCCTCGGTGAACCGGAACTGATCGAACTCGGCTTCCCCAACGGACGCCCCGCCGGCTGCCGCACATTGAACTAGCTTCGGCCGGTTGCGGTTATCATGACGGGGCCGGCGCAAGCCGGCCTCGTGTTATGCGGCGGATGGACGAGTCATGGCGCTTGGTAACATCTTCCTGGTCGGGCCGATGGGCGCGGGCAAGTCGGCCGTAGGCCGGCAACTCGCGCGGATGTTGCAGCTGGAATTTCATGACAGCGACGCGGTCGTAGAACAGCGCACCGGCGTCGACATCGCATTCATATTCGAGAAAGAAGGCGAGGCAGGTTTCCGCCGGAGGGAGCGCGAAGTCATTCACGCACTGACGGCCCGCGAAGGTATAGTCCTCGCCACCGGCGGTGGCGCGGTGCTGGACGCCGACAATCGTGCGGTGCTGGCGTCGCGCGGCCGGGTCGTCTACCTTGATGCCTCGGTGGAGCAGCAACTCGAGCGGACCAGGTTGTCGAACCATCGTCCCTTGCTCGAGACGCCTGATCCGGCCGGCCGCCTGGCGGAGCTCATGCAGGAAAGAGCGCCGCTTTATCGAGAGCTGGCGACGCTGGTCGTCGCCACGGACAGTCGCATGGTGCGGGAGGTCGCGCAGGAAATCCGCAGACGCCTGGCCGCACCCAACGAGGATAGCTGAGGCAAGCTATGCACGCGCTGAATGTATCCCTAGGGCAGAGGTCCTACCCCGTGCTGATCGGGCGGCAGCTGCTCGGTCAGCCCGAAGTGCTCACGCCCTACCTGGCGGGCCGGCAGGTGATGATCGTCACCAACGAGATTATCGCGCCCCTGTGGCTGAAGCCGCTGCGCGCCGCGCTCGCCGGGTACGAGGTCGCCGTGCACGTGGTACCCGACGGCGAAGACCAGAAAAATCTCGACGGCCTGGCTGTGGTATTCGACGTTCTGGCCGAGCACCGTTTCAACCGGGATGCGACGATCGTGACCCTCGGCGGGGGCGTGATCGGCGACCTGGGTGGTTTTGCTGCGGCCTGCTGGCAGCGGGGGATCAGCTTCGTTCAGTTGCCGACCACCCTGTTGGCCCAGGTCGATGCGGCCGTGGGCGGCAAGACGGCGGTGAACATCCCTGCAGGGAAGAACCTGGTCGGTGCGTTTCACCAGCCCAGCGCGGTCATCGCGGATACGGCGACGCTCGGGACCCTGGGACGGAAAGAGTATTGCGCCGGGCTGGGTGAGGTCGTGAAGTACGGTCTCGGCCTGGAAGCCGGCCTGTTCGACTGGCTCGAGGACGATCTCGGCGCCGTGCTCGATCGTGAGCCTGCGGCGCTGGAACGGCTGGTCTACTGGTGCTGCATGTTGAAAGCGGGGGTCGTGGCCGCGGATGAGCGCGAACATGGACAGCGTGCCTTACTGAATCTCGGTCACACTTTCGCCCACGCGATCGAGGCCTCGATTTCCTACGGTTCCTGGCTGCACGGCGAAGCCGTGGCGGTCGGGCTCGTGATGGCGTCGGAACTGGCGGTGCGGCTCGACATGCTGGATCCCGACAGCGCACGGCGTGTGCGGGCACTGCTCGAGGCGGCCGGCCTGCCGACGCGGCCGCCCCCGGTCGGGGCCGAGCGCCTGAAGATGCTGATGGCCATCGACAAGAAGATCGCCGCCGGACGGTTGCGCTTCATCCTGCCCACGGGAATCGGCTCGAGTGTCGCCAGGGACGACGTCCCGGAGGCCGATCTCGACGCAGTGCTGGCGATGGCAGACGGCAAGTGAACGAGACGCTGGCCTGTTGGGCCAGTCACGAGGCGGCTTCCCGCGGCCGCGTCATTTCCGAGGCGCCACCGCTGTATCGCAGTGAATATCAGCGCGACCGTGACAGGATCATCCATTCGACGGCCTTCCGGCGGCTCGTCTACAAGACCCAGGTGTTTGTCAATCACGAGGGCGACCTCTACCGGACCCGCCTGACGCATTCGCTGGAGGTCGCGCAGATCGCCCGCACCATCGCCGGGGCGCTGGGATTGAACTCCTACCTCGCCGAGGCGATCTGCCTCGCCCACGACCTCGGGCACACCCCTTTCGGTCATGCCGGGCAGGAAGCGCTGAACCGCTGCATGGCGGACTACGGCGGTTTCGAGCACAACCTCCAGTCCCTGCGCGTCGTGGATGAGCTGGAGGAAAAATACGCTGAGTTCGCCGGCCTGAACCTGATGTTCGAAACCCGCGAAGGCATCCTCAAGCATTGCTCGCGGCGCAATGCCGCGACGCTCGGAGAGCTCGGACGACGATTCCTTGAGGGGTTCGAGCCCAGTCTTGAGGCCCAGCTGGCCAATGTCGCGGACGAGATCGCCTACAACAATCACGACGTGGACGACGGCCTGCGGGCCGGCCTCATCACGCTCGAGGAACTCGCCGAGGCGCATTTGTTCCGGGAGCAGTACGACATCGTGCGGGAGCGCTGGCCGGATCTTGCCGGGCGACGCCTGGTGCACGAGATCGTGCGGCGGATGATCGGCCGCGTGGTGGAAGACGCCATCGTCACATCGCGCGCAGCGCTGGAGCAGCTCGCGCCGGAATCGGCGGAGGCCGCGCGCCACGCCGGAGAGCGCCTCGTGCGCTTCAGCCCGGACGTCGGTGCCGCGCACCTCGAACTCAAGCGCTTCCTGCGCGAACGCCTGTACCGCCACAATCGCGTCATCCGCATGACGACCAAGGCGAAGCGGACCGTCGCCGACCTCTTCGGCGCGTTCATGGACGAGCCGCGCCTCATGCCCGAGGGTCACGATCGGGAAGCGGCGCGCATGGAGGCGCTGCAGGGTCCGGGCGGACGAGCACGGGCGGTCGCGGACTACATCGCGGGGATGACGGACCGCTTCGCAATCCTCGAGCACGGCCGCCTGTTCGACCCCAGCGCCCTGGTCTGACCCCTGCGATCCTGCATTGCGGGCATCCCCGACAATGCCGTGGCGCCTGCGGGTGCTAGAATCGCGCGCTGATCCGAGCGCGGAACCGATCGATGAAACCCAAAGACATCCCTGCCGACGAGCGTCTCATCTTCGCGCTCGATGTGCCCGACACCACGCAGGCCCGCGAGCTGGTCGAGCAGCTCGGCGACGCCGTGCAGTTCTACAAGCTCGGCCTCGAACTGTTGATGGCCGGCGGCTATTTCGAGTTGCTCGACTGGCTGGCGGCTCGCGAGAAAAAAATCTTCGTCGACCTGAAGTTTTTCGACGTGCCGGCCACGGTGGGGCGCGCGGTGGCGCGGCTCAACGGCCGCGGTGTCACCTTCTGCACGGTGCACGGCAACCAGGGGATCATGGAGGCGGCCGTCGCGGCGCGCGGCGACGTCAAGGTTCTCGCCGTCACGGCGCTGACCAGCCTGGACCGCGGCGACCTCGAGGACATGGGGTTTGCCTGCGACGTGCCCGACCTGGTGCTGTCGCGGGCGCGACGCGCGCTCGAGGCCGGCTGCGACGGCGTCATTTCCTCCGGGCTGGAGGCGGCGCGCCTGCGCGAGCACATCGATGCGCGTCTGCTGGTCGTCACGCCCGGCATCCGGCCGGTGGACAACCGACCGGAGGACGACCAGAAGCGGGTCGTCACCGTGGACCAGGCCTTCGGCCTTGGTGCTGATTACATCGTAGTGGGGCGGCCGATCCGGGATGCAAAGGATCCCAGGGCGGCCGCGCAAGCCATCCAGGCAAGTATTGCAAAGGCGGTAAACGCATGACTGTCGAGTTGAAGAACGATCGCTTCCTCCGGGCGCTGAGCCGCCAGCC
>Ga0102938_10000967_pt1 | contig 21755 bp, 21 predicted proteins | sample SalPonR2_B_D2_MG_FD_84516 | JGI IMG/M metagenome (GOLD analysis project Ga0102938, IMG submission 84516) | Salt pond soil microbial communities from South San Francisco under conditions of wetland restoration - Salt Pond MetaG R2_B_D2_MG | ecosystem: Environmental > Aquatic > Marine >... | reverse complement strand
GAGCTTCGTGATGTCGTGCTCGTTCACCAACCAGGTGCTCGCCCAGATCGAGCTGTGGCGCAACACCGAGCAGTACCCGCTCGGTGTCTACGTGTTGCCCAAGCACCTCGACGAGAAGGTTGCCATGTTGCACCTCGACGCCCTCGGCGTGAAGCTCACCAAGCTCACCGACGAGCAGGCCGAGTACCTCGACATGGATCCCGGCGGCCCCTTCAAGCCCGAGAACTACCGCTACTGATCTACCAGGTTCCCGTCGCCCGGGTCGCCGGGAACCACGATGTCGCGAGGTGGTTCCCCGGGGGCCCCGTCTCCGGGAACCACGATGTGTCGGCGAGTTCGAACTCCCCGTGCGGCTCCGCCTAGTGTGACGCCCGCCACCACTGGCACCGGCGACGAAAAGGGGAAGCATGGACAACGAGATCCGCGTGGGGCGTACACCTGCTCGGCATGTCGACGACGGCCAGTCACTGCTGGTGGTCGACGACCTCAGGACGCATTTCGCCGTCGCGGCCGGAGCTGTGCGCGCGGTCGACGGCGTGTCGTTCTCGCTGTCACGGGGACGCACGCTCGGAGTCGTCGGCGAGTCGGGCTCGGGCAAGACCGTGCTCTCGCGGTCGATCATGGGCCTCAACACAACCGACAACGCGACCACCACCGGTTCGGTGAAGTACGCCGGTGAAGAGCTGATCGGCAAGTCGGTCAAACAGAAGAAGGCGCTCTGGGGTGCCGAGATGGCGATGGTCTTCCAGGACCCGATGACCTCGCTCAACCCGGTGGTCACCATCGGGCGCCAGCTCACCGAACACGTGCGCTACCACCTCGACATGGGCAAGAAGGAGAGCGAGGACGTCGCTGTTGCCCTGCTCAAGTCGGTCCACATCCCCGAGGCCGAGAAGCGTCTCGACAACTACCCGCACCAGATGTCCGGAGGCATGCGCCAGCGCGTCTGCATCGCCATCGCGCTGGCGTGCGGTCCGCGGATGCTCTTCGCCGACGAGCCGACCACTGCGCTCGACGTGACCGTGCAGCACCAGATCCTGAACCTGCTCGCCGAGCAGCAGAGCGACCGGGCGATGGCGATGATCCTCGTCACCCACGACCTCGGCGTGGTCGCCGGGCGCACCGACGAGATCATGGTGATGTACGCCGGCAAGGTCGCCGAAAAGGCACCGACGGCGAAGCTCTTCAGCGAACTCCGCCACCCGTACACCCAAGGGTTGCTGTGGTCGATCCCCAAGGTCACCCAGCCGAAGCACACGCGGTTGAACGCCATCCCGGGCCGACCGCCGAACCTGATCGACCCGCCGTCCGGGTGCAAGTTCTCCCCCCGCTGCGCCTATGCGCAGGACATCTGCCGTACCGAGGAGCCACAGTTGCGTTCGATCGACTCTGCCGACCACGTGTTCGCCTGCCACTTCCCGGTCGGCACACCCGAGGGCGAGGCTGCCCTGCAGTCCAACATCGAGGCCGAGTACCCGCCGGCGCTCGCCGCGATCGGCAGACTCAGCGCCAGTGAAGAGGTCGTGGGCTGATGGCCGGCTCCGGTACCGCCCACCTCCGCCCCGCGGACGAGGTCCTGCTGCAGGTGACCGACCTCGTGGTCGAGTTCCCCGCAGGCAAGGGCCGCACCGTCAAAGCGGTGAGCGGGATCAGCTTCGACATCGCACCGGGCGAGACGCTCGGACTCGTGGGTGAGTCGGGCTGCGGCAAGTCGACCACCGGGCGCGCGCTGTTGCGGCTGCCGAAGCCGACCAGTGGATCGGTCGTGCTCGACGGTGAGGACCTCGCCGGCCTCGACGAGAAGACGATGCGCCGGCGCCGAACGCAGTTGCAGATGATCTTCCAGGATCCGATCTCGTCGTTGAACCCTCGCCGCATGATCGGCGACGTCGTCGCCGAGCCGCTCAACGTGTGGGGGCCCAAGGACAAAGACGAGCAGTGGGACATCGTGGCGCGCATCCTCGACCAGGTGGGCGTCGATCCCGGTCCGGCCCGCTACAAGCGGCCCCACGAGTTCTCCGGCGGGCAGTGTCAGCGCATCTCGATCGCCCGCGCGCTGGTGATGGAGCCACAGCTGATCATCTGTGACGAGCCGGTGTCGGCGCTCGACGTGTCGATCCAGGCCCAGATCCTGAACCTGCTCGACGACCTGAAGGCCGAACACGGTCTCACCCTGGTGTTCATCGCCCACGACCTCGCCGTGGTCAAGAACATCAGCGACCGGGTGGCGGTGATGTACCTCGGCAAGATGTGCGAGATCTCCGAGGCCGACCAGTTGTACGCCGGTCCCGCACACCCCTACACCCAGTTGCTCCTCGGATCGAGTCCGGTGCCCGATCCCGATGTCGACGTCAACGCCATCGAGCCGATCGAGGGCGAACTCCCGTCGCCGATCTCGCCACCGTCCGGCTGCCGTTTCCGCACCCGTTGCCCATTCGCCGACGAGATCTGCGCCGCCGAGGAACCCACCATGCGCCAGGTCGGCGACGACCACTACGTGGCATGTCACCACCCGCTGATCGAGCCGTGGGTCGACGGTCGCCCGGTCGAGGCCGCGGTGTCCGTGGGTGACTTCGAGACGGGTGGCGCTCCGACTGTGTGACATCGGTCATGTGTGCTAGACAATCGATGTTCTCGCTTCGGAGGAGTCGCCGGGGCGAGAGGGGGCGTAGACGGGGTGACTTTCCGCACTGCTGCGTCGGCATCGTGATCGACTCACCATTCACAACATCCACAACGACACACACCATCCAGATGGGGGATCCATGCGACAGCGACGAGTAGTCACAGCACTCGCCATTCCACTCGTATTGGCGTTCGTGGCGGCATCGTGCGGGAGCGACGACAGCTCCACCGACACCGACACCGACGACGGTACGGCCACCGAAGAGACCACCGATGACGGCGGCGAGACCGACGACGGCGGCGAGGAAACGCCCGAGGAGACGGCTCCCGACGTCGACACCACCGTCGCTCCGGAAGAGGAGGCTGCCACCTACGGCGGCACGGTCACGATCGGCCTCGAGAGCGAAGCCACGGGCCTGCGTCCGTGGGAGGACAGCTGCTCGTCGCCCTGTTACCACGTGATGCAGTCGATCTACGACCCGTTGATGGAGCAGACCGCCGAGGGCGACTACGCCGGCTTCCTCGCCGAGGGGATCGAGTCGAACGAGGACTTCACCGTCTGGACGCTGACCCTTCGACCCGACGTCGTGTTCCACAACGGCACGCCGCTCACCGCGCAGACCATCGTCGACATGTTCCCGATCCAGCAGGCCGGCTCGGCCGCATCGTCGGCGATCTCCGCATCCGGTCTCACCGGCGTCGCAGCGATCGACGACCTGACGGTCGAGTACACCCTGTCGGCGCCGTTCTCGGCGTTCCCGTCGTATCTCGCCGGCGCTCCGATCGGCTACCCGTTCGATCCCGCCCTTGCCGCGGCCGACAGCGCCGACTACAGCATCAACCCGGTCGGTACCGGCCCGTTCACGATCGCTGCGCGCGACATCGACAACGAGACCGTCGTCGAGCGCAACGAGGACTACTGGTTCGTCGACGAAGAGGGCAACCAGTTGCCCTATCTCGATGCGATCTCGTTCCGTCCGATCCCCGACGAGGGCACGCGTCTCGACGCACTGCTGTCGGACACGACGAACGCGATGATGTCGCTGCGCCAGGGCACCATCCGTGACGCCCGCGCCGAGTCGGGCATCGAGCTGATCGAGTTCCAGGGCAACAACACCGGTGGCGGCATGTACAACACCGCGTTGGCGCCCTACGACGACGTGCGGGTCCGCAAGGGCCTCAGCAGCATGAACGACCAGGAGCGCGTCATCGAGGCACTCGGTGGTGCCGGGATCTCCATCCCCACCACCCAGTTCTTCTCGAACGACAGCCCGTGGTGGACCCAACAAGCGGCTGACGCCTACACCACCTTCGACTTCGAAGCCGGTGTGGCGCTGCTGCAGGAGTACATCAACGACCCCGCTCGTTCCGACGGCAAGGCTGTCGGCGAGCAGATCGACGTCGAACTCTCCTGCCCGCCCGACCCCACCCTGATCGCTGCGATGCAGGTGCTCGAGCAGGTGTGGACCGGCTCCGAACTCGTCAATGTCACGTTGACACAGTTCGACCAGGCCACCCACATCAACAACGCCGTCAGTGACGTCCACGAGGCCCACTGCTGGCGCTGGGGTGGAGAGGGCGATCCGTCGACCTCGTTGAACCCGTTCGTGGCGCCGGCCGCCGAGTCCGTGGCCAACTTCCCGAACTACGACGACCCGGAGATGCAGGCATGGGCTGCCGAGGCCAGCGCCACCGACGACTTCGAGACCCGCAAGGAGCTCTACGGACTCATCAACGAGCGCATCAACGAGTTGAACCTCACCTGGTACTCGGGTGGTACGGCCGTCATGGTCGCCCACGACCCCAGCATCCAGGGCATCGTCGGTTGGACGCTGCCGGGCGGTGAGCTCGGCTCCGGTATCGCACCGGAAGCCCGGGTCCGTTACCACCAGGTGTTCATCACCGAGTGATCCAACCGATCAACACCTGAACACACACACACTGAACACACACTGAACACACCGACCCCCGGGGAGCAGTACCAGTCATCATGGCCAAGACCATCGCATTCGTACTTCTGCGATTGATCGCGACGTTGTTCGCCGTCACGTTCTTGACCTTCTTGATGGTTGCGATGCTCCCCGGGGATCCGGTCGACACGATCCTCGGCACCGGTCCCCGGGCGCCGGGAATCGAAGAACAGATCCGCGCCGACCTGAACCTCGACGACCCCTTCTTCGTCCGCTACGTCGCATGGCTGGGTGACGCCGTCACCGGTGACCTCGGCACCTCCTACATCACCGACCAGCCCGTGAGCGACACGATCAGCCAACGACTGCCGATCACCGCTCAGCTCGCCATCATGTCGATCGTGATCTCGGTGCTGATCGCCATACCCGTCGGAGTCCTCGGCGCCTACAAGCAGGGCAAGTGGCCGGACACCGTCACCTCGACCGGCGTGCAAGTGGCACTGTCCATCCCGAACTTCATCTTCGGCATCTTCCTCATCTGGCTCTTCGCGGTGCAGCTCCAATGGTTGCCGGCATCGAACTGGAACCGATTCAGCAACGGCATCGTCGACAACATGAAGACCGCCATCCTCCCGACGGTCTCGCTGGCGCTCGCCCAGATGGCGCTGTTCTCACGCCTCGTTCGTTCCGACATGATGGCCACGCTGCGGGAGAACTACATCCTCTCCGCGCGAGCCAAGGGGATGAGCGACCGCTACATCCTCTTCCGCCACGCGCTGCGGCCCAGCTCGCTCAGCTTGATGACCATCGTCGGCATCGCCTTCGGTGCGCTGCTCGGAGGCACGGTCATCATCGAGCAGCTGTTCGGGCTCCCAGGGCTCGGCTTCTCGCTCATCGCTGCGATCAACAGCCGAGACATCCTCGTGATCCAGGGGATCACGGTCTTCATCGCGGCGATGTTCGTGATCATCAACACCATCGTCGACCTGCTCTACGCCGTCCTCGACCCACGCATCCGGAGGAAGTGACCATGGCGACCACCGAGACCAACGTCGGCGCCACCGCGGCAACGATCCCGACAGGGCAGGCGACCACTCGCCCCGTCGACGAGTTCGTCGTCCCGCAGGGCGTCAAGCAGAAGCGCAAGACGCCGTGGGGTGTGTTCCGCGAGATGCCGCTACTGGTCAAGCTCGGCACGCTGTGGCTGCTGATCGTGCTCTTCGCGGCGATCTACGCGCAGCTCGACGCCCGCGTCTTCAACGGCTCCCTGCCGCTGGCCGACCCCAACCTGCAGCTGAACGGCTTCAATGCAGCGACCGGCGAGTTCGGTGACCGAGAGTCACTCGAACAGCCGTCGTGGGCCCACCCGCTGGGAACCGACCGACTGGCGCGCGACACCTTCTCCCGGACGATGCACGGCGCCTACGTCAGTGTGACCGTCGCCATTGTCTCGGTGGTGTGCGGTGTCGTCGTCGGCGGCCTGCTCGGCGCCCTCGTCGGCTACGTGCGCGGCAAGACCGAAACCGTCTTGATGGCGATGATCGACGTGCTGTTGGCCTTCCCGGCGCTGGTGCTGCTGCTCGCACTGATCTCGATCTTCGAGGTTCGCGACCTGTTCGTCATCAGCTTCGTGATCGGCCTGCTCTCGATCCCGGCCTACACACGTGTCGCGCGAGCGAACAGTCTGGCGATCTCCAACCGCGAGTTCGTGCTGGCCGCGCAGGCGATCGGCACGAAACGCTGGACGATCCTGCGCCGGGAGATCATCCCCAACGTGCTGCCGACACTCCTGGCCTACGCAATGGTCGCAGCTGCGGCTGTCATCGTGGTCGAGGGCTCGCTGTCGTTCCTCGGGCTCAGCGTGCAGTTGCCGACGTCGTCGTGGGGCAACATGATCAACCAGGCACGAGGCGACATCAAGGTCAACTTCGGCCAGATCCTGTACCCGTCGCTGGCCCTCACGATGACCGTCCTGGCGTTGAACCAGGTCGGCGACTTCTTCCAGCGTCGCAGCGCCTTCCGCGGCTCGTCGCTCTGAGTGCTGCCCTGGTGTCAGACACCGTGGGCAACGCATCGCTGCTCGCTGATCCGGAGGCGTGGCAGGAAGAACTGCACGAGGGGCCCGATGCCCAACGCGAACACCGCAGTCCCGAGGCCGATCGCCCCGCCGAGGGCGATGCCGACGACGAGCACGGTGACCTCGATCGCGGTGCGGGCGAAGCGGATCGAGATGCCTCGCCTGGCGAAACCGGTCATCAGGCCGTCGCGCGGGCCGGGACCGAGCCCGGCGCCGATGTAGAGCCCTGAACCGATCGCGATCACCACGACACCACCGAGCATCATCGCCGTGCGGGCGATCAGCGGTTCCGGCTCGGGCAGCAGCGGGAGCACGAGGTCGACGACCAGGCCGATCTCGACGGCGTTGAGGATCGTTCCGAGCCCCATCGTCTCGCCGAGCGGGATCCAGAGCGCCAGGAGCACGACACCCGTGATGATCGTCACCTGGCCGACGGGGAGCCCGGTGAGTTCGGAGACGCCGGTGTGGAAGACGTCCCACGGGGCCGCTCCGAGGTGGGCGTCGATCAGGAGTGCGATCCCGCCACCGAAGAACGCCAAGCCGAGTACGCACCGCATGATGCGTTCGAGGGGCCGGTCGGTCGGGATGAAGCGATGCACCCTGGCACGGTAGACCCGTGCACCCCGTTTGCGTGGCGGTGTGGGTGGTGCGGTCCACCAGGAGTGCAACGCAAACGGAGAGTGCTCGTTTGCGTGGCAGAACGGGTGGGGCGGTCCACCAGGAGTGCAACGCAAACGTGTTGTGGGGAGGGCCTGGGGCCGGACGTCCGGGGCCGGGAACTCTGTGACACCCCGTGGTCACACTGGAGCCCATGATCTTCCAGATTCGTTGTGCCGGATGCGACGCACCGGGCGCGGCAGTGTGCACCACCTGTCGATTCGCCCTGTTGAGCCCTCGCCCGCGGCCCGGTAGCCACGGGGTGCACGCTGCGGTGGCGTACACCGGGCGTGCCCGCAAGGTGGTGTTGGGGCTCAAGTACCGCAACCGGCGCCAGGTGGGTCGGCACCTGGCCGGGCTCGTCGTCAACGCGATCGTCGCCAACGGCGACCACCGTGGCGTCGAGGTGGTCACATGGGCGCCCACCAGCGATGCCCGGCGCCGCTCGCGAGGATTCGACCAGGGCGAGCTCGTGGCGCGCCACGTTGCGCGTCAGCTCGGCGTGCCGTGTCGTCGACTGCTGGCTCGGACCGGCCCCGCTGCCGGCCAGACCGGACGCTCGCGGGTCGAACGCCTGCTGGGCCCGGAATTCGTCGCCCGCCCCGGTTGCGAGGGTCGTCGGGTGATCGTGGTCGACGACGTCGTCACCACCGGCGCGACGCTGCGAGCTGCCGGAGCAGCGCTGCGTCATGCAGGGGTCCGCGATCCGCGTCTGTACGCGGTTGCCTCCACGCCCGCCGGAGCGGCGGTCGCCGCACGCCACCGCCCGACGGGCACCACACCGGTACCCACGCTCGTGGCGTGACCCGTCACGTCGCGTCGCACCGGTAGGCTGGGACGCTGCATGGGAATCCTCGATCGCATCCTCCGCGCCGGTGAAGGCAAGAAGATCAAGGCGTTGGAAGGCATGGTGCCCGACGTCAACGCCTTCGAACCCGAGATCAGCGCGCTGTCCGACGACGCCCTCAAGGCCAAGACGCCCGAGTTCCGCCAACGTCTCGACAACGGCGCCGACCTCGACGACATCTTGATCGAGGCGTTCGCGGTGTGCCGCGAGGCGGCGCAGCGCACGATCGGCCAGCGGCACTACGACGTGCAGTTGATGGGCGGCGCAGCGCTGCACTTCGGCTGGGTCGCCGAGATGAAGACCGGCGAAGGCAAGACGCTCGTGTCGACCCTGCCGGCCTACCTCAACGGGCTCACGGGCAAGGGCGTTCACCTCGTCACGGTCAACGACTACCTGGCGCAACGAGACGCCGAGTGGATGGGCCAGATCCATCGGTGGCTCGGCCTGAGCGTCGGCCTGATCATCCCCGGCGTGCGGAACAGCCCGGCCGAGAAGCGCGCCAGCTACGAGTCCGACATCACCTACGCCACCAACAACGAGATGGGCTTCGACTACCTCCGCGACAACATGGCCCAGACCAAGGCCGACAAGGTCCAGCAGCGAGGCCACAACTACTGCATCGTCGACGAGGTCGACTCGATCCTCATCGACGAGGCCCGTACCCCGCTGATCATCTCCGGTCGCGTCGGCGACGCCGCCAAGCTCTACTACCGCTTCGCGTCGATCGTGCGCGGTCTCCAGCGCGACGTCGACTACGAGGTCGAAGAGGACAAGCGCGTCGTCGTGCCGCTCGAGGCCGGCATCGACAAGGTCGAACGGGCGCTCGAGGTCGAGAACATCTACGACAACGTCCAGGCCAACCTCGTGCACCAGTTCACCGTGGCGCTGAAGGCCAAGGAGCTGTACAAGCGCGACAAGGACTACATCGTGCAGGGCGGCGAGGTGAAGATCGTCGACGAGTTCACCGGTCGCATCCTCGAGGGACGCCGCTGGTCGGAGGGCATCCACCAGGCCGTCGAGGCCAAGGAGGGTGTGAAGATCAAGGAGGAGAACCAGACCCTCGCCACGATCACGCTGCAGAACTACTTCCGCATGTACGACAAGCTCGCCGGCATGACCGGCACCGCCCAGACCGAGGCGGCCGAGCTGGCCAACACCTACGACCTGGGTGTCGTGCCGATTCCCACCAACCGGCCGCTCGCCCGCATCGACGCACCCGACCTGATCTACAAGTCCGAGCAGGCGAAGTTCGATGCGATCATCGACGACATCAGCCCCCGCCACGAGAAGGGTCAGCCGATCCTGGTCGGTACGGCGAGCGTCGCCCGCAGCGAGATCCTCGGCCGGTTGATGACCCAGCGTGGCATCGCGCACGAGGTGCTCAACGCGAAGCAGCACACCCGTGAAGCCGAGATCGTCACCCAGGCCGGTCGTCTCGGCGCGGTCACCGTGGCCACCAACATGGCCGGCCGCGGCGTCGACATCCTGCTCGGCGGCAACCCGGAGGGCCTCGCCCGCCACGACGTGCTCAAGGAGGGTCACACTCCCGACCTCCTGGTCGACGAGTTCGAGTTGCCGCTGCCCCTCGAGCAGATGCCCGACGACTTCCGCGAGGCGCGCACCAAGGCCATCGCCCGGTATCAGGAGCTGCTCGCCGAGTACAGCGCCGAGTGCAAGGCCGAAGGTGACGTCGTGCGCGAACTCGGTGGCCTCTACGTGATCGGGTCCGAACGCCACGACAGCCGACGCATCGACAACCAGCTCCGCGGCCGCGCCGGGCGCCAGGGCGACCCCGGCGAGAGCCGGTTCTTCCTCAGCCTCGACGACGACCTGATGCGTCTCTTCGCGACCGGTGCTCTCAACTACGTGATGGGTCGGGCGCTGCCCGACGACGAGGCGATCGAGGCGAAGATGGTCACCAAGGCCATCGAACGCGCACAGACCACCGTCGAGACCAAGAACGCCGAGATCCGCAAGAACGTCCTCAAGTACGACGAGGTGATGAACCAGCAGCGCAAGGTGATCTACAAGCGCCGCGATCAGATCCTCGACGGCGAAGACCTGCGCTCGGCCGCCATGGAGTACCTCGCCGAGGCGGTCGACGCCCTCATCGGCACCCACTGCGCATCGGCCGCGGACGACGAATGGGACCTCGAGGGGCTCAACAAGGAACTCACCCTCTACTTCCCGAACACGATCACCGATGACGATCTTCGCCGGTGCGACGGCACCGACGAGATCTACGACCTCGTGATGGGTCAGGCCACCGACCACTACGAGCGTCGCGAAGCAGAACTCGGCGTCGACGTCCTGCGTCAGGTGGAACGCCAGGTGATGCTGCGCATCATCGACCAGCGTTGGCGCGAACACCTCGAGGAGATGGACTACCTCCAGGGCGGCATCAACCTGCGGGCCATGGGCCAGAAGGATCCGCTCACCGAGTGGCAGCGCGAAGGCTTCGAGATGTTCGGTGCGATGATGACCGGTATCGCGCAGGATTTCGTGAAGTACGTGATGAACGTGCAGGTCGTCCAGAACCAGGTTCCGGCCGTTGCGGGCGATGCGCCGTCGGTGCAGAACATGCAGACCAGTTCCTCCGACGACGCCGACATCGGCGGTTTCGACCAGGCTGCTCGTGCTGCCGTGGCAGAAGGCGAGCTGCCCGCCGACGCCGTGCCCGCCCAGGCCACGCCTGCCAAACAGCAGACCGTCGTGAAGGACTCCTTCGACAAGACCCCTCGCAATGCGCCGTGTCCGTGCGGGTCGGGCAAGAAGTTCAAGCAGTGCCACGGCGCCGCCTGACGCTTCGGGCTACCACGCATGCGCGACTTCACCTCTGACCTCCGCGACGTCAGTCGGCGCCTCGACGAGGCCGAGAGCTACCTCTCGATCGTCGACAACCGCGAGCGCTTCGCGATCCTCGAAGCCGAGATCTCCGATCCGACGTTGTGGGACGACCAGGATCGGGCCAAGAAGCTGAACGCCGAGTACGCCAACATCCGCGACGACCTGGCCGTCTTCGACGCGCTCAGCGAGCAGCTCGCCGATGTCGAGGTCCTGCACGAGCTGGCACGCGACGAGGGAGACGAATCGCAGGAGCCGGAGATCGAATCGGCGATTGCCGCGATCAACTCGACGCTCGACCAACTCGAGTTGCGCAGCCTGTTCACGGGCGAACACGACGACAGCGACTGCATCGTGCAGATCAACGCCAAGGACGGCGGCGTCGACGCCCAGGACTTCTCCGAGATGCTGCTGCGGATGTACGAGCGCTGGTGCGAGCGTCGCGGGTTCACGATCAGCCTGAACTACGTGTCCGAAGGCGCCGAGGCCGGCATCATGTCGGCCGAGGTCACGATCGCCGGGCGCTACGCCTACGGACTGATGAGCGCCGAACGCGGGACGCACCGATTGGTGCGGATCAGTCCGTTCGACAACCAGGGCCGTCGGCAGACCTCCTTCGCCGCCGTCCAGGTCTGGCCGCTGCTCGAAGACGTCGACGTCGACATCGACGAGTCCGACATCCGGATGGAGGTCTTCCGGGCGTCGGGGGCCGGCGGTCAGCACATCAACAAGACCTCGTCGGCGGTGCGGCTCATCCACGAACCGACGGGCCTGGTGGCCAGTTCGCAGGAGGAGCGCAGCCAGCTGCAGAACCGTGAGCGTGCAATGGGACGACTCACGGCGATGATCGCGGCGAAGGCCGAAGAGGACCGCGCTGTCGAACTCGATTCGATCGCCGGCAAGCAGGCCCAGGTCGGCTGGGGCAGCCAGATCCGCAGCTACGTTCTCCAGCCCTATCAGATGGTCAAGGATCTCCGCACCGAGATCGAGACGAGCGACGTGTCCGGCGTGCTCGACGGCGACATCGACGCGTTCGTCGAAGGTTTCCTGCGGATGCGCCGCGCCCAAGGCGAAGCCGAGTAGCGCTACCCTCACTTCGTCCCTCCGGGGGGTACCACCTCATGATTCGACTCGAGAACGTCACCAAGAGCTATTCGACCGAGATCGTCGCGGTCCGCGACGCCAGTTTCGACGTGGCGAAGGGCGAGTTCGTGTTCCTCGTCGGCCCGTCCGGCTCCGGCAAGAGCACGCTGCTGCGCATGCTCAACCGTCAGGATCGTCCCGAGCGGGGCGCGGTGTGGGTGGCGGGTCGCAACATCGTCGACATGCCGCCGAGCCGGGTGCCGCACCTGCGGCGCAACATCGGCAACATCTTCCAGGACTACAAACTGCTGCTCGAGAAGAACGTGTTCGAGAACGTCGCGTTCGCCCAGGAGGTGATCGGCCGGCCGACACACGTGATCAAGCAGCAGGTGCCGGCCGTGCTCGACCTCGTCGGCCTCGCCGGGAAGGAAGACCGCCTCCCGCACCAGCTGTCCGGTGGCGAGCAGCAACGGGTCTCGGTGGCCCGCGCCTTCGTGAACCGACCGCTGATCATGCTGGCCGACGAGCCCACCGGCAACCTCGATCCGGCCACGGGTGAAGGCATCATGCGGCTGCTCGACCGGATCAACAAGACCGGCACGACCGTCGTCATGGCCACACACGACCAGCGCATCGTCAACACGATGCGCAAGCGGGTCATCCAGCTCGACCGAGGCGTCATCGTGCGCGACCAGGCCCGCGGCGTCTACGAGTGAGCTGAACCGATGCTGTCACGACTTCGATACACCCTGCGCGAAACATTCGACAGTTTCCGCCGCAACGCCACGCTCACGGTCGCCTCGATCATCACCGCCGCGATCTCGCTGCTCGGCGTCGGGCTCACCCTGCTCAGCCAGCATGCCTTCGACAACCTGCTCGCCCGGTGGGAAGGCGGTGTCGAGATGATCGTGTTCATGAACCCGACGGCCACCGACGACCAGCTCACGCTCGTCGACGACGCCCTCACGTCGAGCGACCAGTTCATCGAGAGTTCCGAGTACTGCGACGAGATCTGCTCGCTCGAGGAGGCCGATCGCATCTTCGCGGGCGAACCGGCGGTGCGCGACCTGCTCACCGAGGACACGATCCTCACGCAGTTCAAGGCGGTCCCGACCGAAGGAACCGATGTCGAATTGCTGCGGCAGGTCTCCGACCAGTTCGCCGAACTGCCCGGGGTGTACGACGTGAGCTTTGCCGAGGACCAGATCAGCCTGATCAGCCAGCTCCAGAGCTTCTTCGGGTTCCGGTTGCTCCTGCTCTCGGTGTTCCTGCTGCTGGCTGCGATCTTGTTGATCTGGAACACGATCAGAACCGCGATCTTCGCCCGACGACGAGAGATCGAAGTGATGAAACTCGTCGGCGCGACCGACTGGTTCATCCGGATCCCGTTCATGCTCGAAGGGCTCCTGCACGGCATCATCGGTGGTGTGCTGGCGAGCGGTGGGCTCTGGGCGTGGAACTCGCAGTGGACGTCCGGGGTGGAGAGCTTCCCCGACAACAGTGGATTCTCCGCGCTCGTGGTCGTCGACGGCTACGACCAGACGGTGATGCTGATCATGCTGGTCATCGGGGCCCTGGCCGGGGCCATCGGCTCCGGCATCGCGGCCTCCCGGTTCCTCGACATCTAGCTCGACCGGGCCGGCTGACTACGGTCCGGTGAATGAAGTACGAGCAGATCACCTACGAGGTGGCGGATTCGATCGCCACGATCACTCTCGATCGACCGGAGCGGATGAATGCATTCACGGATGTGATGATGCGCGAGGTGATCGATGCGCTCGATCAGGTCGATGCCGACGACGACGTGCGTGTGGTGATCGTGACGGGGGCGGGGGACCGTGCATTCTGCGCCGGCGCCGACCTGGGCGGTGGAGGCGACACGTTCGCCAAGGGCGGCTCGGACATCCAGACCCAGGTCGGTGTGCCCCGCGACGGCGGTGGCATGGTGTCGCTGCGGATCTTCGACTGCAAGAAGCCCGTGATCGGGGCGATCAACGGGGCCGCGGTCGGCGTTGGGGTGACGATGACCCTGCCGATGGACATCCGTCTCGCATCGGACACCGCCCGGTTCGGGTTCGTGTTCGCGCGACGAGGCATCGTCCCGGAGGCCTGTTCGTCCTGGTTCCTGCCGCGTCTGGTGGGCATCAGCACCGCAGCCGAGTGGTGCTACTCCGGCCGGGTGTTCCCGGCTGCGGAGGCCCTCGAACGCGGTCTGGTCCGCAGCGTGCACGCGGCGGACGACCTGCTCGGCGCGGCACGAGAACTCGCTCGTGAGATCGCCGACAACACCGCCCCGGTGTCGGTGGCGCTGACGCGCCAGATGCTCTGGCGGATGCTGGGCGCCGACCACCCGATGGAGGCCCACCGGGTCGACTCGCGGGGCATCCAGTCGCGAGGGGCGAGTGCGGACTCCAGGGAGGGGGTCGAGAGCTTCCTCGAGAAGCGGGCGCCGGTGTATCCGGTCAAGGTGTCCGATGGGCTCCCGGATCTCTTCGTCGACTACGTCGAACCCGATTTCCACTGAGTCGACGCCGGTCGGGCCGTCCTCGAGCGCAACCGTTCGACGGTTGACGCGGCGGGCCAGCAACATTACGGTTTCATGACAACGGCGGACGGGTAGCGCGAGTTCACCAGCCAGTGCGGGCGGGGAACAGGGAGCGAACACCACCATGTCCATCCACTACCGGGGATCCGACGTCGTCGACCCCTCTCAGCGCCTGATCGGCACAATCGACGATGTCGTCTATGACGACCATGGACAGCCGCTCTGGGCCGTCGTCGAACTGGGCCTGCTACGCGCCGCGCACTATCTGCCGATGGCCGCCGGCTACCTGACCGAGCACGGCAAGTTCGTGGTGCCCTACGACAAGGGCACCGTCAAGTCGGCCCCCCGGGCGCGCCGCGACCACGTTCTCGATCACAGCGAGGAGGCCGAACTGAAGCGCCACTACGAACTCTCGGGGTGAGATCTGTCGTGTCAGTGACGTTTGGCACGTCGCAGTTCGGGAATTCCTCAAGCTCGCCGTGGTTCTTACCGATGTCTTGAACACGCCGACGAAGATGGTCACGCCCGGTGGCACATCAGGCGCACCGAAATCGCGAAGAGGAAATGACATGACGACGATGTTGATGGAAAAGCTGCAGACCGGCGACGTGATCGAGATCAAGTCGGGTGACGACGTGGTCACCGTGCTCGTGCTGCTCGCCACCGACGACGCGCTCGTGCTCGATCCGTGCGACGGTGCCACGCCGTTCGTGCTCAACACCGAGGAACTCGTCGAGTACCGCAAGTTCGACGCCGACGCGATGTTCGCCGACGCCTGACGCGTCGGTCGATCCGCACCCCGTACAGCGGGGCGTCGGTTCACCAGATCTCCGGAAGTGGCGCCCCCCTCCACTTCCCGGAGAAGTCCCCCTAATGTGGGCGCCGTGCACGACACGGCGCCCACGTTGTTTTTCCGGGTCGGCGGGATGCCCTTCTTCGAGGAGCTCGTCGACGCCTTCTACGACGGCGTTGCCACCGACGAGGTGCTGCTCCCGTTGTATCCCGAGCAGCCGGACCTCACCGGGGCGAGACATCGCCTCACACTGTTCCTCGCGCAGTACTGGGGTGGCCCCACGACCTACATGGAAGAACGTGGACACCCGCGCCTGCGCATGCGCCACATGCCCTTCCACGTCGGGCCGCTCGAACGGGATCGCTGGCTGGTCCACATGGCCGCCGCTGTCGAACAGGTCTGCGAGCAACGTGGCGCGCCCGCCGGCATCGCCGATGAGCTGATGGGCTACTTCGTCCCCGCCGCCGAGCACCTCCGCAACGACACGGGGCTGCCGATCTCGCGACCGCAGTAGCGTGGCGCGGTCATGACGGTCATCCAGGTCGAGGATCTCCACAAGCACTACGGCGAGGTCCGTGCCGTCGACGGACTGTCGTTCGCGGTCGCCCCCGGCGAGGTCTATGCCCTGCTCGGCGAGAACGGTGCCGGTAAGTCGACCGCTGTCGAGATCCTCGAGGGCTATCGCGTCCCCACCTCCGGACGGGTCACGGTCCTCGGCGCCGATCCCTCGTCGGCGGGCCGGGCATTTCGCGATCGCGTCGGCATCGTGCTGCAGTCGTCCGGCGTCGAGGCCGAGTTCAGCGTGCGAGAGGTCATTGACCTGTACGGCGGCTGCTACCGCAACCCTCGCCCTCTCGACGAGGTCGTCGAGATGGTCGGCCTCGGCGAGAAGGTCGATGCCCGGGTCGGGTCGCTGTCGGGTGGGCAGCGACGACGCGTCGACCTGGCGCTCGGCATCGTCGGACGTCCCGAACTGCTGTTCCTCGACGAGCCGACCACCGGATTCGACCCCTCGGCGCGGCGTCGGTCGTGGGATCTGGTGGAGGCGCTCGGTGACGACGGCACCACGGTGCTGTTGACCACCCACTACCTCGACGAGGCCGAGCACCTGGCAGACCGGGTCGGGGTGCTCTCACGTGGTCGGCTGATCGCCGAAGGAACACCAGAGCAGCTGATCAACGAAGTCAGCGGCACCGTTGTGAGCTTCATGCTTCCGGATTCGGTGCGGCCGGACGATGCAGCAGCCACCTTCGGTGACCTGCTCGGAGTGTCGATCCGGCTGTCGGGCCGGCTCGTCGAGGCGAGCATCGAACACCCCACCGCCGCGGTCCACCGCATCACCGGCTGGGCGCTCGACGCCGGCGTCGAACTCCAGTCGTTGTCGGTGAGTCGCGTGTCGCTCGAAGATGTGTACCTCACGCTCACCGACGGAGTCGCTGACGTGTCGGGTGCGCACGAGGAGCAGCCGTGAGCGGCTTCCCGTCGACGCTGTCGTTGGTCGTCGCCCAGACCCGCTATCAGCTCCTCACGTTCGCTCGGATTCCCGTGTCGGTGTTCTTCACGCTCGGGCTGCCGCTCGTGATGCTGGTGTTGTTCAACGCTCTCTTCGGCGACGGCACGTTCGAGATGGCCGACGGCGGCGAGATGTCGGCGCAGCAGTTCTACACGGGTGGTCTCGCCGCCTTCACCGCGGTGTCGGCCACGTTCACCAACCTTGCCAACATGCTGCCGATCCGTCGCGACGAAGGTGTGCTGAAGCGGTGGCGGGGCACACCGTTGCCGACGTGGATCTATCTCGCTGGTTTCGTCGTGTCGGCGGTGTTGATCGCCGTGGTCGGGGTGATCCTGATGCTGACGCTCGGTGTCGTGGTCTACGACCTCGAGATCGAACCGGCGAAGATGCCGGCGGCCGTGGTGACCTTCCTCGTCGGGGTCGCTGCGTTCGCTTCGCTCGGTATGGCGCTCGCCGCCGTCGTGAAGTCGGCGAGTTCGGCGTCGGCGGCCGCCAATGCGATCATCCTGCCGCTCGCGTTCGTGTCGAACATCTTCATCCAGGTCGACAATGCGCCGGCCTGGATCACGACGATCGGCGACATCTTTCCGCTCAAACACTTCGCCGAAGCTTTTCAGGACTGCTTCACGCCGTTCGTCGCGGCCCCCGCCTTCGACTGGCCGAGCCTCGGTTATGTGGCGCTGTGGGGAGTTGCGGGTCTGCTGGTCGCGCTCAAGTTCTTCACCTGGGAACCGAGCGGGAGTTCCCCCCGGGGCCGCCGCTCGCGGCGTTCGGCCACCGCTGCCGCGGCTGACTGACGCCGCCCCGATCCGTTGGGGACTCGGGTCACGAGAAGACGACGGTCTTGCGACCGTGGACGATCACGCGGTGTTCGAGGTGGGCGCGCACGGCGCGAGCGAGCACGATCGTCTCGAGGTCGCGTCCGCGCGACGTCAGCCGGGCCACGTCGTCGCGATGGGTGACGTGTGCGGTGTCCTGCTCGATGATCGGGCCCTCGTCGAGATCGGCGGTGGCGTAGTGGGCGGTGGCGCCGATCAGCTTGACGCCGCGTTCGTACGCCTGGCGGTACGGATTGGCGCCGACGAACGCCGGCAGGAACGAGTGGTGGATGTTGATGATGCGGTGCGGATGCGTCGCGACGAAGCGGTCGCTGAGGATCTGCATGTACCGCGCCATCACCACCAGTTCGACGCCGTGGTCCGCCAGCGCGGACAGCACCTGCTCCTCCTGCTGCGGTCTGGTGTCGGGCGTGACCGGTGCGTGGAGGTAAGGGACGTCCATGTGCTCGGCGATGTCGGCGTGGTCCGGATGGTTCGACACGACGACACGTAGGTCCATCGGGAGTTCACCGCTGCGCCACCGCGTCAACAGGTCGTAGAGGCAGTGGGGTTGCTTCGATGCCATGATGGCAGTGGGTGTCGGGGTATCGGTGAAGCGCACGTCGACGGTCATGCCCAGGCCGTCGGCGATGGGGGAGAAGGCGGCGACGATCTCGTCGCGCCCGAGGCCGAAGCCGTCGAGGTCGAACTCGACGCGTTGGAAGAACATCGCGTCGCCGTTGCCCGTGCCCGGATCGACGTGTTGCTCTGCGTGCACGATGTTGCCGCGGTGGTCGGCGAGGAACTGAGCGGTTGCAGCGACCACACCGGGTTGGTCGGGACACGAGAGCAGCAGGACAGCGGTCACGGCCATCGTTCTACCTCCGAATTCAGTCGAGGCGGGGGCCGAGCGCGAAGCAGGCGATCGCCGTGGCGGCTGCGGCGTTGAGCGAGTCGACGCTGTCGGCCATCGGTATCCGCACGGGTGTGGCGAGGCCGAGCAGCTCATCGCTGAGCCCGGTCCGCTCGGATCCGATCATGATGCCGACCCGCTCACCCGGTTCCACCGACGCGATGGGGACGGCATCGAGGTCCGGGGTCAACGCGTAGAGGTCGGTGTCGGCGAGCGCCCGCAGCTCGCCGGCGAGATCGGTGGTGCGGGCGTGAGGGAGCTCGAAGACGGTGCCCATGGCGACGCGCAACGACCGTCGGGCGAGCGGGTCGGCGCTCGTGTGGTCGAGAATCAGACCGTCCCAGCCGAGGGCGGCGGCATTCCGGATGATGGAGCCGATGTTCGCCGGATTGTCGACGGCCTCGACGATCACGAGTCGATGGGCCGTTCTGGCGAGTTCGGCAACGCTCGGACGGGCGGGGCGATCGAACAGTGTGATGATCGACGACGGCACACCGAGCCGGGACACGACGCTGCGAACCGCAGTGCCGCCGCCGTACACCGGACATCCGAGGGTGTGCGCGACGTCGGGGATGCGTTCGATGTCCACCAGCGCAGCGACCGGTCGACAGCCGGCGACAGCGGCCCGCTGCACCACCAGGTCGCCTTCGGCGAGGAACATCCCCGCGCCGGCGTCGTCACGCTTGTCGGTCCGGCTCGCCAACCCGCGTTCGTTGAGCCGGAACTGGCGAAACCGAGGGTCGTCCGGATCCTCGATGCGGATCACCTCCATCGACGCGCTGCCATCACGTTCGTGTGCATGTCTGGGTGGCCCGGCCCACCGGGAGTGCAACGCAAACGGGGGTGAGCGCTGGTGGCATCAGAAGTGATAGGGGTAGGGCGACCAGTCGGGCGGGCGCTTCTCGAGGAAGCTGTCGCGGCCTTCGGCTGCTTCGTCGGTGCCGTACGCGAGGCGGGTGGCCTCGCCGGCGAACACCTGCTGGCCGACGAGGCCGTCGTCGATCAGGTTGAACGAGAACTTCAGCATCCGCTGCGCCGTCGGGCTCTTCGCGCAGATCTCGCGTCCCCACCGCAGCGCCTCTGCCTCCAACTCGGCGTGCGGGACCGACGCATTGACCGCCCCCATTGCCACCATGTCGTCGGCGGTGTACTCGCGGCCCAGGAAGAAGATCTCCCTGGCGAACTTCTGGCCGACCTGACGGGCGAGGTATGCCGAGCCGAATCCACCGTCGAAGCTGGCGACATCGGCGTCGGTCTGCTTGAACCGTGCGTGCTCGGTACTCGCGAGCGTCAGATCGCTCACCACGTGCAGCGAGTGGCCGCCGCCGGCCGCCCATCCGGGCACCACGCAGACGACGACCTTCGGCATGAACCGGATCAGCCGCTGCACCTCGAGGATGTGGAGCCGCCCGGCACGGCCCGGCTCGATCGTGTCGGCGGTCTCGTCGTCGGCGTACTTGTAGCCGTCCTTGCCCCGGATGCGCTGGTCGCCGCCAGAGCAGAACGCCCACCCGCCGTCCTTGGGAGACGGACCGTTGCCGGTGAGCAGCACACAGCCGACGTCGGTCGACATGCGCGCGTGGTCGAGCGCGGTGTACAGCTCGTCGACCGTGTGGGGCCGGAACGCATTGCGGATCTCCGGACGGTCGAAGGCGATGCGAACCACCCCGGCGTCGACGGCGCGGTGATAGGTGACGTCGGTGAAGTCGAAACCGTCGACGGCGCTCCACGCCGACGGGTCGAAGATCTCGGACACGGGCTCGCCGCGGGAAGGGGCATCGTTCGCCATCGCCCCATGTTGGTCGATCGGGTACCGTTCGCCCATGCCGCACGCCGACGTCAATGGCCAACGCATCTGGTTCGAGGACACGGGCGGCGATGGCCCGCCGGTGATTCTCGCCCACGGATTCCTGATGGATGCCGACATGTTCGTGCATCAGGTGGCGGCGCTGCGCGACGACTACCGGGTCATCACGTGGGACGAGCGGGGCTTCGGACGCACCGAGTACGACCGTGAACCGTTCACCTACTGGGACTCGGCCGCCGACTGCCTCGGGCTGCTCGATCACCTCGGCATCGACCGCGCCGTCGTCGGCGGGATGAGCCAGGGAGGGTTCCTGTCGCTGCGGGTGGCGCTCACCGCGCCGGAGCGCGTGCGGGCATTGATCCTGCTCGACACCCAGGCGGGCACCGAAGATCCCGAGGTGGTGCCCGGGTACGAGGGCCTCCGTGACACGTGGCTGGCGGCGGGCCCCGTCGACGAGTTGGTCGAGGCGGTCGCCGCGTTGATCATCTCCGACCCGGAGGTCAACCCGATCTGGATCGCGAAGTGGCGCGAGCAGCCCAACGACTACATCCAGCAGCCGTTCGAGACGCTGATGACACGTGACGACGTCACCGACCGTCTGGGCGAGATCACCTGCCCGGCGCTTGTGGTGCACGGCACCGAGGACGTCTCGATCTCGATGGACAAGGCCGAGACCCTGGCGGCGGGCCTGCCGGGCAGTGACGGTGTCGTGAAGGTCGGCGGCGCCCATGCGGCCAACCTCACCAACCCCGGTCCGGTCAACGAGGCGATCGTCGCCTTTCTCGCCGACCTCCCCGATTGACGATGTCCCGTCTGGAGGTGTTCGGCGTTCACGGTCTGCCGGAGATCGTGCCGGGCGTCGACCTCGCCGAGCAGATCCACGCGGCTGCGACCGCGAGCGGTGATCCGCTGGCCGACGACGACATCGTGGTCATCACCTCGAAGATCGTGTCGAAGGCCGAGGGTTGCGCCGTCGAGCTCGACGATGTCGAACCGTCGCCGTTCGCCGAGTCGTGGGCCGAGCGATGGGAGAAGGATCCGCGCGTCGTCGAGGTGGTGCTGCGCGAGTCCAAGCGTGTCATTCGTCAGATCGGCCCGGTCCTGATCACCGAGACGCACCACGGGTTCTGTTGCGCCAACTCGGGCGTCGACCAGTCGTCGAGCGGAGCGCACGGACGGGTGCTCGTGCTGCCGGAGGATTCCGATGCCTCTGCCCGGGCGTTCCGGCAGCGCTTCGCCGAACTCGGCGTCGATGTCGCCGTGATCGTCAGCGACACCTTCGGGCGCCCGTGGCGCGAGGGCCAGACCGACGTGGCGATCGGG